>MPLU02067838.1_pt1 | contig 9971 bp, 7 predicted proteins | sample 1617381 | NCBI WGS metagenome assembly MPLU02 (sample SAMN05944801, study PRJNA350692) | marine metagenome | biome: marine; feature: ODZ; material: water; isolation source: 90 m water sample filtered on 0.2 um supor filter | place: Pacific Ocean | collected 2012-04-08 | depth 90m m | reverse complement strand
AGGGCGAAGACGGAGAAAGCCTCGCCTTGCCCCAAATCAAGTGATAAAACCCCCTCATCTGGATGTACCCTAGTTGTCACTCGGCTCTCGTGATGCATTCTAATTCTAGCTCCAGGGGGGGCATCGAGCATCGCTGCCCAGTTTCCGAGGACGTGATCAGCCTCCCCCCCGTCAACTCCCACCACGTCGATGTCAGTGAAGCCGCGACCTATCAGCAGTACGAGTGACTTTGCCAGATCGCTGGTGTTCTGATCGGTCAGTCCCACGACCCGGCCATCCCAGGCACTGGCATCCACTGAGTCCATGTCGCCAAGAACCTCATCGACCACGATGCCACACTCAGCAGCGCGGTCAGCACCCCCATCAACTCCGAAGACCGAGAGGCCGTCGGAGATGACAGAGTCAATCGTCGAAGATGAGGGGGGCGAGCCGTTGCACCATAGGACCGCTCGCACCGTGACTCACCTACCGAGTAGATATCTTCCCATTTGAGACGATCACTGACCCCTCTAGCTCTACCTCGGGACCAATGAGCGAGCCCCTCAGATGAATCCCGACCCTCGCAGAACCGCCTATGTGGGAGTTATCCCCGAATCCGAAGTAAGACGAACCCCTGACGACCAGGTCCTCGACCTTGTTGCCGACCAATTCAGTTGCCTTGGGATTCATCCCGAAACCAAACTCAGCAACAGTCCAGACCTTGTCCCTCCTGGACCCTCTCAGGCCAGACCTAGCAACATCGAAAACAGATGCGATCTCATCGGCGATATCCCCTCCGGAGATATCGACAACGAGCCCCTCCTCAACCAGCATCTTCAATGGCTCTTCCAGCATCCTACCTTCCCATGATCCGTCGATGACTATGGTCCCATTCATGCTACCCTCCTTCGGCAGGACGAACACCTTGCCTGCAGGGAGGTTGGCGACCTGGCCAGGACGATTGCAAATGCCATTGTCCTCCAGGATCCACCTTTCTCCCGTAAGAAACTCGACGTCGGTCCCCGATTCTGACCTCACTCTGACTCTCCTCTTCCTCCTGAACACCGTGCCCATTCCACTGATCTCTCTCTGCAGGGCGTTGTAGTCAGCAGTCATACCCCCAGTCTCGAAGGATTCTCTGCCAATTCCGGGCATCGACACGATCCTCGCCCCCTCCCTGGTAGCTGCTGCTCTGGCCCGGGTGTGGGTCATCGAGTCCTTGGTTGCAATGATGATGACCCTGTTCTTCCTCATTATGTCAGATACGGGCAGGGGTGGTTCCTTGCCCGTTTTCTGAGTCGGGGGCATCATCACCAGGAGGATCCTGTCCGTGACTCTGGAAGCCTCCTCGTACAACGCCTGACCTACCTCGGCAGTATCCGGGTCGGTGATGACAAGGACGTCCTCCTCTCTCCTGACCTGCAGGCAAGTGCGTATCACCGAACGGGCTGTTGACAGCATCGCCTCGGTGTTTTCCGGACTTCTACTGCCATCATTGGTGGCCATAGTGGGCTTTCCTAGATGGGCTTCGGTATTGATACTTCACTTGTCCAGTGAGGTCTCCCTGCTGCGATTGGAAATCTCGGCAAAGATGTCCGAAACGAAATCGTCCAGGGGAATCCCGTTCTTCTGGCCGCCGCCCCTCCCTCTAATCGACACAGTGCGGTCGCTCATCTCGTCGTCTCCGAGGATTACCATGTAAGCCGGGCGGATCTTCCTGTGGGTCCTGATCTTCTTCCCTATTGTGTTGTCCGAGTCGTCGACCCTGACCCTGACACCAGCCACCTCCAGAGACTCCCTTACCTGTTCTGCGTACTGCTTGTGCTTCTCGGATATCGTGATGATTTGGACCTGTACCGGCGACAGCCAACTCGGGAAGTTTCCTGCCCAGTGCTCAGTGAGGAATGCAACGAACCTCTCGTGCGTCGAAAGGGGGGCTCTGTGAATTACGAAAACCTCGCCATTATCGGCTCCCGTCTCGTCCGTGTAGGTCAGTCCAAAGCGCTCTTTCGCAGCGAAGTCTAGCTGGATCGTGGACATCGACTCCTCTCTGCCGAGCAAGGTCCTGAACTGGATGTCTATCTTTGGCCCGTAGAATGCCGCCTCTCCCACAGCCTCCACATACTCGACTCCCAGGTCATCGAGGATTCCCCTCAGGTGGTCCTGAGTGGATTCCCAGTTCTCAGGCTGATCGATGTACTTCTCGGTGTTGTCCGGGTCCCACAGGGAGAGTCTGAAGTGGTAGTCGTCAAAACCGAACACCGAGTAGTATTCTTGCACCATTCTCACATTGTCCGCGACCTCGGAAGCCACCTGGTCCAAGGTGCAGTAGATGTGCGCGTCATTCATTGACAGCATCCTCACCCTTAGCAGTCCGGATAGGGTTCCCGACAACTCGTTTCTGTACACGGTCCCATACTCTGCAATCCTCATCGGCAACTCCCGATAGGACCTCTTCTCGTTCTGGAAGATTCTATGGTGGAATGGGCAATTCATGGCCTTCAAAGCATAGGCCCCGTCATCCATCTCCATCAGGGGGTACATCCCATCGGCATAGTGGGGGAGGTGGCCGCTTGTCTCGAAAAGCTCCTTCTTCCCCAAAACGGGGGTCGTTACTCTGACGTACCCATACGCCTCCTCGGTCTCGATTGCGAAATTCTCTATCTCGGACTTGAGCGACTCTCCATTGGGCAGCCAAACAGGGAGGCCCTTGCCTATCATCTCATCCACCATGAAAATCTTCATCTCCTTGCCTATTTTCTTGTGGTCCCTCTTCGAAGCCTCCTCGATCTGCCTCTCCCTCTCCCTCAGTCCGTCTTTGGAGTCGTAGCACATGCCGTATATCCTGACTAGAGCCTCTCTCTCCTTGTCTGCTCTCCAATAGGCCTGGCTAGTGCTGGTCAGTTTGAACCACCGTAACTGGGATGTCCGGGAAACATGGGGGCCCTTGCATAGGTCTACGAACTCCCCTTGTCGGTATGCGGACGAACCGACATCATGGCCGATCTTGTCATCCATGATCTCCAATTTGAACGGGTTAGAGGAGAATATTTCCCTCAGAGATTCGTTGTCCAGCTCCTCCCTGTCTATGGTGATGTTCTGTTTGACGAGCTCCTTCATCCGCTTCTCAATCTCGCGCAACCCGTCTTCCCCTATCGGCTCCTCCATATGGAAGTCATAGTAGAATCCGTGTTCTATCGGAGGTCCAATCGTCGGCTTTGCTTCCGGGTAAAGCTGAGTCACTGCTTGGGCGAGCAGGTGTGCGCAGCTGTGCCTCAGTATGTACAAGCCCTCCTCCGAGCTACCAAGAATCGGGTCGACCTTGCAGTCCCCGTCGAGAGAGTAGGACATGTCCTTCTCTTCTCCGTCTACCAAAGCAGCTACTGCTCCGGACTTTCTCCCGTGCACGTTTTTGATTACTTCTCCAACGCTGATTCCACTAGCATACTCGTGCGCTTCGCCCTCGCCCACATCAACGGAAATCATCACCACAGGGACCCCTCTTCGGCTTCGCCGACGTCCAGCCGATATGAAGGCCTTGGCCGCAAATATACGCCAATGGCCTCATTCAATGACGAATTGCGTGCCCGAAGTCCCCTCGACCATGCCGGATATCTCAGAGAGGGAACCTATCACTGCTCTTTCACCCGTCCTTCTGACGAAATCACACGCAGCCTCTACCTTCGGGCCCATGGAGCCCGCTTCGAACTCCATTCCGGACATATCTTCCGGAGTCGCTCGTTGGATCAATTTCGCTTCATCGCTCCCCCAGTTTTCGTAAACGCCATCTGCGTCAGTAGCTAGAATCAGCAGCCTCGCCCCTAGCTGCCTTGCGAGCAGGGCGCTTGCACGATCCTTGTCGATTACCACTTCGACTCCTTCTAGGATGCCCTCGGAGTTGTATGCGGTCGGAATGCCACCCCCTCCCGCGCAGATCACCACCACCCCCTTCTCCAGAAGCCAGTGTATGGGCCGCAACTCGAAGATCCTATGTGGCTCGGGAGAGGGGACCACTCTTCTCCATCCATCGCCGTCCCTGGCTATCGACCAACCCTTCTCCTTGGCTATCCTCTGTGCCTCCCCCTCCTCGTAAAGAAGACCGATTGGTTTGGATGGATTCTGGAAAGCAGGGTCTTCAGGGTCGACCTCGACCATTGTCAGGATTGTTGCGAAAGAAGACTCTGTTGGCATCATGTTGCCAAGCTCCTGTTCTATGTAGTACCCCAGCATTCCCTCTGTTTGAGCCCCAAGCACATCAAGCGGATACTCCTCGACTTCCTTGTATGAAGCAGACTGCAAAGCAAGAAGGCCAACCTGGGGGCCGTTTCCATGGGTGATTACTAGTTGGTTATCCTCTGCAAGTGGGGCAAGAGACCTGCACGCAGTCCTCACGTTCCTCCTCTGGTTCTGAGAAGTTGGCTCCTCCCCTCTCTTGAGAAGCGCGTTTCCACCTAGTGCCACCACGACTCTCATTGAAGAGTCCCCAGCGTCAATCGATAAGAACACGCTCCCTCTGGGCGATGCATGGTGCGCATTGGGATACTCGCTAATCCTGATGCCGGACTAGGTGGTAGGCTGGGCCTCAAAGGATCAGATGGCCAGGCCGAATTGGCCCGTTCAAGGGGTGCTGAGGATAGGTCCGGACCTCGTCTAGAATCCATGCTTGGACACTTCTCTAGGATCCATAGGGACGAATCGACCCAGATAGAGTGGATTACGAGCAAAGGTAGGATGGGCACTGAGTGGATCCCGGACGAATTCGAGATCGGCACGATCTCCGTGATCCACCAATCTCCGGGAGAAACCTCGGCTTCCGACACTCGAGACGCGGTTGCAGATCTGCTTGAGCACGGAATAGATTTGTTAGTCTACTCGGGAGGGGATGGGACGACCAGGGACATCGTTCGGCACTCTCCGATTCAGAAACACCCGAGCTTCCAGTAATCGGCGTACCCTCCGGCGTGAAGATGCACTCGGGGTGCTTCGCCAGCTCCCCGAAGGCAGCTGCAGAGGTGCTCTCGGCGTGGATCCACGGGGACCTACTCGTCTCTTCCACCGAGGTTCTCGATTTGGATGAGGACCTCTACAGAAAGGGCAAGTGGGTGGTCCGGCTCTATGCTGAGGCCTTCTCTCCAAATTCGCCGAGGTGGATGCAGGGGTCCAAAGAATTGATTCAGACTGAGTCCGAGGAAGAGATAATCATTGGACTTTCAGATCATATCGGGGAATCCATAGCAGAACAAGGCCGACTGGTGATATGGGGTTCCGGGGGGACGCTCCGAGAGATAGGCTCCAATATTGGATTTGAATTGACGACACTTGGGATAGATGCAACAATCGGGGAGGAGCAAGTTGGGACCGATCTCTCAGAATCTGGGATTATCGAGATCCTAGATTCTCACGATGGCCCGGTCACCCTCCTCCTTTCCCCTATGGGGGGCCAGGGTTTCCTGATTGGCAGGGGAAATCTGCAACTTTCCCCAGCAGTTCTAAGATCCATCGGGATAGAAAACATCCTCGGGGTCGTTACCCCGGCGAAACTCCTCACAGTCAGAGCACTGAGGATTGAGACGGGGGACGAATCCCTGGATCAAGAATTCGCATCCAAGAGGTACATGAAGGTGCTACAGGGATATAGGACGACCAGGATACTGCCTGTGTCGGTCGACTAGACATCCATCCCCGAAGCTGCCATCAGAAGTCCCAGGAATGGCGGGCTTGGTCGATCCGGCCTAGACTTGAATTCTGGATGGTACTGCGTGCCGACAAAATACGGATGCCCTTCTAGCTCCATGATCTCGCATCTCTCTCCCGTCTCGTCCTTGCCCACAAAAACGAGCCCGGAGTCTTCGATTTCTTTGATCAGCTCAGGATTAACCTCGTACCGGTGCCTGTGCCTCTCATCGACATGCCCCACCCCTCCGTAAAGCCGCTTGATTTTGCAATCGTCCACCAGGAATGGGGTTGGCTTAGTCCCCAGCCTCATAGTTCCGCCCATATGCGTCTTTGATATCTCAGGCATGAATACAACAGCCGAGTGAGGGGCATCCTCCTCGAATTCTGCGGAATTGGCCCCTTCTAGGCCCAGTACGTTCCTGCAGAACTCTATCGTTGCAACTTGCAGCCCCAAGCAAACTCCGAGATATGGGATGCCATTCTCCCTTGCATACTCGGCCGCCTTTATCTTCCCCTCTATCCCTCTGATGCCAAACCCACCAGGAACTAGGATCCCATCTGCCTCCTTGAGTAGTGCCCATGCCTTGTCATGCGATTCCCGATCCGACTTCTTCGCATCATCATCTAGCACAGATGACTCAATCCAATCAATTACCAGCTTCCTGTCAACCTTGAAAGATGCGTGCTGAAGGGCCTTGATTACGCTTAGGTAGGAGTCTGAGAGATCGGTGTACTTCCCTGCAACTGCTATGTGGACCTCCTCCGCATCCTCCAGAGAGTCCACGTGATCAGCCAACTTCTTCCAGTCTTCGAGCAACTTCCTATTCGCCGAGAGTTTGAAGCCAAATCTCTCAGCAAGCATCTTTGTAACGCCCTGAGTCTCCATCATTATCGGGACTTGGTAGATATTCGAAACATCATGCGCCGAGACGACTGCTTCTGGGGGGACGTGACAGAATGCCGAGAGCTTCTGACGTGTGTCGTCAATCAATGGGCTCTTTGACCTGCAAACTAGCATATGCGGATTTATCCCCAATCCTCTGAGTTCCTTCACGGTGTGCTGAGTCGGCTTTGTCTTCTGCTCTCCGACTGGGCCCATTACCGGAATCAGACTGACGTGAACGAAGCAAACGTTCTCTTGCCCAACCCTGAATTGGAACTGCCTCAAAGCCTCGACGAAGGGTGCACTTTCGATGTCCCCCACCGTACCACCCAGCTCAATTACACAAGCATCCGGCTCCTTGCCATTGCCGTCACTAGGGATGTGGGCCACCCTCTCAATCCAGTCCTGGATTTCATTGGTGATGTGTGGGATGACCTGAACTGTCTTGCCCAGGTAGTCACCCCTCCTCTCCTTCTGAATTACGTTCTCATACACCTTTCCTGTGGTGATGTTATTCTCCCTAGTGAGGCTCACATCAAGGAATCTCTCGTAGTTCCCTAGGTCTAGATCTACTTCTCCACCATCATCCAGTACGAATACCTCTCCGTGTTCAAATGGACTCATAGTCCCGGCATCGACGTTTAAGTACGGATCAATTTTCACTGCAGTTACTCTCAGTCCTGCGCTTTTGAGGAGAACACCGATGCTACTTGCTGTCACTCCTTTACCTAATCCGGAGAGAACTCCACCCGTCACTACGACATACTTCATATCATCAACGGGGTCAGAATCAGTCGCCCATCCCCTATCAACATTGGCCAAAAAAACCTGTTTGCCTTTTCTTTAATTTCAAGTAGCGTCAGAATTACGGTTGGACATGTCGGGCACCGCCGGAGACAAGGTACTCGTCACCGGGGCGCTGGGCCAGATAGGGACTGACTTGGTACAGGCACTGCGCGAAAGACACGGAAGCGACTCCGTAATCGCCTCTGACATCAGGGAGTTAGAAGGTCACACATCAGTGGAGGGAGGTCCATTCGTGATCCTAGATGTGCTAGACACGGACGGCATTTCTAGGGTATGCCGGAACGAGGGGGTTGGCACCATTTTCCATCTCGCCGCACTCCTCTCTGCAGTCGGAGAGCGCGATCCAGATTTGTGCCGAAGGATCAACGTAGGTGGAACAATCTCAGTCCTCGAGGTAGCCAAGGAGTGCAATCTGAGGGTCTACTCTCCTTCGTCAATAGCCGTTTTCGGCCCAGACTCCCCTAGGCACGCTACCCAGGACACGCCACTCAATCCGACCACGGTTTATGGCGAGACCAAGGTAACAGGGGAGGCCTTGGCTCGTGAATACTTGGCTCGATTCAATGTTGACACCCGTGGCATTCGTTATCCGGGCCTGATTTCCTACAAGGCGCCTGCTGGTGGCGGCACTACTGACTACGCCGTGGAGATATTCCACGCAGCACTTAACGAAGGCCATTACCAGTGTTTTGTCCGTCCAGACACTCGACTTCCGATGCTTTACATGGATGATGCAATCAATGCCACGCTCTCTCTGATGGACTCCAGCGAAGACGATCTCGGGGTGTCTCGTGCAGGTTACAACATCCCCTGCCTTTCTTTCTCAGCACAAGAGCTAGTTGATGCAATATCCGAAAGGGTCGATGGATTCACCTGCGACTTCGTCCCCGATGTTAGGCAGGAATACGCAGATTCTTGGCCAGACTCAATCGACGGGTCCCTCGCCGAGGAGGAGTGGGGTTGGACGCCTAAGTATGACCTCATGTCACTAGTTGATGAGATGCTCAGGGGAATTTCCAGCCACTAGATCTCGTCTTCGCCTTCCCACTCAGGGGTACTAGGATCTGTCCTAGCCCAGAGCACATCGTCAATCCTAAGGACTCCGATCGCCGCTTCGGTTGCACCTGAAAGAGCGTGCTTTACTACGAACTCCGTATCCAAGATGCCCATTTCCCCCATGTCACAATTCTCTCCGCTTTGTAGGTCGAAACCAATCCAAGCACCGGACTTCTTCTGATCTGCTGATAGGGAGAGAATAACCTCTACCGGGTCTCTACCGGCATTTTCAGCAAGTATCCTGGGAATCGACTCGAGCGCCGAAGCATATGCGTCTATCGCAAGTTGCTCCCTTCCTGACTGCGTCTGAGAGAATGCCCTCAGATGCCTCGCTAGATGGGACTGTATTGCACCTCCCCCGGGCAGGACTCCAGGCTTGCTGTTCAGGCGGTGTGCCACTCCAATTGCATCGTCAAAGATCCTGATTGCTTCTTCCCTTACTGCTGGAGAGGAGCCCCTTACCACCAGAGTCATTCCCCCTCCACTCCCTTCTACCAGGGTGTTCTTTACATCCGCAACTCTTTCCTCGACCCTCTTCGAATAAGTGCCCAGATCCTCCTCCTTCAAACCGCTAACGCTTCTTGCTGCCCTGGCTCCAGTCACTCTTGACAATAGATCCATGTCGCCCCTTTCGAATCTTCGATATGCCACAATCCCCGCCTTTGTAAGTTGAGATATCGCTTCGTCAGAGATTCCGTCTCTAACTACCAGGAGGTCAACACCTAGGGATGAGAGGTGAGAAACTTGTTTTTTCATATTCTCTCTGGTTCTTTCGTGGAACTCCTGTAGAATTCCAAGGCTACTGACCTCGATTGAGGCATCGGTCTCCAGTTTGGCATTTTCCAGCCCCCCATCAATTATTGCAACTACCCCTCCTTCAGAGTTCTCCGGACTAGTTGCATCGACTCTCGACTTTAGCAACATCAGGCCATTGACTAAGGATGAGTCCATGACGCTCCCTTCCCTAATCTGAAGGCGCTTCACCACCGTCCTTTCCAAATCGTCCCCTCCCTCCAAATCAACTAGCCTGTCCGCCGCCTCCACTGCTAGGCTTGCAATTAGGCTGCATACAGAAGAGTCTCCCTTTCCTTGGAGGGAAGTACTCACCACCTGAGATTTCTGCTCATCATCCGATTTCCTCGAAACCCTTCCAATCTCATTGATGGACTCCTCTAGGGCTATTGAGTAACCGTTTACGATTATCGAAGGATGCACTCCCATCCGCACCAGTTCCAGTGCGTTCTGCAGCATCTCTGCAACAAGCAGAACAGTCGTCGTGGTTCCATCCCGTGCAGCTCGATCCTGGGATGATGATGCATCGATAAGCATCCTAGCAGTCGGGTGTTCCACGTTTGCCTCCTCAAGTACGGTAACGCCATCGTTAGTTACCAAAGCAGCCCCACTCCCGTCAACGAGCATTTTGTCCAGGCCCTTCGGACCTAGGGTTGAGCGAATCGCTCCGGCAAGTGACGAGGCAGCCTTGACATTGTTGACCAGGGCAGTCCTCCCATGAATTCTGTCCGTGTCTTCCAGAGCCACATCGTGATCAGACTCGACCATCTGAGTTCCT
>MPLU02199811.1_pt1 | contig 9976 bp, 12 predicted proteins | sample 1617381 | NCBI WGS metagenome assembly MPLU02 (sample SAMN05944801, study PRJNA350692) | marine metagenome | biome: marine; feature: ODZ; material: water; isolation source: 90 m water sample filtered on 0.2 um supor filter | place: Pacific Ocean | collected 2012-04-08 | depth 90m m | reverse complement strand
TGATGGGGGACAACCAGGTCGACGTCGTCGGCGGTTAGTCCGGCCCGTTCGAGCACGCGGGTCGCCGACGCCGAGATGCCCTGGACGGCGATCTTGAACACGGCCCGTCCTTCGAAGTGGAGGCGGGAAATTTCTGGGTCGTTCGTGGCCTGAGGTTCTCCGGCCGATCCCATGGACCTGATGACCATGGTGCCGCCTTTGCCGCCGTCGGCCCCTAGATCGACGGACAGCACCCCGGCCCCATCCTCGGAGGGCTCGAACACCGCGGCACCTGCGCCGTCGCCGAACAGAATGGCCGTTCCGCGGTCCCGGTAGTCCATGGCGAAGTGGAGTTTCTCGGCGCCCACCAGAAGCACCTTGTCGGCGTAGCCCGATTCAATCATCGAGGCGACCACCGACGTGCCGTACACGAAGCCCGAGCAGGCGGCGTTCAGGTCGAAGGCGGCGGCGTTGGAGGCACCGATCCGATCCTGGACCATGGCGGCCACGCTCGGGCAGAGGATCTCCGGGGTGCAGGTGGCCACCACGACAAGGTCGACCTCGTCGGCGTCCAGACCGGAACAGGCCAGGGCCCGACGGGCGGCCAGCTCGGCCATATCGGTTACCTCGACGTGGGAGAGCTGGCGGTTGCGGATTCCGGTGCGTTCGACGATCCACTCGTCGTTGGTGTCCATGAGCTGCTCAAGGTCGGCATTGCTGAGCGACACGGGGGGAACACATTTCCCCCACCCGGTGATCACGGCACGTCGGGACATGGGGAATTTCCTACCACGCACGGACGTTCGGACTCGTTGTCGGTGGCGGCCGGTCCTGTTTCCCGGGTGTGGTGGTTCGTGGTGCTTTGGCTTCGCTACGCCGGTAGGGACGTTCGGCTCTTGTCCCCCCGCAGGACCGTTCCTACGGTCGAGGACATGGAGCGCCATCTGATGGTCCAGGCCGGAGCGCCATCTGATGGTCCAGACCGTCGAGTTGCTGGCGCTCCGGGGATACATCGACTTCACGTACGCCGGTAGGTTCGTCTACGTATGTCGGTCGATCAGATGAGCCTGTTCACGGCGCTCCTGGCGTTGGTTGCCGCAGCGGTGGCCTTGGTAGGGGTGGTTCTGTTGACCACCGCTGCCGGCCGGGTGGTACTCGTAGGGTTTCGAACAGACGCCCGACGGCTGGCTTTTTCGGTGGCCGGCGTCTCAACCGCGGCCAGTCTCTGGTTCTCCGAGGTCGGCGGCTTCATCCCCTGTGAACTCTGCTGGTATCAGCGGATCCTCATGTACCCGCTGGTCCTGGTCCTGGGTGCAACCGTCTGGGGAGGTGACGATCTTCTACGTTGGAGGGTCCTCCCGTTCTCGCTCCTCGGGGTGGCCGTGTCGGGCTACCACGTGCAGTTGCAGTGGTTTCCCGACCAGGCGTCCTCCTGTGAGGTGGCGACACCGTGCACCCAGCAGTGGGTCGACGAGTTCGGCTTCGTGTCGATCCCCGTGATGGCGTTCTTCGGTTTCGCTGCCATCACGGTGCTCGTGCTGGCCGCCACTGTTCGCGAGGATGCGGGCCTTCCGGACGGCCCGCGTGCTGGCCGGGACGTGGATTTCGTCACTTCGAAAGAGCGACCATGACCGACAAGACGACTAGTGGCGGAGGTCAGGGACGGACCATCGCGTACGTGCTGGTGGGGGCGGTTGCCCTAGCGCTGGTGGCCGCGCTGACCCTCGGGGGAGGCGAGCCGGTCGGTGATCTCGATGGCAATGAGACCGGTCCGGTGGTGGTGGCAGGCGAAGTCCTGCCCGAGTTTGGCGGCACGTCCGGCGATTCGGCAGTCGGGATGATGGCGCCTGACTTCGACGCCACCTCGTTCGATGGTCGAGAGGTGCTCATCCGTCCCGGTGAAGGGTCGGGCTACGTGTTGGCCTTCTTCGCCCACTGGTGTCCCCACTGTCAGGACGAGGTCCCCAAGCTCGTCGATTGGATCGGACGGGGCGGGATTCCCGACGGGGTCGAGGTGGTGGCCGTATCGACAGCGGTATATCTAGAGCGCGGCAACCCGCCACGGGCTTGGTTGGCCGGTGAGGGTTGGCCGGCCGTCGCGGTGCGAGACGACGACACGGGCACCGTGGCCGACGCGTTCGGGCTTCGGAGTTTCCCGTACTTCGTTGTCGTCGGAACCGACGGGAAGGTGCGCGGTCGGATCAGCGGAGGGCTGGCTCTTGAGGACTGGAACTGGGCGCTCGACCAGGCGGGGCGTTCAGGTGCAGTGCGCACTGGCTCCGGCTCCGCCTGAGTAGGGGACCAGAGAGGCGACGGCCGGCTCGGGACGCTGGCTGCCTGTCTAGACCTGGCGTTGGTGACGGTGAGAGTCGCGCCTTGCGTTAACTACATGAGCCCTAACTGAGGTTTGGATGGGTCCGAACCTACGAGCGGGGTGAGGGGATCACCCTGCCGGTCGCCAATTCCCCCAGGATCCAGCGCGTTGCCGGGGAGTAGACGTCGATAAACACCGCCTCCTCTTCGCCCAAGATCTCGCCCCCGTGAGGTACGCCCGAAGGGGCGTACCAGCCGTCGCCCGGTCCAATCTCCCGGCTTTCCTCTCCCACGGTCAGCCGTATCCGGCCGGACAGCAGCAAGCTGAACTGCTCATGGGGATGACTGTGCATCTCGTAGGTCGAACCCGGCGCGTAGGCGGCCCGGATTAGGTGCATGTGCTCGCCGGTGACTATCTGTGCATCAAGCCCGTCGTCGTCCCAGCGCACCGTGTCGACCTCATCCCAGCGAAAGATGCGCCGTGTGAAGATCTCGACACCATGCTCGTTTGTGAGTGATTCGCTCATACTGATCCTCTCTTTTCCCGTTAACTGACCAGGTCGGCACCGCACCTACGAGCCCCAGTTTCGAGTCTGCACCTGATGTAACCCACCCCACCGGCCGGGGCGGCTTCACCTTGGGTCGACTGCGGGAGGCTCAATGGGTGCGACCGAACTGCAAGCGGGAAGTCGCATTTGTGGTCGCGAGCACCACTTCACCTCGAGGGGAGTCAATCGTGACGAATATTCCCGGTGGCCCTTCAGATACTGCGATGTCGAGATCGATGGCACGCAGGGTGCCTGCGAGATCATCGGCGTCGGGCGTCGTGATGGCTAACGCCCTGAGCTCACCCCCGACGGGATTGGTGTCCTTCGGATTGGCACACTCGAGCCAATCGATGAAAAACGGTAAGCGCCCACCGTGTGGACTTCCGATAGGGAACAACAGATCCCACACAAGGAGTTCACCTGATTGCGTCGTGCGCTGGGTGCGATTGGGACCCTGACTCGATACGCCGGCTAGTTCCAGTGCCTTGGCTATGGCGTTGAGATCACCTTCGGCCACCCAGGTGACCATTCCGCCACTCGTCAAGTTGGCGAACTGTGCGCCGGAGTTGCCTTCCTGAGACTGTGCCGGGTCAGGTGCGATGATCTCGAGATAGGTGGAGCCCAGGGACAGAAGTGCGTTGCGAGTTCCGAGACCCACATGCTCTCCTCCGTAAGCCGCTGCTACCCCGAACGTGTCCGCTGCCCACTCGATGCCTTCGTCTAGCGATGCCACGGCGTACATGAAGTGATCGATCCGCGTGGTCAAGATGCTCACCCCCTCTGCCGGCAACGCATCCTTGCAGTCCTCGAGAGAAAGAAACTGCGAACACGTGTGGAAATAGGAATGGTTCTCATTAGTATGAGTTGATGGAAATCTTCTACCTAGTCCTACTCATCGTTGTGGTTTCTCTTGGTCCTGGGCTACTGCCCCAGGTGTTCGTCAACAGGGTCTCATCTCAAGGGCTTGCAGACCTGACTGGCTTCGCGTCCGGGCTCTTGTTGGTTTCGGCGTTTGTAGTCGTAGTCCCTGAGGGCTTTCATACCGCTGCTGAAAGCGGTGGCGGGTTCGCGTTCGATCCCGTGGTCCTTGGTCTTGCTGGTTTGGCGGGATTCAGCTTGCTGTTGGTGTTAGAAGGCTGGGGAATCGGTCACGCTGTTCACGAGGAGCATCACGACCACGAAAGCGGTCACGGCCACGAGCATGTACATCATCCGTACTCATCAGGAGTCGTTGCACTAGGGCTGTCGGTCCACGCTTTGGCAGATGGCCTTGCTATCGGAGCGGCCGCAACATCTGGCGAAACATCGTTCTCGCTGCTCGTAGCGTTTGCGGTGATCGTTCACCGCGTGCCGGCCGCCCTCAGCCTTGGAATCTTCCTGCTACATCAACCGGGGGGTAGGAGAGCAGCCATAAAGGGGCTTTTGTTATTCACTCTCGCCACGCCCGTGGCCATCGTCCTGTCATACCTGGTGCTCGACGGCGCTGATAAGTCAGTTCTGGCCCTCGTGTTGCTTTTCTCGGCTGGGACCTTCGTCTACGTAGCAACGGTCGACACTCTCCCGGCTATACACAATCTGACGACTGGTCGGCGGTCAGTGCGCAACGTGCTGTCAAGTGCGGCAGCGTTCTCCATGCTTCTGATAGTGCTGAATAGCGCTGGGATCTTGGAGCATGGCCATCATGAGATCGACGGTCATCACGATGATGGTCACGTAGGTCATCACGATGATGGTCACGATGATGGTCACGATGATGGTCACGACGATGGTCACGACGATGGTCACGACGATGCCCACGCAGAAGACAGCCGTTGACCATCAAGACTCGAGCCGGTAGTTCGTAGCGCGAATCCAACACCAGGGCGTTTAGGCAGTTTCGAGAAGGCATTGCTCTTGGGGCTGCCTTCTCGAGTTTCGGTGCCCTATGGCCTCTAGAGGGATCGTGTCGCCGTGGGCAGGGGATTGACCGTCGTCGACTAGGCAATCATCCGGTGGTCACGCTGCCAGTCGACGCAACTGGTGGGCAGCGAGAGACCCGGCGACAGCCACCATGACACCAAGAGCTACGAGGCCTGGCCACGTCGTCGACCAGGTGAGGTCACCCAGGAACCCTTGGCGGGCAAACCGCAGCACGTTGGTGACTGGATTCACTCTGGCGACGGTGTGTAGCCAGCCGTTCATGAAGTGAATCGGCACCTGGCCGGTGGACAAGAACATCAAGCTGAACCCGCAGACCTGGATCAGGATCATGGAGCGCATTGTGCGAAACCGATAGACGACTGCCAGGCCGAGAAGGCAGAACGCTGAGGCCATGCCCGCCGTAGCCACGTAAACGGTCACCAGGGCAAGCGGGCCGCCGGGCAACCTGAGTCCACCAAGAGCCGAAACTAGTAACACACCTGTAGTCGGAATCGTCGACCTCAGCGCGCTGTAGGCCATCGTCCCAACCAAGATCGGTACTCGGCTGCCAGGAGTCAGCAACAGCCGATCAAAGAAGCCGTTCTCAATGTCCTCAGCGGTAGTCGATGCACCACCCACCCCTGCAAACACCGCCCCCTGCATGGCGGCGTATACCGCCATCCAATTGAAAACATTGTCGGTCCCATAACCCTCGACCCGAGTGAGCGATCCGAATGCGCCTGTGAAGCTGACAACGAAGATCAGCGGCATCAGCAGCACCGGCATGATCAAGGTTGGCCGCGCCATGATGCGGCGCATCCCCCGACCGCAGATTGCAGAGGCCACCATGCCGGCGAATCTCAGGTCCGTGGAGTGATCGACCGTGACGGCGCTCACGAGGAACCGAGCTTCCGATTCAGGGCGACCACTGCCATCGTCACCGTGGCAACAGAAATCACCAATGGAACGACAAGTGCCTGACCAACGTCTGCCCACGACCAGCCCTCGAGTATGAGGCGCCTGACCGGGTCGATAATCCAAGTCACGGGGTTTGCTTCGGCCACCTCGCGGAACCAGCCGCTCATCAGGTTGGTCGGGAAAAACGCCGAGCTCATGAAGATGCTCGTGAATACCAGCGGAAACGTGGCGTTGACGGCCTCCTGGCTGCCCGTGAAGATCGCCAGCATCTGGCCCAGCCCCCCAATGGCGATGACGAGGAGGACCGCTGCGGCCACCAGCACGACAGCAGCAGCCGGACCACCGGCGATCTCGGCGCCAAACAACAGGAATATGGCGATGATGAGAACCCCCTTGACGGCGGCTACTACTACGGCCCCGCCGAGTCGCCCCAACAACAACGGAAGGCGCGTGCAGGGCGAGGCCCGTAGCCGATCAAAGAAACCGTTTTCGATGTCACGGGCTAGTTCCGTTCCGGCCTCGGTCGCACCGAACGACACTGATTGAACGAGGCTGGCCGGCAGTACGAAGTCGAGAAACGAGTCGACGGCAGGGAAGCCGGGCAACAGGATGGCGCGGGTGAACTGGTGCGTGTAGACGGCGGCCAGCAGCAGCGGAAACACGATCCCTGGAACTACGTTGCCGAGCTGGCGCCATTCCGAGACAACGGATCGGCGGGTAAGGGCCAGAGTTTGGGCTCCGGCGAGGCGAAGCCCTGTTGCCGCACCTCCGCTCACAGTTGAAGATTCACTTTTCGGCCCCCTCGAGGCGACGGCCGGTCGCGTCGGCGAACACGTCATCAAGACTGGGCAGGTCAAGTTCTAGGTGTGAAACGGTTACTCCGGCGTCATCTAGGGCCCGAACCACCTCGGCCACCCGTGCAGCACCTCCGTCGAGACCAATGGCGCAGCGACCCTCGAAAGCCGGACGCTCGGGTCCGAAGCCGATAAGAACGCTCCGAGCCGACTCGAGGAAGACAGGGTCGACGTCCACCCGCAGCGTCGGAGAACCGACCGTCGACTTGAGATCTGCCGGTGAGCCTTCGCGAACCAGCCGGCCATGGTCGATGATGGCGATCCGGCCGGCCAACTCGTCCGCCTCTTCGAGGTACTGGGTGGTGAGGAAGACCGTCGTTCCCAACTCGCTGTTGAGCCTGCGCACCTCCTCCCAGAGAGCAAGTCGGCTCGTGGGGTCGAGTCCAGCAGACGGCTCGTCGAGGAAAAGGATGCTGGGCTCATGCACCAGCGAGAGAGCCAGGTCTAGGCGCCTCCGCATGCCCCCCGAATAGGTGGCCACACGCCGGCTCGCCGCACCCGACAGTCCCACCCTCGCTAGGAGTTCCGCTCCACGATTCTTGGACTCCGATCGAGAGATGCCGTGGAGCACCGCTTGAAGTCGCATCAATTCGTTCCCCGTCATGAGCGGATCAATAGAGGCGTCCTGCAAGGCCACACCGATAATCCGTCGGACAGCGGCGGCCGACTTCTCTACGTCGTGACCGTCGATTCTCGCAGTACCCCCGGTGGGTCGAAGCAGGGTGGTCAGCATCCGAACGGTGGTCGACTTGCCGGCACCGTTAGGTCCGAGAAAGCCAAAGATCTCACCACGGGCAACGGACAGGTCGATTCCTTCGACGGCGACCACCTCACCGAAGGTTCTCTTGAGGCCACTTGCCTCAATCACGACGTTGTCCGCCACTCGTAACCCCGTGTTCTCGTCCATACGCGGCCCTTCCTAATCGCTGAACCCCACCCCGATGCCAGACGAGCGACGCTCTACTGAGCGGAGTCGTAATATCTCCCTCAAGTCTCACCTTCTTTACCGCTTAATCCGGAGTCGTCGTGTCGCGCTGGGCTGAGAATCTGATGAGGTCGCTGGATGGGCGAGCCACCATGGTCGAAACTGACCTTGGGCCAGTCCAGGTCGCCCGAGAAGGCGATGGACCCAGAGTGTTGAGCATCCACGGTTCGCCCGGTGGGTTCGACCAGGGCCTGGTCTGGGCCCAACGCCTGCGCACCGGCGGCTGCCAACTGATCGCTCCGTCACGACCCGGGTATCTCCGGACACCACTTGATTCCGGTCGAAGTCCGTCCGAACAGGCCGACCTATACGCATCAATGCTCGACGCCCTCCACATCGACAAGGTGACGATCCTGGGCATCTCGTCAGGCGGCCCGTCGGCAGTCCATTTCGCCGCCCGACATCCAAATAGAACCAAAGCGCTGCTTCTTGACGCAGCCGTACTGTTGCCGATCTCCCCAGTGAGCAACGCGATCGAGCGAGCGATCTTTGAGTCCGGTGCCGGGGTCTGGCTCTCATGTCAGATAGCGAAAAGGTGGCCAAGGCTGACGGCGGCATTCGTGGTTGACGTTCTGTCAGCCGGCCTGAGCAAGGACCGCAAACGGGATGCAGTGGATTGGATCACTTCCAGTCCGGCACGACTCGACTGTGTTGTTGAACTCCCCGCCTCCCTCGCACCGAGGAGATTTCGAAAGTCTGGGCAGAGGAACGATGAATCAAATGAGATCAACCTTGAGCCACTCCCCTTCGCCGAGGTGACGGCGCCAACGCTTATCGTCCAAGGCAACAACGATGCCTTTCCTCTCATCGACCACGCCATCAGCGCTGCCAGCAAGATTCCTGATGCCGAGTTGATGTTCGTCGAAGAGGGCCATCACGGATTGCCTTGGTGTCGACACATTGACGCAGTTGCTCGGCGGCAACTCGAACTCTCGCTCGCCTAGTAGGTCTCTATTGACTAGTAGGTCTCTATTGATCGGAACCGAACCTGGACGATGACGATCTAGGCCAAGACCTGGGGCTCTCTAATGTGCACGTAGAGGCTTTCTGGGTGGCGCTGAACGAGCGCGAAGACACAGCGGACTTGGTCGAGATTACGGCTCTGCTGCGAGTGGCCACCCGTGTAGGGGCTTCCGAAATATGGTTACCAGCGCAGCTCCCAATAGAACTACCTATAGCGCAGACGTATCTGGGAGGTCGGATCGCGGAACCGAGAGGTGGAGGCCAATGAGAGCAGCGGTGCTCCACGGGGTGGGTGAACCGCTCACCATCGAAGACGTCAAGTTGGACAACCCGTGGCCGCACGAGGTGGTCGTACGGACGGCCGCCTGTGGCGTCTGTCGTAGCGATCTGCACTTCATCGAGGGCCACTACGGCACTGACCTCCCTGTCGTCCTAGGTCACGAGGCCGCGGGTGTTGTCGAGGCTGTTGGGTCTGAGGTGACCTACGTGCAGCCCGGCGACCGGGTCATCACCTGCATGTCGGTGTTCTGCGGACGCTGCGCCGATTGCACCGGTGGCCGCCCCTATCTGTGTACGAGCCCGGACGTGCGCCGTGGCCCCGATGATCCGTCTCGGCTGACTCTCGACGGCGAACGGGTCGCTCAACTCTACGAACTGTCCGCATACGCAGAGCAGATGCTGGTACACGAGAACGCCACAGTGAAGGTACGTGACGAGATGCCACTGGATCGGGCGGCTCTCATCGGCTGCGCCGTGATGACTGGTTTCGGTGCCGTCGTCAACACCGCTCGAGTGTCTCCGGGTGCCACCGTGGCGGTAATCGGTTGTGGCGGCGTCGGTCTTTCGGCGGTTAATGCCGCCGCTATCACCGGCGCTGGACGGATCATCGCCGTCGACGTGGCCGAAGCCAAACTGAGCCTGGCCAGCTTGGTGGGCGCTACCGACGTGGTCGACGCCTCTCGGGAGAACCCGGTCGAGGCCGTCCTGGAGCTGACCGCGGGCGGGGTCGACTTCTCGTTTGAGGCATTGGGTCGCCGTGAGACAGCGGAGCAGTCGTTCCAGATGTTACGTAGTGGCGGCACCGCAACGGTGATCGGCATGGTGCCCGAAGGCCAGATGATGGAGGTCGAGGCGGCCAAGCTCCTCGAGGAAAAAACACTCCAAGGTTCCAATATGGGCTCGAACCGGTTCCGGGTGGACATGCCGCTACTCGTCGAGCACTACCTCGAGGGGCGCCTCCTCCTCGACGAGGTGACTGCCCGGCACATCCACCTCGACGAGGTGGATGAGGCCTTCCACGAGATGCGTACCGGTGGCCTTGGCCGCAGCATCGTCGTGTTCGATGGGACTCGTAGGGGAGGCTTCACCCGTTAAGTGGGGGAGGCTCTACAGTTTCGTAAATCTGTGAAAACCTGTGTGTGCTACACCATGCTCTCTTGATGTCTGCGTCCGGGAAGGCCTTCGATTCGATCGAGCGCCAGTGGTGCGCGGCGTCGTAGGCCCCGTCGGGTCGAACC
>MPLU02076924.1_pt1 | contig 9977 bp, 9 predicted proteins | sample 1617381 | NCBI WGS metagenome assembly MPLU02 (sample SAMN05944801, study PRJNA350692) | marine metagenome | biome: marine; feature: ODZ; material: water; isolation source: 90 m water sample filtered on 0.2 um supor filter | place: Pacific Ocean | collected 2012-04-08 | depth 90m m | reverse complement strand
GGGTGTCTTCCCGGTTCGACGGTCTGGGTGTTGGTTTCGCCCCGTACCTGCAACCCCCAGGGCCTGGGGTGGTCAGATGGACCGTGGGGGAGCCGGGATTCGACACGCCGACCCCGATAATCGATGCTGCGATCAGCGGACTGGAGAGTGGGAAGACGAAGTACACCAGAGGCGCTGGTTCGATGGATCTCTGCGAGGCGGTTTCGGGATATCTCATGGAGCACCATGGAATCGAGGCCCCTGCCGAGGACATCGTGGTGACCCCTGGTGCGAAGCAGGCTCTGCTCTACTCCTTCCTGATTACGACGATGCCCGGTGACGAGGCGATCCTGCTTTCTCCCTCGTGGGCGTCCTACGAGCCGATGCTCGAGTTCATCGGAGCGAGTCCGGTTCACGTAAAGGTGAACATGGAGAACTTCCATCCAGACTTGGATGCGATCAGGGCAGCGATTACCGACAAGACCAGGATGATCCTGGTCAACTCTCCTTGCAACCCGACCGGCGCTGTATTCACTCCCGAGGAGATAGCCGGGATAGTCGAGATCGCGGTCGAGCATGATCTCTGGATTGTGTCTGACGAGATATACGGGCGAATGGTATGGGTCGACTGGCCGCACGTCTCCCCATCGACCCTGCCCGGCGGGAAGGAGAGGACGATTGTGGTCAACGGTTGGTCCAAGTCGTGGGCGATGACAGGCATGAGGGTCGGGTTCCTAACTGGTCCGAGCGAGGCGATGAGGGCTGCCGTGAAGAGCCAGGCGAACTCCGCATCCCACATCCCGACTTTCATGATGGATGCAGCCAGGGTTGCCCTGGGGTGCGAGGACTCGGTCCTGGAATTCAACGAAGAGTACCTCAAGAGGAGGGAGATGATGATGCGCGGTTTGGACTCCCTACCTGGAATCAGGGTCCCCGAGCCCGAAGGCGCGTTCTACGTCTTCGCAGACGTCACAGGCACCGGGATGAGCGACGTGGAGTTCGCGGATGGTGCTTTGGAGGCCGGCGTTCAGCTGATTCCAGCATCGCTAATCACCGGTGGAGAGGGTTTCGTGAGGGTGTCTTACGCGGCTGACGAGGAGGCCATCGAGGAAGGTCTGAGGCGGCTCGGCACATGGCTTGGCCGAGAGTGAGTTTGAAATCTCGGTGACTTGGCTGGACCGGCGTGACTGACGCTGAATCTGCGGGTTCCCACGTCCTACTGGACTACGTGGACTACCATAGGGGCGAAGGAGGTGACGGAGGATGGGTCCTAGCTACCCTGAGGGACTGCGTTCGCGAATCCGGAGTTCGGGAGGTCCACTCCCACGTCGAGATATTCGATGGCAAGGAAAGCCCCCCTGGGTTCGCTGCCGCGGTGCTGATTGACGAGAGCCATGTCACCGCCCACTGCTACTCCGAGAGGGGCTTGCTGGCAATTGACGTCTTCACGTGCGGCGATAGCGATTCAGACGCAGTGGCGGATATGATTCATGGGAGGCTCGTGTCCGAGAACCCGGGTATCAGGCTGGTCTTCAGGGAGAGCGTGGAGCGCTTCAGGAGTGGTTAGATGACTGTTCGGGAGTTCATCGAGAAACATTACAGCCACTTCAACGCGGGTGAGCTTGCTAGGTGCGTAGATTCGCTGAGGGGCTTCCTGGGCGATGGTGGGCGACTGATGGTCACCCTCGCAGGGGCGATGTCAACTGCAGAGATTGGGAAGAGTCTTGCTCCGGCGATCAGGGAGCAGAGGGTGCATGCCATCTGCTGCACTGGGGCCAACTTGGAAGAGGAGTTGTTCGGGTTATTCTCCAGGTCCGGATACGAGGGGATTCCCAATTGGAGGCACCAGAGCAAGGAGGAGGACGCGGCCCTCCATGACAGGGGGATGAACAGGGTTACGGACGTGGCAATCCCAGAGGCCGTCTTCATGAAGGTGGGGGAGAAGATGCTGTCACTATGGGAGGAGTCTGAGGTCGTCGGGGACAGTCGCTTCCCACACGAATACGTGTATGACCTGTTGCTACATGGCGGGATAGAGTTCTCGTCCCCTCCTGAGGAGTCGTGGCTGGTCGCTGCTGCGGATGCGAACCTGCCCATTTTCACCCCCGGTTGGGAGGATTCTACGCTCGGCAACCTACTCGCTGCCAGGGTGATAGACTGCACGCTGAAGACCAATTCCGTGGTCAAGGGGGGATTGGATGCGATGCAGTCCCTCGCCGACTGGTATCGGGAGGATGACTCTCCCACGGGCATGCTCCAGGTTGGTGGCGGCATCTCGGGCGACTTCGCGATCTCAGTGGTCCCCATGCTCAGGCAGGACGCTGGGGTGGAGGTCCCTCTTTGGGCGTGGTTCGCCCAGATATCGGAGTCCCGTCCCTCCTTCGGAGGCTACTCCGGCGCACCACCCGCTGAGAAGATCAGCTGGGGGAAGCTCGGTGTGGAAACCCCGCAGTTCGTGATAGAGTCGGATGCGAGTATCGTCCTGCCCCTAATCCTATCCTCATTGGAATAGCTCGGAGTAGTTTCCTACCCTCTCGGAGATTCGCAGAAGCTGGTTGTACTTCGCCGTCCTGTCGGATCTCGCTGGCGCTCCCGTCTTAATCTGCATGGAATTGGTTCCAACGGCCAGGTCGGCGATGATGTCATCAGAGGTCTCGCCGGACCGATGGCTGATTATCGTCCCGAAGCCCGCCTCTCGGGACCTCCCTATCACCTCCATGGTCTCAGTGAAGGTTCCTATCTGGTTGAGTTTGATGAGGATGGCATTCGACGCTCCGAGGGATATCCCCTTCTCGAGGCGCTTGAGGTTGGTCACGTACAGGTCATCGCCGACGACCTGCACCCTATGGCCCTCCCGAGATGTGAATTCGACCCACGAGTCCCAGTCGTCCTCGCCGAACGGGTCCTCGATGGAGGCTATCGGGTAGTCATCCAGCCACTTCGAGTATATCTGCCCTAGTTCTGCTCCCGAGATGCTGGTTCCGTCAATGTGGTAATTCGTACCGTCAAAGAATTCCTGGGCTGCGACGTCCAATGCGATTGAGACCTGGTCGCCGGGGGAGTAGCCAGCCCTCTCTATTGCTTCGTTGACCAGCCTAAGCCCCTCCTCGTTCCTAGGGAGGTTTGGTGCGAAGCCGCCTTCATCCCCGACCCCGCCGAGGAGTCCTTCCCGCTTCAGGGTGGACTTGAGTGAGTGGTATATTTCGACGCCAGCGCGAAGGGCCTCTGAGAAGTCTTTGAAGCCGTGTGGTACTACCATGAACTCCTGTACATCTACGTTAGACTCGGCGTGAGCACCTCCGTTCAGGATATTCATCATTGGGACCGGGAGGCTCGATTGGCCGCCCTGGCAAATATGGTCCCACAATTCTCCGTGCGATGCGGCTCTGAGGCAGGACAGGGAGACTCCGAGTGTAGCATTGGCGCCTAGGACGCCTTTGTTCTCAGAGCCATCCAGTTCGATGAGCAGTGCGTCTATCCCCTCCTGGTTGGAAGGGTCCATGCCGATGAGTTCCTCGCGGATTGGTCCGTTCACATTGTTCACGGCTTCTTGGACTCCCTTGCCCATCCACCGTTCCCCGCCGTCCCTCAGTTCCACGGCTTCGTGAGTCCCCGTGCTTGCCCCCGATGGGACCGCTGCCCTGCCCTTCAGTGAGCCATCTACGTAGCAGTCGACCTCCACAGTAGGATTGCCGCGCGAGTCGATGATTGCCCGAGCGAAGATGTCGCTGATTGCGGCACCCATTGGCACTCGCACGGGAACTTGGCTTCTCAAGGTAGCGATGTCCTAGGCGTTCAACCAGCTCAGCCACCGGGAAACCTTGCTCTGCATCTCTGGCACTTCCAGTTCCGATCTGCAGCAGCACTCCCAGCAGAGTTGCTCCTCTGTAGGCGAAATGGAGAACAGCTCAGCCCTCATCAACACCCCGTCCGCTTCGTTTGACTTGGAGCGATTGTCATCTACGAAGCAATGGAGAAGATGCTTTGGGTAGTGGTGAATACGTCCGGATTCCGGGCAGCAGAGCATCACGCTCTTCGAGAGGAAGATAAGAGACGAGCCGGTGGTTGGGTCGAGTTCATGTCCCTCTATCCTAGTGCCGTTCAATAGTGAGGCGACATCGATGTTGTACCACTGGGAATGAGATGTCGAGATGTCGAGCCCGGAGACGTCATCCAAGTACTCTTGGATCCTGAGTTGGGAGATGGACTCCTCCTGACTCATGGTAGTGCAGTGAAGCCATCCCATTTTAACGCAACCAACATTTCCAGAGTCTACGTTAGTCGAAAAATAGCAAGTTTCATTGTCAAATTAATGATAAAACATCAAGAAATAACCATAAGTTGTACGTTTTTCGGAGGATTCGATGAGCAATGTAGATTCCCTTGACAGGGCCATACTCTCATTCCTGAGGGAGTCCGCGAGGGCCCCCTACGTGGAGATCGCGAAGGGAGTGGGCGTCACAGAGAGGACCGTGAGGACCCGTATCAAGAGGCTCGAGGACGAGGGCGTGATCCGAGGTTACACGGTTCGGGAATCGGGGATCGGCCTGACTGCACTCATCCGACTCAAGGTTGGACCGGGGACCGAGATCGGCTCACTTGCCGGGGAGTTCTCCGGGTGGTCAGGGGTCGAGTGCGTGTACGAGATCAGCGGAGACGCGGACTTGGTTGCTGTGGTCCACGTCGATGATACGGTAGCCCTCAGGGACATGCTGGACAGAATGTGGCTCGCTGCTCCCGGGGACATCAGCTCGACGCAGACCGAGCTAGTCCTTGAGCAGTACTAATAATTCAGACGCTAGGTGGTGTTATGCTTGGCTAATGCGTGTTTATGCTAGAGGGGTCCAGTAATGCTTGGGTTATGCTTGGCTAATGCTTGTGTTCCCTGAATCCGCTCACTCGTTATGCTTGGGTTATGCCTAGGCACGCATAACTGGCCTTGGATTGTGGGGTTCACAGTGGCTTGGAGAGAAGGTATCTGAAATACTTGATCTTGCCGGATTTCAGGGCCTCGTAGACAGGCGTCCCGGGGACTCCCCCGAAGGTCTCGAAGCTCTTCCTCAGGGAGGCTGGTGCGCTCTCCCGGATCATCTCCCTCCTGTCCTCGTCGATCATGTCGAGCGCAGCGAGCACGTTGCTGGTTACGTCCGCACTGGACTCGATGTTGAATCCGGTCGACAGGAACTGGTCGTGCATCTTCTCCATAGTCCGCGAGTCACGCATATCGGTCCAGCAGAACTTCCCCCCCGGCCTGAGCACCCTGAAGACCTCGCTCAGGAAGTCCGGAATGTTCGCGTAGCAGTGGGAGGACTCGACGTTGTATGCGATTTCGAATGCCTCGTCCGGCAGAGGCAGGTCCTGGGCGTTCCCCTCCCTGAACTCCAGGTTCTCCTGGCTGGAGAACCATTCCTTGGAGAGGGCGACGGCCTCGGCGGAGTAGTCCACTGCCAACAGCGACTTCGGGTTGTAGGTCCTCGCTATCCAGCTCGCACCCCCTCCCCTTCCGGACCCGACTTCGAGGACCTTCTTGCCCTCCATCTCCACGTCCCTGATGTTCATGTTGTAGAGCTGGATGAACAGCCTGTCCGGCTCGTCCCCCTCGAGGAGTTCGAGTTCCGCTTCGTCCGTGAAGCCGTAGTTCATGAAGCGGAAGCTTGGGTCTGTCTGCGAGCGTGCCATCCTCTGGTAGAGGCCCCTCCACATCCGCATCCGAATTCCAGAGGGGGCGAGTCGCATCACCGTGTAGAATGCCCTTGCTGGGAGTCCCATTGCCAAGCTAGCACCTATTCCTTCCACTTGACGGAGCACCCGATGCTCTCGGTCCTCGGTACGGAGACCGATTTCCCCGACGCTAGCTCGGTCATGGCATCGTGCAGCTCTGAGGTCTTGGAGTGGGATGGGTCCCTGGGGGAGTCGTCCAACCGGCCCCTGTACACCACTGTCGATTCGGAGTCGAGGAGGTAAAACTCGGGCGTCCTCTCGGCCCCGTAAGAAAGCGCCACCTCCTGTGAAGGGTCGTGGAGGTACGGGTAGGTCATCCCCTTGTTGGCCCTCTTGACCATGTTGTCCCATGAGTCGGACTCGTACTTCACGGGGTCGTTCGAGTTTATCCCTGCAAATCCGAGGCCATACTCCCTGGCCACTTCCGCGGCCTTCTCTATCCTGGGCTCGGAGCCGACGACATATGGGCAATGATTGCACGTGAAGAAGACAACGGCACCGTTCTCGCCCATCACGTCCTGGAGCGAAAGGGAGTCCCCGCCTGAGTTTCCGTTGGCGTTCGGCAGTTCGAAGTCGGGTGCCTTTGCGCCCGGTTCAACCATCTTCTGGGAGTGCATGCCTGGTCGTCAGAGTGGATGTTGTTCAATCCTTTGGAAGGAGAGCTTCTCTCCTGGAGATGATTTGCGCCCTGCATTCCTCCAGTCTCCTCCTAGCGAGCCTGTTCTGGGGGTCTACGTCGAGGACCTTCCTCCATGCCCCAGCGGCCTTCTCGGTGTCCTTGCCCTCATGGAGGATGGCAGCAATCCTGAGTCTCGCATCGAGGTGATGGGGGTCGGCCCGTACAGCCCCCTCGAAATCTGACATTGCCTCATCTGACCTCCCGAAGTCCAGGTACAGGAGTCCCCTCTGATACCATGCCTCGGATAGTTTCGGGTTGGTCTCTATTGCCTTGTTCAGGGGCCTTTCTGCCTGTTCTGACTTCTCCATCGCGATCATGCAGGTCCCGAGGTGGACGAGCCCCATGGAGTGGTTTCCGTTCAACCTGAGGAGCTCGCGTAGCTCGGACTCGGCGTTGGCCCAGTCTCCCTGATTCATCAGAATCTCGGACTTCCTCAGTCGGGCTAGTTCGTGGTTTGGTCTGTCCTCGACCAATCGGTTGGCATCGTCCAGAGCCAGTGCCAAGTCGTCGGAGAGCAGAGCAGCCGATGACCTGTTTAGCCTGGCTCGTGTGTGGTTGGGGTCCATGTGGAGACTCTGTGAGAATAGTTTCGTCGCCTCCTCCAGACGCCCGTTTCTAGCTGCGATGATGCCTCTGATGAAAGGGACTGTCGGATTGTCCTTCAGAGTGGTGGTGGCCTGCAATGTGAGTGCGTTTGCCTGTTCCAGGTCTCCTGTCTCTAGGGAGAGCTGTGCTTCCTCAAGGGAAATAGATGGGTGGTCTGGGATCAGCCTTCGTGCTCGAACTAGTGCCACCTCCGACTCATCGAATGCCTTCTGGTACCTGAGGGCCCGGGCCCTCCCGAGCCAAGCGAGGCCCGATTCCCTGTCGATTTCCACGGCCCTGTCAAACGAGACGAGTGCATCGATTACGGTCACTGGGTCGATTTTCCCCGTTTCATCTCGGTGTTCGTCGGATTCCACGAGGCTTAGCCTTCCCTTCATTACATGCAGTGTGGCTGAGTTCCAAGACTCCTCTGGTGCCTCATCGAGGGTCTGCCGTGCGGACTCGGCGGAGCCACTGGCCAACCAGAGTTGGCTTAGCCTCCCTCTTGCCTCTGCGTCGCCTGGGCTGCTGGATAGGTGCTCCTCCAGGACCTCAATCGCGGCATCGGTCCTCCCATCGTTGTCGAGAATCTCCGATTCTAGAATAATCGTGTACTCCCCGAGGGCATGTGCTCTCCTTATGCACTTCAGAGCGTCCTTGGTCGTTCCGCCGTCCGCAGCGACTAGTCGTGCCTTCAGCGACCATGCCTGACCGAAGTCATGGTCACTCTCGATTGCGGCATCCACCGATTCGAGCGCTGCTCTGAAATCCCCCAGTAGGAGTTGCTTGGCTGCCTTCTCGATCAAGGCTGGAGCGGAGTTCGAATGGGTCGCTCCACCGACCTCTGAATCTCTCGCTCTCTGGGCGATTAGGGATAGCTCACCCTCCTCTTCGGATAGTCTCAATGATTCCCCAAGGGCCTCGAGCCTCTTCCTGTTTCTGATGAGTCTCTCGTCGTCCGTGTTGTCTAGTAGCACCGATTGCTCGTTGAGTGCGGCGACGTCGTCAGGAACGATGGTCAACAGACGCTCGAGGGTCCTGTCCAGTGATTCTAGGTCACCGTTGCCCCTCTGTATCTCGGAGAGTGCCCTGAGTGCTGACTCGTCTTCTGGGTCTAGGTCGTTTGCTCTCTGGAAGCAATCTGCTGCCCAGTCGAATCTCTCTACAGAGTGGAAAAGCTCGCCGGCCCGTCGATGCTCGGGTGCTGAAAGTTCGACGTCTTCGGCTTTCATCTCTGCTTCGGTTAGAATGGCGGCGAGCCTCTTGGAGAGCGGCTTCAGTCCTTGGACGATACTGTGCTCGTCCTCTGGACCGCCTTCAGGGTAGTGGCTCAAGAGCGCTTTTACGGCGTGGCTGACAATGGCACAAGACTCGCTATTACTGACCGGAATTCCTTGGTTGAACAGGAGAGACTCGGCTGCCTCCAGAGACTTGTGCACGCCCAGCAGGTCGTGGACCTCAGGGGCATCGGACAGGATGGTGTCAACCCCCCTGGAGAGTAGGTCCAGCCTCTCGGAAGTCTCGGTCAGGTTACCCTTCATCGAGCCCAGTTTCAGAGCCAGTCTCTTCCTCTGCCGCAAGACCGCCTTGTGTCTAATCCACAGAGCCAGTAGGGTGATGGATAGAGCACCATAGAGAGTAAGTATCGCCATGGTAGTCTGTTGCATCAGTACCAGCGGGCATGAGAGACTTTTGATGGCTTCTGCTATGCCAACCCTTCAGAGGGCCATTATTGGCAAGGATTCACCTTGCCAGAAACGGTTCTCTGAAACTCACTCTAGGTCCTTAATCGAGTAGGCTTGCACTCCAAGTTTCAGGGATTGGGGTCCAACATCCTTGCCGACTACGACATTGATTCCTGCGCCAGAGGCGAGTTCGTGGATCCTGTCGGTGACCTTGCCCGAGTAAACCAATCCTTGTGCGCCTTCGGAATCTCCTAGGGCCGCTTCCAGGGCGCTTGCTCCTACTGGTTCTGAGCCTGTACCATCCGCAAGAACGATTACCGCGTGTCTGGACTTAAGACCGTCCATCATTGGTGCCCAGCCCTTGATCTCGTCTGGGGCCTCCAATGACGGCTTGCCCTTTCCGACTGCCTTGTCGTCATCCTTCTGTATCTCGGTCTGTATCCGGGCGACCGCCTTAGAGGCAGCTTCCTTCTGCCCGAGGCACTTCGTCACTACCTTGCCCTCAAGGTGCTCGACTTCTCTGCTCTGAGGAGCAAAGGCGACGTGCGTCAGGGACTTCCCCAGCGTTCCGCTGATTTCCATCAGCAGCAGCTTGCCTCCGCGATCCCCGTCTAGGAATGCGGTAACCGTCTTCTTCTTGGAAGCGAGATTGGCCAATTCTGGCTTGATCCCGGACCCCATGGTGGCAATCGCGTTTTTAATCCCAAACTTCAGTAGGTTGCGAACATCGTTCCTTCCCTCGACGATTATTATCGAATCCGAGTTTTTCACATTGGGTCCTGCGGTCATCTCCTCGAAGTCGACTTCGGTGTCCAATGTTAGTACTGCCTTGACTTCGTCGAGGATGTTCTTCGACTCGCCGGAGGCAGAGTTCACTATCTCCAGCAGAAGCTGCTTGGCTCTGTCGATGACGTGATCCCTCTTTGCGGATCTGATGTTCTCGATCTGCTTGACCTTGATCACTGCTTTGCATGGACCAATCCTGTCTATCGTCTCGAGCGCGGCGCCGATAACTGCGGTGCTGACTTGGTCTATCGAAGATGAGACTTCGATGGATCCCTGTACGCGGCCCTTGTGGTTGTTCAAATTGACATCCACGTGGCCAATTCTTCCTGTTCTCTGGAGCTTCCTAAGTTGGAGCCCCTCTCCCAGGAGTCCTTCGGTCTGGCCGAATATGGCTCCGACGACGTCTTTGCGTGCTACGGTCCCATCGACTCTAATTGTTGCGTGTATTACGTATTTTCCTTCACTTGACATATTGTTCAATTCCTTCGCTCATCGGCCCCAAACGGGGGCCTTGCCCCCGTTTTCGCCATTTTGGCAGGGAG
>MPLU02295486.1_pt1 | contig 9981 bp, 6 predicted proteins | sample 1617381 | NCBI WGS metagenome assembly MPLU02 (sample SAMN05944801, study PRJNA350692) | marine metagenome | biome: marine; feature: ODZ; material: water; isolation source: 90 m water sample filtered on 0.2 um supor filter | place: Pacific Ocean | collected 2012-04-08 | depth 90m m | reverse complement strand
GCCACGGCGTTCATCTTGGTGCTGGCGCGGTACTCTCCAATTACCGACTGATCCGGGGCAACGTCAACATCCGTACAGCCTCTGGTCAGGTAGACACTGGCTTGACCAAGTTCGGCGCATTGCTCGGCGACCGGACCGAGATCGGTTGCAATACTGTGCTCAATCCCGGCTCGATCATAGGCCGGGACTGCGTGATCTATCCGAATATCAATTTTACTGGTGTGATGCCGGCCAATCGCTTGGTCAAAAACAAAACCGAGTTGGCTGTGATCGAAAAAAGGGAGAATGCCGAGTGATCAGTTTCATGGATGAGGAACAGAGCGTCGGATCAGACTTGATCGCTGCGGTCGAGATGTTTTTTTCCAAAACCGGCTTGTTGTCGAAAGCCAAAAATTTCGAGTTTCGCCCCGAACAACAGCAGATGGCCGTGGCTTTGGCCAAGGCGCTCAAAGTCGGCGAACACCTTATCGTTGAAGCCGGCACCGGCGTCGGCAAAAGCCTCGCTTACCTCGTTCCGGCGATTTTTCATGCTGTCAGCGAAAGCAAAAAAGCGGTCATCTCGACGCATACGATCAACCTGCAGGAGCAACTCACCGAGAAGGATCTGCCGATGCTCAGGCAAGTGTTGCCGGTCGAGTTTTCATTCACGATGCTCAAGGGTCGCAGCAATTACCTATGTACCCGGCGTTTGCAACGCGCACGGCAGCAGGCGGCAACGCTGCTGACCTCCTCCGAGATGGAGGAACTCAAGCGCATCACCGAATGGGCGAAGGAGACGACCGATGGCAGTCTCTCGGACTTCGACATTACGCCCGATCCAAAGGTGTGGGACTTGGTTAACTCGGAGCGGGGCCTTTGCTCGGCAAAGCTTTGCGGCCACGGTTCCGACATCGGCAGGATGGGCCAGACATGTTTCTTTCAGCGAGCCCGTAGTCGGATCCTCTCCGCTGATGTGTTAGTGCTGAATCACTCCCTGTTTTTCAGTTTGCTCGATGATGATGGGTGTGAGGATGACGAACCGAACAAGGATGGGGGAGTGCTGTTTAAAAACGATTTTGTGATTCTCGATGAGGCACACAACATCGGTCAGGTGGCGTCCAGGCACATAGGATTGAGTGTCTCAAGCGGCCAGGTGCGGTTCAACTTGCAGCGGCTTTGGAATCCCAAGACCAGCAAGGGGCTGTTGGGATTGCTGCGTGAGGCCAAGGCAACGCGATCGGTCGAAGACGCCTCGGTAGCGATGGAGCAGTTTTTTGGCGAACTTGAGATGGTGTGCGACGAGTTGAACGAGCAGCAAGCCAAGGCCAGCAAGTTCGGAGGAAACAAAACCCACCTGTGGAAGGAGTTGCGTGTGCGTCTGCCCGGTTTGGTTGAAGATACGCTAACGCTGCCGTTGCAGCGTGTGCGCGAATCACTGATGCAGGCGCGTGAGGGCACAGAAGACGCCGAAACCGTTCAGGAGTTGGCCGAGTTCAACCGGCGCGTCGGTGAGCTTCGTGACGGCGTGAGACTGTTCCTCTCGCAGGAGTCGGACGATCACGTTTACTGGGTGGAGAAGTCCGGCAAGGCTGGGACTATCCTGTCGCTGAACGCTGCGCCGGTGGATGTCGCGGTGCATCTGCGGCGGCGGCTCTTCTGTTGCAGTTCTCCGGTGGTGCTGACCAGCGCCACGCTAGCCTTAAGCGATTCTACTTCGACTAAGGTCAAGGGTGGGCTCGACTATTTCGCCAGCCAAGTGGGCGCGGATAAGGTCAATGCACTGCAGGTCGGTTCGCCGTTCGACTATGAACGGCAGATGAAACTGTTTATTGCTGGCAAGATGCCCGATCCCCGTCAACCGGAGTTTCGCGAGGCTTTGGCCGGACAGCTTTGTCACTTCATCAGCTTGAGTGAAGGTCGCGCGTTTGTGCTGTTCACCAACTTCAAGCTGATGCGCGAGGTGGCAGAGGAACTAGAGGGCTTCTTCGCCGATCGCGGCTGGGACTGCTGGGTGCAGGGTGCCGGAGTGCCGCGTTCGACCATGCTCGAGCGGTTCAAGCGCGACGAGCACTCGGTGTTGTTCGGCACGGACAGCTTTTGGCAGGGCGTCGATGTGCCGGGCGACGCGCTGCGCAATGTCATCATCACCCGACTGCCATTCGCCGTGCCGGACCATCCGCTGGTCGAGGCGAAAATCGAGGCAATCGAGGCTCGCGAAGGTAACCCTTTCATGGAGTTTTCGCTACCGGTGGCGGTGCTGAAATTTCGCCAGGGCGTCGGCCGGCTCATCCGTACCAAGAGCGACGAGGGCATTGTCGTCGTGCTTGACAGCCGTGTGCTGACCAAGCGCTACGGCCAAATCTTCATCGACTCCCTGCCGAAATGTCCCACAGAAGTAGTCTGACTTTTCAGCTTCTCTCAATCGGGAATTGAACGGAGCAAGGGAGGGGGGTATCATAAATGGCGATGAGAGTCGTTTTTCTCAGTATCATTTTTCTGCTGACACTTGCAGTCACCCTCATCGCACAGGTTGACAATCCGTTCGGCGGAGAACAAGCCGGTGGAGTCGCCAAGCCGGCGACCACGGTCAGGTTGCTGCTCTCCCACGAAGCGGCCAAGCCCGGTTCGGCGGTGACGGCCGGGCTGGAGTTAACGATGGCCAAGGGCTGGCATACGTACTGGATCAACCCTGGAGAGGCTGGGATTGCCACCAGTGTTCAGTGGACGTTGCCCAAGGGAGTGAGCGCCGGACCGATCCAGTGGCCAACGCCGGATAAGTTTACCGCACTTGGCTCGATTGGCTACGGTTACCATGACAAAACAATCCTGCTTATACCGCTGACCATCGATGCCGACGCTGCGCTTGGCCAAGCGCCCATCTCCGGCAAAGTCAGTTGGCTCGAGTGCAAGGAGAGTTGCATCCCGCGCGACGAGCAGGTGAATGCAACGCTGGCGATCAACGGGACGGACAAGCCGTTGCCGAACGCTGCCAAGCTCGATGCCGAAAAAACCAAACTGCCAAAAGTCGATGTCGACTTGGCTATCAAGGCTTGGTGGGACGGCGAGGCCGAGGACGATGAACGGGCGCTGCTCATTGAGTTCGATGCCAGCCAAGCGGAAGCCGATGCCGACTTTTTTTCGATGCCGTCCGAGTCATTTGAGGTGTCCCCGGAGAGCGAGGTGGTAGCGATCGCCGGAGATCGGGTAAGGATCAAAAAAACGGTGATGAAGTTCGAAGGTGGTTGGCCAAGTGAATTAGACGGCTTGGTCGTTCGGAACCTGAAGGATCACGACAAGACCAAGGCGTTCGAGGTCAAGTTTCCGATAGCTACCTCCGCATCGGGCAATGCTGGGACAACGGCAACACAGCCTCCCCCAGTCGTCGGTAAGTCGCTTTGGCGGATGCTGGTGTACGCGTTCATCGGTGGTCTGATTTTGAATGTTATGCCGTGTGTGCTGCCGGTGATCTCGCTGAAGATTCTCGGTTTTGTCAATCAAAGCAAGGAGTCACCTGCGCGCGTGCGGCTGCTCGGGATGCTTTACGGCGCGGGAGTGATCGTGTCATTTTTGGCGCTGGCTGGCGTGGTGATCGGTGTGAAAAGCGCGGGCGAACTGGCAAGCTGGGGTATGCAAATGGCCAACCCGCAGTTCGTCGTTTTGCTGACCGTTCTCATCATGTTGGTGGCTTTGAATTTGTTTGGCCTGTTCGAGGTGACGCTTGGCTCGGTTGGTGCTGCTGCCGGTACGGTGGCGACACGGGAGGGGGCTGCCGGTGCTTTTTTCAATGGCGTGCTGGCCACGGTGTTGGCGACGCCTTGCACGGCGCCGTTCCTCGCCCCGGCGCTTGGCTTTGCCTTCACGCAAACTGCTGCTGTGATTGTGCTGATGTTTGTCGCCGTGGCGCTTGGCCTCGCGTTTCCGTACGTGGTACTGAGTTGGAACCCCAAGCTGCTGCGTTTTCTGCCTAAGCCGGGACCGTGGATGGAGAAGTTCAAGGTGGCCATGGGTTTCCCAATGTTGGCCACGGGCGTTTGGCTATTCACCGTGAGTATCGAATATTACGGTGGCCGGATTTTGTGGTTCGGTATTTTCCTGGTCGTCATCGCCATGGCGGCCTGGGTGTTCGGTGAATTTTTCCAGCGCGGTACTGGAAGGCGCGGTCTGGCTATGGCCATAGCCGGGGCGCTGGCCTTGGGCGGAGTCGTGTTTGGCCTCGAGGGGCAGATGCAATGGCGCACCCCGACCGACCCCTCATCAGCCAAGGTCGGCGTGGTACAGGATTTCCCCGGCGGAATCCGATGGCACCGCTGGTCACCGGAGGCGGTGTCCAAGGCGCGCGAGGCGGGCCAACCGGTGCTGGTGGACTTTACGGCCAAGTGGTGCATCACCTGTATCGCCAACAAGAAAACGAGCATCGATATTGAGTCGGTACGTACGGTACTGGATCACAAAAACATCAAGGCATTTCGGGCCGACTATACGCGTCGCCCAGATTACATCACTGAGGAGTTGCGTGATCGGGGCAGGGCGGGTGTGCCACTCGTACTCGTTTTTCCGGCAGGCAAAACCAGTGAGCCTGAAATGCTTCCCGAGTTGCTTACGGCTGATATCGTCCTCGCTGCCCTGAAGAAAGCCGGCGGCTGATCCGCTTGGTCGAGTGCTACTTGTCCAGGATGCCGAGGTCTTGGAGGAACGGCTTGAGCGAGCGAGGTCGGCCGAGGAATTTTTCGATCGATTCACTGACGTCGCGCGAGTCGCCCACTTCGTAAATCTCCCGCCGCAGGCGCTGTCCCGCTGTTCTGTCGAAGTAGCGGTCGGGTGCGTTTTCAAAAACCGTGGCCATGTCGGCGGAGATCGAGTCGGCCCATGCATAACCGTAGTAGCCGGCGTCGTAGCCCATGAGATGTCCGAAGTAACCGACGAATGACGTGTTCTCCTGTGGTTTGAGATAGACCGATTCGGTGATTTGGTTCGACAGTGCAACCGGTTCGACGATCCGGGCCTCCTCCACCGTTAGCGAGTGAAGGCTTAGGTCGACGAGTCCGTACGAAAGCTGGCCGCGATAGTGTCGGGCGATGGTGGCTTTCTTTGCCTCCTTCAGTTTCGCCAACACGGCTTCCGGAATTTTTCTCGTCGGATCCCGGTAGTCGGCGGCGAAAGTGTCGAGCACAGTCTTGTCCCAAATCCAGTTCTCAAGCATCTGCGACGGCGCCTCGACAAAGTCGCGTGGCACACTGGTGCCGGCGAAACGGGTGTATCGGGTCTGCGTGAGGATGCCGTGCAGCGCGTGACCGAACTCGTGGAAGAGCGTCTCGACGTTGTCGTGCGAGAGCAGCGATGGCTTGTCCTTCCCGGGCGTGGGGAAGTTACAGATTAGCGCGACAGTGGGCCGCTGGTAGGTGCCATTCGGCAGTTGTTTGCCGGAGATCAGCGGGAACATCGCGAAGTGGTTGTACTTACCTTCGCGTGGGAACATGTCGAGGTACAACGCGCCAAGAGGGTAGCCGGTGGCAGCGTCGTAAACGAGGTGCAGCGTCACCTGGTCATTCCATTTGTACGGCGCGACGGCCTCCACGATCTTCAGTTCGAAGATGCGTTCGTACACGCGGAACATCCCGTGCAGCGTCTGTTCGTAAGGGAAAAACACACGAAGCTGCTCGGTGTCCACGGAGTACTTCTCCTTCTTCAACAGGTTCATGTAGTAGAAGGCGTCCCACATTTTGAGGGTGGCATCGGGATCGCCGGTTTCACGGCGTTTCAGCGTGTTGAACTGCGAGAGTTCAGCCTGCCACTTCGGCTCGAGGCCGCGCTTGAGATTCATCAGAAATTTGCGCGCCGTGGTGCTGTCACCAGCCATTTTGACTTCGCACTTGTAGTCGGCCCACGTCTTGTAGCCGAGTTTGGTGGCGATCGTGGCGCGGAGTTGCAGGACGGTCTTGAGCAGCGGGATGTTTTTCTCGCGGGCAAGCCGTTTTCGTTCGCCAGAGAAGCGTTTACGTGTGGCCTCCGGCTTCGCGTTGCGCATGACGTTTAGATAGTGAAAGGTCACGTTGGCCTGTAGTGTGTACTCGTCGTCGCCGGTCTTGACCTGCTCGAGAAAACTTTCCGGCAGGCCCTCGAGCTGTGCTGCCTTAAATTCCAGCTCCTTTTTGGCGTTGGTGATGTTGGTACGAAACTCGGTGGTCGCGGCGGAGAGTTGCTTGCGAAGTCGCTCGACTTCGTTGCGCTCGGTCTTGGTCAGATGCAAACCGGCACGGCGATAGTCGCGCAGTGTCTGCTCGAGCAGCCGCTTGGCTTCGCCGCTCAGCTGGGGTGCCGAGTCGGCGTATGTCTTGACCACTCGATAAACATCCTCGCGATAGTCGAGGCCGACGACCCACTCATCAAACTGCTTGATCGCTTCGGTGGCTTTGGCTCGGTGCTCGGCGTTCTCGCTGGTTTCCTTGAGCATGTACGTACGGTTGGCCACCAGCGACAGGTCAAACGCCAGATTGTCGAGCGCGCCGATCGTGTTGTCGAAAGTGGCCTCGCTTGGCTGAATTTTGCCAATGGAATCGAGTCGGGCGTCGGCAGCCACGATTGCCGATTTGACGGCATTGAGGGAGGCCTGTGGTGTTGTCTCAAACGGCGGTAAGGCGACTCGAGTGTGGTTGCTTTTGGCCAAGCGCTCGAAGTCGCCCCAGTCGTCCGAGAACCCGGCCTTGGGCGTGAGGTTTGTCTTCGGGGAGGAACAGGCGGCAAGAACGACGGTGACAACAACCATTATTATGCGAAAAAACATGGGCGACAAGCTACCGTTGGCCTGCGGTGCGGCTCAAGCAGATTTACGGAATTACAATATCGGCCACTGCCGCTTGGCCAAGTGGCATACCGGCGATGCGGCGCGCCTTGATGGCGACGTACGGTGGGATGTATTGGCTGCGGTGCCGGAATGTTCCCGGGTCAGCGGCGGGATCGCCATGCTTCGGCTCGGCTAGATCCTCGATCACGAAGCCACTGCGGCAGAGGTCGCCGACGATCTCATCCCAGCGATGCACGAACTCGAGCGCGCCTTTTTCACGATGTTCGAAGTTACCGTGCAGCGGCGGCAACGGTCCCTTGGCGTAATAGTCCTCGGTGACGGCGTAGCCGCTGGGGAAGGGGGTTGGCGCGGCTTGGAGGTTGGCTGGCTGTTTGTGCTGACTAAGGTACTGTCCACCGACGTGCAGCACGCGGGCGATCTCATCGTAAACCTTGGCGAGGCTCGGCACGTAGCAGGTGCTGACAGGCTGAGTGACAAGGTCGAATGATGCGTTGGAGAGCATCGAGAGATCGTCCATCGATGCGGTGATGGTTTGCAGCTTGAGGCCGCGCTCGCGAGCGACGCTCCGGTCCTGCTCAAGCATCTTCGAACTGATGTCCACCACGGTGACTTTGGCCCCGGCGGCGGCGTAGAGAGGTGCCTGCAACCCGCCGCCGCCAGCAAGACAGAGAACGTGTTTGCCGTCGAGCCCTCCGTCGAGCCAGCCCCTGCCGTTGATGGCTTTTAGCGGGTCGTTGAATTCGTCGTCGCTGGCGGTGCGCGTGTGCAGGAGGCCTTGTCGGACGCGTTCGTCCCAGACTCGGCGGTTGTGGTCCTGGGTAATTTCCACACGGGCGTTTTAGCCTTGGCGAAGCGCTGAGCCAAGCCCGGTAACGAGCAACGAAATGATTTGCGTTTCCCATTGGTTGCATTTCTGTTACACACACTGGCCATGTCTTTCAGTGCACTCGGGCTTTCCGACACCGTTCTCAAGGGGATTCGCGCGATGGGTTACGAGGATCCGACGCCGATTCAGCTACGGGCCATCCCCTTGTTTCTTCAGGACCGCGACCTGATTGGCAGTGCCCAAACCGGCACCGGCAAGACGGCGGCGTTCGGGTTGCCCATCCTCACAAAACTCGACAAGCCTGCGGACACACCGCGTGCGTTGATTGTTGAGCCGACACGTGAACTCGCTTCGCAGGTCGAGACAGCGTTCCGGGATTTCTCGCGATACTCTGATCTGCGGACGACCGTGCTTTACGGTGGCGTGAAATACGGCAAGCAAACCGACGAGTTGCAAAAGGGAACCGACATCATCGTCGCCACGCCGGGAAGGTTGCTCGACCATTTGTCCCAGAAAAATCTGACACTCAAAAATATCGAGTACCTTGTGCTCGACGAGGCCGACCGGATGCTCGACATGGGCTTCATGCCGGACGTCAAGAAAATCATCCAGAAATGCCCGGAGAAACGGCACACGTCACTCTTCTCAGCCACCATCCCACCGATCATCGAGACGATCATCCAGTGGGCAATGAACGACCCGGAGACGGTCGAGATAGGGATGCGCCGCTCCGTGGCCGACACCGTCTCACACTCGGTTTACCCTGTGGCGTTCGACCAGAAAAACGACCTCGTGCTGTCCCTGCTCGAGAAGGTGGATTACGACTCTGTCATTGTTTTCTGCCGAACCAAGGTGGGCGCCGACAAAGTGGGAAGTCTGCTGAAACGCCAAAATCATTCAGTGGCAATCCTCCACTCGAACCGCACCCAGGCCGAGCGGGAAAGATCTCTCAAGGGTTTCCGGGACGGGAAATTCGAGGTGCTCGTTGCCACCGACATTGCCTCGCGCGGACTGGATATTGCTAACGTCAGCCATGTCGTCAACTACGATGTGCCGCAGCATCCGGAGGACTACGTCCATCGCATTGGCAGGACGGGCCGTGCTGCGGCCTCCGGGGATGCCTTCACCATCATGGTCGCTGAGGATCGTCAGCATATGGAGGCGGTCGAGCGGTTCATCGGCAAGAAAATCAATCGGGAAAAAATGGACGGCTTCGATTACAAGTACACCTCGCTGTTCGACGATGGGAAACTTGGGTCGACCCCGCGTTTTCGCGGCGGCTCCGTTGGCCGGGGCTACTCCTTTGGCATGTCCACCCGCAAGGGCGGAGGCCGCCGTCGTCGGTGAGGCCTAGTGCTTGACCTAAATCCAGCCTCGCAGTCGGTAGTAAAGCCACCCCAATTGCTCGTGCGTGTATTTCGCCAAGGTCTGAAAACCGAAATGCCAAGGGACGGGATAAAAACTCCAGTTCGTTTCCAGCGCTGAAGTGCCGACGAAGTCCGCACCGACCGGCACCACTTCCAATCCGACTTTTTTGAATAACACCTCCGATCGGTGCATGTGCCAGGCAGATGTCACGAGAATAATTTTTTCCCAGCCAAGATCCTTGGCCAGCGCGGCGGTGTTCGTTGCTTCGTCCCGTGTGTGCAGGTTCGTGTTCAACTCGTAAATTGGCTGATCAAACAGCTTCCAAGTCTTAAGCCATTTTTTGAGCAATGCAGCTTCACCATGGCCTCCGCCGATGATCAGCGCCCGCCCCTTGCCAAGCCGTAATAATTCGGCCGCCGTCACGATCCGGTCTGCGGCGTTGTGCAACTCGATATTGAATGGCGCATTCGAGACGTAACTGTGCCCTCCTCCCAACAAGACCACCGCATCGCACTCGGGTAGCGCGCCCAAGTTCTCGACTGCGTAAGGTTTTTCTAGAGTGGCGAGGAGGTAGGCGGGGAGTTTAGTGCTGCCGACAATGGTGATGAACAGGGCCAGACTGCCGTTGAAAAGTGCCTGTCGCTTCTCTTTTTTGATCAACGCACGAACGCAGGCAATGAGAAGCACCAGCCATATTAAACCGATCGGCTCGATCAGTCTCCCGCCCGTCTTTGATAAGAAATACATCATGCGGCGCCTATGCTTTGATGAATTGACCCGGTTGCCCAGCACAAAACGCCTGATTGAGTTTTTCGGGCCAAGCGAGCAACCTTCGCGGCGGAATGAAAGGGAGGTTGTTTACATTTCTGATATCTTTGCTGGCTGGTGCCACGTTCGGCCAAGCCGCAAACCAGATGCCATTGTCCATTGAGTTGTTGGCGGTCAAGGCCGAGGGTGTGGTGCACGGCAAAGGCATCCGCATGTCCTGCCAGCGCGACGACGAAGG
>MPLU02033691.1_pt1 | contig 9984 bp, 11 predicted proteins | sample 1617381 | NCBI WGS metagenome assembly MPLU02 (sample SAMN05944801, study PRJNA350692) | marine metagenome | biome: marine; feature: ODZ; material: water; isolation source: 90 m water sample filtered on 0.2 um supor filter | place: Pacific Ocean | collected 2012-04-08 | depth 90m m | reverse complement strand
GTTGTTGTAGACAGAGTTGTGGATGTAAGAGGCTTTATTTCATCTGAGTTCGACGCACAAGAAATCAAAAAGACAGAGACTGCAAATATGCCAAATGATTGTTTCATACTGTTTAACCAACTTACTCTCAAAGTTCGGTTCTACTGAATTAACACGACCTGCTACCAGCAAAAATTAGAGCAGCCAAGTCAGCGATAGTTGCGAAAGATTCGTCAGCGAGATCTGTGTGCATAAAAGAGTTCTTGTTGTTTGAATGTCCAACTCCCACAGAGTGAACGAATTCGTGCAGTACTGCAGTTTCGACATTACTGCCACGACCAATTAAACCCAAATCGTATTCGTCAAAGAGTTTTTCAGAAAGAATCATCCGAGCTCTTGTTATCGTTGGAGTTCCATCTGCTTCTACTTCGTGCCAAATTTCCGCACGACCCAGTTCATTGTCTTCTAAATGAGGAGACTCTCTAGGCACCCAAATTGCATGAATTGAATTTTTTTTAGGAGTGGGAATTTCTGCGGTGCTAATAAGAGATGGACCGTACACGGGATGGTTTCCGGTGGTTTGCAACGAGTGTGTCAATCTTAAACCTGTGTAGTTTTTTATAACCTCGGTAACACCGTCAATCACATCGTACATTTCCTCTACTTGTTCCAGGAAAAAATCGACTCCCGTTAAAACTTCTATTTTGTGACAGTTTGCCCACAGGGCAACACCGTTTTCAGTTGAAACCATTGGGGTTACACCTGCAACGTTAAGTCCAATGTAAGGATTGATACTTATCATCGGGTGAATCATGGTCGTCTGTTCAGGTTGGTAAAAGAAGTCGTCTATCTTGGGGGAGCGTTCAATTAGCCATTTTTCATCACGCAGGTTTCTAGTCCACGTTTCTTTATCTTCACGGCTTAGAGTCGGATCTGAGTCATAGTTTGATATCTCGATTTTTTGATAGTTGCCACTCGCGAAAAATTCTTCGTAAATTGCTATTGCTACAAGGCCTATTAGGAGAAGTGGGATAAGCCAAAGCAGTTTGCGTATTTTCATAACACAACCGCTAAAAAGCTATTCCAATTTCTTTGCTTTTCGTAGAAAGCTTTGTAATTTTTGTCTGGGTTAAAAACCAGTCATTCTTGTATTTGATGGAATTAAGCTTAACTGCGTTAGCACGATCTACTGCCAGCGAAAACTAGTGAAGCTATATCAGCGACAGTGGCAAGAGTATTATTCGTGAGTTCTGTATACATAAAAGAGTTTTCATGACTTGAATGTCCAACACCCATTGCGTGTGTCATTTCGTGCATTACGGCAGTTTCTATGTTGTTTCCGCGACCGATGATCCCTGAGTTGTATTCTTCGAATATTTTTTCAGAAAGTAGGATTCGAGCTCTTGTTATTGTCGGAGTTCCGTCATTTTCAACTGTGTGCCAAACTTTGGTAGTTCCGAGTTGTTGAGATGAAAGAGATTCTGAATTCTTTGGGACCCAAATTATGAGAATCGATCCTGCTTCTGGTGTTGGGAGGTTTGAGCTGTCGACTTGAGTTGACGTGTAACCGTTCTCATGTGACATTGTCAATCCGGTGTAAGCACTTACTACTTCTGCAACTCCATCTATGACATTGAACATTTCATCTTTTTCTACAAGTGAAGAATCGATAAGAGTTGAGATGTTTATGGTTCTGCAGTTGCCCCATAAGGCGACTCCGTTTTCAGTGTTAACCATTGGTGTCACACCTGAATTGTGAAGTCCGGCGTGTGGATTGTGAGTAGCTGAGTTTTGATCATCGAGAGTAAGAATTTGTTTAATCTCAGGGGAGAGGTAAGTCTGCCAGTTTCTGTCACGGAGGTTCTCGGACCAGTTGTTTTCATGGATGTGTTTTTCGTTCTGTGTTATTGGGTTTTGGAGTGTGCTTGCGTTACTTTCTGATATGAAACCTAAAACCAGGAAAGCAGAGAGTAGTAATGCTAAGACCGTCATTAGTTTACGTAAACCCATAACCGAAACTATATACCGCTAATTAGTTTCATGCAACATATTTCGGAAATAAATTGCGTAAATTCTTTTTTTTATGTTAAAGTCCTACAAACAAAGGGAAAAAAGAAACATGGCCAGACCAAGAGATGAAGAATTAGACCAAAAAATTATACAAGCCGCCACCGACGAGTTCCATCAAAACGGATACGGACCCATGACTCTGGCTTCTGTAGCAAAAAGAGCAGATGTAAGACCAGGAGCCGTCTACACAAGATTTCGTGACAAAAAAGACATGCTCATCTCAATTCTCGAACACGTGAGTAAAGTCTCAGAATCTCAAACCAAAATAAGAGTCACAGACAACCCATATGACGATCTGGTTTTCGCAGTCAGAGAGGTACACAATTCAGTATCTTCCCTTCACGCTTTCACCATTCCGGCACTTGCGATCATGGATACAGACGAAGCTAATGAAGTTCGTGATCTAATTCGTGAGGAGATGGAGCGCAACAGGCATATGCAGTTAATCAGACCTGCACTTGAAAGGCTGAGGGAAGCAGGAATGCTTTCTGAAACCTTAGACATTAACTACGCATCAGCGATGCTAGTCGGAGCCTATTTTACGTTCCGCCTTGCAATAGACCCTTCCAAGTGGCCGTCGGACATGCCAGAAAAACTAGTGGAAAGTCTAGGTATCGATAAGCCCTAGGTTCTCAACGTTTCGCTACAAGAAAAACTTCTACGAAAGAACCATTCTCAATGGTCAAATTAGCTAATAGACGTATCCTCATCGACGTTTAAAATCTTTCAACTGAAGAGCTCATCTATATAGTTATCAGCGCGAAAACGAACAAGCGAATCTTTTTACGGGACTTAAGTCACGATTTTTCATTTACCGATTCAAAGGGACTTTGGTCCGCAGTTATTAGTTCTCAGTACAAGGCACGATGTGATTAGCAAAGAAAAAATCAGATTGGAGCTCTTATGGAAATTGAAAATGTTCCCTTAGGTACAAGTCCTAGCAAAGGTACTGGTAAAGCATCAAACACCTATGAATTCATTGGGAGAGTTGTAATTGTTGCTCTGGCTTTTGCCCTTTTGGTGGTTAGTTGTGCGAAAGACAACGACCCTGCAGATTCCTCAACCTCTATAGGCGTCTCCGGAGATATCCATCCCGTTCCAAAAGCCACTCCAGTTTTTGACGACGGTACTTTTGTAGCCGAGATTTCACTAACCGAGTTCGCCATTACCGGCACTCTAACCGTACCGGCAGGACCAGTCGTCCTGTCTGTAACCAACTTCGGATCAGCTGACCACAATCTCCAATTCGACGATGGGCCCATCACCCCATCATTAGGCACTAACCACTCGAGTATTCTGGATCTTGGGACGCTGGCTCCAGGCACGTATCCCCTGATATGTGAGCTCTCCGGGCACAAAGAGGCCGGAATGACTGCAACCCTCACCGTACTAGATGCCGATGATCCAAAGCTGACCACCGTGGTCTCTTCCCATGGAGACGGTACCCACGGAGACAACGTCGACTGGAGTGAGATGGATCGCATCATGCTGGAGTCAATCCAAGCTTTCCCGGTAGCAACAACCGGTATCGGCAATCAGACCCTTGAGCCCATCATTGCCGGCGATGGAACCAAGGAGTTTCATCTGACTGCTGCCATTACGCCGTGGGAAGTTGAACCCGGAAAGGTCGTCGACGCCTGGACCTACAACGGAACAGTTCCCGGTCCAGCCATCCAAGTCGACGTCGGCGACCGCGTTCGGGTAGTAGTCGATAACCAACTCCCACTAGGAACTGATATCCACTGGCACGGGATTTCCACACCCAACGACATGGACGGAGTGGCACCCCTCACTCAAGACCTGATCCAGCCAGGTGCCTCATTCACATATGAGTTCACTGCCGAAGAACCCCGTACCGGTATGTACCATGCCCATCACATGGCCCACACGGCAGTTCCAAATGGGATGTTAGGTGTTTTCACCATTGGTGAACCTCAAATTCCCCGCGGAAAAACGATAGGAGGTAAACTTATTCCCGCCGACCTCGAGATCTCGCAGATCATTCCGATGGTTCTCAACGACGCTGGAGTCATCGGTTACTCGATAAACGGTAAGTCTTTCCCAGCGACTCAACCTTACGTCGTCACCGTAGGTGACTGGATTGTCGTCGACTACTACAACGAGGGATTACAGATACACCCTATGCACATGCACCAGTTTCCCCAATTGGTGTTCGCCAAGGACGGATTTCCCCTCGACCACCCTTACTTTGCAGACACCATAAATGTGGCGCCCGGTGAACGTTACTCGGTACTTGTTCGCCCCGACGAACCTGGTGCGTGGGTGTGGCACTGTCACATCCTCAACCACGTTGAACGCAACAACGGAATGTTCGGCATGGTCACCGCTGTCATCGTGGAAGCCGCCTGAACTAACCACTCAACTGTCTGCAATGACAACCTGTCAGTCATCCGTGCATACAATTGACTAGCAACCGAATTGTTAACGAATATTTATGACTAGCGACCCAGAATTACTTCCACCAAGTGTTACCGCTGGTGACCTTTGGAACAGCACCCCTGATGCAGTGATTATTGTGGGTAATAAGGGCAAAATAATTGCAGCTAATGAAAGAGTTTATGAATTATTCGAATTGGAACCAGACTCATTGCTTGGTTGCCCTGTAGAAGATCTCGTACCTGCTGAGAGTCGACAACGTCATCGGGTTCACCGAAAATCATACGAAAAATCTCCTAATTCGCGACCTATGGGATCTGGGGAACGTTTAGTAGGCCTTTCAGGAACTGGTCGTGTTTTTCCAATCCATGTGAGCCTTGCACCTATATCTGATACAGAGTTCACAGTCGCTGCCATCAGAGACATGAGTGACTGGCTTGGAGCAGAACGCGAATTGGAAGAAGCGCGGTATCGAATGAATCAGGCTGAAGACCATGAACGAATTGCTCGTGAACTACACGACACAGTCATCCAAGAATTGTTCGCCATCGGCCTTGGACTTCAATCATTTCAACCTCTTAATGAAGATTTAAATTCGACACGTTTAACGGAAATTATCCAACATCTTGATGACACAACCCAGACAATTCGTTCTGTTATTTACGATCTTAGTTCACCCGTGCATAGCGAAGAAGGGTTACGTAGTCGAACTATAACTTTAATCGATCTTCTTTCAAGAACATTAGGTATCAAACCACGCTGTCATTTTGTTGGCCCCCTCGACACAGCTGTTGCAGATGATTTAGTTGAGGAATCTCTTGCAGTGATCCGGGAGGCGATTACGAATGTGGCAAGACACGCTGAAGCTTCCGAAGTCAGCCTGAGTATAAAAGTTGATGAGGAACTAACCATTGAAGTTGTTGACAATGGTAGAGGACTTCCAAAAAAATCAACGCGACAAAGCGGTCTTGTGAATCTCGCTGACAGAGCGGCGAATCGGAACGGTACTTTTACTGCCGTTAGCGCACCAAGTGGCGGAACCGTCGTTACTTGGGTGGTGCCTCTTTTAATAGTTGATTGAAGTTACTGTCCGTGTCTTTCCTCTAACCGTGCCGCAAATGCGGCTGCTTCGGTACGTCGCTGCATTCCTAATTTTCTTAAGATGCTGGTTACATAGTTTTTGACTGTTTTTTCAGCTAAAAACATGGCTTCTGCGATCTCACGGTTTGAAAGCCCATCACCGATCAATTCAAAAACTCTTCGTTCCTGCTGGGGTAATTCGCCAACAGCCGCTTCACCAGATTCCCGTAGACGTCGCAAAGCTAGACGTGTTGTGGCTCTATCGAGGAGCTGTCTCCCTTCTCCCACTAGACGTATAGTTTGGAGAATTTCGTTGCTTTTGATTTTTTTCAGTACATATCCAGCAGCTCCAGCCAAACTGGCTTCGACTAGAGCTTGGTCATCCTCAAAAGAAGTAAGTATTAAACATGAAATCTCAGGGTACGCGGAGCGAATATCACGACAAACCTCTACTCCTGAACCATCACCCAGACGCACGTCTAAAACTGCAACATTGGGTTGACACGCAGAGACCACTTCAAGTGCTTCCTCTGCAGTGCCAGCTTCGCCGACCACTTCGAGGTCAGGTTCTGAATTGATCAGATCTTTAAGTCCTCGTCGTACAACTTCATGATCGTCAAGAAGGAACACTTTCATACGTTCACCTTACTTATTACAAGGAAATTACCAAGAACAGCTATATCTATGAAGAGTCGAATCACGTTTACGCTCTTACGGGCTTGAGAAGTGAATCGTTTCGTCATGCTGCACTTCGAGATGATGAAACAGCAAAATCAACACTTTCTGTTGACATGCGAAGGAACTCTTCGGAGTCGACACTTCCCAACGCCCATGAATAAAGGGCGCCTTGGAAGAAAGTGTGTGTCAGGCGGGCTAGTTCGTTATGTGAACCGTTGATCTGTTCGGTTTCTTTAGCTTTTTTAAAGAGCTCTTCGCAGTCGCTGAAAATTTTTCGATCAAACCAACTTCCTTGCGAAGCCAAGTCAACTGAGATGGCGATGCTCGGAACCGCGACGTCGGATTGTTCACAGATGTGTTCTCCGACTGTTTTGAAATATGACCGAACTAGCTCTATACCAGAGAAGCCTTTAGAGATCTTTTCGAACTGTTTGAAAGCGGTTTGAATGATGTCTTCTGAAATGGCCGCAAGAATATCTGGAAGCGCATTGGGGAAATGATTATGGATGGTCGCAGTTGAACAGCCTGCACCGTCGGCGATGACGGCAACTCTTAACGAGTCGACATCAATTGAAGCTAATAAAAGACGCGTTGCTTCAACTATGCGTCTATGTTGCTTCGCTCGTTCTCGCGCAGCTCGAACGGCACGACCATCGACCGTTTTCCGGCCATCCGAAGTCATTACGTCCGTAGCCCGGGACTTACCCATTTGCATGTTTTGTCATTTCTTTTTTATTGTGGTGTTCGTAAATACCGGTTCCTGCAACAGCACCAAACAAGATGCAGAGCCATATGGCTGTACCCAGACCCACAGCTAAGGCGCCTAATAGTCCATCTTCGGGAATAATTAAAAAGTAACCACCTGTGATGACAACGGTAAGTAGAGGTAGTGAAATAGCGATCCATCTTCCGACAAGGCGTAAACGTTTTGCTCCTTCTTCGTCGACGATTCTCGGTTCGGCTTGTGAATGCATGAACACCTCCGATCTTGAGAGCTGAAATTTCGCAGCTTTCTATAAATTTTATGCTTTGTTCCGAATTGCTAAGTAGGGGCTTAGGTCCTTTTGCGATTAAAGGCTTTAAGTAATTTGATGCTTGTTTTCTTTTAATGATTACTGTCAAGAGAGCAATTGACCAAGGTCTTTAGTCCCAATTTTCTAGACGTATCTCTTATCTTGGAGTTGTTAGTGATTAGATTTTCAGATCGATGAAATGGATTGACTTAATTTCTTTCAGCGTTTAGTTACAAGAAAAGTGTCAATGTGTGAATCATTTTCAACTGTCAGGTCGGCTTTATAGAGGTATCCCTCTGGGTGTTTAAAATTTTTCAAACCAGATGGATCATCAACCTGACTCTCAACAAGAAAACGAACAAGTGAACCTTTTAAAAGTTTGTTCCAATGAGAAACAGTCACCAAAGTACGCTTGTTGTTTTTAACAACATCATCAAGAAAACTAACTCTGATTTTCTTACCAGAGATCGAAGGATCCCAGCCGGCGGAATGTTCGTTGGGGAGAAGATCCCAGACGACACCTGAAGCAGCCTTAGCAAGGCTTGATGAAATCAAAGGCTTCCAAAAAGTCGATGGCTTACCAAATACAGGAAGTTTCGCTCCCATTTTAAGTTTGTAGTCGGGGACATGATCCCCGGGTCTGAGGATGCCCCAATCCGGGCAGTTGATAAAAGTGGTCCATTACCAAAACAGTGTCAAAACCACTTTTTTCGGCAGCAACAGTTTGAGCAGCAACATTTTCAAACACATTGTCAGGAGTAGCCCCTGGAAAATTGAAAAACGGAATTTGATAACCAAGACGAATCATCCTTGGAACCTATCTTTCTATGACCTAAATTACGCAGAGAACTTAAACATTTAGAAGACAAGTCATCAACTCACTAAGCGGAAGGGGAAATCATGGCACTTTCAGATACGAAACCATGGTGGCAAGGAAGTTTCGGATATCAGATTTATATCAGGTCCTTTGCTGATTCAAATGATGATGGATTTGGAGATTTTCAAGGAATCCGCAGCAAAATTCCATACCTTAAAGATCTTGGAATCGATTTTGTTTGGATCACACCTTTCTATCCCTCACCGATGGCTGACTGGGGATATGACGTCGCTGAGTATTGTGACATCGACCCAACATTTGGGACACTAGACGATTTCGATTCTCTCGTAGAACAAGCACACGCTAATGGCATAAAAATAGTCGCAGACCTGGTTCCCAATCACACAAGCGATCAACATGAATGGTTCAAAGAAGCAAAAAAGGGACCGGAAAACGAATTTCGCGATTACTACGTTTGGAAAGATCCCGCACCAGGTGGAGGACCTCCAAACAACTGGGTTGCCTATTTTGGTGGACCAGCTTGGACATTTGACGAAACTTCAGGCCAGTACTACATGCATCTCTTCCTACCCGAACAACCAGACCTGAATTGGAGAAACCCCAAAATCCTAGAAGAATTCGATCAGATACTCAGGTTCTGGTTAGAACGAGGAGTTGATGGTTTTCGAATAGATGTTGCAGGCGGATTGATGAAAGATGAGCAATTTCGTTCAAACCCTGAGATAACACCGTGGGATCCTGAAGGAGACAGATGGGAACAGTTTGAAAGTTTTGAACACCGTTATGACATTTTCCAGAAAGACAACCACGAGATTTTCAGAAGATGGAGATCAATCTTTGATGAATATGGGGCTTACCTACATGGAGAGACATACATATTAGAGCCGTCAGGTCTTGCTGAGCTACTTCCAGGTGATGGACTGCATGGAGGATTCTGGTTTGAACCAATGCATATCGAATGGGATCCAAGTGAAATTCGCCGCAGCGTCGTAGAAGTTTCCGAACTTGTAGGGGAGAGCATCTTATGGGCAGCGGGAAGCCATGACATGCCTAGATCTCCGACAAGATTTGTTCCCCGGCAAGAGACTTCAACGCGTCCCAATAACAATGACATTGGTCGATCAAGAACCCTCGCTTTGAATGTTCTGTTTTCTTTTTTGCCTGGCGTCCCAGTAATTTATCAAGGAGAAGAATTGGGATTAATTGATGGTGACGTTCCAGAAGAACACAAACTTGATCCTGTTGCTTTAAACGATAATCAATTTGGGGGTCGCGACGGGTGTCGAACCCCAATGCCTTGGAGTTCAGGTAACAACAACGGATTTTCAGAAACAAAGCCTTGGCTAATTTCTAAACAACGAGATGCAACTGAAACAGCAGAAGCACAAATCGGTAAATTGGGTTCATGGCACAGTTTGTACAAAGAACTCTTCCATACACGACGCTCCTTACCTGATATAACTGGACTAGACGTCACTTGGCTAGATAATGGACAAGGATCCGTTATCTGGTATGAACGTGGACCAGTAGGCGTAGTTGTTAACACTTCTTCAGAAACAGAGTCAATCAAATTAAGTTTGGACTCCGAAATTGTTTTTCAGACATCTCAAGTGGAAATATTAGAAAGCGGAGAAGTAATCGTTTCTGGTGTAGGAGCACTCGTATACCTTCGTGACTAGTAGTTTTTATGAAAGTGAACGATTTATTTAGTTATGTGACCTTAGTCCTATAAGCATGTTGGATTTGGCATTTTGTTACTGTGAGCGCGAGTCTTGTGTTGTTAATTTCTAATTATTTGTGTCATTTGCCTGGTTAATAGGTGGTGACGAGGAGGGAATATTGTGAATCGTAAGATTCTTGCTGTGCTTGGTGCTTGTTTAGCGTTTGCGCTTGTGAGTTCAAGTTGTGGTAGTGATAGTGACGATAGTT
>MPLU02267681.1_pt1 | contig 9985 bp, 19 predicted proteins | sample 1617381 | NCBI WGS metagenome assembly MPLU02 (sample SAMN05944801, study PRJNA350692) | marine metagenome | biome: marine; feature: ODZ; material: water; isolation source: 90 m water sample filtered on 0.2 um supor filter | place: Pacific Ocean | collected 2012-04-08 | depth 90m m | reverse complement strand
GTGTCTACTCTATTACCAAGCGGAATGGTAGAGAGAGTGAGACGGTGAAGCAACGGTTTGACCCAGAATGAACCAGAGTGAACCAGAATGATCTACCGTGATCTACCGTGATTGAGCGGAATGGTAAACCTTTTAAGTGAATATGGCAATCATATAAAGGCAGGCTCAACCAACTCTAATCGTATGAATCGTAAATGTAAAAGAGCCAACTCCAGTGATGATCAGGCTAGAGAATTTACCAGAATTGGCTCCGTGTTGATAACAAGTATAAATCAGCATATGGTTATGGGTCGCGTGCCGCATAATCTAGATCTACTTACAATGTGTATAGAAGATCAATGCTGATATTATCTTTACATTATAGCACGATCACGGACGGAAGTCAATAGAAAAAAACATTTAGATTACCAAAGAAATCAATTGACGCACGGTTTCTTATGTGTTATAATAAATACATAAAAACACTACGTTATGGCCACAGAAACTTATACACGATTACGACGACGATTGCTTGTAAAAAATAAAGGCATTGATTGTTACACAGAAACCGTTACCAGATCAATGGATCATTTACGATCGCAATTGATTACCAAACAGCGAGCGGAATCACATCAATATTGGCACAGGCTACGGGAAAACAGGCAGAACAAAGACCAGCGATTTACCAACCAACAAATTGAAGAAACGGTGACGATGGAATTGGAAACGATGATGGAGTTTGACCGTAAGGTAGATTTTGATCACATAAAACAATTGGCAGATTCAGGTCACTGCTTACCAACGCAAAGAGCATTTAGACGATGGTTTAAAAGATATGACCCAGCGGCATACAAACAGGACTACATAGACCCTTACCTAAATGGTAAAAAGGACAGATACCATCACGCTAGGAAACAGGCCAGCAACAGCATCACTAGGTCAGCACCAGACCAAGTGACCAAACCAAACCTTACCAACCAAACACTACCAAAAGAAGATGTGATAGCGAAAGCGAAACGTGTTATGGGTGATCGTTACCAAGCACCAGCATTTTTAGAATTTAGTGATTGACAACAATGACGATTTATGCTAATATTAAACAATAACAAAGGAAGCACTATGATAACAACAAAAACAAAAACAAAGGGTGAAATCGCTTGGGAAGTGTATCGCGATCACTACGCGGTAGATCTACGACATATGACCGCAAAAACATTCATAACTTTTGAGAGATGGCTACGGCTGTACCTAGATGATTATGAAGCAATGAGTCAGCGTATGGCTGAATTGAGGGGTGAAGTATGAGCGATAAAATAAAAACAATGGCAGGGTTGGGGGCATTACCACCAGGCAAGCGTATGGTGTTAGTAGAACACTCATACACAAAGGAATACACGGACTACTTTTACACCATAGTTAATGACTCGCAGGAGTTACCCAACGCTGACCAGCAGATAGAAGCACAGATGGACGCAGGAGCATTGGAGTCGTTTGACTACGATGAGACGGAATTGGAGCACAACGAGATTAAGACTGAAACGGTTGAATTTGATGTCAGCAATAGTGATATGACGGACGCGGTGTCTAGATGGGTTGAATACACACACAACAAAAAGGAGCACAGCGATGGCAACGATTAAGCAAAAACAATATATGATTGACTGCTTACTAGCACCAACTAGAGATGAATGGTTAGATCACGATAGTGATTATTGGAAACAGCAACGCAAACAGATCAATGACTTAATGGACTACTTCTTACGTACAGGAAAGTTACCAGAAACAAATGATTATTGGAAACAACTAAACAAACAAGCACGTGATGGCAACGATTAAGCAAAAACAATATATGATTGACTGCTTACTAGCACGGGTGATCACGATACAATTATCTAGGGATGATTATAATGAGTACCAAAAATGGTACAACATATGGAATGATAGTGACACACAGACTACCAAAAGCATACGTTCCAAGATGGAAACCGCATATTATTATCTAAAAGATGAATTCATCACACAACTAGGCCATCACGGTTATGACGTACTATATGATTGGGATGATAATGGTTTTGTAGAATGGCACGACGCTTTTGAGTACGCTTATCTAGACGGGGCCAACGAATCACCAGTGTTTGAAACACCGCGGGGTGAAACAATCAAGTTACGGTTTGAATGGTTTTGACCGTGACTACAACAACAAGGAGCACAAAGATGACTAAAACAGCAATATTCAACATCAATGGCACGGACATAGATATAGACACATACCAAGTGTTACGATCACTACATCTAGCAGGGGGTAAAAGAAACGCAATCAAGAAACTACAACAAATAAATGGCAGTCTCGAAAAATGGATTGCTAGAAATGACGCACAAATAGAAGCGATGAAATACAAGATCACAGAAACAGAAGCAAAGGCTAAAGCGATATTGGAAAAGGGGGAGCAAGATGATTAAATTAATAGTGTTTATTAGCACATTGATAGCAGTATATGGGGTGTTATGGTACTTCAGCACCAGTTTAGGCTTGTAGAAAATTACCAGCGTTAGATCGCTTTATTTTAAATCTTTTTTATTTTTTTTATATTTTTTTTATCACAAAGGTCAGGCAAAGGTCAGGCAAAGGTCAGGTTTGATCATTATTTTTATACTTCGGCCAAAGGCCTGCTTGTTGATATTTTTGAATTATCTCTTTGCGATGATATCGTTGTTGATGTGAATTTTTAATATTGTCAAACAATTCGTACTTGTCGTAGAACTCTGTGTCCTGCAGGTCAAATGTGGTGTTGCCTCGGTCAAACTGCATCAGTCAATCAAAAGTATTATTATTACAAACAGTTCTACAACTATGGCTGTGTGATACATGGTCCACAGTATAGGATAGGTCTGTTTCTTCATCAGCAGAACCAAACGATCAACACATATCTCGTGCCTGTGATTACGGGTCGAACTTCATGTGGAAAACAGAAATTGCTAGGAAACACCACTGCATCTCCTGTGCGTAGATCAGGCACTTGATATTGACCCTGCCAAAAACACAACTCACCTCCGGTATACTCATTGTTCAACACGATGCTACAACTCAATGTCCTGTTGGCACCACCATAGTGATCCACGTGTTCATCAAACTTGTGTCCTTCTCTGTAACGTATGAGGCTGACACCTGTGTGTTCAGTTGACACGTGAATGTATGGATACTGTTCAATTATGTGTTGTAATGCTAATTTGATGTTGTCCCAACACGGACCATGGTATTGATCCATCATTGTGTGTTCACAGATCCTGTGTTTGGTTATTACGTTCTCTGTGTTGCTTATTGCACTCTCGGCCGCGGACCAACCTTTCCAAGCATCTTTGTGCTCTGGTAGGTCTTTGCTCCATTCCACGATAGTGTCGCAGGTGCTTTGGCTCAATAGGCCCCTAAACTCTGCGATGTACTGCCGTAGATCCAATTGATCAGCGGATTTCATTAACCTTCTAATCTGTCTAATTGTTCGTAGAGAGTATACAATCTCTGCCTGTGTGATTCTCCCAATGGATCACCAGGAGGTAATTTGAACTTGTCATCTGCCCTCATATTCCTGATCTCTTCTCTGACGCTGTTTACATCTCTAGCGGCAGATGCCTGTGTGTTGGCAATAGGATTTGGCATTCTGTTGTTGCTCATTAACTGCTCCAAGAATTGTATACCTTCTGCTGTGTCCACCAATGGTTGATGTATCACACGCTCTGGTAGTGTACCTGCATATTTCTTTACAGATTCCAATCTGTCTGCGTATTCGTTGCCCCACTGTTGTTGCAATGCTGTCTGTTCTTGATCTAGATCGACTCTAGGTTCACTGGCCATTTGTGTTTGTGCTTTGGCCATTTGATCCGAGTACAATGCAAGTGCAGTTTTAACTTGATCCTGCGTAAATCCTGCTTTCTTGAACACAGTTGTGACTTCTTGACCCAAATCTTCTGGCATGGCATCAAGTCCGTATTCTTTTGTTACGCTGAAATCATATGTTTCAGGCACCTTGTTGGTGATTTTCTTTTCAAGTTCTGTGTATGACTTGGCAAGATCCTCTGCTGTTTTAAATTTTTCTGGCAACCATTCTGGTCTCTCGTTTTCTGTGACTTCTATTGCTTCTTTGCTAGGCACAGTTTCAACAGGAGCCTCTGGTTGCGTATCTATTAAATGTTCCGCTGGTGCGGTTTGTGTATTATCTTCTGGCATTATATTATGTGTTCCTTCTTGTTGGTTGATTGAACACTACGTTCACGACACATATTTTCTATCCTTCTCAACAGTTGTTGTTGAGCGACCTGATACACAGCCGCGTAAGGATTTGGAGAATCACTAGTGACTCGTGTCTGATGTATGACACGGTTTAGATCTTCAAAAACTGCCTTACCTGCTGGGGATTCAAATACTTGACGATAAAATTGTTGTAGTTGCGTCTGTGAGTTTTTCATGTTCAGTTTTTTTAGTTACAGTTGTGTTTCGTTTACAACTGTATTTATGTGGACTAAACTGAAGGTGGTTGATTTTGCTGTTGTAATTGTTGAGCCAATGCCTGCAACTGTTGTGCCTGCTCTTGTTGTGTCTGTTGTTCAATAGTTTCTTGTACTTCTGATTCTGTCTTTAACACTTCAGGTGACATATCACCATCTCTCAATATTTTACGTGCAAGTTTTTGTAGGTCTAGATTGACCAATGCGTTTGGACCCAACTGTGTGATTGTTTGTACCAGTTGTAGATCTCTTGTGATTTCTGTTAGTGCGATACCTCTCTTAACTGCTGAGTTTACAACCAATTCGCTGATGCTACCAAATCTTGTGAAGTCTTCTACCTCACCTCTCATTTGCAATCTCTTGATCAAGTTGCCTATTAGTGGTCTTAAAAATTCTTGTTCTAATCTTAAACCCGACGGACCTATACGTCTGTAAAATTCAGACTGTCTAATCTGCACTTCTGTGGCAGTTTGGTATTTTGATTCATCTGGTGGTAGTATTGCATCATTGAACATCATACGTCTGATCATTGCTCTGTGATCATTAATAGTTGCTTCTGTAATGTTTAACTGTCCTGGAAAAGGTACTGCTTGTAAAGGTGAATCTACTGTGATAACATCACCTGGTCTCAATTTCATATTACTAAAATTAATTGCTGTGTCTGAAGACACCTGCCATGATCCCAATGCAAGATATGATGCCGCTTCCATAAACAACATCTGTGCTTCATTGACTACTCTAATGTGTGGTAATGCTTCTCTTACAGGACTTGTTCCCCACATATCTCCCACTGTTTTAGAAAAACGAAATACAGTAAACATTTGCACTGGCATACTAGTTTGTTTTAGTATGTGCATTTCTTTACCAACTTGTACTGTGTATGTAAATTCTTCTGCGTTTGGTAATCTTAAACAACTTTCTAAAACTTTGTGTGTCTTGTATGGATTTGCTGTGCAATCTTTTGTTGTTTCTTCTGGTAATGCATCTGCATAATTTTCTAAAAGATATGTGCCTGGTAATTCGTGTTCTCTGAATACTGTTTCAATATGTCCTTGGTGACTGTCTAAAAAATATAATTGATGACTTGGTACTGCAACGAAATCAATTTGCTTGTCTTCGTACATACCTATACATCCGCACCCTGATATGACAGAATCTGTCAATGCTTCAGATGCCGCTATGTAAAAATTGCTGTCTCTGATTGTTTTGAATACTGTTCTGTTTGCTACGTCTAGTGCTTTCTTAACATCCGTCGCAACTCGTTCCTTTAGATCTTCTCGCACGGAAAGAGTTGCCCACTGTTGGTTCTGCGGAATCAACAAATTCAAAATTGTGGATACTAGGGTCTGCACACCATCTGGTGCTGTGCTGTCAAATATCTTTGTTCTGTCAGTTTGATTGGCATCTTTTCTATAGATGTCTCTGTTGGGTCTTGTGTATAGATACGCTTCAGATATCTCTGACTCGTGCTTGTCTCTTTCTTGTTTGGCAAGTTTGTATGCCTTTGCGATATAATCTTTCATTTACTATTGATTAGATAGAGATGAGAAATTAGTTCCTGTGGCAGTTGATGCTCCTTCACCTAGACCTAAAAGGCCTCCGGATCTTCTAGTTATTAAACTGCTTCTGCCTCTTCTGTTCCTTCTTGATCTACGTTGTGCAACTGCGGCTCTTTTTCTTTCTTTGTCTAGTTCTCCTGACGCTCTCTTATCTGCATCTGCCTGTAGTTCTCGTTGAATTTTTAATTGTTGTTCTGCCTGTTCTTCTGCACTAGGCATTGCTGGCATTTTTGGTGCTAAACACATATTAATATCCTCCTCCTAATAGTCTTATTACGTTTTGTGCTGTTTTAATTGCTGGTTGCAACAAACTTCTTCTTTGTGGTGCCGCTCCTAATTCTTCGTCCTGTACTCCTAACGCACCTCTCTTCGGTGTGATAAGAACACCTCTACCTCTAGCGGCCGCTGTCCTTGTCTGTCCTACACCTCTTGCTCTAGTTGATGATGGAGCAGGTGCCGGTGCCGGTGCGGGTGCTGGTGGTGGGGGTGGTGGAGGAGGTGGGCTCGGTCTTGGAGGTGGGTTGATGCACATGGCCTCTGCAACAGGTCCAGTGTACTCTGAACTCAACTCTTCAATGATATTAAAATCTTTGTCCCAAACTACCTTCGAATAAATTTTCATTTACCTTTGTCTCCTAAATTTCTTTCGCGTGTGTAACGCTTTTCGTGTGTGTGTTATTATATATAAATAACTTTGTCATTCCAATTATTTATGGCATCAGTTGATTTTAAAACTGGTTCCAGAGCGTTGCAAGGGGTTGAATACCTTGGCAACCTTCGAAACATCTACGGCCAAATTAGGTAACTGACTGATTGCACCACTGGTTGCGTCAATGCAGTCATCATGCACTCTCGGTTGTGGAAATGCCTGCAATTCATCCATAAACGGTGTGTTGTTTTTGACCCTTTCGTGTACATACATACGGCCAACTTTTATCAACGGTTCAAGTGTTTGTGCTATAAACACCATCTTGTTTTTTGATCTAAATTCTGCGATAACTTGTACCATCACTTTCATTTCTCTTGCTACCTTACGTAATTCATTTGCCAACGTTGCAGAAAAGTTTTCCTCGACATACACGTGACTGATCTTATGATATGCACAGGCATGAATAATTTCTCTGCATTGCTCTGTAAAATCTTTTGTTTCTTTGTCCACCGCTGACAACACTCTGATGTCATGTACAAATGTATTACCTTCACTGTCTCTCGCACATATAGATAACACACTATTATCACGACCGCTCAACCCTTGTGCAGGATCCCAATATGAACACACACGTTCTATGTTATGTCTGCCAAGTTTGCAGGTGTGTAGGTCATTGCCATAAGGTTGTGCTATGGTATGCCACTGCAATTCATCTTTGTAATATTTTATGTTCTCTAACTGTACCAATGGTTGATAAGTTGATTGTGGTATCAACATATATTGTGAGTTGAAATCACCTTCTGTTGTTTCTCTCTTTTGTTGATCCAACCATTCATAAGTGAACATTTTTTCCGGGTGATCATCCCAAGCAAGATAATCCTCTTCAGCAACTGTGCTGTCTTCTTGTATCGCATCACGTTTCCTTACTACAGGTATACGTTTAAATTCATAACCAACATCTTCTAAATGATTGTATATGGTTTCTTCACAATGTGGTGTTCCTACCACAAGTATTTGATTTGCAAGTTTTCCAAATTCACTCACACGCTCTTTGATCCTATCTCTCTGATCGTTTGTTATGGTATTATCAGAAGTTTCTATGTCATCTGCTATAACCATCGATGCGTGAAATCCTGTAAATGATGCACCCAATGAACTTACAGTTACACTGGGGTTCAATTGCATTATGGGTCTATCAACTGTGAATGATTCTGCTTTCCATTGATACAGATCACTTTTCATATCTTGCAATAAAGGATGTGTTTCTATCATGTTACGTATGAATAGACTGTTACGTAATGCTAGATTACGTTTCGCTGATATTAACAAACAACTCCAATTAGGATCATGGAACAGTTTCCAACACACATAGGCACCTATGATAAAAGATTTACCACCATGCCTAAACATTTGGAATCCTCTCCTAGGCAGACTATCTGTGTTTTCTAACCAATCACATATCTCTTGATGTACGGGTGGAGTTGTTTGATTACTGATTATGTTCAGCGTGTCTAAAAATACTTTGAATGGTATTTTGGACATTACTCATTTTCTGTTTTATCAAGCCTTGTTTCTGCTAGTTTCAAAAGTTTAGCCGCTTCGCTTTTTTCTTGTGTGTTATTCATACCTGTTGGATGCACAGCACCTGATGATGCTTGTGCTAGATATTTTAACAACATCAATTTAGCACGTTTTCCGTTGTCTAGGAACGTGGTTTTTTTGATATAATCTTTTTCAGTTTTGTCTGGATACGGTGTATCAAAGAGACTATGTGCTTCTTCCAATTCTTTCTTCCAGTAGCCATCTGCAAATCCTTTCAGTATGTTTAACCACTCTTGTTCTACTCTATTTTTTGCCATTTGTAGCATCTTCCTGTGGTTGTGTTTGTGATTGTTTTGGTAACATATCAATTACTTTTTGATATAGTTCACCTATAATTTTTAAATCTGGTCCTTTGAACAAACCTTTTTGTGATGCTTGATCAATAATTTGTGCCATAAGCACTATTTCTCTGTCTTCAAATTGTTTCATATTGTTTTCCTTTTTGTTTCTGTTATTTTAAGTTGGCACCCTAGCGAACCATGACGAACTCTAGGGTGCTGATATGCCCAAGTCTCTATCTCGAAAGCCTTAAGTGCAAGTATTTATGTTGGGTAAAAAAAGGAAGTTTGAAAAGGGGGCTGTTTTAAATATGGCCACATATTTGAACTGCAACCCCCTCTTATAAGAGCACGTGTATAAATGACACTAATGATGATACAAGAGTGTTTTTAAACACACAACTATTTATTTGTTGTTAATGATTGCTCTAAATATTTTGTCTAGGAAGACTTTTGCACACAATTTTGCGTGTTCGTTTAACATTTCATCAATGTCAATTTCAACTTGTCTTTTTTTGATCAATTTCAAAATGTCTTCTGCTCTCTTGGCACTGTCAGTTGGATCTGTTTCTTCCATAGTTGACAGGTCATTTAATAATTTTTTTAGCCTGTCTTTGTCTGGTATTTTTTTTGCTTTCATTATTTTTGTTCCTTTCTATTTTTGTTTGTTTTGGTTTTTTTGGTGGTATGCCTAACAATGCTCTAATAAACATATTTTGTTTGTCATTATATTTTTCGTTGTCTTGCATAAATGGTTTAGATAATCTCGTCTGACTTGCTGTCGTTCTTGGTTATCGCTTTGTGATTACTTCTTTGATATTCCCTGACCGCATTTCTTTGTATGCGTCTGTTCTTCTCCCATACTCTTTGATCTTCAGCGATCCTTGATCGTTCTTGTTCACGAATCCAATCACCTTGCATCTTGAGTTGTTCTTCTGGTGTTAATATCTCCATTTTAGTTTGGTCTATTTGATTGATTTGGTTGATTTGGTTTTTTTGGTTCAATAAACTTTCTCAAATGTGCCAGTTTATCTTGCTGGTCGTGTTGTTGTTGCATTTCAACTTTCAACTCGTCAGCACTGATTTTGCTGTTTGCTGTCTTGTTCCAAACTGCCGCAATGATATCACAACACTTGTTGTAATTGTCCAACTGTTTCACGCTGAATCTTGCAGGTGTTCCGTTATAAGAATTACTGCCTATGCTAACGCATTGTGCTAACATATCTCTCACGCTGGGTTTCCAACGATGTTGACCTTTTGCCCATTTCACTGGTTGTATCATTTCCTCATTGAATATTTTCCAATCTTTGTCGTCTTGGAACTCTTCTGTTCTGTAGATGTTTAGGTAAGTTATTGAATTTAGATGTTGAACAAGTTTCAACCTATCCTGTTCTGATTGATCGTAGTATTGGTTATTG
>MPLU02197151.1_pt1 | contig 10009 bp, 11 predicted proteins | sample 1617381 | NCBI WGS metagenome assembly MPLU02 (sample SAMN05944801, study PRJNA350692) | marine metagenome | biome: marine; feature: ODZ; material: water; isolation source: 90 m water sample filtered on 0.2 um supor filter | place: Pacific Ocean | collected 2012-04-08 | depth 90m m | reverse complement strand
GGACTTAGGCGCCCCGTATGGCGTACCGCTGTTGTGGCCATTCGATCATCATTACTATATCGCGCCGGTAACACTGTTCAGCAATTTCAGTCACGGTGCTCAAGGCGCAGGTCTTGCCGGCGTAATCCGGGACATTGTTTCCTTGCACAACCTGTGGGCCGTGGTTATCGAGCTGGCGATATTGGGTCCGTTGTTATGGGTGACAGAGCGTTGCCGGCGACGAAAGCCTTCCTGATTCCTTGGCGCAACATAGGGAAGTTCAGTCCCAACGGTCGTCTCTCACCCACACGACGCCGTCTTCTATACGAACCGGGAATACGTGCAGACCTTCGTAGGCGGGGGGAGACAGCACCTCTCCGGTCCGAAGGCAAAAACGGGCGCCGTGCCGCGGGCACTCGATGGCACCATCTACAATGCAGCCGCCTGAGATGTCACTGCCGTCGTGGGTGCACAAATCTTCCAGCGCGACGATGTCGTCGCCGAGACGCGCCAGTACCAGCGCGTCGTCATCGAGCGTGGTGGCAAAAGGTGTTCCCACCTGCACCTCATCGGCGCGTGCAACACGGACCCACTCGCTCATCAGAAAATTCCGAGTTCGAGACGCGCAGCCTCACTCATGACTTCGGGGCCCCAGGGCGGATCCCAGACCAGTTCGATAGCAACATCAAAGACCCCATCGACCCCGCGCGCCGCCATCTCCACCTCGCCCGGTAGCGATTCTGCCACGGGGCACATCGGCGAAGTCAGGGTCATGTCGATCGCGACCTTCCCTTCTTCGGTAATATCGATCCGGTAGATCAGACCGAGGTCATAGATATTGAGCGGGATTTCAGGATCATAGACCCCTCGTACCCCGGCCACCACGCGCTCAAGCAGGGTCTCGTCGGGGGCGGCCGAGGCAAGCCGGACGGAGGGCGGATGGTCCGTGGCACTGGAGGTCTCAGACTCACCCGCCACATCGACAGGATCCATCGGCTCAGTTTCAGTTGTTTCGGATTCGGTGCTACTCATATGACGGTTATATTCAATTTATCTGTTTGAAGGATACGATACGCTAGGCAGCAGCCCCCGGCGGCACAGCCGGAGACAACTGACCTGAGACCTGCGATGCAAGATAACTCTGCAGCGCCGAGGGCGTTACGGTCTCGAGAACCTCGGCGGCGAAGGCCTGGGTCAGCATACGTCGCGCTGTCTCCCGATTAATGCCACGCGAAACCAGATAGAAAAGGGCGGACTCATCCATCTGCCCCACGGTTGCGCCGTGAGCACATTTCACATCATCCGCATAGATTTCCAGTTGGGGTTTGGTGTCAATTTGTGCATCCGCAGAGAGCAGCAGGTTCTGGTTGCTTTGCTCGGAATCGGTTTTCTGAGCGTGCGGCTGCACTACGATCCGGCCATGAAAAACCGCGTGGCCCCGATCACCGAGCACACCTTTGTAGCACTCACGACTGGTACATTCGGGTGCGTTATGCGAAATGTGGGTGTGGTTATCGACATGACAGCGGCCAAAGGCAAGGTAGGCCCCGTCGAGGTTTGCGTGAGCCTGCGGCGCATCAAGGTTGACCCGGGCATCGTTGCGAACCCATGCCTTTCCCACGGTAACCGTGGTCGCTTTAAGTTTGGCGGACTGGGCCAGGCGAGCGAACAGCCCACCCACATGGAAGGTCCGCTCGGCCTGATCCTGCACACAGCAGTAGTTTAATGTCGTGTTCTTGGCGAGGATGATCTCGGTGAGCGAATTGCTGAGAGTCCGCTCTGCACCAAAAGAGATATGACGCTCGATGATACTCGCGTGGCTGCCCTCGCCGAGGATGACAAGATTGCGCGGCAGGCTCAGGAAACCCTCGCCGCTGCAACCGGAAACGAAGAACAGTTCAATGGGCTTTTCCAGTTGGACGCCCGCTGCGACCTCCACCAGAGCGCCGTCACCCACGAATGCCGAATTCATCGCGGCAAACCCGTGCGGCATCTCGCCCATAGCAGATCCTAGCCGGTCGACAATGGAGTCCGGATCCCGCGTCAGTGCTTCAGCAAGGCCCGCAACCTGAACACCTTCCGGCAGGCCGTTGGTTTTTGAACGGTGCGCCAGGTAAAAGCCATCGGCGAAAACAAGTTGCCAGGCATCCAGATTCTCAATGGCTAATCCGGCGATAAAGTCGTCCGAACAATCAACGCCCGATACTGCCGGGCTAAACCGGGATCGGGTAATGGGCTTGATGGAAGTGTATTTCCAGTCTTCATCGCGCTGGGACGGCAAACCACGCTCGCCGAGAATTTCCAGCGCTTCCGAACGGCTGCGATCTAGCGCTGCGACACCGGCTGCTGGCAGTTCACCAGCGCGCGCCTGTTGCGCTTCCACGTAGGACACGGCATGGCTTTCCATAGCACTCATGCGGTAGCCGCGTCGGCAGCGGTTTCGATCCAGCCGTAACCGCGCTCTTCGAGATCCAATGCCAACTGCTTGTCACCGGAACGCAAGATTTTACCGCCCGCCAGGACATGCACCTTATCAGGAACGATGTAGTCAAGCAGTCGCTGATAGTGCGTGACCAGAATGATGGAGCGATCGTCTGATCGCAACGCGTTGACACCACCCGCGACGGTTTTCAGCGCATCGATATCAAGACCCGAATCTGTTTCATCGAGGACTGCGAGGCTAGGCTCCAGCATCGCCATCTGGAAGATTTCGTTGCGCTTTTTTTCCCCGCCTGAGAAACCCTCGTTGACCGAACGGTAGAGAAATTCCTCCTTCATCTCGACCAATTTGAGCTTTTCGCGAACTAGTTTAAGAAAATCGAGTGCGTCGAGTTGCGGCTCACCACGATGACGGCGTGCAGCGTTCAGCCCTTCCTTCAGCAGCGCAATGTTCGCGACACCTGGAATCTCCACCGGGTACTGGAAAGCCAGGAACACCCCCTCGCGCGCACGATCCTCAGGCGCCATCGACAACAGGTCATTTCCCATGAACGTAACAGACCCATTGGTGACCTCATAGCCGTCACGCCCCGCGATGACATTGGCCAGCGTGCTCTTGCCCGAGCCGTTCGGCCCCATGATGGCATGGACTTCTCCCGGACCTACCTCCAGGTTGAGGCCATTCAGAATAGCCTTTCCATCAACCGTCACTTTCAGATCGCTTATTTTTAGCATGTTGTTATTGAAACTCCGTACTTCAAACCCAATCCAGCCGGGCGGTCAGTCCCGCCCAGAAAATCATCCCACCGCACCCTCGAGACTGATGCCCAGCAGTTTTTGCGCCTCCACGGCGAACTCCATCGGCAACTCGCGGAAGACCTCTTTACAGAACCCGTTCACGAGCATCGATACCGCGTCTTCCTCGGAGAGTCCGCGCTGGCGACAATAAAACAACTGATCCTCACCGATCTTGGAGGTAGTTGCTTCGTGCTCGATCGTGGCCGTGGGATTTTTTACCTCGACATACGGGAATGTATGTGCACCGCACCGATCTCCCATCAAAAGAGAATCACACTGTGAGTAGTTGCGCGCCTGCTTTGCACCTTTTAAGACCTTGACCAAACCCCGGTAAGCGTTCTGCCCGCGACCGGCCGAGATGCCCTTGGAAATGATCGTACTGGAGGTATGCTCTCCGATATGGACCATCTTGGTCCCAGTATCCGCCTGCTGGCAGTTATTGGTCAGCGCAACGGAATAGAATTCGCCGATCGAATGATTACCCTCCAGCAGCACACTTGGATACTTCCAGGTAATGGCCGAACCCGTCTCAACCTGGGTCCATGAAATCTTGGCGTTGTCGCCCCGGCAGGCGCCGCGCTTGGTCACGAAGTTGTAGATGCCGCCTCGGCCCTCTTCGTCACCGGGATACCAGTTCTGCACCGTGGAGTACTTGATCTCGGCATCCTTCATTGCTACGAGTTCCACCACGGCCGCGTGAAGCTGGTTTTCGTCGCGCATCGGTGCCGTGCAGCCCTCGAGATAACTCACGTAACTGCCCTCATCAGCGATGATGAGGGTCCGCTCGAACTGCCCGGTATTCAGAGCATTAATCCGGAAATAGGTTGACAGCTCCATCGGGCAACGCACCCCCTTGGGCACGTAGACAAACGATCCTTCGGTAAACACAGCCGAATTCAATGCCGAATAGAAGTTATCGCTCGGTGGCACCACCGAACCCAGATACTGCCGGACGAGCTCCGGATGATTCGCCATGGCCTCGGACAGCGGGCAAAAGATCACACCGACTTCGGCGAGTTTATCCTTGAAGGTAGTCGCCACCGACACGCTATCGAATACCGCATCGACCGCGACGCCGGCCAGCGCCTTTTGCTCTTCCAGCGGAATCCCCAACTTTTCGTAAGTTTCCAACAGCTTGGGATCCACTTCGTCCAGGCTTTGTGGTCTGTCCTCGTCGCGCTTCGGCGCCGAGTAATAACTGATCGCCTGAAAATCGATGGGGTCGTAATGAACGTGTGCCCATTCAGGACACTCCATGGCCTGCCAACGGTGAAACGCCTCCAGCCGCCACTGCAGGATAAAGTCCGGTTCCGATTTTTTGCCAGACAAAAAGCGGATCACGCTTTCGTCGAGGCCAGGTGGCAACGTCTCCGCCTCAATGTCGGTGACGAACCCTTCCTTATATTCACGCCCGACCAGTTCGCCGAGTTCTTCAACAGCTGTATTCACTTACCTTGCCTCAGATTGAAGGATCAGAAGGGGATGGCTTACTTCAGGCTACCAATAACAGCATCGGCTTCCACAACGACGGTTTTCAGGCGTCCCGTCCGCAGGCCCTCGCGGACCGCTTCCTGACGTTCCGCCACTGCAATCACTTCCGGCCGGTGGACCAGTTCACCCAGGGTGATGCCGTTCAGGAATTCGAAAATCTTATCGCTGAGCTCCATCCATAACTCGTGCGTAAGGCATTTCTCACCATCGAGGCAGTCAGAGTTACCGCCACAACGGGTCATGTCGGCTTTTTCATCCACCGCGGAAATCACCTCGGCGATCGAAATCGCGTCCATTTTTCGGGCCAGCCGATAACCTCCGCCGGGACCACGCGTGCCTTGAACCAACCCGGACTTTCGCAACTTGGCAAATAATTGTTCCAGATAGGAAAGTGAAATCTCTTGATTTACCGCAATATCCTGTAACGTGACCGGTCGTTTCCCCTCCTGCAGGGCAAGATCCAACATGGCAGTCACCGCATATCGGCCTTTCGTCGTCAACCTCATCTTTGTTTACTCCTTTAAAACTGCAGACTCTTTATCAGTCTCGGAAAAAGCGAGCTCTGATCGTTCTATTATTTACCAAGCGTAATTATAGGTAATTAGCCGTGAAAACCAAGTAAAAAGCTCAGGTTTTAGCCATCGCAGATTCTGATCCAGCCGTTTTCCCGGCAGCGGACCCAATTCCATCAACGCGGATCTCGCGGGCGCCATAGTGATACCGCGAGAACAATCCCACCACTCACGGTAAATCCCGTAACCAGAAGATCGGCAGTCGCGCCAAGCTCCCAAAATCGGGAAAGCAGTGTAACGGCGATTGCCCCGAGCAACAGCGCCGCCCCTGCTGCCAGGCCATTTCGCTGGCGAGTGTAGGTGTTGAGTGCACGCTCCAGAGACTTTTTTTCCGCATCATCGCCGGTGCGAATGTAAAGCTCACCGTCACGCTGTCGACGCAACAACTCATGCATCAGTCCCGGCAACTCGGGCAACAAAGGCAGAACCGCCGGCAGCTCGCGTCGCAGCGTCTTGATAAAAGCTTTGGGTCCGATCTGTTCACGCATCCACTGCTCAAGATACGGCTTGGCGGTCTCCCACAGATCCAGCTGTGGGTACAGCTGCCTACCAAGGCCCTCGATGTTGAGAAGCGTTTTCTGCAGAAGTATCAACTGGGGCTGAACAGGCATATCAAAACGGCGCGCCACTTGAAACAGTCGGAGCACCAGATGGCCAAAAGAGATCTCACTGATTGGCCGGGCAAATATCGGCTCACAGACGGTACGCACCGCGGCTTCAAATTCATCCACTCGAGTGGATGCAGGCACCCAACCCGCACGCAGGTGAGCCATGGCGACCGCCCGATAGTCCCGGTTGAAAAAGGCCAGCAGATTCTCGGCGAGATACTGCTTATCTGTCTCGCCTAGGGTGCCCATGATTCCAAAATCTACCGCCCGATACTGCCCCGCTTGGCTCACAAAGATGTTGCCGGGATGCATATCAGCATGAAAGAAGCCGTCACGAAAAGCTTGGGTAAAGAAAATCTCCACGCCATTATGGGCAAGTTTGCGAAGATCAACTCCCGCCTTCTTGATCGCCTCAATATCGCGAATCGGAATACCGTCGATACGCTCCATCACCAGCACTTCGCGCCGGCTGTGCTCCCAGTAAACCCGGGGCACATAAATCATTTCGGAATCTGGGAAGTTGCTGCGCAACTGGCTGGCGTTAGCCCCTTCACGCATCATGTCCAGTTCATCATGGACGGTTTTGTCGTAATCAGCGACAACCTCAAGCGGTCGCAAGCGTCTGGCATCCGGCCAGTGCCGATCTGCCAGCCGTGCTAACTGATAGAGCAATCCCAAATCCTGATCAATCACCGCGTCAATCCCGGGTCGCACCACCTTGACGACGACTTCAGTGCCGTCTTTCAGGCTCGCCCCATGAACCTGTGCGACGGACGCCGAAGCCAGCGGTTCGAGATCGAAAGTGGCGAAGTGTTCTGAGATCGATGCGCCCAGAGATTGCTCGACAACCGCCTTCGCAGAAACCCCCGGAAACGGCGGCACGTCATCCTGGAGTCGAGTGAGCTGCACCGCGATGTCCGGGGGAATCAGGTCTGGACGAGTCGACAGGGCCTGTCCGAACTTGACAAAGACCGGCCCGAGCTCCTCCAACGCTTCGCGCAGACGCTGGCCCCGCTCAGTGGAGCGGTCACAGAACCAGAAACTAGGCAGAAGCCAGAGGACAAACCGATACGGGCGTAAGAGATGCAGCCGAAAAACAAACTCATCCAGCCCATGGCTTACCAGAACATGGACAATGCGCAGCAGGCGCCAGGAACTGATTCGGCCCATAGCGTTTTATCTGGGCGCGACAGCGGTCCGTAGCCGCTCGATCCGCTGCTGAAGACGCGCCATATCGTCACGCAGCGTTTCTACATTATCAATAAAACGCTCTGCACGGGGCCTGCTTGCAAGCAAGCGTGTCTCCTCAACCAGTGTTTCAGCAATCCCGGCCGCACCCGAATCCGCTACGCCTTCCGACCAACGGTTCAGGGCCCGCACGCCATTCGCGGCCTTGCGAGCCAACGTGTCGCCCAGTACCTGTGCAAGCGCTTCCTCGGCATCGAAATCGAGCGCCGAGAACAAGGCTTTGATGTCAAGCATCGACTGGGCATCGCCTTCGATACGCACTGAACCATCTCGAAAAAGTTCAGGATCAGCGCCCGACCGGCAAAGCTCGATGAGGCCACCTGGCGTACCCGAGACCGTAACATCCGGCGCTGGGTCGGGCTTATCAATTATGCGAACAGCACCACACGCTACCGTGGCGTAACCGGTCGCCTTCACACCCCGAATCGAGACAGCAACAACCCGGCCCTCGAGGTTATGCAAATGCGTATCGGCGCCCGAATCACGGATGACCCGGTTCAAGACCGCTTCTAAACGAGAGCTGATGGCATTCACAGGATAATGCTCAGTATCGAAAACCTGTATGCACGGCGACGATGCCACCGCTGAGGTTGTGGTATTCCACATCCTCAAGGCCCGCGTCTACCATCATCTCGCTCAGCGTATCCTGGTTAGGGTGGCGTCTGATGGACTCCACCAGGTATCGGTAACTGGGTTCATCGCCTGTAACCATCTGGCCCAGCGGCGGAATCACCGAGAAGGAGAAGAGATCGTAGACACGGGACAACAGATCTGATGTCGGATGCGAAAACTCGAGGATCAACACGCGCCCGCCCGGCTTAAGCATGCTTGTCATCGATGTCAGTGCCTTGGGAATACGGGTCACGTTGCGAAGGCCGAAAGCAATGCTCACACAGTCAAACCGATGCGGTGCGAAAGGCAACGTTTCGGCATCGGCGAGTAACAAATCGATATTGGGGCCGATACCTTGGTCGAGCAACCGTGCACGACCACACTCCAGCATGCTCTGATTGATGTCCGTCATCACGACTCGGCCCGATGCCCCCACGTACTTTGCAAACCGTCTTGTCATATCGCCGCTGCCGGCGGCCACATCAAGAACATGATGCCCCGCACGCACGCCGCTTCGAGCCACAGCAAAATCTTTCCACAGACGGTGGCTCCCGAGAGACATCAGGTCGTTCATCAGATCGTAACGACCTGCGACTGAGGTGAAGACCTCACCGACCTTGTCTGCCTTCTGCGCTGACGCTACCTCACGGAAACCAAAATGTGTCGACCCCTCGCTCATCGAACGGCTGTTTCAATGTGGAGGGTGGAGGAACTCATGCCGTTGGCTGACGCTCGTAACCCGCTTTTTCCAGTTCTTCCAAATAGGCCTGCCAGTAGGCTTCCTGCTGGGATCCGAGTTCGTAGAGCGTTTCCCAAGAGTAAATACCCGAATCGTGTCCGTCGTCGAAGATGAGTTTCACCGCATAAGCCCCGACCGACTCAACCGCTGAAATATTGACATTCTCTTTGCCAATCTGCAGCACCTCCTGCCCTGGGCCGTGACCCCGAACTTCGGCAGAAGGGGAAAAGACTCTCAGGTATTCGCAGGAGAGATTAAAGATACGGTCGTCATCGAATGCGACTTCCAGCATGCGGGACTGCTGGTGCAGCACGATTTTGGTGGGGCGGGGTTTAGCTGTCATGATGAAACGCTGGTTTGAATGTTAATTGCCAGGCCAGAGGAAAATTCACAGGCGAAAACACCCGGGGAAACTAATCCTCGTGCAGCACAGTCGCGACTTCTTCAGCGAAGTAAGTCAATATTGCATCAGCGCCGGCACGCTTGAATGCTAGCAACGATTCCATCACCACAGCGTCGCGGTCCAGCCAGCCATTATTGGCAGCGGCACACAGCATCGCATATTCCCCGCTGACCTGATAAACAAAAGTGGGCACACCAAACTCCTGCTTCACCCGAAGCACAATATCGAGATAGGGCATTCCCGGTTTGACCATCACCATATCGGCGCCTTCGGTAAGATCGAGCTCGATTTCCCGCAACGCCTCATCACTGTTCCCCGGATCCATCTGGTAGGTGTACTTACTTCCCCCGCCGAGGTTCCCCGCTGACCCCACTGCATCCCGAAACGGGCCGTAAAAAGAAGAGGCATATTTCGCGGAATACGCCAAGATTCGGGTATTGACCAGACCTTCGGTCTCCAGCGCCTCACGGATGGCGCCAATTCGCCCGTCCATCATGTCTGACGGAGCCACCACCTGGGCACCGGCACGGGCATGACATAAGGCCTGTTGGACCAGCGTCTCCACAGTAGCGTCATTGGTCACGTAACCTGCGTCATCGAGCAGGCCATCCTGGCCGTGACTGGTATAGGGGTCTAGGGCAACATCAGTAATGATGCCCATGTCAGGCACTGCCTCACGAAGCGCGCTCACTACTGTTGGAACAAGTCCATCGGGATTGAATGCTTCGTTGGCGTCAGGCGTCTTGCCGCTGGTCTCCACAACTGGGAACAGCGCCAGGGCACGGATGCCCAGAGCATCCAGTCTTTTGGCCCGTTGAAGCAGAAGATCCAGGCTGACTCTTTCCACGCCAGGCATGGAAGGTATGGATTCACGGACCGACGACCCCTCGCAGACAAAGACCGGCTGAATCAGATCATCGACGCTGAGCGTGCTTTCCCGAACCAACGCGCGGCTGAAAGCGTCTTTGCGAAGACGACGCATCCGTGCGAGAGGATAAATACCCATCGGGCTACCTGGCCTGTATCAGCGTCGAGCGCGGGCTTTTTTGGAAGCCCCTTTCTTGGCGGCTTTCTCTTTCACCGGTGTTTTCTTGGTGACCTTCTTGGTTGCTTTCTTGGT
>MPLU02080290.1_pt1 | contig 10015 bp, 5 predicted proteins | sample 1617381 | NCBI WGS metagenome assembly MPLU02 (sample SAMN05944801, study PRJNA350692) | marine metagenome | biome: marine; feature: ODZ; material: water; isolation source: 90 m water sample filtered on 0.2 um supor filter | place: Pacific Ocean | collected 2012-04-08 | depth 90m m | reverse complement strand
TCCAAGGAACTGTTTGAGGTGGCGCAGATAGAAGAAAGCGCACGTTTAACCAAACTGTTATTCCAAGCAGAAACTGAAACGGAAGTTGACAAAATTTTAGCAACTGCCAAATACATGGATGATCCCCAGGCGAAGGCGTTGTTGGAGATACGAGCCTATGGTTGGGTGGGGGCAAAACGCAGGGCTAATATCACGGCTCAAGATAGGGCGGAGAGAATAAAGATAAGGGAATTGAAAACGCATCAGGAAGCGTATCAACGGGATATTAGTGCGCGCCTGTATGCCCCAGAAGATGCTGATATACAGTGGTCGCCAGTAACGATAGCAGAATTGATTGAAAAAGTATCATCGGGTGATATTTCAGAAGCGTATTTTGAAAAGCGCAAGGAGCAAATCAGCCAAGGGTTTGTTTTTAAAAATAGGCAGACTGATCCATCAGAGTTACTTCGTATATCAGATTTAGTTGAAAAACAATTAAAAGACCCATATGGGGAACACATTGGCATTGATGATATTGAACTCAATCATCTCCTCTCTAATGAACATAGAAGCCTTATGACGCAGCGTCTGTTAACTGGCAAGCGTTCCGAAGCAGATAATGCTCAAACAAAATATCGAAAAATGTTGAGGCAGGGTTTAAATGTTGATGCATTCGTCAAGATGAATAAAATGACGATAGTGGAGGCAAAAAATAGAACACTCTATGAATACGAGTTGAGGACAAATCCACTGTTTGGCGGAAAAGAAAATCCTGTGGATGTCTTTAACGAGATGATGGGAAAAGAACTTAACATTGACGGGCCGACACATCAAACGAATAAGCTCATATTGCAGGGTCTGAAAGATCGTATTGACCCCCAGTTTCGAGTATTTGTTGATGGCATGGATAAAGGCACGGGTAAAGTTCCTAATATTGCTGCGATGAAAGCCAAAATAAAAGCGGCGGTTGCTGGTGGGACTCTTGATTTTGAAGACGCAATAGAGATGACTGATGTCTTGAAGCAAATGGAGGCGATGGGTTGGGATGCCGAAACCATAGAAAAGTTGGGTGGCATCAAATCAAAGAAGACGCTGAACACAGAAAAAAAAGAGAAGGAGCGGCAAGAGAAAGAAGATGAAAGGTTAAAAGCGCAAGAACTCGAGACATTGAAACAACAGAAAGCAGATGATCTCGCTGAAGAAAAAGCGCGGATAGCGCAAGAAGAGGCAGACGCAAAAGAAGCAGTCCGGCATCAAAGAGAGATGGAAGCCAGAAAGGTTGTAGAACAACAAGAGAGAGAGAAGCTGGCGAGGGAGGAAGCACAGCGCAAAGCTGATAAACAAATGAGTGATAGTCTGAGGGCGGTCAGTGACATTGCTAAATCTTTCAACATTGACCCCGATGAGATGGTGAAATTAATCGAGCCTTTATTCCAAGAGATGGGTGGCTTTGAAGCAATCAACCAGATGTTAGGGCAAGAGACAAAAGAGCGTGCAGAAGAGCGCGCAGAAGAGCAAGCCACATTACAGGCTCAACATGAACGAGTGGTTGGCAGAGTAGAGGCCGAGCAAGCGGGGAAAGCTAGGCGAGCGGCGGATGCGGCACAACAAGAGTCCGAGGCCAAGGTATTGGCACAACGGGCGGAACAAAAGCAGGCCGCAGAAGATAAAAAGGTGAAAGAGCAAGAACGTGTAGCTAAGTTGCGGCAACAGAAAGAGGATCGCCTTAGAGAAGAAGCGCGGATAGCGAAAGAAAAAGCCGCGCAAGAGAGGGAAAAACAGCAAGAGTCCGAGGCCAAGGTATTGGCTAGGCGAGCAGCAGAAAAAAAAGCAGCAGAAGATAAAAAGGTGGCAGATGAAAAACGTGTGGTCAAATTAAAACGATTGCAACAAAAGGCCCAGGATGAAAAAGATTTTGCCGCCCTTGCTGAAATTGAAAAGGCATTGGCAAAACAAACCACGGGCCTGGGGAATCAAACGAAATACCCCAATAAGCGCCTTTTAAAACGATTGCAGGATTTGCAAAACAGAAACCTTGACGCAATCAAAGGGTATGGTAGAAAATTAGGCCCGATTGAAATAAAAGAAATGGAAACGATTGAGAAGGAAATCAAGAATCGCAAATTAACTCCCTTACCATTAGGCTAATATGGCAGATATTGAAGACAGTGCAGTGTTGGGTGAGAAGGCGGTCAATGAGCGTGTTGACCAGGATCGGTGGGAAGAAGCCCAAGAATATTTGAATTCCGATGATACTGATGTTGAGGAAGATGTAAATATTACTGATGATGAAGGTGAAGAGCAGTATTTCCATCTACCGACAACGGATGCCTCTGGGCTGAAGAACGAGGGTGGATTTGAAATGCGCGATGTCCCACTTCGTGGCAAGGAAGCCCCTGGAACAGTGGATGGGCGCATTGTTTTGCGCTCCAAATTTATTCCGAAGCTCCACAAACTCCCTGGAATGCAAGTTGCTGGCGCTGGCTTAGATGGTGTATCGAAACTCCTTAACACGGCACAGGATGTTGCTAATTTTGCCGCTGGGCAGGCTGATCCAAAAACAGGAGAGTCCCGATGGGGTGATGTAATCCCAACCGTACCTGAAGACGCAAGTATGAGCGGCGGCATGACGGACATTTCCCGCCCGATGATTACATATTTGGCGGATTTTTATCTCAGCAAAAAAATGACACAAACGCTGGGGATATTAAAAAATTCTAAAAAATCCAAGGCGGCGCTGGATGGTATTATCGCCAACTTTGTTGCTTTTGATAGAGATCAAAGTGGATTGAGCGAGTTGATCGAACACTATCCACAACTATCGAATCCTGTCACCAGATTTTTACAGACAAGAAAAGAAGACCCCAATGTCGTTGCCAAATTAAAAAAGGTAACAGACGGGGCTATAGGAGGATTAGTTGCTGATAAATTATTTGGTGGATTTCTTAATGTCTTGCGTGTGTATCGTGATCGCCAGTTTGTCAGCAATTTACAAAAAGACAGGGCCGCGCGGAATACCAAAGGTCAACCGCTGATTGGTAAGCATGTTGAGGATTTCCCTGATGAGGGGGCGACTGGCAAGCGGCGCAGGCAATTGCGCAAACAAGGTCAAAGCGAAACAGCTAAAGTCTTGCGGGATGAAGAGCCTGGTGTCGCTACTGGCAAGGTTAAAGATATTCCACGCAAGAAACCTCGATATAGCATTAATTACGACACGATTGATTCAATTCAGGATATAAAAAACATGATGGCGCAATTGCGCCGCATGACAGAAAATGAGTTGGTTGAAGATTTAAAGGATGCATCTATTCTTGAATTATTGCCAGAAGTCAAAGAGGAGATTTTAGCAGACCCAACAGCGGCTATTCAAGAAAGCTTTAAGGTTGACCCAAGACAAGCGACTCGTAAACAAAAAGTAGTAGCCAGGGTTTTGGATGTGACATCAGCGGCACACATGCTTGATGTTAGGAATAAGGTATTAGCTGGCGAATTGCCAGAAGATGAAATGTTGCGGTCAATTATTTTATGGAAAAAATTGCATAGCATTAAATCACAAATGCACGCAGATTGGGGGCGGACAGGTAAAGATATGCAAACCCCTGTCAGTCCGATGGAAGAAGCGTTGCCTGATTTTTCAGATGCCTTAGATGATTATGCGGCTGATGAAGGGCTGGATATAGAAAACCTTAGTGGAATGCAGGCAGCAGAAATGCTTGGCCTTTTGGAAGACGCAAGCAAGCGTAAACAATTTCTGGAAAAACTGGAAGGGCCAAGTGGTCTGAAGATGTTTACGGAATTGTGGATGAGTGGCTTGCTCAGTGGTATTCCAACCCACGAAGTAAACTTTGCCATGACCAGTTTAAATATTCTTAATCATTTTCTGCCAGAAACTTTATGGACAGCAACTTTTGATGCCCTGGGCGGAGTCCCTAAAGAAGATCGTACTCATTTTAGACAAGTTGGCAAATCGTTATACAAGTTTAACGAAACCATGCGACATGCCTATAAACTAGCAAAAGCCGCATGGAAGGTAACTAAAACGGGTGGCGAATCTGAAGAACTGAACGAAATAGGTGGCCCGAATGTTGTCAAGCTGGAGGGATTCGGAGAGCCACAGGCAACGGTTGCCAATTTAAATAAACTGATGAAACGCCATCAAGTGGCGGCGGGAAAGAAGGAAGAGTTTTTCCAGTTTGATGAAGCTGGCTGGATGGGAATGCTTTTTGACGGCACGTTTAATTTGTTCCGTACTGTGGGGGCGCGTCCTGTTATCACCTCGGATACCTATCTCAAGGCAGTTGCATATCGCCTGGCACTTCTTGACAAGGCATGGGAAAGCGGATACGCACAAGATTTAACAGGCAAGACATTGGTTGAACACGTTGATGAATTTATGAAAAACCCGCCAGAGGATATGCAAATCCATGCACAAAGTCTGGCAAGGGAACTGACGTTCACCGCAGAGCCAGGAAGAATTGGCGAGGTGTTGGAACACGCGGTTAATAAGTTGCCATTATTGCGTTTGCCATTTCCGTTTGTCAGAACGCCAACGCAGATCAACAAGACAACATTTGAAAAATTGCCAGGATTAAACCTTTTTGTTAAAGAATCCAGGGAGGATATTTTTGGCAAGGGGCCGGAAAAAGGGCGTGGCGCAAGGCGCAGCCGAGCATTAGCAAAGCTTGCAATGGGTGGGTCAATTGCTTACCTGGCATACCAGATGGCAGATGCTGGGACGGCAACGGGTAGTGGCCCCGTTGGCCCAAATTCCAAAGAGACACGGGCAACCTTAAAGGCCGCTGGCTGGCAAGAAGATTCCATTGTCTGGCAAGCGGATGACAAATCATTACATTATTATTCGTTTGACCGCGCTGATCCGTTTGGCATGGTCTTCGGCTTGATGGTGGATTTTAAAAAGTTTAGAACACACGTTGACCCAGAGGTAGCAGACAATGCGGAACTTGCTTTGTTGTTGTCAATATCGAAGCAATTGTTATCCAAAACATGGGCGACTAATGCGAGAAAGATTTTTGATGTAATTCTTGCGCCGGACAGAACGGATGCGCGTTCTTTAAAACAATTGGCAGGGACATTAGTGCCGAGGTTGGTTGCGCAAATGGGGAAAAATATTGACCCCCATATCAAGGAAACCAGGACGCTGTTTGACCAGATAATGGCGAACACTCCAGGGGTTTCAAAATTCTTAGAGAATAAGCACGATTGGTTGGGGACACCTATTGTCGATGAAGGGCATCTATGGAGTACATTAACGCCAACGCGTCACTCGACAACCAGTGGCAGAAAAGATAGTGATCTGAGATTTGAGGCTGCAACGGTAGGCGCTAGGTTTGCCGTGCCTGACGGTTATGCAGTAGATGAACACGGGGCGGCGGTCAATATTACAGGGCCGCAGGAAATATGGTTGGTGAAACATATTGCCCGTGGCGTGAAAGCCCCAATCACAGAAATAGATAAGCATGGCAACGATAAAAAAGTGATGAAAACTTTTGTCGAAGCCATGCGGGGTATAATCCAAACCAAAGAATACCAATTAAAAAAAGACCCGCTACAGCGTGATAAAGACGGGAAGCCGATGACAGTCCCAACAAGCAATGCTGACCGCGCCGCTATATGGAAGTCGGTGTATAACGATTATAAAAAGGTGGCTGTCGCAGATTTTAAGGCAAAACATCCAGCCGTTGCAGATCGTTTCCGTAGAATGTTGGAAATAGAAACATCAGAGCTTACAGGACATGACATGAAAATTAGAAACAATAGAATGACTCTGAGGTAATAAATGACAATCACAACCACTACAGCAACTAGGCAATTCAATGGTGATAATTCTACCACTGTATTTGCATACAATTTTAAAATACTCGCGACAAGTGATATTGACGTATATCTTGGCACACCTGTTGGCGCTCCAACTACATGGACGCAGCAGACCGAGACAACGCACTATTCAGTAAGTGGCGCAACAGATGCAGGCGGGGGAGACATTACCTTCGTAGCAGCCCCGCCGACAGGCACGGGCAACGTTTACCTTCGCCGAAAGACTGCGCAAACGCAATCCACTGATTATGTCGAGAATAGCGCATTCCCTGCTGACTCGCATGAAACGGCCCTGGATCGCGTCACTGTTCAAGTGCAAGAATTGCAGGAAGAGGTTGACCGATGCTTCAAGCTCGGTGATCCATCAAGTCCTGTACCTGATGCCGGGGCTGTTAACTTAACAGATGCCGTTGCCGCACGCGCAAGCAAGGTAGTGGCGTTTGACTCCAGTGGCGACCTGGCTTCTGACCAGGAGCTTGGCACACATCAGGGCAACTGGGCAACTTCTACGACCTACGCATTAAGAGATATTGTAAAAGATTCATCTAACAATAATGTTTATATCTGTGTCACAGCGCATACATCGACAGGCTCTACGCCTATTTCATCAAACGCTGATGTTGCTAAGTGGACTTTAATTATTGATGCCGCGAGCGCAACTACCAGTGCCACGGCAGCAGCGGCTAGTGCTACATCAGCAGCGTCTAGCGCTACATCAGCAGCGTCCAGTGCTACATCAGCAGCCAGTTCAGCTACGTCTGCGACATCCTCGGCTTCGGCTGCCTCAACTTCAGCCTCTGCTGCCTCAACTTCAGCTTCTGCGGCCTCAACATCGGCTACGGCAGCGGCTACATCAGCTACGTCAGCCGCTTCAGACGCTGTTAGCACAGCAGCAGATGCAGTTAGCACAGCATCAGACGCGTCTAGCACAGCGGCAGATGTAACAAGCAGCGGAACCAATGCGACAAATGCTGCTAGTTCAGCCAGCACAGCAACTACCCAGGCTTCAGCAGCTTCGACTTCAGCAACAGCAGCGGCTACCTCTGCTACTTCAGCAGCTACTTCTGCTACGACTGCTACGACACAAGCATCTGCGGCCTCAACTTCAGCTTCAGCAGCAGCGGTAAGTGCAGCAGCGGCAGCAGCTTCAGCCGATGGAATTGATGACGTATACTTAGGAGCTAAATCATCTGATCCTGCTACGGACAACGATGGCGATGCGCTCAATGCAGGCGACTGGTATTGGAATACTACTTCGTCTATTACCAGGATATATAACGGGAGTGCGTGGGAAGATGTATCGGTTTCACCTAGTACGGTAGTAACTAAAACTTCAACAACAGGTTCAGCCTCACTTCCAGCAGGAACGACTGTGCAACGTGACGGTTCACCTTCAGCAGGTTATCTACGATGGAATACAAGTGATACTTCGGCAGAGGTTTATGATGGATCGGGGTGGGTGGCAGTTGGCGGAGGTAACACAACAACTGAAGGCTTATATGAACACGCACACACGATCAGTGCTAATTACGTTATCACCACTAACAACAATGCGTTAACGGCTGGCCCGATTACAATAGACACAGGAGTCTCAGTGACCGTGCCGAGCGGAAGCACGTGGGTCATAGCATAGGAGCAATAAATGGCAAAAGTAAAAATACAAGGACACGCAAGCGGTACAGGCGTTTTGACGGTAACAGCACCGAACACGAGTACTGACCGCACGATAACACTACCAGATGCTACAGGTACTCTGCTAAACAGTGATGGTGATGGGAGTAGTTTGACAGGTGTAGGTGGTGCTTGGACATTCATATCATCAGCAACAGCGTCAGCGTCAGCAACTATTGAATTTACATCTGGTGATGCGTGGGCTGACTACCGAACTATTGTGTTTTATGTTGACAGCTTGGTAAATGCTACAGATGCACAGAATTTATGGGTTCGTTTAAGCACGGATGGGGGATCAACTTGGGAAAATAGTAGTGGCGATTATGAGGGTGGAATGGTGGGCGTAGATCATCAATCAAACGAAACTAATCTGGGTCTATCTGGTATAGATACTGCACTTCATCTAACCGCAAGCGTTCAAGATTTTACCCGTGGGTGGAGTGGCGAGTTTATGATAATTAACCCACAAGGAACAGCATCAGATCGAACTTGTACTTGGCGTGGTCATTATCGGACTAATGCCACAGGATTTATGGGAATGACTCATGGAGCAGGATCAGATAGAAATACTCATAATGTGGATGGAGTGCAATTTTTATCATCGTCTGGCAATCTTACTAGCGGAACAATTTTTCTTTATGGAATAAAGGATTCATAATATGGCAAGAACAAAAATCTTAAACGGAGTTGAGGTTCAATGTGATGCAGATTGGGATGCTTTGCGTGATGCGGAAGAAGATGCTGAACTGAAAGCAAGACCATCTACTCAAATGAAATGGTGCAGGGAGCGTAGAAATCAATTACTCGCAGAATGTGATTGGACACAATCAGTTGATGTTCCAGAGATAATTAAAAATAAATGGAGTACATATCGTCAAACATTGCGTGATTTACCACAGACAGTTACAGACGGCCTAGCATTATATAAATCCTATCGAGATAAATATAGATCAGACATAAATATTGATGATGGGAAATGGCCTGATATACCGAAGGGAGATAACTAATGTCAACGATTAAGAGTTCCTCCGAAGACCTCACCCTCAACGCTGATGGGTCGAATGACATCAAGTTTCAGTCCAACGGGGTGGAGAAGGCAAGTATCAGTAGTGCTGGTGCGTTCACCTCAACGACTATTGATGCGACTAAACTTACAGGAAATCTGCCAGCCATATCGGGAGCTAGTCTTACTGGCTTACCTACGAAACGTAATTTTATAATTGACGGTGACTTCACGCAATGGCCTGAAGGGACGGGGGCTGTTACCGCAACAGATAGGGATTATAATCACGCATTGATAGGGACATATTTAAATAGCACAGGGACATTCACAACGGAGCAGTCAACAGATGTTCCTACATTTGCTGAGAGTGCATGGCAATCGCAGTTCAGCGTTTTGACCAAGTGTACCGGGACGGACGCTTCTCCTGCGGTGGCTGAACATAACTCTTTGAGATACCATGTTACCGGTTCAGATTTTGATTCATTAGACCAGAGAGAGGTGACTATTTCGTTCTGGTGTAAAACAGCGGGGGCTAATACTGGTGATACCTATACTTTATTTCTAGCTAACTCTGCTTTCAATAGGTGTTATGTTACAGATTTTACGGCAACTTCCTCTTGGGCAAAGATAACTAAAACCATAACACTTGACGCAAGTGGAACTTGGTTGAAGACTGATGCTGATATTGGACTGACCGTAGGAATCTGTTTGCAAACGGGTTCCAATTATCACGGGACAGCAGATACTTGGGAGGGTGGAATTGACTTAGGCACATCAAACACTAGCAATTTTATGGACAGCACCTCAAATGAGTTTTACATTTCACAATTTAAACTTGAGCTAGGTGATTCCGCAACGAGTTTTGTAGGTGACGCTATTGCTACTGTAAAGAGTCAGGTGGCTTACTATGTGGAAAAACAAAATGCTGTAGCCAACGATGTTATAGGTGTTTCTGTAATGGTGCAAAACACTACACTGGCAAGAGTGATGTTGGCGTGGCGTCAAAAGAGAACAATGGCCCCGTCCGTCACGTTTGATGGTGCGGCCTCTAATTATAGAATATACCATGCCGCAACTAGTACAGTCTGTAGTGCTTTACCCACAATAACAGAGGCTAGTGATACTAGCGGATATGCCCAACTAACCGTAGCTAGTGGTCTTACTGGCGGTCAAGCTGGAGTTCTAAGAATGGACGCAGGTAGTCCCGGTTTTATTATCGACTCAAGACATTAGAGAGAAACTATGAATATAGAAACAATCGTGATGCTAGAAAGTGGTAGGTTCTTAATTAACGGTAGAATCAGCGTACCCGATGACATGGCTAACCGCCATCGTGTAATGATTCAAGAATGGATTGACGAAGGCAATACGCCAGAACCTTACGTTGCACCAGAACCTCATTGGATAGACAAGCGGTTAGCTAATATGGCAGATGGTGGCTATGGCACAACTGGCGAACAGTTTGAGATGATCGGAGAGCAGGGGATGGAAGTGTATCAGGCACATATCGCAAAAGTAAAAACAGAT
>MPLU02338186.1_pt1 | contig 10024 bp, 6 predicted proteins | sample 1617381 | NCBI WGS metagenome assembly MPLU02 (sample SAMN05944801, study PRJNA350692) | marine metagenome | biome: marine; feature: ODZ; material: water; isolation source: 90 m water sample filtered on 0.2 um supor filter | place: Pacific Ocean | collected 2012-04-08 | depth 90m m | reverse complement strand
CAGCGTGATTTGCTGTGATGATATCCCGGCGGTTGTCGCTTCGCCCTTGCCGTACTGCCGGTAGAGCACGATAAACTGTGCCCATGGTAAGGGCATGCGCTGAACCAATTGCTGGTAGAGTAGACCCAGGTCGGAACCATTCAGGAAAATGCGTGGGACACCATTTCGAGAGTGGTTTCTTTCCGCGCTGTAGAGCGTCAGGTGTTCTTGCCAGGCTGCCAGTGTCGCATTCAGGTCGGTGGGCGATTTTTTGCCGTCCGGCCGATTATCCTGGACACGATCATTCTCAAGCGATTCCTGGACCCCCCGGACCAACAGGAGTTCTGCCATGTTTGCTGGCAGACGGTTGCGTGGCTGCCAGCGTTCATAGTCCGCAGCCTCGGCGCCGTAAGCCCTGGCCTCGGAGTCCGAGTCGATCCAGTCCAGGATTCCATCGGCAACCTCGGGAGTCATTCCTGGTATTCGCAGGAGTGTTTCGTGTGCGGATCCGGGAGCGATCCTGTCCCACTCGATCAGCATTCCCAGGTGAACCTTGGTTGATTCGTCACGCGCTGAGGGGCCCTGGGAATCCTCGGTACTAACAGGCACAGGACTAGTGACCAGGAATCGTGGGCCATCGACCTGGTCCCCGGGTTGCTGGGGGTCCAGCAAGATACCGGATCCCGGATCGGTGACGTTGCTGCGTTCGATCAGTGATTGACGTTGTTGCCGCGGTGCTTCCAGGATGGCCGATAACCAGTCCATGGCGGACCATGCCGCTTGTCGGGCAACCATCTGGTCACCACCGCTGCGAGCAGCGAGGTTCTCCGTTTGCATCGACAGCATGTAGTCGTAGGCAACGACGCTGATCAGTAATAGGACTACCAGTACAACGATCAGGATGGTTCCTCGCCGTTGCCGGTTCACGGGAAGATTCATGGTTCGTCGGATTCTTCCTCTGGCAAGGGGTTGGTGGTATTGATAGCGATCACGAACTGGTATTCAAACGGGTTTTCCAGCGGGTTCAGTCGATCCTGGCCGGGAAGTAGATCCCGGTTTTCCAAACTGCTCACTTCCGGAAGCTGGCTGGTTTGATCCGTGGGTTGATTAAGGACCTCCTCGGGTTCCATTTCAACCGGCGGCTCCAGGTCGAAGGAAACCTTCACGGCGACCGGCATGCGGCCCAGGCTGACACTGTCCCACTGGCCGACCCAGGTGATTCCATCGAAATACTCTAATTGCCAGGCAGTAACCTCCGGGATCAGGTCTTCCTGTTCGGGACGGGATGGCTGGTCGTCCGACCGGCGATTCAATAGCTGCTGCGAACGGGCGTTTGGTTCGACAATCGCAGCACCATCTTCGCTGCCGCTCGGCTGGGAGGACGACCAGGAAACCATGTGTCGACGGAGGCCTGTCGGTGGCAGTTCCAGGGAGAGTTCGTTGTCAGTGGGACGGGGGCTGTTCGTGGTGTCGAGTTGCGGCAGGCCGGGGAATTCCGCTCGCGGCTGCCACTGGTACTGTACGATCTTGAAGACAGCAGGCGGTGTCCTCGACGAGTGGTTGGTGAGCGGGAGATCGTTGTCAGTTGGTTGGGCTGCCAGGACCAGCTTGATTCGATTGCGATCTCCGACCAGTTGCACCCCGTCAGGCAGCAGCAACGGTGCGACGGATTCGACAGGAGAGGCGGTGGTGATGGGCGGAGGTTGCGTACCGGTTGCAGGAGATGGCTTTGCCACTTCAGCAGGAGCTGACGTGAGCCTGCCGAGATCCGATTGCAGTTGTCGGAGCAGGCCCCGCACAAGCTGGATTTCAGTTGTTGCCTGGCTCCCCTTTTGTTCAAGTTTTGAGTAGACACCAAAAAGTGACCAGAGAATCAACAGGATGGCTGTTGCCAGGCTGGCAGCGATAATGATTTCCAGCAGCGTAAATGCGGAACGCTTGTTGGTCGTGGGATGGATCATGGCTGTCCTGTGAAGGGAGGGGGATCCACGGATTGGCTGCCAGGCGATAAATCCATTCCTGGGTTTTGAATCCTGGCCCAGCGCACCAGCTCGAACGATTTGCTGGGAGCCGTGGATGTTTTCGAGGGATCTCCGGGGACAGCCTGTTGTACGGAGACGCGTATGCGGATGAGGCCAGGGATTTCCAGTGGCTGCCAGTTGACCGAGTATTGCCAGTCCTCGTAGCCCAGGAGAGGTTCCTTGTTGACCTCCCGGAGCTGTTGTGGATCCGCCAGCAGTTCGTCGAGCTTGGTGTGGCAAAGGACCTGGGCCATCCCGCGTGTTTCAGCGCGAGTGGCATGTTGTTCACCAGTGGACAGGAGGCTAAGCAGCAGGGCGCTGCTGGTCGCCATGATGCCGGTAGCAATGATCACCTCGAGCAGGGAAAATCCGCGAGAGATATAACGGCGCTTGGCAGGTCTGGAACGCAAGGTAGTCATCTGTTCGCCTCCGAGCCAGGAGTGGGTAACGAACGATTCGTGGCGTCCATTTCTTCCGGGGGGAGGGCCTTTAGCAGTGGGCCGATCGTGATGCCACCCGTCAGGCCGCGCAACCTGATCGCGATGGAATCGCCCGTCTGGGGTAACATGATCTGGATAGCGGTCTCGGTGACGCGCCCATCCGGGTAAAAACGAGCCAGCACCTGGGGCTCCTCTTGCCTGGGGTTACCTGCGGCCTGGAGCAGGTTCTGGATCTCCGGGGGGCGGTCGCCTGGTGGCAATGGCGTGTTACCAGGATTTGCTCCTGGGGAAAGGGGCTGCAAGGCAAATACGAGGTCGTCGGGGAGCTCGTGTGGAGCAGTAAGTTCAAGTGGGCGGTTGCTGTCCCCGGCCGAGGGGGGCGGCACGTCTCGTTGCTGCAGCAATGCTGGCGCAGCGTCAAGCTCCTGCGCGGTCTCGAGAGGGTGCTCTGCTACGGCTCGAATGGCATACAGGCTTGTGCCTGGATAACAATACAGTTCCCAGGTTTCACCCGCCTGGATTGCCTGTTCGCGGGCCTCGGCGCAGTGGTCCTTGAGCTGGAGGGCTGCCTGCTGGTGGGACGCCTGTCGTACCAGTTGGCGCAGCCGGGGCCAACTGATGGCAAGTAATGCCGACAGGATGGACAGGGCGATGACCAGTTCCAGGAGGGTGTAGCCGGTATCGTCCCTGAAGAGCCCCTCCGTTCGCCGGTTATGGGTTCGTAGCCGGTAACGGTTCACTCGGAATCTCTCCTGGAGCACTTGTGCCTTCTTCACCTTCTACCACGGTGCGCCAGTTCACGATGTCATCCTCGGTGTTGGGTAATCCATCTGGGCCCAGGGAAGAAAGTCGCGGAAAGTCGCGGGTAGCTGGTGGTTGGGGGGGGAGGTATTCGTAGACGAAAGCGTTGTCCCATGCATCGCCCGGGATGATTTCATCGTCCAGGTAGGGGCCATCCCATTTGCGAGCCTTGTTTTCGTCAGCAGGTGCCTTGAGCAATGCGAGCAGGCCATCTTCCGTGCTGGGGAAGGTCCGCATGTCGACCTTGTACATCTTGAGTGCGGCCTCGAGGTTCGCAATCTGTGTTTTGGTCGTCTTGATATCAGCCTTGGCCTGTGTGCCCAGCAGGCGTGGGCCGACCATGGCAATCAGGCCCACGAGAATGACCAGTACGATCATCAACTCCAGGAGTGTCAGTCCACGATGGTGGTGTTTACGGTTCATTTGCTTCTCCTTACACATAAATAATCCTTGTCAGTCGATGGCAGAGTTTAAATCAATAATAGGTAACAGTACGCCGGCGATGATAAACATCACCATGGCCCCTATTGCCAGTAGCATCAGGGGTTCCAGGAGACGTACCATGATTTCCAGGCGAGTTTCGATTTTTTGATCCATGCGATCGGAAATCGTTACGAGTACTTCGTCGAGTGTGTTGGATTCCTCGGCGACGCGAATCATGGCCATGATCTGGGTTGGGATCAGGCCACTGGCGGCAAGAGGCTGGGATAACAGGTTACCCGTGGAGAGGTGTTTCGCCGAATCCTTGATAGCATCCTGGAGCAGCGTGTTTCCTGTCGAGGCACTGCTGATTTCAAGGGATTTCAGGATCGGCACACCATTACGCAACAGCGTGCCCAGGACGCGGCAGAACCGGGAGATCGCTGTGTCATGAAAGATCGATCCGGCAACCGGAATGCGCAGCTTGATGCGGTCGAGCAAACGTACGCCGTAATCGGTTGCCAGGAAATTGCGGATCAGAAGGGCCAGGCCAGCAACTGCTGGAAACACGAAAAGACTGTAACGTGTGCAGGCATTGCTAACCGTCAAAAGGATGGTGGTTACCAGCGGTAACCCCACGCCATTGCGTTCCAGCCGATCAAAGAATGACTCGAACATCGGAACGACCAGGACCAGCAAGACAATGGCTACCACGGTCCCTACGATAGACAGCAGTACCGGGTACGTGATCGCGCTCATTACCTTCGCGCGGAGTTGGCTTTGTTTTCGCAGGAACGAGGAGACGCGTTCCAGCGATTCCTCGAGGAAAGCACCTTCCAGGCCTGCATGGACCATGTTGATGGTCAAGGGTGAGAATGCTTGTGGATGCGCCGCCATGGCCTCATCCAGGTTGGCACCGTTTTCAACCGCATCGTGTACCTCAGCCATCATCAGGCCCAGTTGTCGGTCAGGTGCCTGTTCCGCTAAGAGCCCCAGGGATTCGAGCAGTGGCACGCCATTGGTCAGGAGGTCCGCCAGTTGCGTCAGGATATCCGCGATCGCATCAGACTTGATCTTTCGAGGCAGCGACAGGTTCAGTGGTAAGCCCTTGCCGTCATCTTCCGGGTTATGAACTTTCAGTGGAAAGAGGGACTGCTGCGCCAGCAGGGCCAGGGCATCCTGGTGGCTCTTGGCAGTGATGAGACCATCGGTCAAATCTCCGCTAGCTGTTTTCGCTTGGTAAACAAATTCCGGCATGAATCGGATCCTGGGTTCCGGGTGACAAGTCTGCCTAGCTGTCCGGCTTGGTAACTCGTAGTACCTCGTCGATCGAGGTGTTTCCGTCAATCACCTGTTTCCAGGCGTTTTCACGCAACGTCGACATTCCTGCTCGGCGGGCCGCCTTGTTGACTTCGTTCGAGGGGGCTCGTTCGGTCGCCAGGGCACGTACTTCCTCACTGGCAGAGAGCAACTCGTAAATGCCGAGCCGGCCCCGGTAGCCACTATTGCGACAGGTGGGACAACCGACCGGCCGATAGGCCATCTTGCCGAGGTGGTGAAGCTCATCCGCAGGAAAGTCCCTGGGCATGTCATTCATGGAAGACATGTCAGGCTCACAGCATTCAGGGCAAAGTCGCCGGACCAGACGCTGAGCGAGTACACCCTCCACGGTGCTGCTGACCAGGAATGGTTCCACGCCCATGTCACATAGCCGCATGAACGCACTGGAAGCATCATTGGTGTGCAGCGTGCTAAAGACCAGGTGACCTGTTAGCGATGCCTGGACAGCATTTTCAGCAGTTTCCAGGTCGCGGATTTCACCCACCAGGACAACGTCTGGATCATGTCGCAGGATGCTGCGAAGACTGGCTGCAAAAGTCATCCCAACCTTCGTGTTGACCTGGATCTGGTTGATACCCTCGAGCTGGTATTCGATGGGATCTTCCGTGGTGATAATCTTGTTTTCTTCGTTCTTGATTTCCGTGAGGGCACTGTAGAGCGTGGTTGTTTTTCCGGAACCGGTTGGGCCCGTTACCAGGACGATACCATGGGGCAGTCGGATCATTTCCTCGAACTCGGAGCGGATATGGTCCGGCATGCCGATTCCCTGCAGGGAAAACTGCAGGTTTTCCTTGTCCAGGATTCGCATCACGATTCCCTCGCCATGGAGCATGGGAATAATCGATACGCGAATGTCGACGTCCCGTCCCTTGACGCGGATCTTGACTCGACCGTCCTGCGGAACCCGCTTCTCGGCGATGTTCAGGTTACCCATGATCTTCAGTCGCGTGACGATGGCTGCACGAAACTGGTTCATCTCTGCAGCGATTGGCTGCCGCTGCAAAACACCATCGATCCGGTAGCGTAGCTTGAGTCCCTGTTCCTGGGCCTCGACATGAATATCGCTGGCACGCGCCTCGATTGCTTCGATCAGGATTTCGTTGACTAGTCGGACGACAGACGCCTGCTGGGCCAGTTCCGCATCTTCCAGGTCCTGTCCCTGTAACTGGTCGAGTAAATCCAGGCCTTCACTTTTTTGCTGGGCGACCAGGCCGTCCACGGTTTCGGCACCCACGCCGAGATGTTTCTTGATTAATGATTTGAGTTGGTCGCCGTCAGCCAATACCGGGACGACTGCCGTGCGCAGTTCACTGGCAACCGCATCGATTGCGTGCATGTTGAACGGGTTGCTGACCGCGAGGACCAGCGAGTCATTGTTTTTTACGAGTGGAAAAACCTCGTGCCGATGGATCAGTCGAAGTGGGAAATCGTCCAGCAAGGAACTGTCCACGTCCGTCTCTTCCAGGTTAACGAGCTTGATTCCGAGGGCTCGCGACGTGGCCAGGAGCAGGTCGGGTAGCGAGTTGAACTCCAGTTCTGCTGCAATCTCAGCCAGGGGCCGAGAGTTTTGCAGTGCACGAGAGATGGTCTGCAGGTGAACCTGGTCAAGTTTGGGGAGATAGGTTCCGCGGCTCATATTTACATTCCATTGGCAAGCCACAGGTGGGATTGTTTGCTTGCCAGGTAGGGGTGGGAGGGTGACCTAATCCATTGGTCCGGGGCAATCCATTATGTTTTAAGCGGGTCGGACCCACTAACATGTTGCTACTATAAGTTTTACTGCTATTAATAACAAGTCGAATGCAGGGTTTCCTCTCACGGTCGGACGGTCCCTGGGTAATAGTTGTTAGTCCTACTCAGCAAAGGAGTTAATCGTTTGCAGCGGGGCTGACTGGGGTGGTGGTAGCCGGGCTTCGGCTGGGCCTGTCCAGGAATTGCTGCAACAGTTGCAGCATTCGATCAGAACGGGTGTTTTCCAGTTGAATGACCTGAACCCGCCGCTGGCTGCTCTCGCGGGCCGAGGTGTCGAGTTCCTTGATGAAGACCTGGACTTCCCGGGACAAATCGGGAAGGGCCCTGATCACGATCGAGTTGGTTTTCTCGTCCACGTCCAGGCTCAGGATAGGTCCGGCGGAAGAGGCGTTCATTTGCTGCAGCAATGCTGCCACGTCATCGGAGACTCCTTCCGGGATCGAGACTTGCTTGCGTCCCCCGGTGCTGCTTAGCTGGGTCCTGTAGACGTTGCGGAGAATGTTCAGGACGCGGTTGGCTTGCGTGTTTTTCAGTGGCACGAGTGTCGGTATTGGGATCATGGTCTGGGTCAGGGTCTCCGCGGTATCCAGGACCTCCAGAAGTTCCTGGATGATCTGGCGGTCCTTGCGACTTCCATGGACGACCAGTGCGTTGAGGCGTTTATCGGCCACGGCTGCGATGGGGCCAACGCCATTACGCGTCACGGGCAACTGTTCCAGCAGTGTGCCCAGCAGGGTCTCGGCTTCCTTGGCACCCGTGTTTCGCAGGAAGAATACCGAGAAGGTGGTATTCGGTGTTGGTCCCCCGCTTCGCTGTGAGATAGCACGCAGTAGTTTTTCCATCTCGTCCAGGGCGTCCAGGTCGGAGGAGGCAATCGTGATTTGTCCCGCGCCGGGAACCACGACGATCGAGGCTGGTGTAGCGTTTTGATCCTGGGGAGGTGCCTGGGCAGCCTTGGGCTCCTGCTTGCGAGTGGTATCCTGCCATGCGACCGGAAAGGTTGCTCGTCGGTCGAGGTCACTGGAGGTGCCCTGTTTTTCATCAGGCTGGGTTTTACCCGGCGGTGTCTTTGTGGCGGGGGGGACTGGGGTACCGGGAATCTTGCCATCCAGGGGTTTCTTGCCGGGCTGCGATGGAATGACTACCTGGATACGATTCTTTCGCAGCTTGTTCCAGACCTTTTCCATCTGCTCCACGGCCTGGGTGGTCGAGCCATGGAAGGGGATGGTGCGTACCCCGCCCTTTTGCTCGGCAGGTGCCGAGGATTTGACCGGTTCTCCGAGACGGATGAGCAACTGGCGAATTCGATCCACCTGGGTCTTGGTGCCGCGGACGAAAATGCGTTGCGTATCGTAATCACTGCTGACCACGGGGGCCAACCCCGGAGGGCTCCCTTCGTAAAGGTTGAGGACGGCCGTTTCGATGGAAAGCGGGTCGGTGTACTGGAGGGGAAAGACCTCCAGGATTCGTTCCACGCCGGACATTTCCTTGAGCGCCTGCGCGACCGCGGCATGCTGGTGATCGGCGGCTATGATCACGAGGGCATTGGCACTGGTGTTGAACTGGATCTGGATGTTCTGGCCGACGAACAGTGTATTGAGAATTGACGTAGCCACGTTGCCGTCAACATTTTCCAGTGAGTACACCTTGGCGTTCCGCGGAGTCTGGGGAGGGCCGGGCTGGTCCAGTTCCTCGAGGAGTGTCTTGAAGAGAGCATGGTTGCGCGGCGTGGCTACCAGGTAGATGCTGCGCGTCGCATCCTGGAAATTGAAGGTGAAATCCAGGTTGTCGCGAAATGCTTCGCTGACGCTGCGGAAGACCGCATGGGGATCAGTATTCTTGATCCGGTAGGCCCTTACGGTGGGTGTCTGCGTGGGCACCTGGTCAAGTTGCTTGACCACACCTGCCACGCGTTTCTGCTCCTCCTCGTTGGCTGTCACCAGGATGGATCCGCTGGCCGGATCGGCCACCACCGAGCCACTGGTGACCAGGGGGCTGAGGGCTTCCTGGACCGCTTCGGCAGAAGCGAGGGTAAGTGCGTAGACCTGGGTGGTGGGCCTGGCCGGCATCGGTAACTGTTTGACGATGGCATCGATGGCTATCTGGAGTTTCTTCTGGCTGGCCTCACCGCCACGTGCGATCAGGCTGTTGACCTTCTCGTTCACCTGCAGGGACAGGCTCTGCGTCAGGGATTCGTCGAGTGATTCGACGACTTGCTCGGCCGTGATGCGTGCCTCGTCAAAGGGAAAGACCCGGACCACGGTTCCCTCGGTGTCCGGCTGATCAAGTTCTTTCATGAGTTCCTGGAAGATCACGTGGTTCTTGGCGGTCGCAATCAAGTGCACGCTGCTGGTTGCGGGCTGGAACTGGATGATGAACTGCTTGTTCTTGTTGAAGGTTTTGGAAAGGCTCGTGAAAATGGCCTCGGGATCGGCTTGCTTGATCCGGTACGCCTTGACCGTGGCGGTCCGGTTGGGCACCTGATCAAGTTGCTTGACCACGTCCGCCACGCGTTTCTGTTGCTCCTCGTTGGCCGTGACCAGGATGGAGTCGCTGCTTGGATCGGCCACCACCGAACCACTGGTGACCAGGGGGCTGAGAGCTTCCTGGACCGCTTCGGCAGAAGCCAGCTTGAGCGTGTAGACCTGGGTGGTGGGCCTGGCTGGCATCGGTAACTGTTTGACGATGGCATCGATGGCTACCTGGAGCTTCTTCTGACTGGCCTCACCGCCACGTGCAATCAGGCTGTTGACTTTCTCGTTTACCTGGAGCGACAGGCTCTGCTTCAGGGAACTATCGAGTGAATCGACGACTTGCTCGGCCGTGATGCGTGACTCGTCAAAGGGGTAGACGCGAACCACGGTACCCTTGGTATCGGGTTGGTCCAGTTCCTCGATAAGTTCCTGGAAGATGGCGTGGTTCTTGGGGGTGGCAATCAAGTAGATACTGCTGGTCGCCGCCTGGAACTGCATCGTGAATTGATCGTTATCGAGGCGCTGGCCACGCCCGAAAGTTTGTGAGAGGCTTTCGAAGATGGCCTCGGGGTCGGCTTGCTTGATCCGGTACGCCTTGACCGTGGCGGTCCGACTGGGGACCTGGTCAAGTTGCTTGACCACGTTCGCCACGCGTTTCTGTTCCTCCGCGTTGGCCGTGACCAGGATGGAGTCGCTGCTTGGATCGGCCACCACCGAACCACTGGTGACCAGGGGGCTGAGAGCTTCCTGGACCGCTTCGGCAGAAGCCAGCTTGAGCGTGTTGACCTGGGTGGTG
>MPLU02338002.1_pt1 | contig 10035 bp, 6 predicted proteins | sample 1617381 | NCBI WGS metagenome assembly MPLU02 (sample SAMN05944801, study PRJNA350692) | marine metagenome | biome: marine; feature: ODZ; material: water; isolation source: 90 m water sample filtered on 0.2 um supor filter | place: Pacific Ocean | collected 2012-04-08 | depth 90m m | reverse complement strand
TTGTCTTCTGCAGGGCACGGTGTGGCACAAGCCACCAGGCTGGTGACTAGCAAGAGAGACAGGCTGGAGAGGGTTAGAGAGCGGTTCATCGTCAGGTCCTTTCGAGATTAGCTCCTCCCATTATAGGTGATTTGATGCGGGGACGGGGATTCGAGGCACAGGTTCCCGATCGAAACGGGTTCAGCGCAGCCCGGCGACCCCTTGGAAATGGTTGCCTGATAAGGCTAGATGTTTCATACTGCATCATCAGGAAACAAGGTGTTCTGAATAGTGGGTAGCCCAGGCGGGCTGATAAAACGATACAGGGAGAATAGGATGAAAACGATTTTGACTGCCGTAGCGATGGTCTTGTTGCTGGTTTCGGCCGGTGTTGCCCAGGAACGGGATGGTGCAGAGCGTCGGGATCGGCAACGAGACGGTGACGCACCCGCCTCACGTGGCGACGATGCCACCCGCGCACGACGAGCTCCGGGAGGAGACCGGGACGCGCCAAGAACCGGGCAAGAAGCATTGAAAGCCAAGCTGGCCGAGTTTGTACGAGCTGGCAAGCTGACTCGTGCTGAAGCCGGGCAGATCATAGCGGCTGCTTTCCCTCAACCCAAGCGTGATGATCCCGGCGTACGTGCTCGGTTAAGCCGCGAGCAGTTGTTGAAGCGTTTCGACAAGGACGGTGATGGCAAGCTCAGCAAGGAAGAAGTTGAGACCCTGAAAAAAGCCATGAAGCCTCGAGCTGATGCGGAGAAGATCGACTGGGATGCGGCCTACGCGAAATACCTCAAGGAGAATCCCCGGGTTAGAATAGATGTGGCCAATGGCAAGATCACCAAGGAGCGGGTCATCGCCAGTCTCAAGGCACGTGCCGTGGGGCGAGTTGGCGATAAAAAACAGACCGCTGAGGACCTGGAGAAGCGTTACCAGGAGTTTCTCAAGGAACGTCCTGAAGTAGCGGAAGCGGTCGAAAAAGGAAGGATCAGCAAGGACATTATCCTGCAGCGATTGCGTACGGCACCTCGCCGTCCGGGCGGTGACGGTGCACGTGGTCGTCCGCGTGATCCGGAGGCGCCACGCAAACGACCGGAGCCAAAACGATCGTGAGACGAGTGATGGTAATCACCGGAATCCGTTGTTCCTCGAGGCAGGTGACGCTTTCGTCGCGAGTCCAGTTGGTTTGGGGATCGTTGGTTCTGTTGCTTGTTACTGTTTGCTCGCCCAGCGCGGCTGTAGAAAAGGTTACTTCCGAATCACGCGTGTCGCCTCCGGTGACCGCGATTGCCTTTGCCCCGGGTGGCAAACAGGTGATCTCCTGTTCGCAGTCCGGAGTGCATGTTCACGATTGGCCCACCCTGAAGCAGCTGCGTGTGATCAAGGCGTCCGTGGCCAATCTCCATTGCCTGGCATTCTCTCCCAATGGGCAGTTGTTGGCCGTGGGTGGAGGTGACCCGGCAGAATCCGGGGTGATTGAAATCCTCTCGTGGCCAACCGGTAAACGGGTGGCCACGCTCAGCAAGCATACGGATTCCGTGCGCTCGGTCACCTGGCTGTCCAACGCCCGCTTGGTCTCGGCGAGCCTTGATCGGGAGGTTAAAAGCTGGGATGTCCAACAGCGACGTGTTCTTGAAACGTACCAGGGGCATTCCCGTGGGGTGCTGGCGATCGCCCTGTTGCCAGGTGGCAAGATCCTTGTGAGTGCCGGGGAAGATCAGTCGCTGCGGGTCTGGCAACTGGAACCGCAACAAATGGTACGCAGCATGGTTCAGCACACGAAAACGGTCAATGCCCTGGCCTTGCGTCCCGCATCGCAAGGGTTGCCGATGGTCGCCTCGGCTGCTGGAGATCGAACGGTCAGGTTCTGGCAGCCGACGATCGGACGATTGGTTCGGTTCGTTCGCCTCCAGGTTGCACCATTGGCGGTCGCCTGGACTCCGGACGGTTCACGAGTGGTGGCCAGTTGTACGGACGGCCAGGTGCGAGTGATCGACCCGGAAACCGTCAAGGTCATGCACGAGTTACCTGCCGTGGAGGGTTGGGCCTACTCGCTGGCTGTGCATCCGACGGACGGTTCGCTGCTCGTGGGTGGTCAGAATGGCCAACTGCGCAGGGTGATCATGGCGCAGGATGGCGCGTCAACGTCAGCGAATTAACTTGCCTGGATGGAACGGTTCTTCCTGGGGAGGGTTCCTAGGCCAGTTCCGAGATCGGACTGCCGTTTTCAACCAGGTAAACAGGTCGCCCCTGGTTGTTCACGAATTGCATCCGGTGGTCCAGGCCATACATTTGCAGGATCGTGGCCATCAGGTCCTGCGGTCTGATGGGTGTCGTGGCGGGCACCTCGAGCTTACGTGAGGATTCACCGATCACCTGTCCCATCTTCAGTCCACCGCCAGCCAGGGCCAGGGTGCAGAGACGTCCCCAGTGATCGCGACCTCCCTTGCTGTTGATCTTGGGAGTACGGCCGAATTCACCGGTAACCACCACGAGCGTGTCATCCATCATGCCACGCTGATCAAGATCTTCGATCAAGGCCGAGATGGCCTGGTCCATCTGCTGGGCGCGGCCCTTGAGTCCCTTGACGATTCCACCATGCATGTCCCAGCCACCATAGGAGACCGTCACGAATGCACAACCGGATTCACACAGTCGACGGGCCCGCAGCAGTGATTCGCCGAGGCCTTTGCCATAACGCTTACGTGCGCCTGGATCAGCCTTGTTGATGTCGAAGGCATCCCGCGAGGTGCCGGTAATCAGTTCAAAGGCTTGCTGTTCAAAGGCATCAATGCCCTGCATCTTACCACTGCCGTCCGCGGCTCGATTAATCTGGTCGAGGGAGTTCAGCAGGCTGCGACGGTCCGTGAAGCGGTCGTCGGTAACGCTGATTTTCATGTTCTTGACCGCCTGGCCGTTGGGATCAAAGGGGCTGTAGCCGGTACCGAGCCAACCGGGGCCGTCTCCATTGATGCGGCTCATGCGGACGTAGGTCGGGATCCCCGTGGTGGGATGAGTGGTACCGTACTGCCGTGCCGCGATCGAGCCGATCGAGGGCCGCGTACCGTCGCGGTCATCGTAACCCGTCATGACCCACTTGGTGGCGTTGCCATGGCTGCTGTTCCCGTGTGCAAAGGATCGTACCAATGCCATCTTGTCGCCACAGGCTGCGATCTGGGGAAAGGTTCCTCCCATGGTCACGCCAGGAATCGGCGTCTTGGCTTCCCCGGTGATGCTTCGATATTCACTCGGTGCCGTCATCTTGGGATCGAATGTTTCGACGTGCGTGGGACCGCCAGCCAACCAGATCCAGATCACGGACTTGTTGTTGACCTTACTGGGAGTTGCTGCCTTGGCTCGCAGCAGGTTAGGGAGCGTGAACAGGCTACCGCCAATGGCACCCACCTTAAGAAAATCGCGTCGCGTGTTTCCTTCACAGTCTCGACGGGCATTCTTGGAGTAGATGGTGAACATGGGGCATGCTCCTTTGGGCGGGATGAACTAAACCAGTTGCACATGAACGTGTCAGTCACGCAGGTATTATTATCGGCATCGATACTTTTGTGGCAAGCATAATTTCGGCAGTTGCCGGCTGGGTGAGCCCTATCCTCGTAGGACAGGAAGGTTTGCGCGTTTGGGTAAAGTGTTGCGAACTGCCGAAGATTCGTCATTCGGCAGGATCGATCTGCGGGTTAGGGAGCATAGGAAAATTGAAAAGCGTAAAGGTCCGCGTCTTTCATCTGGATCCGCATGCGGATCGGTTTTCCGGCCAGTGAGCTGACATCAGTTCCAACGGCCCACCGTACCGTGTGCTCGACGGAGTCCCCGATCATTTCTGTGCAGTCGTTCAACCCGAAACCTGTCAGCGGTTCTCCCTGGGAGTCCTGGAGTTCGAAACGGATGCTCCCTGCCGCCGAGGTTGCATAGTTCACTCGCAGGCAGTTTCCTTTGAAGATGAATGGCTTGGTGAGTACCTCCCCTCCCTTGAAAGGTGCTTGCAAGGATACAAAACCGTCGAGGCGGATCGTATAGCGGCGCATCCGGGTATGGGCATCCCGCCAGTAGCCCTCGCTAAAGAACATGGAAAGTTCCGGGGGATGTCCTTTCATCGCAGATGCGGTTTCAAACAGTCCGTAGCTCTGGAAGTTGTCCCCGTACGTCCAGCGACTATTCGCAATGCCTGACTCGGGACCTGGACGCAGGAAGGCCTCATCCCAGCGTTGGAATCGAACGCCGTCGCGACTGGTCATGAAAAGCCCATCGGAAAGATCCGAACCAACACGCGCGTAGGCGGCAGTCAGGTCAGCTCTCAATTTCCGTGGCTCCAGTGATTGCAGTTGGGGTGTCATCGTGCGTGCGGTGTAGCGTGTCGGGAACCCGAAGCGGATGTGGGGTGCCCGGAAATACGGGGCGATCTGGTTGGTATACATCTGCTGAGGCGGAGAGCCCGGGTATTCGAGCGCGACCGGGGGGGTCCAATCTCTCAGGTTGGTTGATGTGGACGTGGCGATGGAACGGCCTTCCCCGGTGACGGTTCGGAAATAGAGAACGTATCGCTGCTGTAGCGTGTCCCAGAAAACCACGTTCATCGAGTCGAGGGCGCCCTGCTTGAAGATGGGTTTATCTTGTTTCTTCCAGTGGATGGCGTCCGGGGAAGTGAACAGGTGCAGACCCACGTTCCTGTTGCCACCGACGGCCTTGAACTTTTCGGCAGGCGGGCAGTCGGTACTGGAATCGAGGAACGGTACGAAAGTACCCGAGTAGGGGCTGCCCCCCCAGACAATGTTGTTGGCCAGGGGGTCATCAATCTTATGGATTCCCTGGCCGCGCCAGGGGACTAGTCGCAGTTTCGGTTTTTTCCAGGTAAGCCCGTCTCGACTTTCGGCGTAGCAAGCGACGGGACTGTGAGACATGCGCAGTTTGTCATCGTCCCAGATCATTCGATGGCCACGATAAATCATGCGTAACAGGTTGCCGTCTCGCATCACGGTAGCGTAGCCGCTGGTATTCCCTTCCCATGGTTTGTCAAACTTCATAGCGATTTCACGGGCTTGTGGCCGATGTAATACCCGGGTCGTGTTCTCCATGTGATCCACCAGGAAACCGTCTACCAGTAATTCGCGGCGGGAACCGATGTTAACGGGATCTTCTGCCTGGAGTGACGTCGAGGTTAGGAGGACACAGCCGATGAAGAGTTGGGCAAGAAGTCGCCTGGTATTCATGGTTCTACTCTCGTGATTTCCGTGGGAATGGTCATCGAACGAACGCTTGATTGTTCGCCAGTGTAAGATGCCCTATCATGCGAATCAACTGCTGGCAATGTAAGGCGACAGGCTCCACGGCAAGCGACCGTGAAGAGCAGGAAAGGATCAAGATCCATGCAGCGACAGGTGTTAGGTTCCACGGAGCACGAGGTGAGCCCCATTAGCATGGGGTGCGTGACGTTTGGTCGCGAGATCGATGAGGCGATGTCTCACCAGGTGCTGGACCGAGCCTGGGAACGAGGTATCAACTTTTTCGATACCGCAGCCGCTTATGCAGATGGGGAGTCGGAACGGGTCCTGGGCCGCTGGGTTGCCGAGCGTGGTGTGCGTGACCAGGCCGTGATCGCTACCAAGTTTAATGGTGTCTTGACGAAAGCGAACCTGGTTCATTCGGCTGAGCAGAGTCTCGATCGCCTGGGGGTGGATTCGATCGACCTGTTCTACCTCCACAACTGGGACAACGAAACGCCCATGGAAGAGACGCTTGCTGGGCTCCACGCGCTGCTAGACTCCGGTAAGGTCAAGGCGATTGGCTGTAGTAACTGGCAGGCCTGGCAACTGGCCAGCTCGTTTCTTCGGTGCCAGGCAGCGGGAAGCCAGGTGTTGCAATGCGTCCAGCCGCCCTACAACCTGGTGCAGCGTGAAATCGAGGCTGACCTGCTGCCGCTTTGTAGTGACCAGGGAACCGGGGTGGTTGCGTACAGTCCGTTGGCCGCTGGTTTCCTGACGGGGAAATATCGTCGAGGCCAGGAAGTGCCTGCGGGAACGAGGTTTGATGTGATTCCTGGTCATCAGCCAATCTATTTCACGGATCACGGTTACGCGATCATGGAACGACTGGACGCTCTTTCGCAGCGCCTGGGACACACGATGGTTCAGCTGGCCCTGGCCTGGACGGTGGCCCAGCCGGGAATTACGAGTGTCCTGATCGGCGCCCGAAACACGGACCAGGTGGACCAGGCTTTCGAGGCATTGGTGCTGGCGGGGCAGGATGGATTCCTGGATGCGTTTTCCGGGTTCTAGCGGAGGTTTTTCCACTGGCGCCAAGTTGCTCTCGAGTCCGATGTCTTTAATATGGTATTATCGGTGCTGGTGATTGGAGTAAGCGAACCGTTATGAACCAACCATTAAAACGTCGGACATTTCTGCAGGCTGGCGCCCTGGCAGGCTGCGGTTTGACTCTTGCCGACCATATCTTTCGCAGCGAATACGCGCGTGCCGCCGGTGGAAGTTCCGCCGACACCAATTGCATCATGCTGTACATGACCGGTGGACCGGCGCAGCAGGAAACGTTTGACATGAAGCCCGACGCGGACGAACCGTTCCGCGGTGAGTTCTATCCCATCTCCACGAACGTGCCGGGGATCCAGGTCTGTGAGCATCTTCCCATGATGTCACGGGTCGCCGATAAGTATGCCGTGATTCGCTCCACCTGGCACGAGAGCAATACGCATGGAGTGGGAGTCGTTTATAACCTTACGGGGCAAAAACATGCCCCCCGTCAGCGCGGTGAACCCCAGGTTTCGAGGGATGATCCGCCGAGTGTCGGGAGTGCGGTCAGGAAACTGCGCGGGGACCGAAACGGGTTACCGGGTGCAGTTCATCTGCCGGTTCGTATCGGGGACCAGAATAACTTTCGCTGGGGTGGACAGCATGCGGGTTTCCTGGGCCAGCAATACGATCCCTTGACACTTATTGAAGAGAGTTGGACGCCAGGTACCCTGCCCTCCAGCTTCCTGCCGCCCAAGGGCGTTGGTTTGAGTCGCCTGCGCGATCGTGCCGATTTATTGGAACGCGTGGAAGAGGGACAGGTGGCTGGATCGCGTGCAGACACACCAGAACTCTATGAGAAAGCTCGGAAAAGGGCGCTAAGTATCCTGCAGTCCGATTCCATTTGGAAAGCCTTCTTGCTGGAAGAAGAAAAGCCCAGCACGTTGGAGCGTTATGGAGACAATAAGTTTGGACGCAGCTGCCTGGTGGCGCGGCGCCTCGTGGAACGCGGTGTTTCGTTCGTCACCGTTCCCTGGATGTACCTGCATTCCACCAAGAACTTTGATACGCATGCCAAGCACTTCCAGGTCATGAAGGACCTGCTGCTGCCGCCGATGGACCGCGCGTTTTCGGCGTTGTTGGAGGACCTCGATGATCGTGGCCTGATGAGTGACACGCTCGTTTGCTGGACCGGAGAGTTTGGCAGAACGCCCAAGATCAATAAGGGCGCCGGGCGGGATCACTGGGGTAAGGTGTATAGCACCGTGCTGGCCGGAGCTGGCATCCGCGGCGGGCAAGTGTATGGTGCGACGGACAAGGTGGGTGGTGAGCCAACGGATAATCCCGTTTACGTCAGCGATTTTATCGCCACCGTCTACAAGGCCCTGGGGTATGACAATAGTACCCTGATTCATGACCGGTTCGGTCGGCCCCATCCACTCATGAAGGGTCGTCCGGTGCGTGCCTTGTTTGGCTAGCAGGTGCCGGGTTGATGCGCAAGATGGTTTGCGTAACAGGGTTGCAGCGTTCTTGCTGCGCCCCGTGATAAACAGCTCGTGGACAGCGCGGGATTGGTGATCGGCGTGACTGGGGAACATGTTACAATAGCGACCATGAGTTTGCGCTTATTACTAACCGTGTTTGTTGGCCTGGTGGTGACCATTCCAGTGATGGCGGAGGAAGCCCCAGCCAAGAAGCCAGGCTCGCTGGTCTTCGAGAAGGATATCTTTCCGATTCTCAAGGCCAAGTGTTCGCAGTGCCACTTTGGAGAGAAGCCCAAGGGTGGATTGAACCTGGAACGCCGAGCTACCATCATTCGTGGCGGTCAGAATGGACCGGCCATTCGGATCTCGGCAGCCGAGACGAGCTTGCTGTTCGAGGTGCTCAGTAGCGATCGAATGCCGTTGCAGGGTCCCAAGTTGACCCAGAAAGAGAAAGGGCTGATTCGAACGTGGATCAACGAGGGAGCCCCTACCGATTCCAAGGAAGTCCTCGAAGTTGCCGAGGCCAAGTCGACATACGATGCCTCGGAATATGAGTACTGGTCATTTTTTCCACCAGAGCGACCTGCGCTACCCGCCGTGAAACACGTGGGCCAGGTTAGCAATCCCGTGGACACCTTTTTGCTTAGTAAACTCGAGGAAAAAGAGCTGGTCTTTTCAGCACCCGCCTCGCGTGTCACGCTCGTTCGACGCCTCTACCTGGACCTGCTGGGCATCCTGCCCTTACCGTCCGAGGTCGCGGATTTCGTGGCCGATCCAGCGCCCGATGCCTACGAGCAGTTGGTTGATCGGCTGTTGGCGAGTCCCCGTTACGGGGAACGATGGGGAAGGCATTGGCTTGATGTTGCCGGGTATTCTGATTCCGCAGGCGTCCTGTCCGCTGACCAGGATCGGCAATTGATCTGGCGTTACCGGGATTACGTCATCAAGGCCTTTAACAAGGATCTACCCTACGACCAGTTTGTCAGGGAGCAACTGGCGGGGGACGAGTTGTCCGAATACTGGAAGCACTACAAGAATGACGACTCTCTACCTGCGGATGTTGTCACTGCCATGGAGGCAACCGGGTTCCTGAGAACGGGACCAGATTCCAGTCGGCCGGATTTCAACACGATTAAGAATGTCAACGGGCTCTACTATTACCCGACCATCGACTCGCAGTTAGCGATCCTGACGAGCAGCCTGATGGGGATTACGGTCAAGTGTGCGAAGTGCCATAATCACAAGTTCGATCCTCTGACCCAGGAGAATTACTACCAATTGCAGTCGATCCTGATGACGGTCTACAGCCCCGAGCAATGGGTTCCTTTCCGCGACCGCAAGCGGCCCATCGCGTCGAAAAAACAGGAGGAGGCTGCGGCGGCACGTAAGAAGGAAGTGGATGCCAACGTGGCAGCACTCAAGAAGGAGATCGTCGATCTCCAGAAGGCCCAGGCAGAGAAACTTTACCAGCATCGCCTGGAAACCGTGTCACCACAGATCCGGGAGGACCTGCTGGCCGCCCTGGCAGTCGCTGCGGACAAGCGTAACGCAGTCCAGAAATACCTGGTCGAAAAGTTTGCCACCTTCTTGCGCCCGGCTGCCGACAAGTTGGAAGCGGAGATCGTAAGTGTCTTTCCCGAGTACAAGAAAACGGTGACGGAAAAGAATGCAGCGATTGCGGCCCAGGAAAAACGCCGCATGCATTTTGATTATGTCTACGCAGCCTATGACGTGAAAAACAATCCTTTCACCCCCCTGCTCCGACGAGGCGATGCCCAGACGCCGGGACCAGTGGTCACGCCAGGCGTTCCGGAGATGATCAAGGCGAGACAGCCATTCGAATGGAAACCGCCCGCAACAGGATCACCCACTTCCGGACGACGAACGGCGCTGGCTGCTTGGCTGACGCAACCGCGACATCCACTGACAGCCCGGGTGATGGCCAACCGTCTGTGGTTGCACCATTTCGGAGAGGGACTGGTTTCCACGATGGAGGACTTTGGTTGGGCTGGCGAGGATCCTATTCACCTGGACTTGCTGGACTGGTTAGCCGTGGAACTTGAATCTGCGAACTGGAGCCTGAAACATTTACATCGATTGATGCTGACATCGACGGCCTATCGGCAAGTGTCGCGCAACGAGGGTGAGTTGGCGAATCGAGCTGAGCAGGTAGATTCCCAGAATCGCCTTCTCTGGCGACAGAACCTCAGACGGCTGGAAGCGGAACCACTTCGTGACAGTATCCTGGAAGTGTCTGGAGCCCTGCAATCACATATGTATGGTTACCCCGTTGGGATCGCCGCTCGGTCCGATGG
>MPLU02272793.1_pt1 | contig 10057 bp, 10 predicted proteins | sample 1617381 | NCBI WGS metagenome assembly MPLU02 (sample SAMN05944801, study PRJNA350692) | marine metagenome | biome: marine; feature: ODZ; material: water; isolation source: 90 m water sample filtered on 0.2 um supor filter | place: Pacific Ocean | collected 2012-04-08 | depth 90m m | reverse complement strand
GGTGCATTAGCAGGATATGGCAACGTTGGAATTGGCTATTATGTAATGGATGTTGCTACTTCCGCGATTCACAATACAGGTATCGGTAGAGATACACTTGGTGCTTTAAGTACAGGGGATAACAATACGTGTCTGGGTGCTTATGCGGGGGACGCAGTAACTTCAGGGAGTAATAATGTTCTTATTGGGCATGATGCAGGCTCTGATGCTTTAACAACAATTAGTACAGGCAGTAACAATATAATTATTGGTAATGTCAGTTCAGCAGTAGCAGAGGTAAAAATAGATTGGACTGTAGGTTCTGACCAACGAGACAAAACAGATATAGAAACTTTACCTAATAATGCAGGTTTAAACTTTGTAAATCAAATGAGACCTGTAACTTATGTTTGGGATAATAGAAGTTGGTATTTACCAAAAGACGAAGACGGAATTGTTACTGATAGAGATATAACTAAAGTAACTCCTGATGGTTCAAAAAAATCAACTACAAAACAAGTTGGTTTTTTAGCACAAGAAATTAAGGCTATAGAAGAATCAATAGGCTGGACAGAGGACCATGTAGTAAATACCTCTAATTCACAATCTTATAAATTAATGCACAGTCAATTAATACCAATTCTAGTTAAGGCTATACAAGAACTTTCAGCGAAAGTAGAGGCATTGGAGAATAGTTAATGGCAACGAATGTTCATTTCAACCATGCAGTAAAATCTGAACAAAATCTAGTTGAAGACTTGATTGTTGAATCTCTACGCATGTATGGACATAATTGTTATTACTTACCAAGAAAAATAATAAATGAAAATACTATACTAGGAGATGCTGAAGATTCAAAATTTGAAGATGCTTATGAAGTTGAAATGTATCTTGAAGGTAATGAAGGTTTCGAAGGTGAAGGAGAATTATACTCTAAGTTCGGTATAGAAACAAGACAAACAGCTGAGTTTCTTATATCTAGAAGAACTTGGGAACGATTTGTTTCATTAGATGCTAATCTTGCAACAGGATTAAGACCTAATGAAGGTGATCTTATTTACTTTCCTCTATCAAACAGTTTATTTGAAATTAAATTCGTAGAACACGAAAATCAATTTTATCAATTAGGTAGGTTATATACTTTTAAAATGAGTTGTGACTTATACGAATTCTCTGGTGAAGAATTTGATACAGATATTCAGAAGATTGATACAGATATGGCATTAGCATCAGCTACTGGAATTGAATTAACACTAGCAGATACACCTACACTAAGAGACTTTGTTGTTGGTGAAACAGTTAGTCAACTTGTTTCTGATACGGGTGTTGTAATTACTGGAAAAGTTCAAGCTTGGTCAGAAACTACAAATAAACTATCTATTACTAAGATACAAACAACAGATACAAGTGTTCCTATCACATACACAAGTTTCTTAGCTACAGATACTAGTGAAGGGTTTATAGAAATGGAAGCTTCTTCTGAAGGTGATAGGATAGTAATGCAAACAGGTCATTTTATTGATTTTGAAAATGGAACAGAAGCTATAGAACTTCCAAGTTATTTGACAGACGGAGCTACAGGAACAGATAATATCATTGATCATAATAGTAACTCATTCTTACTTGAATCGGGAACAACTACTGATTCAACAGTACATGATTATATAGTTGTAGAAGACAGTTTAGCTTCAAGAAGAAATATTACATCAGTTGGTAGTGACCAACAGATATCAACAGACCCAGGTGCTTTCAATGTTGAAATAGAATCAGATGCTGATGGAATTATAGATTTCTCAGAAAGTAATCCGTTTGGAGAGGCTACATAATGTTCGGATCTCATTTTTATCACGAAACAATTAAACGAAGTGTATCAGTTTTTGGTACATTGTTTAATAATATTAGTATCAAAAGGCCAGGTGGTGATATGATGAAGGTACCATTAGCATATGGACCTAGACAAAGATGGATAGCTCGTCTTCAATCAACATTAGATCCATATGAAAAGGCCATTGCTATTACATTACCTCGTATGGGTTTTGAATTAACTTCTATTGAATACGATGCTAGTAGAAAACTAACAAAGAAGACACAATTTAAGAAAGCTAATGCTGGAAATCCATTACAGATGCAATATCAATATGCTCCAGCACCATATAATCTAGGATTTACATTGAGTATCTTAGTTAAGAATACAGACGATGGATTACAAATTATTGAACAGATCATGCCGTATTTCACACCAGATTATACAGTCACAATCAACACAGTACCAGACATGGGTGATAAGAGAGATATACCAATTATTTTAACAAGTGTTTCTCAAGAAGATAGTTATGAAGGAGACTTAACAACAAGACAAGTATTAACATATACATTAGAGTTTACAATGAAAAACTACATCTATGGTCCTGTCACTTCTTCTGAAATTATCAGAACAGTTAAAGCTAGGACTTATATTGAGCCGGGTACAGGAGAAATAACTACTCAAGATACAGATGGAAAAGTACTTGAACAGGTTATAACACCTAACCCATCTGATGCTGATCCTGACGAAAGCTTCACATACAAAGAAGATGTAGATTTCTTTGAAATACCAACAGTAACATATTCAGACGATAAATCTAGCGATCCCAAATAGTTATAAATAGTTATTATGAGTAAAGTCGATCAAAAATTAGACGAACTCCTTGACATACAAGGAGAAATTATACAAGCCGAAAAAAACTTACCTATTGTGTCTTCTAACGAGAAAGACAAGGGTAATGACTACAAATACTCTAGAGAAATCTTTTACGGTCTTGTAGAACGCGGTCAGGACGCAATAGAGGGCATTCTAGACATAGCCAAAGAGTCAGAACACCCTAGAGTTTATGAAGTAGCCGGACAACTAATTAAAACAGTCGGAGAAACAACAGAAAAACTTATAGATTTACAAGCGAAGATGAAAGAGTTGGATAAAGATCATTCAATGCCAAACAAAGTACAAAACAATCTGTTTGTGGGTTCATCTTCTGAATTACAAAGACTATTGAAACGAAATGAACAAGAATGAGGGGTATTTGGGCAACATCAACGTCAAGCGCGCGGGTGTTGAACAAGATTGGACCGAAGACCAGATATTAGAATATAAAAAGTGTATGAGTAATCCTGTACACTTTATAGAAAACTATATTAAAATTATATCATTAGATGAAGGTTTAGTTCCTTTTAGGCTTTACGGATATCAAGAAGATTTAATAACACACTTTGACGAGAGTCGATTCAGTATTGTATTAGCTTGTAGACAGTCAGGAAAATCTATTACAGCTTGTGCTTATCTCATCTGGTATCTATTATTCCAACCAGAACAAACAATCGCTATACTAGCAAACAAAGGCTCTACAGCTAGAGAAATGTTAGCAAGGATTACAACAATGTTAGAGCATGTTCCATTTTTCTTACAACCAGGTACAAAAGTACTGAACAAAGGTTCTATTGAGTTTGAAAATGATAGTAGAATCATAGCCTCAGCTACAGGTGCTAACTCTATTCGTGGTTTATCAGTAAACTTACTATATCTTGACGAGTTCGCGTTCGTAGAAAACGCCGAACAGTTCTATACATCTACATATCCTGTTGTAACATCAGGTGGTAAATCAAAAGTTATTATTACATCTACAGCTAATGGTATTGGAAATATGTATCATAAATTATACGAAGGTGCTGTAAATGAGAACAATGAGTATCAACACTTTAAAGTTAATTGGTGGGATGTTCCAGGTAGAGATGATGCTTGGAAGAAACAAACAATAGCCAATACCTCAGAGTTACAGTTCGAACAAGAGTTTGGTAATAGTTTCTTAGGAACTGGTAATACTTTGATTAGTGCGAATTGTTTACTAGGTTTACAAGGTGCTGATCCAGTCTGGAATAGAGAACATGCTTATATCTATCAAGAACCCAAAAAGGATCACACCTACATTATGACAGTTGATGTGGCTCGAGGTAGAGGTCAAGACTATTCTACATTCTCTATATTTGATATAACAGAGAAACCTTTTAAACAGATAGCTATATACAGAGACAATATGATCTCTCCATTACTATTTCCAGACATTTTAGAGAGATACGCTCGATTATATAATGATTGTTTAGTTATTATTGAGAATAATGATCAAGGACAAATAGTATGTAATAATCTCTATTATGATATAGAATACGAGAATGTATTCACACAATCTACAGTAAAATCTTCCGGAATCGGTGTGACAATGACTAAAAAGACAAAACAGATCGGTTGTTCTACACTAAAAGAAGTTATGGAAGAAAACAAATTACAAGTAGTAGACAAATTCACAATCAATGAGCTTTTAACATTCGTTTCTAAAGGTCAATCATGGGAAGCCGATGGTGGTAATCATGATGATCTAGTAATGAATTTAGTTATGTTCTCATGGTTTTTAACAACACCATATTTTCAAAGTTTAACAGATTTAGAGTTAAAAAAGATGTTATATGATGAACAACAACAGATTATTGAAGATGATCTGGTACCAGCTGGATATTTTGATCAAGAAGATGAACCAGAAGTTTTTGTTGAAGGTGGTGATATATGGACAGTAGTTGATAATACGAAAGTTTACTAAATTATAAATACTGTTTAATGATAGAATAAAATCTATCAGACTTTAATATAACAAAATTTTATTTCGAAATAAAATTATTAGGAGATAATAAACATGGCATTTCAAGTTTCGCCAGGAGTTCTGGTTCAAGAAATAGATGCTACTAATGTTATTCCTGCGGTCTCAAGTTCTACAGGAGCTTATTGTGGTCATTTCGGTTGGGGTCCAGCCGAAGAGGTCAAAACAGTAGTTTCTGCTAAGAGTCTTGTAGACTCATTCGGGGAGCCTGACTCTACGAATATAATGGCTGAGCACTTTTACCCAGCTAAAATGTTCCTAGACTACGGTATTGACTTAAAAGTAGTTAGAATCGCGACCAATAGTATGGTTAACGCGACAACAACATCTGGATCATCTTTATTGATAAAGAATCTAACTCATTATCGTGCAAACTATAATGACGGTTCAGCAAGTGTTGGTAAATTTGGCGCTAGATACGCGGGAGCTTTAGGTAATTCACTTAAAGTTTCAGTATGTGGTGGAGCTAATCCTTACGCACAATCAAGTGTCACTACAACTAATGGAACATCATCTTTAGCAGGTACTTCAATCGAAGTAACTCTAGGTGAGAAATTCATAGTTGGTGACATTATTACTGCGATAGGTTCAGATACAGTAAGATATAGTATAACAGCTATAGCTTTTGATTCTGGATCAACAGGACCAGCAACAATCACAATAGCCCAAGAAGATGATTCAACTCAAGGTTTAGCGGCAGCTGTTGCAAGCGGCGCGGCTTTATCAAGAGAATGGAAATATGCAGCTCAATTCAACGGTGCACCAGGTACATCTACATACACAAGTGGTAGAGCAAGTGCTGGGGCAACTGATGAGATGCATATTGTAGTCATTGATGAAGATGGAGACATCTCAGGTGTTCCGGGAACTATCATAGAACAGTATGAAGGAGTTTCAAAAGCTTCTGATGCTAAAGATGATTTCGGAGCTACTAACTATTATGTCACGGTTATCGAAAACCAATCAGATTATGTCTATTGGTTAGATCATTCAGGTACATTTACATCAGCTGGTTCAGCTGCTAGTGGTGTGACCTACGGAACAGGTACTTTACCAGAAGAAGATTCATTTACGAATGGATCAGATGGTAGACAACCTACTACGGGTGAAAAAATAACCGCATGGGATACACATTTTGGCAGTGCAGACAATGAAGATATCAGTTTAATGATATCTGGGTCTTCACAAGCTGATAACGGTAGTGGAACAGCAGTTGCAACGAGAGCCGAAGCAACAAGCTATTACAATCAATTAATGAATATTGCAGAAGACAGGAAAGATTGCGTCGTATTCTTTTCACCAATCAGGTCTGATGTTGTAGACAGCGGTACATCCGGTGCTACAAATGTTAAGACAACTGCAGATACATTAAACAGTTCAAGTTACGCAGTAATGAGTAGTAACTGGTTATACATTTACGACAGGTACAATGACAGATATGTCTATGTTCCAGACAACGGATCAATCGCAGGCCTTTGTGCTAAGACTGATTATACGAATGATGCTTGGTGGTCACCAGCAGGATTCAACCGTGGTCAAATTTTTGGTGTGACTAAATTAGCGTTTAATCCAACTAAAGCTGGTAGAGATACTCTTTACAAGTCTAGGGTTAATCCAGTGGTCACATTTGCAGGTCAAGGAACATTATTGTTCGGAGATAAAACATTACTAGGCAATGCCGGTAGTGCGTTCTCAAGAATCAATGTTCGAAGACTGTTCATAGTGTTAGAGAAAGCTATATCAACAGCAGCTAAGTTCCAATTGTTTGAGTTTAACGATTCATTCACTAGAGCTAATTTTAGAGCAGCTATTGAGCCTTTCTTGCGTCAAGTACAAGGTAGACGAGGAATATATGATTTCCAAGTTGTTTGTGACGAGACTAATAACACTTCTCAAGTAGTTGATGCAAATCAATTCGTAGCGGCGATCTTTGTGAAACCTGCTAGAAGCATTAACTTCATAACATTAACTTTTGTAGCATCTAGAAGCGGTGTAGATTTCGAAGAAGTCTATGGTGCGGCTGGTATAGCTCAAGAAACAGCACAGTAAGGGAGGTAAAAAATGGCAACTATAAACCAATTTAAAGCAAACCTTATCGGAGCTGGTCCTAGGAATAATAGGTTCGAGGTATTCATACCAAGATCAGGTAGTAAAATTCAGTTTTTGTGCAAAACTGCGTCTTTACCTGGACAAACTATTGAACCTCTTTCAATGAAGTATAAAGGACTTACAGTTAAGTTAGCGGGAGACAGAACATTCGAAGATTGGACTGTTAATATTTATAATGATACAGAGTTTTCATCTAGAACAGCTATTGAAGCGTGGATGCAGGATATTGTACCACTTGATTCTTCAACAGTCACAAGTACTGGATATGAATACATGGTTGATAAAGCGACTATATCACAATTAGGTAGAGATGATTCAGTTATTGCAACATACGAATTTTTCAATATGTGGCCAACTACTTTAGGTCCAGTTGAAATGGATTCTGAAGGTGGTGACGGTCTAACAACCTCTGATGTTACATTTGCTTATTCACACTTCGAAAGAACTCTTTAAAAAGAGCGCTTTGGAAAGGATATAAATATATACTATGGACTTATTCGGATATGAAATAAAACGGAAAGCGGCCGAGACTAAAGCACAAAGTTTCGTGCCGCCATCCAATGATGGTGATGTAATTGAAGTTGGCAAAGACGGCGGAATGGGCGGATTTGCTGCTGGTGGTGGTGTCATTGGTCAGTTTATCGACATGGAAGGTGGGATTAAAACCGAAGCCGACCTAGTTGCTAAATACAGAACAATGGCATTAGTTCCTGAATGTGATAGTGCTATCGAAGATATAGTGAATGAATCGATATCTTCAAACGATTTAGATGCTCCTGTGGCAATCAATTTAGATAGAATTGATAAAATGTCAGAAGGAATTAAGAATAAAATTCGTGATGAATTTGATGAAGTTTTATCAATGATGGGTTTTAGAGATATGTCTCACGATATATTTCGAAAATGGTATGTAGATGGAAGAATCTATTACCATAAAATGGTTGATCAGAAGAATCCAAAGAAAGGTCTTCAAGGTTTAAGAGCTATTGATCCTCAGAAAATCAGAAAGATTAGAGAGGTTGAAAAGAAGAAAGACGAGAAGACTCAAGTTGAAGTTATTAAGAATATAGAAGAATACTATCTTTTTAATGATCAAGGGTTTGATAAAAGTGGTAATAACACAGGTCAAACAGTAAGGATTCATAAAGATGCTGTAACGCATGTAACCTCAGGGTTATTGGATTACAACAAAACCATTATAGTTGGATATTTACATAAAGCCATGAAGGCTGTAAACCAACTAAGAATGTTAGAAGATGCACTTGTTATTTACAGAATATCAAGAGCTCCAGAGAGAAGAATCTTCTACATTGATGTAGGTAATCTACCTAAAGCGAGAGCTGAACAGTACTTGAAAGAAGTACAAACAAGTTATCGTAATAAGTTAGTGTATAACGCTGACACAGGTGAGATTAAAGACGATAGAAAGCATATGAATATGCTTGAAGATTTTTGGTTACCTCGTAGAGAAGGTGGCCGAGGAACTGAGATTTCAACACTACCAGGTGGTCAAAATCTCGGAGAAATTGAAGATATTTTATATTTTCAGAAGAAATTGTATAGAGCATTAAATGTTCCAATTTCTAGGTTAGAAACAGAAACAGCGTTCGCTATTGGTAGAGCGACTGAAATCTCTAGGGATGAAGTTAAATTTGCAAGATTTGTAGATAGACTTAGAACTAAATTCTCTAGGGTATTTGATGATGTTTTAAAAACTCAACTGTTATTAAAGAATATTATAACAGAAGAGGATTGGATTAAAATAAAAGAGTATGTAAGTTATGACTTTCAAAGAGATGGTCATTTCGCAGAACTCAAAGAGGCAGAAATTCTTAGAGAAAGAGTTTCTACTTTAGAACAATTAGACCAATTCGTTGGTAAATATTATTCAGAGGCTTGGATAAGAAAGAATGTTCTTAGACAATCTGAACAAGAAATAGGACAGATTGATAAGGAAATTGAAGGAGACGGTGCAGTAGCACTAGGGCCAGATGATGATATACCCGATATGGATGATTTTGAATAAAAATAAAGGTAAATATTATGGTAGATAAAAGTAAAACTAGAGAATTTGTTGATCAAGTAGTAGATGGTGATAATATCACTGCAGGCGAAACATTTAAAACTGTTATGCAGGACAAACAACTAGACGCAATTGATTTGAAAAGAGTGGAAGCTCAACTTGATTGGTTAAATCAAGAACCGGAACCAAATACAGGGGAATAAAACAATGGACTTCTCAAAAAGTTGGACATCACCAGGACAGAATTATTTTAATGAAGGTAAACAAGGTTTATCAGATGTTAATAGAGACATTGAAGGTAACGGAGGTTCTCTCGGTGGCTTCAGCTTGAACTTTGATAGTTCAAGTGATGAAAAGAAAGCTTTAAAAGCTGTAGAGAAGTTTGCTAAAAAGAATCGTATTAAAGATTATGGAACTTACACATATTCAGGTATGGGTTCTGCTAAAGGAAAAACACAAGTGTATATCGGACCAAATCAAAAAGTTGATGTATCTGATTTATATAGAGAAGTCGGTCCTAGAGGTAATGTTGTAGGCAAATCAGTAAGTGGTTTGAAGTATAAAGGCAGTTACAAATGATAACATTTAAGCAACTTACAGAACAATTAGACGAAATTAACTTCAAGTCTGATGCTAAAAAATTAGAAATTAGTAGAACTAAGATTAAGAAAACAGAAGTTTTCTATCATTCAGAACGAAAGGGATCTAAGAAAGTTCGAGTATGGGTAAAACCAAAAGGCGCTAAAGAGCCAGAAGAATTAGGTGTTTTTAAAGATATGAGAACAGCAGAGAAATCCGCGTCACAGTTCGTCAAACTTATGGGTGAAGATATTAATGAAGGTATGAGTTATCTCAAAAAAATGGTTGAAAAAGCCGAAGATAAATTTGAACAAGAAATGTCTGAAGCTACAGAACTTGATAAGAAAGTAATTGCCAAAATTGCACAAATGACGGATAAAAATGATCATAACGCGAGTATAATACTGTTAGCTAGAATGATGAGAGAAATGAAAGTCGTAAAGATGATGGAACTATTAGTCAAGATGCATAAAGAAAATGGTTCAATGTCTAGTGATATGATAGCTTTAAGAACAGGTATGTATAAAGAGCTTATGAAAAAAGCTAAAAAACAATATTCAAATTATAATGATTTGTATAAAGCATTTTAAGGGGTAAAAATGAAATTAATATCAGAACAATGGTCGGATGACATAAATTATCTAGTAGAAGAAAATCCTAAAACAGGGAAAAAGGACATCTTTAT
>MPLU02217197.1_pt1 | contig 10057 bp, 18 predicted proteins | sample 1617381 | NCBI WGS metagenome assembly MPLU02 (sample SAMN05944801, study PRJNA350692) | marine metagenome | biome: marine; feature: ODZ; material: water; isolation source: 90 m water sample filtered on 0.2 um supor filter | place: Pacific Ocean | collected 2012-04-08 | depth 90m m | reverse complement strand
TCTTTCTCTAGTTGTTTTTTCTTTTCTTGTCATATTCTTTTTTACCATCTAGATTTAAAATGGTTTTACCAATTTTTTTGTCCCATTCTGGAATGACAATTACTCCATTTGCTTCATCGATCCATGAACATTGTTCAAGGGCTTTAAAAATATCTTCAGCTGAGTTTTCTAGTGACATTATTGATGGAAGATGTGACACTGATACTCCGAATTCTCCAGATGATAGTTTTCCTTTACCCTCTGGGAAGTCTGTTAAAGAGAGTGACCATAAACGGATCATTGCTCCAACTGTTTCATTAATACTTATACCAAGAGCTTTAGCTATATGAAGAATCTCAAACTTCTGGAAGATCCTTGAATCTATTTGATACCATACATCTCTACTCGCCACTCAAAACACCATCCAATGCTTCATATAGTTTTTCTTTTGGAACTCTGACTAACTTTCTGCCAAGACGAACTGATGGAATCTTGCCATCTTCAATTAACTGATAAAGAGTAGTCTTGGAGATCTTGGTGATCTCGCCAACTTCCTTTACTGTTAGAAGCTCATCGTCTCTATTTAATTTCATTCTCTGTCCTTACTTCTTTTATTGCCCATAAAAAAAGGCAACCCCTTAGATTGCCCCCTGTTACCGATTATTTATCCATTCGGAAAAATTCACAATAAAATCTAGTGCTTTCACTATATCATCTAATCTTGGACATACGGTATTAAACAAGTATATTTTTCCCACTTTTCCGAGCGAACAATAAGATGCTAAAAGGAGACATTTTACCTTGCGGTATTAAATCAAAGAATTAAAATGGATTATACGAATTGAGGGCATGTGAATAACAAAACAGAAAATCGATATTCAATCATCAGTGAAACTGAGGATCTATATTCTATTGAGCCAAAGACTGTTAAAGATTGGTTCAATTCTAAGTCCGTTGCTGAAAGAGATCGTCTTATGAACCTCTCAGCGAAAAAGTTTGGTGAAATATTCAAAGCTGAAAATGAATTAGAGAATGAAACTAACTCAAGGATCACCTCTATTGATCCTCTAACTCTTAGAAATAGACTTTTAAATATGTTAAGTAAACCTCAAATAAGAAAAAGAGTCTTTGATGATGTTGATAATCTTTTAAATACTGATCGAGATCCTATACATTTGGAACAAGCATTAGAAAAATTATTAAAAGATGAGAGACATTATACGATCAGAGATGAAAGATCAGATCAGATCAAGTTTGCTGGTTTAAAGAAGATCGCCAATATTTCACATAATGCAACTAAGTTTGGTTATAAAAATAGGGAATCCGATGCTGAGATGGAGAGATGGTTTGATTATAATCTTCAAGCGATCAACTTTATTGGACAATATTGTATAGATCATAAATCTAATAAGCCATTTACTACTTGGATGATTAGTCACGGCAAAGAGTTGAAAGATCTTAAAGTTTATAAAGATACTGATGGAGATGATCTATATGACAATGATCATTATATTTTCTTCTTAACATTTCCTAATGAACTTACAGAGGGGGATAGATGTACTCCTTACTCCTATGCAGTATCTCTTCATAAAGAAGATATGCCAACAATTCAAGAAGTGATGCTTGGGAAGTTTAAAACTAGAAATTATGCAGATGAATATACAAAAACTGGTGCAATTAGATATTTTTGGAGTGTTGGATCTATGTTGGATGAGTTAAGCGGTAGAGAGTCTTCTACAGAGAATGATGCTTTTGAATTGTATCCTTATGATCTATCTACGATCCAAGATCGTTTTGTGTATGTTAGAAAGAATTTATGTGGGATAAGTCAGAACTTTTTGGCTAACTTGATTGAAAAAGAGTGGGGGGATAAAGCTGATCAGAAGAAGATTGATTACTGGGAGAAGTCCACAAGTGCGATTCCACCATTATTAAAGAATAGGAACTTGCATCAAGCTGGGACAGTATTTGCTGACAACTGTGAAGCTCTACTTAGTTATGAAATGAAAGATACTGAAAATAAATTCCCATCGAATCGAGAATTAAAATATTGGATTATGGATTATATTATGTTTGGAATGTATAAAAACTCTAATCTCTTGATCCCAGAGTTTATATCGAAAAATGTTAAAGAAGATGATCCAAACATTCAGAGTTTTGATGATTACTCAAGTTTTATTGAAATAGGGCAATTAGTTGATGAACAGTATTCTGATATGCAAGAGAAGTATCATACCAATTTTCATACAAGATTAGCTGTGCAAGTATTTGTAGTTACTAGAACACAAACTATTATCAACGAGTTAAAACAAGTTTATCCTAAAGATCCAAAGACACAGAAAGAGATATTCTCACTATATAGGTTTATTCGTGAGCATATTATTTCTGAAAGTGCATTCATTAATAGATCAAGAGTTTCGACAAATGATGATCTTAGAGAAGATACAACATTTCGCTCTCTTTAATGAATTTCTTTGTATTTATCTGATAGAACAGTAGTCCCAATTCCACATCTATTGCAATGAGACTCAACATCGTTACTAAGTTGATTCCAACGGATCTCACTTGATCCGTGATTGCATTGTGGACATAGAAAAGTCATTCCATCTCCTTTGTTTGCTACATTAAAAATGATCCAATAACAAGAGCAAAAGTTAACAGCATTCCGATAACCGAATACATTTCTTTTCTTGATACTTTGTCTTCTAGGATCTCTTCAATCTTTTGATCTAGTAGATCTAAACGATCCCATATCATAAGTAGTAATTCCTTTTGTGTGAAGTTTCCGTTAGGATTCTTAACTTGTTTTTTGGGCATTCATCTTTTTAGCGAATGTTTTTAACAACGCTAAAACTGACGCAAGACCACCAATGAATGCAGATTTCAATAAATCTTGATCTGATCCAGTTATGGCTTGTGCAGTGATCATGGCTAAAAATGTTTCCAAAAATGTGGCAATACATCTTTCGCCTAAGTCGTTCCAGTCTATATCTTTGAACATAAGTGTTCTCCTTTATTATTCTTAAATTTTTTAAGTATTATTTTCCGTCACAGTTGCAAGATCCACAGCAGTCCATTAGCCACCTATCCTCCATATTATTTCTGTTATCTCTCCAGAGATGCCACTAATGACAGTTAATACCTCTGCTAATCTTTCATTAGCATTTGTTACCTGTGCATTTAGTGTTGCGACTTCTTGTTGCAAATCATTAACTGTTTTGAATAACCAAGCGACTAGACCAGCAAGTCCGCCTTGAAGTACTTGATTAAGATTAACTGTTGCTTTCATAATTTGTTTTGATTCCTTTTGTAGTTTTTTCCCAGAAGAATCCTCTCCAAGTGATCCTATTGTTGTTATAGATCACGAGTTCTGGATGAAATGTATTTGTTTTGCGATCAACTACTAAAGTAACAAAGCCACCTTGCCAGTCTGGATTCTTTGAATAACCCAAGCCTTGAAGATCTGCCATTGTTCCAGTTTCGATCGCTGAATATAAATGTGGTTCTGATCCTTTCCACCTAGTGAAATGCGTTATCGCAAGTCGGTGCGTATGTCCCATAATGATCGATGAATCCATCTTTGATAGTGAAGCTAGAGCACTCATTCCTGCTTGTTGCCTAACTAAGTGACCATGAGATGCTAATAAACCATCCACGATCTGATATTGAGCATGAGGATACTCATCTGTCGGATCTGACGCATAAGTCCATCCAAGTTCGTTAAAACGCATCAAGTTGGCTAAATGAAGCACTGATCTCTCTTCTGATCCAACATCTGCTTGTTTGATTCCAAAAAGCTGGGGGAGTTTATCCAATAAAGCTTTCTGAAGTCTAAATTCGTGATTGCCCTCTATAAAGATCATTTCAGATCCTTTTTTAAGTCCAGCTGAGTCTCTTAGATCTCTTAGTGTCTTATATCCAGCTTCAATCCCTTGTTGTACTGTTGACTGGAAGTCTGGCTTTGGAGAGAACCTTGATAAGTTATCAAAGTCGATTAGATCTCCAATATAGATCATCCCATTCGGTTTTATGTCATGCAAGAAAGAATGGGAGAGTTCTGCGAGTATCTCATTTGCATAAGGCAACTGTGAGTCTCCTAGTACCACTAAAAGCTCTGTTTTAGTCTTGCGACTCTTGGATCGTGGTTGAGGACTGAAACCATCGATCTTATTCAGATCTTTTATAGTATTAACAAACTCTCCCAAAAATTGAGGTTTTTGTTTTAGTGTCGCTTTAGTCTGTTCAAATAATTGCACTCCATTAGTTGATGGAGCTTCCCACTGATTAACAGTTAAACTTGTGATCTCCCATTTATCTGGATCAAATCCTCTTTCCTTAAGCATTCTCCAGACTTCATTTATGTCTGATGATCCTACTGGTAGAGTTGCAGTTGCTTTGTCATCTTTTACTTTGACAGCAACTTTTTCTGATTTATCTACGCCCTTAACAACAGAGTTATCCTCTGCGTATTTTTTAAGCTTTTTCTTTGGCACGATTACTCAACCACATTCTGATTGTATTAACTTTGATCTTTACTTCGATAGGGGATTCTTCCACTAACCATCTTGATGCGACAGTTGGGGAGATCCCATTTCGTATTCCATCAACAGCTTCATCAACTAGATCCTTAATTTCTTCTTTCTCTAAGAAAGAGAATTTAGGATGATGATGTGCTGGATTTTCTTCAGCGTATTGTTTTAGCGTTTTAGCCATGTTGTCCTCTTCTCTGATCCGTTGCGATCCAAAGAAGATACCACTATATATTGTGTATTCTTCTATGGATCGTGGATCTACTTATAAGATCTTAGATCTGATCTTTTGATCGCATTTCCTACAATAAGGTTTTGCGACTGGTTTATTTTCTTTGTCTGGATCTTCTCCATAATCAAAATCGACTATATTGATCCAAACTTCATTTCCTTTTAATAACTCTTTTGCGATCTGAGGATAAACTCGAACATAATTCGTGTTGGAATTTCCACCCCATCCACCTTTAACTCTCTGATTGTTCTCTTGAGAATCCGTTAAAATAACGCATCCAGAACTCGACTTTGAGGAATTGCCCTTATGTATCAAACAATACAAAAATGACATCTTTTCATAGCGATCATTGTCTTCTTCTACATTCTGGAGCTCTAACATTCCATGATGGAAGTTAGCTCTTGGATCTTTTCCAGAAGCGGAATAATAGTCAGTGTATCTTTTATTGAATCCACCAACTTTTCTAAACTTTAGTTGATAACGATTGCTCGGAATTCTTGAAACATGCATCTGCTTCACTTTTCTATAAGTATCTTCAACTGTATAGCTCAAGAATCTTCTAGATCCGTCTTCTAACTTATGAAACAATATTCCAGATGTTGAATCTGGTTCAGTTGAGATCCTAAGTAATTCGAGTTCCACTATTCTGGTTTCGGATTATCAGATCGGACTTTTTCATAGTCCACAACATAAGCATCCCATTTTGCAGATTCACCAAGAATCTCTTTTTCTGTGTATGCTTCGATAAATGCAATCTGCGATGGATAAGCTTCAGCTCTATCTTGAGCCCACTTATCATTCGCTTCAAACATTTTTTGGTTGGCGGAATCGATCACGGCTTGATCATATTCACTTTTGTTAAACTCTCGTCTTTCGTTATTGACTTGAGCCCACATTCCCTCGCCACCATTGTCAGTTTTCTTTGCATCGACTTCAGCTTGTGCCAATGCAGTTGCTTCTTCTAATGTCATATTTTTTCTCCTATATAATTAGATTTAATTAATTTGTATTTTTTAAATGTTATTTTTATTTGCTCTTATTTTTTAAGTCCATATAAAACAAATTCTGCACCTGTATTTATATTCACGCCACTTTCCATTGTGAACGATACTCCGTCCGAAGCGGAAGCAACTGTGTGAGTTAGTTGCCCAACAGCACCAATAAAATCAGGTGTTGCATCTATCCATTCACTAGTTACTGTTAAAAAACTATAATCACTTGCATTTGCAAAGTTAAATAAATATAAAATTCCACTAGCTTTTTCACCTGTTCCATTTCCTTGCGACCAAGCAAAAGTTGCTGAACTAGCATTTGTGCCAGTAGAATTACCAAATGCTGAAGTTGAATCAAAGGAATTGTAAGCGTGGTCATAATTTGCAGTTGTATCAGCTTCGCCACCCTTAGTTATATGAAAAATCATATTTTTATTATCTGTAACTGGTTGGACATTTGAAAATCTAACCATATACACATCATAGGTAGTATCAACACCTGTCAATACAGCAGAAGCTGTTGGACTAGAGAGAGTTATTTTCTGAATTTCTACTAAACTACCTGACATTATTTAACCCCAAATACTGATACATTAATTGGTGTAAAATTTTGATTTGCCCAAAACTTCATACTTACTGCACTTGTTGAAGATTTAGCCACAATAAGACCTTTATTCGCATAATAAGAGTTTCCTTGTGTTGAACAATAAGTATAAGTTGAACTAGAAAATGGATTATAAACTGTTATTACAGATGAGAAATCATAATCAGTTGCACTTGTATAAGTGAACTCAAAAGAGTTTCCTGCTGGTACTCTTACATCATCAAAAGACGCATTAGGTTTCATTCTTAAAATTGCACAAACATAATTTCCTGTTGCTATATCACTTCCCCCACTATCTAAAAATTCAGCAGATAAACTACTAACACTTTGGCTACCATTACCTGTTACAAATATTTGGTAAACATCATAATCAGCAGAAAAAATATCTGTTATGGTAAATGAACTTACACTATCTGCACTTTCTCTTTTTATAAAATCTAAATTAGTAGCCATTATTTGTCCCTTATTCCATACAAAGTTGCAGTTCCAGTTAGAAAATTATCAGCGTCTGCATAAATGCTTATTGCATTATGTATTTCAGCAGTAGGCACAACAAATCCCCCAAAATATGTCCAATATGAAACACTATTAACACTATGGAATGATACAAAAGAATAGCTAGAACTATCTGTTAGGTTATAAAAATATACAACTGCTTGACTTGATGGATAGTCGCTATCAATAGCAAAAAAACTATCCATTTTTGTTCCAGTAGTGCTATAAATATCCCCTGTTGTTCCACTTGTATTAACTCTATAAAATGCTCTTTTATAAGTAGAACCACCACTAATCCAAGAGCTACCACCATCATTTGATAATCTACCATAAGCATATCTCGTAGTAGCTGTATCACATTGAAAGTTACTTAGTGTCATAAAGTGAACATTATAATCTCCAAGACTTGTGAAATTTAAAGCTGAAGTAGTACTAGCTGTTTGACTTTGTATAAGTTCTAATGAGCCAACTGTTGAAAATTTTCCTGCTAAATCTAAATTATAAATATCATTAGCAGTAAAAATTCCTTTATTACTTCCCCAACTTTGAGCAGGGCTTTCTGGTATATATCCATATTCACTCATAATTACACCTGCCTGTACAAAGTAAAAGTTCCTGAAGTAATATCTCCGTGCGACCAATAGAGATGAATACCGTCCACTTCTGTATTTTCAGTTAGCACTAGCCCACCTTGTCTGCCCCTTAGCTTTGGTGTGCTTACCATATAATAACTTTCATATTGCATCATCGTATATGCAGAACTATTGTTAGCGTTAAATATAGTTAAAATTCCCCCATCTTCTTCTCCTGTGGCGTTACCTGTTGCCCAAGCTAAAGAAAGAACAGTTTGGTCAACAGCCCAATCAACACCAAAAGTTTCACTACATCTTAAATCTTTATCTGCATAATCGTAGTTAGCATTTGTATTTGGAGAGCCACTTTCTGTGAATCTTAAATATAAACCTGTTGCACTATCTACTGAAGACCTAATATTTGAAAAAGCTAAAACATAAACATCGTCAGAATCTATCCCTGTGATTGACATACTTGCAGTTGCACTTGTTATTGTTGTTGTTGCTACTTGAATTAGTTGACCTGCCATTAGCTATTAACTCTCAATCCATAAGTTCTAATCTTTCCATTATTACTTGCATAAGAATCAAATATAATTTGAAAACCTGTTACTGAGGTTACTTCAGTTAAACAAGCTACCCCTTTCATTCCTTGAGACTGGTCGTTTACAGCATTTGCACTTGAAAATAAGGCATAAGTAAACCTATCACTTGAATATGGATTAAAGATATAACCAACAGAATTTTGGCATTCTCCACTAACGCTGTCATTTTTACCAATGAAATCATTCCAATCAGTTTCATTATCCCCTCTATTTTCCCCAAAAGTTGTATAGTCATTAAATCTTTCATAAGCCCAGTCATACTCAGAAGAAGTTATAACACTTCCACTAGAATTTATTAATCTAAATGCTGTATTCTGAGCTCCTGAACTATTAGAAAAATTCAAACAAGTTATTTGATAAATATCAAAATCAGAAGAAAAAACATCAGTTACTGATACTGTGCTTACCGCACTTGTTACTAAAGTTTCATCAATTAATCTTAGGTTACTCATATCTGTTTTATCCCAAAAAGTTTAAAATTAGAGCCACTAGCTATATTAGAAGCGCCTGTTGCTTGATTATTAAATAATCTAATTCCATCAACAGAACTTGTTTGAGGTAGAAAACCTGACCCCAAAACCGTTGAAAAAACTCCACCCTCACTATAAGAAGGAACACAAGACCCTTGAAATGTGTAGTAACTCATTGCACTTGCATTTCCTAAATTATAAAAATAAACAAATAAATTAATTTTTTCATTTGCCCCTGTTGCAACACCACCATAGTGAGTTGGCCAACTAGAAGATGTTGTACTGTTATAATCGTTTTCGCCACCATTTACTCTAAGTCTGAAATAACCAAAGTGATATACACCAGCACTTTCTATTACACCGCCCTCAAATAACCTAATATAAATACTGTCATAATCTGAGCCTGTTGCACCTACATTTGAATATGTTAAATAGTGAATGTCATATTTTGATTCTTTAATTGAAGTAAAGTCAACAGTGTCTGCTGAGCCATCAGCAGTTTGTTCTTGAATAAGTTCCATTGAGCCACCCCAACTACCGTCAGTTTCTAAGTCAGCTATTTCATTGACAGTAAGAACACCATTATTTTTTTTAGATTGTTTTATCTTATCAGAGATATCTCCAACGTATCCATACGGCATTGGGTTACTCCTAGTCTGTTACTTCAAGATAACTTGCAAAAAACTCTATATCGCCTGTAGCTGATGCTAAAACTTCTATTTGATCAGTAGCCTCTAAAACTATTTTAGAAGGAGCTGCTAATTCAATAGAAGTTCCTGCTGGTACAGTTACTCCCTTAGCTATGTAACTTTCACCTGAAGAACCATCTATCACAACACAATCAACAGTTGCATCATTAGCTCCATCGACATTAGTAGCTCTTATAGTAAGAACTATTGCGTAATGGTTTGCATCTAATGGTGCAATTAAGTCAGCTAAGGATGCAGTTGCATCTTTATAAGCATTCTTAAATACGTTTGCCATTTTTCTTCCTTATCCTAGTGCTATTACTAATCCAATATCTGCAAATCCTTGATTTGAGATATATGCTTTTACTGATTGTTGTGAAGGTGGTCTTGTTGCACTATCTGTTGCAAAATCATCTTCATCAATAAGACTTAAACCACTTGCATCCACATAAGCCTTAACAGACTGTTGTGAAGGTGGTCTTGTTGCTGAATCTGTAGAAAAATTATCTTCGTCAATTAAAGTTAAATGTGTTCCAAGAGCTGCGTGAGTGTCAACATAAGCTTTTGTTGATTGTTGAGAAGGAGGTCTTGTAGCAGAATCAGTAGACATATCATCTTCATCTATAATACTTAAAGGCCCTACATAAGTTTTGATTTGAGAAGCTAAAACATATTTTTCTGTACCACCATCTGATATAGCAAACTTATCGGTATCACCTATAGTTATAGATGATCCATCAGTCATTCCATCTATGTTAAGAAGTTCAGCAGCACCCCATTCAATAGCGTTAGCTGCACCGTTAGTTCTTAATACTTGACCTGCAGAACCTAGAGCGGATAATCCTGTACCTCCGTGTGCATAACCAAGAGTATCTCCTGATACATATTCT
>MPLU02051950.1_pt1 | contig 10069 bp, 8 predicted proteins | sample 1617381 | NCBI WGS metagenome assembly MPLU02 (sample SAMN05944801, study PRJNA350692) | marine metagenome | biome: marine; feature: ODZ; material: water; isolation source: 90 m water sample filtered on 0.2 um supor filter | place: Pacific Ocean | collected 2012-04-08 | depth 90m m | reverse complement strand
GTCGATCGACGAAAGGAGAGCTTTCCTGTTTTCCAGTCTTTCGCGGGACAGGTTCAATTGCATGTCTTCTGCCACCGTGCCTTTGCCAAACGCGGATGGCTTGTTTTCATTTTTGTCGCCTCCCTCCACTTCGTCTTGGCGGATGAAGGGGGCGTAAGAAGATCCGAGGTCGCCTGGCCAAGATCCTTTAACGACTCGTCCAAGTTCCTTGCGATACTGCCCATCTTTCTCCGGGTTTGTTAGCAGGCTATAGGTGGGAAATCCCGTTTTCGGATGATTGGCTCCGCGGATGCGAGCGTAGAGGGATCCGATGCTGCGTCCTTCCTTCGTATCCCCTTTGGGGTCGGTTCCGCCTGAAAGAACGTGCACGTGGGCTTGTTCATGACCTCCGATGGGATGGGTGAATGAACGTACGATGGCCATTTTGTGGGCCCACTTGGCAAGGGTCGGGAAGGTGCCGCCGAAGGTGACGCCGGCCAATGAGCTACTCACTTCTCCAGTTATGCTGTTATAGGGAGAAGGAGCATCCATGTTCGGGTTGAACGTCTCGATGTGGCTGGCCCCGCCGGACATATAGAGCATGACCACGGCTTTGTCCCTCAGGTAGTCAGACTTGGATCTCACGGCGTGCGACTGATTTGCCATCAGGCCGGAAAGTGTCAGGGAGCCCAAACCCAGACTGCCGATGCGCAAAAAGTCTCTTCTGGAGACTCCTTCGCAATCCCTGCTGCCCAAAGCAGATGTGTTTACGGTTAGCACAATACCCTAGTTTTGTAGGGGAATTGTACGGCTGGGAAGACTCGCATGCGAGAGAAAAACTATTATTGGATGCAGTTTTCCTTGAGGCTTGGCTTGCCTCGTTTCAGATCAACCATTGCCCTTCAGGCAGTAGAGGATGCTTTGGGAACGCGTATATATTTTGCCATCGATGGGTGACAGCGTGGCCCGGAAGATTTCTCCGTCCTTCGCCCCCAGATCATTGCGGGAGACTATTTCCAAGCCTTTGTTATTGGGTCTCACGACGTAGGTTATTCCTGCCTCGTTTTGCAGGTAGTACAATCCATTGGCGACCAGCGGCGAACCGGAAAAGGCCCCGTCCAGGCGATCCACCCAGTGGGTTTTGCCCGATTTGGCATCATAGCAGGTAATGACTCCGCCCATTGCGGTGACCAAGACGTATTCACCGACCACGGCGGGTGCGGGAAGGTCCCTGCCTCCATTGCGCTTGGCATGCCATGCCATCTTCGTCTTGGTGACGTTGCCCTTGGCTCCATTGGGATTGACGACGTAAAGGTCACCCGGTTTGCCATTGACCACGTAGATGAGTCCGTGGGCATGGAAAGGTACGGGAGATCCCCGTCCGTTGAAGCTTTGGCAAAACCACAATTCATTTCCTTTTGCGGGATCGTAGCCCTTGGCCCCTTGTTCACCGTTGAGAACCAATTGGGGCCCGCTTTTCGTCTTGATCAGAATGGGTGTGCTCCAACCACCGCGTGGCTTGTCGTTACGCTTTGTTTCCCAGAGCACTTTGCCTGTCTCCTTGTCGAGTGAGACCAAGCGCGAAGGTCCGGTTGCGTCGCAATTTTGAATCACTTGGTCGCCTCTGATGACGGGGGAAGCCGCGATGCCCCAATTGCCCGGAAAGGTGCCCAAGTCACGCGACCATTTCTTTTTGCCTTTCATGTCGAAACAATGGATTCCGGCCGGGCCGAAGAACGCCACCACGCGCTCGCCGTCAGTCGCAACGCTGGGAGTGGCCCAACTGTTCATCTTGTGTTGGGATTCATCCCGGTCACTTGATACGTCCTGCCGCCAAAGAGTTTTCCCGGTTTCCTTGTCGAGGCAGAGCAAGCTTCTTTTGGCTCCTTCGTTGGCCGCCGAGGTCACGAAAAGCTTTGCTCCCCAGTTAACTGCCGAGGATTGTCCTTGGCCGGGAAGTTCCACTTTCCAGGCAATGGACTTTTTGCTCCATTGAGTCGCCACGGTACCCTCGGCCACACCCATTCCGGTGGGACCGCGGAACTGGTTCCAGTTCTCTGCGGAAGCAAGAGCCGATACCAATGAAAAAAGCAAGGTGGTGAATATGATTTTCATGCTGCTCCCCAGTCTACTGTTTACTGAAAAACTACTTCAGTACGCGAATCTTTAGGTTACGAAACCATACCGTGCCACCGTGATCCTGGAGGCAGATGTGCCCTTTGTCGATGGTCGCGAATTCTGGCCAGTTCTTGAACTTGCTGGCTGCCACGCGTTTCTTCCAGTCATCGCTGCCCAGTTGGTAGGAGCAGAGGAGTTTTCCGTTCATGTGGTGTTCAACGTGGTTGTCGGGCTTTATGATGAGGCGGACAGAGTTCCATTCGCCATTCGGTTTCAAGTTGGCCACCTTGGGAGCATAGAGTGCGTAACAGGATCCTGCGTCGGTTTTGCCTCCGGCTTTCATTTTGGAGAAAATCTGTACCTCGGGCCCCGTCTTGTAGGAGGGTCCGTTGGTTTCCGCCACCCGGTAGATGATCCCACTGTTGCCACCTTTGGGCAGGTTCCATTCCAGGTACAGCTCGAAGAATTGATATTTCTCCTTGGTCATGAGGTCTCCGCCACCTTTGCCTGCAAGCTTGATGGCTCCGTCTTCCACTTTCCAGGCGGCTCCCGGCTTGTCCTTCTTGTATCCGCGCAAGTGTTCCAAGCTTTTGCCGTCGAACAGTAGCTTCCAGCCCGCCTTGTCCTCGGCCTGACTGAGGTTGTTTAGTTCGGCGTTCAAGTTAACCGCGGATGCCACGGCGAGGAGTGAGATTATGGAGTATAAGCGTTTCATGGGGAATCAGGGTTCCTATATGGTGTTGTTCAGTTAAATCATCGCAAAGACCTTTGATTGGCTTGGCAAAGGAAAAGATTCGTTGCATGCAAGATTTTCGGGAAGTTTCTGCTGTGTCAAATCGGGTGGAAGCATACCCTCTAAGGTTGTTCCTCGAGGAAGCGGAGAATAATGGCAGTCGCTTGGTCCAGTTGCTTTAGATCGATCCATTCGTCCGCCGAGTGGGCTTGGGCGATGTTGCCGGGACCGAAGACGATTGCCGGTGTGCCGCCCATGGCGATGGGTGAGGCATCGGTGAAGTAGTCCACCCCATGGGATTTGCGCCTCTTGGCGGCTTTGAGGAATTGTCGGACCGCGGGAAGGTCCGGGTCCGTGGACAGCGAAGGGCAAGGGACGCCCCGGCTCTCCACTATAGTGGTTGAGGGGAGGCGATGCTTCTTGAGGAGGCTATGGATCTCGGCGAGCACGGAGGACTCGGTTTCACCGGGTATGGTACGCCGGTCGACTTCGATACTGCAACGTTCCGGCACGACGTTGGTTTGGCTTCCGCCTCGAATGATTCCGACGTTGATGCTCGGATGGCCCAACAAAGGGTGTTTTCTCTCCTTGAGTTGATCGACGTATTCGGTGAGCAGTAGGTTGGTCACGCGAGTCATGGCATGGATGGCGCTCTTGCCTAAATGCGGGGTGGCTCCGTGGGCCGCCTTGCCAAGAGTCTCGAGGCAAAGCCAGAGGTTGCCTTTGTGCGCGGTTACGACTTGCAATTGAGTTGGTTCGCCTGCGATGGCGAGGTCTGCCTTCGGACCTCGTTCACCCAAGATACGTGACCCCGATTGCCTGTGTTCCTCGTCCACCAATCCGACGAATAGAATTTCAGTTTGCTGTGGCCGCTTGCCCTGCTTTGACAATTCCAGCAAGGCATGAAAGAAGGCCGCCACCGAACCCTTTGTGTCACAGGCCCCACGACCGTGAAGGTATCCATTTTTCACCCTTGGCTTGAATTGGTTGTCCTCAGCTGGAACGACGTCGAGGTGAGGGGACAGGATTATCCTGCGCTTCACTTTGCCCACCGGTTTCAAGCGTACAAAGAGATTCTTTCTGCCCGGCAGGACGGACTGCCGGGACACTTCTAGCCCGTGCTTGCTGGCAAGCTCAATTAAATGGGCGGCGACCCGTTCCTCTCCCGTGCGTTTGGGATCGTTCGGAAGGAACGCCGGATTTACACTGGGCAAGGCGACGAGGTCGCGTAGGAGTTTGGCGACGGGGGCAAGCTTAGCCACGAGACGAAAGGGTCATGAAGTGAAGTCCATTACTTCTCGATCTTGTGGTCTCGTGCTATCGAGTCAGCCCCAATTCACGTCATACTGTGGAGGCAGGGTCGTTGTTCAGGGGAGCTCGGCGAGTTTCATGTTGCGGTAGTCGATTCCCATGTTGCGGTTGCCGTGCAACTGAATGCCGATGGGACCTTCCTCTTTGGCTGAGCCGGACTTGTAGGTCATGACTTCTTCGCCTTGCAACCACACTTTGTATTCATTGCCGATGGCTTGGATGCGCATGGTGTTCCAATCCTTTGCCTTGAGTAGCTTCTTGATGTTCTTGGCTTCCACCGGATATCCCTTTCCCGGGATGTAGGGAGAACATGTCATGTCTCGCTTGAGGGAGCCCGATATGCCGATTTGGATTTGGTCTTGGGTGCGCACGTGGACACCGGAGTCGACGGTGCCTTCCCCGAAACGAAAATCAAATTCCGTGACGAAGTTGCGAAATTTCTTTTCTGTCCACAGGACGGACCCTTTTTTCTTGGGGCCGCTTCTAATTTCAAGCACACCGTCGACCATCTTGTACCAACCGGCCTTGTCGTTGCCGTTCGGTACCTTCCACCCGGCGAGGTCCTTGCCATTGAGAATGGGTTTGAAGGCAAGTTTGCCGGTGGCTGAAGTTACTTTCACTTTGTTCATCCGATGGACGCGTCCGGTGACGCTGTATTCGGCCACGAATAGATCGCCTGCAGTATTGAAGGCCACTCCGTGGGGAGCGGTCACTATGCCTGTTCTCCAGACGGATTTCGGAGTGCGGTTGGTGCCCACTTCCTTTGGCTTGTCATTGTAGCCGAGTTGCTTGGCCACCTTGCCTTCCTTGTCGAGTAGGGTGACTCTGCCCTTGATTTCGCCGACGGCGGCCAAGTCACCGTGGATGGCCACGCAGGCCGGCATCAATAACCCGGTGGTTACCTCACCGATGAACTTTCCGTCGGTGGACATATGGACCACTCTGCCGTTGGCTCGATCTGTTCCAATTATGCGAGGTGGATCGAAGCGTGTATCCACTGCGATCTTGTGGAGGGTGCGGAACTTGAAGGGTTCGCCTTTGCCTCCAAAGGACTTGATGTATTTGCCCGCCTTGTCGAAATGATGGACGTAGTCGGAAGAGTAGCCGTCGACCACGAATAGATCGCCGTTGGGAGCAACGTCCATGGCGGTGAGTCGTACCCGGTTGCGGTTCTTGAACTTGTCCGGTATTGCGGAGGCCGGGATACGTAACGCCACTTTTCCCTGTAAGGTGAGTTTCAAGATTTCTTGCCCACCGAGACGCGGCCCGTAGATGAATTCCCCGTCCTTGTGCTTGCGTATGACGAAGCCATGAAAGTCGCTCGGGGCACCTTTTACGTTACGTATCCATTTTCCGTCGGAACCGTATACCTGAATGCCCGCCTTGGGGTCTTGCACGCTGACGTAGACCTCTCCGGCCGAACTGACTGCCACGTCTCCGTGCATGTTGCCGAGTTGCGCCCGGCCATCCGGCAACTTCACCCAATCGGCGACGGCTTTGTATTCGGGTTCACCCAAGAGGGGAAAGACCCAGGCGACCAAAGTGAGGAGAGACAGTATGTTTTTCATGGGAGTGGGTTGCGGTTGGTTTTGTTAAATAGTTAGATGCGGATGAGCTTACAGCTCCTTGATTTTAATATTGCGGAACTGGATGAGGGCGGAGGCGGAGCTCCAAGTCTTGTTCTTTGCGTTGTAGCCGCCGTGGTGCTGCAACACGATGGGGCCCATGGTCCCGACGCCCGGCATCTTGGACTGGTCGAGCACGGTCTTGCCGTTGAGGACGATTGTCACGGTTTCACCCTTCATGGTGATTTCCATTTCATTCCATTCCCCGACTGGTTTGTCGGCGTTTACCTTGGGCAACGCTCCCTTGCGGATGGTAGCATCCTTGCTCCCATGGAAGGCCCATAGTTGCCCCGATCCGCAGGGCCAGCACCAGAGGTTGACCTGAGACTTTCCAGAGCCTCGGACGAAGATGCCTGAGTCCGCGTTGTTAACTGGCTTTTTACCTATTACGTTACCCTCGGCATCAAAGAGTTTGGCGTTGTACTTTGGCCCCGCGGTCCGCTTGAAGCGCCAGTCGATGCGCAAGACGTAGTCCTCGTAGCTTTTCCGGGAGGTCAGGTTGCCTCCCTTGGCCTCGTAATCGATGACCCCGTCGACCACCTTCCATGCATGGTCGCCATCTGGTGTGTTCCAACCGGACAGGTCCTTGCCATTGAAGAGACTGACGAATCCCTTGTCTTTCTTGGCAAAGGTTGGCGAGGCGGAGAGTAGGATGGCCGCGAAGGCGGTCGCTAGAGTGGGAATCAATGTATTCATGGCTCTGCTTTGGTGTGATTATTTCAAGTTTGCCAAGCCTTTGTCACAGGCCAACCGAACATGTCCTTCATTCTTGGAAGTACGGTTTTTCTTCAGGTTTTGGTAAAGCGCGGTGGCTTCCTTTTTCTTGCCTGCAGCTGCCAGAGCCTCGGCCAACTGGAGGCAGTAACCTGTTGCCTTGATGCGTCCCCAACCTTCTTCTTTTGCGGCGGTGTCCAACAATAATTGGGCATCTTCCGCTGAGGCTATGCGGGTGAGACTCCAGAGGCCAGCCAGACGAATCTCCAAGTCTTTTTCCTTGGCTGCCGATCGAAACGCCTTGGCAGATTCGTTGTCGCGAAGAAAACCGAGCCCCTGCAAAATCGTCAACCGAGGCGCTCCCTTGGCTTTTGGGTAAGCTTTGCGGAAGTGTTCCGTGGTGTCAGCCCCGATCGCTTCGAGTGCTTGAGCGGCGTACTCGTAGAGGTGTTCTTCTCCGTCGGTAAGGAATGGGGCGATGGCGCCAGCTTGCTCCTTGCCTCCGCAGATTTGCAATTGGCGTAGGATGAAACCTTTGACTGCCTTGGGCCTGTCGTCGGCGAGTGTGCCAGCGAGGGCTTGGGCAAAGGCTTTGCGCTGCTTTGACTTGGTTGGACCACCCACTCGAATGGCGGTTGCATGAAGGGCGTGGCGTGCTTGCACGTCATTTCCTGTGCCAGGTGCGACGATCAGGTCGACGAGTTCGTGAATAGTTTTCTTCCCGCCGTCTAAAATTTTGGCGACGGCCTTTTCGCAGGCTTCTTTGTCGATGACGTTAAGTATGCCTCCGCTGGCTGGAGTTGGGAATGCTTGGATGATATCTTTGGCGCTCATTTGATAAAGTCTCCTATTTTTCCACTGAGGGTTACAGGCGCCATGGGGCGCTCATCGGGGGATGAAGGAATCGGTTTGCTTCGTCATCGTTGACGAAGACCTCCTTGTCAGGGTCGTAGTTTAGCTTGCGACCAAGCCTGATGGCCAAGTTGGCAAGATGGAGAATGCAGGCGGCTCGATGCGCTGCCTCGGCATGACCTCCCGCCTTTTTGCGTTGCTTCACGGCCTCCCCGAAGGAGAGCAAAGGCTCGGGGTCAGGCATGGCTTTGATCTTTTTCTGATCCTCGGGCGAGAGATCGTTCATGCTGACGTCGCGGATTGGAGCGCGGTCGTATTTTGGCCCCCATTCACCACTTTCCATGACGAATCGGAAACCATCTGCGTATTTCAATTCCACCCATGCCCACATACCCGTTACCTCCGGATGCGCGGGGGGAGCGAAAGGCGTGATTTCCACAGCGCTGGTATAATCCTTGGCGTAGGTCCATTGCTCGGGGTCGAAGTGATGCTGCCCCATGTCGCACATGCCGCCGCCCTCATAGTCCCAATACCCGCGATGGGTGCCTCCCGTGCGTCGGCTTTCGTATGGTTTCCATGGAGATGGACCGCAATAGAGATCCCAGTCCAGTTCGTCGGGAACGGTCTGTGGGGGAATGCCTGGACGCCCACTCCACTGCCTTACCTTGAGTCCGCCTTTCTTCATGCGAACAGCTTGGCAATCCTTGAGGAGACCGCTGGCCATGATCTTGTGTTTTTCAACTGAGCCCCGGTCCTTGCTGCGACCAAATCGACCGAACGTACCGATCTGAAAAACACGGTCATAGCGCTTGAAGGTATTCACCACCGCGCGTCCTTCGGCGATGAAGCGGGTCATCGGTTTTTCGCATAGAACGTCCTTGCCTGCCTCAGCCGCAGCAATCGATATGCTGGCGTGCCAATGGGGTGGAGTGGCGATTGCCACCACATCCAAGTCATCTCTTTCCAAAAGGCGGCGGAAGTCTTGGTACGCCTTGGCTTTCCCTTTGTTTCGGTTGGCAAAATTTTGGGCTTTGCGGATGTCGACGTCGCAGGCTCCGACGAGCTCGACGTCGAGGCCCTTGCACATGCCGCCATAGGTGCCGGGACCACGTCCGCCGCAACCGATGAGGGCACCGCCGAGTTTTTCCGAAGGCGGTACCTCGGGGGCACCGAGAACGTGACGGGGCACGATGGTGAAGGCGGTTGCGCCAGTGGCTGACTTCGCGAGGAAGTCTCGGCGGGAGGTTTTGGCCAGTACTTTTTTCATTGGTGTCCTTATATTTAATGGAAAGCGGTAGTTTATCCTTCGCGCAGGGGCCCCGAACGGTTTTGCGAATTAAGTTCGACTTTGGCTGAGTCTGCGACGTTGATCCAGACATGTACGTGAGGGGCTCCTCGGTAGTGCCAGATGAAGGATGGTCCCTCGAGGCGCCAATTATCCCAGATGCCGTCATCCCCCAGATCGTCTTTCTTGTAGAAGGTCAAATGACAAGCATCCAGTCCGCCCTGTTTCTTGAGAGCCGCCAAGGCTTCGTCCTGATCCTTTTGTCGATAGGGCTCGATGAGAGAGCTTAGAGTTTTTTGCGCATGTTCCTTTTGATCGCGGGAAAGGGAATCGATGGCGATTCCCTCGAAGGAGGCTCCTTTTCCTCGAAAGGCAATTTGGTCTTCGGGGGGAGCCTCTGTTCGCAAGGCTTGTCGTCTCTGTTCACCATCCAACATTTTGAAGAGATTGTTCGCTGCCACCGCCTGATGCCAAAAGACATTGTTAGGATGGGCAGGTTTCTCGTAATAGCCGCTGGCAGCATGGCCGTAGACGATTGGACCACCGAAAGCTACGTGATCCTCGGAATCACCGTCACAACGAACCGTACCATGCCGACCGGTTAGCACGAACTCGTATTTTTCACCTTCTTCGCTCGGGTTACCGAAGATGGCGATCCCTTGTTTTTTCCCGAAGCCTCCCATGTCATCCTTGAATTGCTTGTCAAAACGTTCGATCCAGTCGGGATTGACTAAGCCTTCCCATACCTTGCGGATGAGAACCTGCTGTTCCTTGGTGTAGAATTTACTTGTTAGTGGGTGGCTGGTTATACGCCAGTTATTAGATACGTGGGTACGCAGAAGCCCATTTTTGTTATCCTTGTGGGTCCAAGGGAAACAAATGATTTTTCTTTGGGCGGCGGTTAAGGACTGATGCAGAAGCTTGACGTAATTTTCGGCAGTTTTGTTAGGAACAGGTAAGGATTTGGCTTTAATCTCTGGGAATGCAGCCAATGTTGTCCCGGCAATAGTTGCCTTTGAAAGAAAATCTCGACGGTTCAAATTTTCAGGGTTCATGCAGATAGGATAATGATTGGGGAGTGGCGGTATTCATTAGTTTCCCGCGCTCGAAGGCTTAAAGGCAAGCCTTGGAATGGTTTCCACCCAAAATAATTTGAATGAGGACAATTGGTCTAAGGGTTAAAACTTTCATGTTGCAGAACAAATTTAATAGACTAAGCTAATTAAAAGATAAACTAAGTCATATGCGGTATACTACTCATCAAGCCAAGACACACCTGTCCCGTTTATTGGATGAAGCATCCATTGGCGCAGAGGTAGTGATTGCCAAAGGTAAGAAGCCTGTCGCCCGACTCGTTCCTTACTCTGGGAAGAAGAATGCCAAGCGCCCCAAAGTAGGTGAAATAACCTCAAAACCCTTTGAGATAGTCGAAAAGCGAGAGGTTACGGGTAG
>MPLU02108730.1_pt1 | contig 10091 bp, 8 predicted proteins | sample 1617381 | NCBI WGS metagenome assembly MPLU02 (sample SAMN05944801, study PRJNA350692) | marine metagenome | biome: marine; feature: ODZ; material: water; isolation source: 90 m water sample filtered on 0.2 um supor filter | place: Pacific Ocean | collected 2012-04-08 | depth 90m m | reverse complement strand
CTACGAGCTTGGAAAAGCCAAGCCGTTTAAGTTCGACCATAACGGCGACCGCTTCGGCTGGATCGACGACGAAAACGGTAACAGCCACCTCACGTTGTTCATCCAGAACGGCCACGTCGCGGACAGCGATGGATCCCCAATGCGAACCGGCTTGCGTGAGATAGCGAAAGTGCATGATGGCGATTTCCGCCTGACGGCGAACCAAAACCTGATCATCGCAAACGTCTCGCCTGCCAAGCGCGCCGAGATCGAGGCGTTGCTCGACCAGTACAAGCTGGCCGATAGCCACGGCCAAACAGGCCTGCGGCTCAACTCAATGGCGTGCGTCGCGCTGCCAACCTGCGGGCTGGCCTTGGCCGAGGCCCAGCGCTATCTGCCAGATCTGTTGACCGAAATGGGCGCCATGCTCAATGAACTTGGCTTGGAGGATGACGCGATCACGATCCGCATGACAGGCTGCCCGAACGGCTGCGCCCGGCCCTACATCGCAGAGATCGCCTTCGTCGGCCGTTCGCCCGGCAAATATAACATTTACCTCGGCGGCGGTTTCGTTGGCGATCGCTTAAACAAGCTCTACAAGGTGTCGGCCAAGCAGGAGGAAATCGTCGGCATTCTGCGACCAATCCTCGAGCGTTATGCGAACGAGCGTAGCGAAAACGAGCGTTTTGGAGACTTTGTCATCCGCGCCGGCTACGTCGCCGAGACGCGCGAGGGCCGCGAATTCCACAACGATTTTAAGGAAGCCTAACCCACCTTGACCAAGCGCCTAGCCAATTCATGCCCCTGTCCCGAAAGTGCTTGAGGCAGTGCTTGGTCAAGCGATAAGCCAATAAAGGAGAAACTGCGATTAATTCATGTGTAGGACAGCCTTGATGATGCCATTCTCAGGCTTGAGCCAATTCGGGAATTCATCAATAAAATTATCATAGCTCGCCTGATGTGAGAGCCACGGATCGGTATCAATAACACCTTCCTCAATCAAGTTGATGATACGCTTGAAATCTTCCGGCACCGCATTGCGCGACGCTTTAATCGTCAGTTCCGGCCGATGAATGGTCACATGCTTGAAGGAGAGTTCCTGAGTGGTGATCCCAACATACAAGACTTGGCCCGTGAAAGACACATAGTCAAAGGCGTTGGACATCGAGATATGGCTCCCGGTGGCATCAATGACCGTAATCGGTAATTCCCCACCATTAACCTCGCGCAACCGATCCACTTCCATGTCATCCTTCCTGAACACAACCGTGTGATCTACACCAAGTTTCTCCCTGCAAAACTGAAGGCGCGTCTCGTTCATATCCATGACTGTGATCTCGGCTTTGGCAACCTTTAGAGATTCAACTACTGCCATCCCAATGGGCCCGGCACCTATCACCAGCACCTTGTCGCCCGGGCTTGAGGCGGACCGATTTACACAGTTACAACCAATGCCCAATGTCTCCACAAGCGCCAGCTGCTCCATGGTCAGTTTCTCCGATCGATGAAGCTTGTGAGCCGGTAAAACGATTCGCTCGCACATGCCTCCATTCTTGTGAACTCCGATGACCTCAAGTGACTCGCAGCAATTTGTGGCTCCCTTTCTGCAAGCGTAGCATTCTCCGCAGTTCATATAGGGCTCAACAGAGCAGTTATCACCTGCCTTAACACCGCTCACACCTCCTCCCACCTCCAGCACCTGCACTCCCAACTCGTGGCCAGGAATTACCGGATAGGTAAAGAAAGGCATCTTGCCAAGATAGCCCGACACATCTGTGCCACAAATCCCCACCCGATGCACCTGCACCAATACTTCCCCCGTGCCCGGTTGTGCTGGTTCATCAATGTCTGCAGCGATGAATTGCTCGGGCTTTTCAAGAATGATAGCTTTCATGGAATTCTAGTTGTTCTTCGGCAAGCCTTCAGCATGACCCATGTTCTTTATGGGCTCAAGAATAGCCAGAACCTCGGCAAGCAATTCCTCATTCATCGGAGTCTCTGCCCAGTTGGCCCATTTGTGAACATTATCCGGATTCGCACTGCCGGCAACCGTGGTCGCAATGTCTTTATGTGCCACGCAAAACTGGACGGCTAATTGTGCGATATCCACGCCCTTGTCAGAACAATGATCAGCGGCCTTTTTGCAGGCCGCACGCACTTCCTCAGGTTCCTTGTGCCATTCGGGCAAAGTGGCATTGGTCAGCAACCGCGCGCAGAAGGGGCCTGCATTCATAATGCCCACACCCTTTTCCTTCAAGTAGGGAAAAAGGTCAGCGAAACGCGTATTTTGCAGATGGTAGTTATTATAGGACAACACAACGTCCACATCGATCTGATCGATGATGAACGGAAAAATTTTCATCGGGTAACCGGAGAAACCAATGTAACGCACCTTGCCTGCATCACGGATTCTTTGCATCGCCGGAAGGGTCTCGTCAACAATCTGCTGCATTTCCACAAACTCGATGTCATGGCAGAGAATGATGTCGAGATAATCCACACTCATCCTGTGCAGGCTCACGTCGATGCTCTCAATCACGCGTGTGGCGGAGAAATCAAAATGCTCCAGATCATAGCGGCCAAGCTTGCTGCCCAGAATAAATTCCTCACGCGGGAAATCGCGCAACACCTGCCCCAGCAGTACCTCGCTCATGCCCCGCCCATAAAAGGGCGAGGTGTCGATGAAGTTCATGCCCATTTCCAGTGCCACACGGCAAGACCGGAGTGCCTCATCGATGGTCACACGGCGGAACTCCTGCCCCAGCGATGAGGCGCCATAAGAGATGACCGGTACCTTAAGATCCGTATTGCCCAGCTTGCGACGTTCCACGTTATGCGAGGTATTGATTAAATGCGCCGATCGTTGCCTTGGCTGCGGAATCGGAATCCGGCCACGGAAACGCTTCAGCGGAGGCATACTTGTCGTAGCTAATTTCCCTCAACGCCGAAGCAATGGCTGAATAATCCATATGGCCACAGCCGGCGGGACGCCGGTTGCTGTCTACAAAATGCACGTGACCAATGTGCTTACCATAAGTGCGCAAACCATCGGCGATATCCCTCTCCTCAATGTTCATGTGGAACAGGTCGGCAAGAATAACGACATTATCCGTGTCGAGCGTACCCAGGAACGTAACCGCGTCCTCAGCTCGGTTCATTAGATTACTCTCGTAGCGGTTTAGTGGTTCGTAAACCAGCGGCACCCCAGCGGCCTTGGCGTGTTCACCGAGTTCATTCAAGGCATCGCGCAAATACTCCTTTGCCTGCTCTTGACTCACCTCGCCCTCGAAACGACCCTGCATAGAGCCAATGATCGCAGGCGCGCCGAGTTGGGCGCCTCTATCGATGATAGAACGGATAAAGTTTTTGGCATTATCACGCGAGGTAGTGTCTGGATGAGAAAGGTGCCATTTGTGAATGACCCAACCGCCACCCGTACCCACTGCCGCAACCCTGATATTATGCTGCTGGGTGAGCTGGCGCAGTTCGTCCACGGGTATGGCATCGGCATTGGGCGCGAAGACCTCAACGGCGTCGTAGCCTAACTCGGCCGCTTTGGCACAGGCCGCAGCGAGGTTGTGCCAAAAAACGAAGGGGCCGCCTTCAGCCTCCTTGACAAGCGAAATGGTGACAGCGGATTTGATGCTCATGCGATAAAAAGACGTTTGAAGTGCCGGTCGTAAAGGTTCTCGGTGACATTCTTGGCGACCACCTCGACATTTGCCTTGAGCAGATCGGTGTAGCGCGCCCCTTCCTTGGCCGCGAGCTTGAACGCGATGTGTAACAACTGGCGGAAGTGTTGGTTAAATTTTGGATGATCCTGCACATGACGCAGCGCGTTTGCATACTGCCCGCCACTCCAACCATTTACCTCCCCGGCGCTGGGTAGCTTGGCCGGATCGATGTCGATCACCGAGGCGTACGGCTCGCACATCGCGTCGACGTTCTCCAGCGCCTTGGAGTAAATTTCCTTGGACAACACCAGCCCATCGCCACCGGCCTCCGCAAGGCCGATGAGCTCCTCCAGCCAAGTTGTGCCGGCGGTCTTCACATGCACGCCGGCGCCAGTGCGGCGGATCGCATTCCCAATGATTGGATAAACGGAAAACTTATCACTGCCGCTGTGCACGCTCAGCTTAAGGTTTCCCGGTAGACCATACTCCGCAATAGCGTGTGCAATGACGGCAAGATCATCGTTAAACTCCTTCTCGAACTGACCGAGATCCCCGACATAATCAACGCCCTTGTTGAATCGACCAGTGAACTTAGGCGCGATGGTCTGTAGATTAACGCCTTCTTCGGCCATCGCGGCAAGGATGATAAGGAGCTCCGGCGGCGTTTGCGGCACGTCGGTTTCATCCATGGATACCTCGGCGATGAAGTCAGTCTTACGCGATTTGATGTGCCGGTAAATCGTGCCGGCCTCGGCAACCGCACGCAGGTATTTGCCAGCGACAGTCTCGACGTACTGATGCGTGATCTCCACCGTCGCGTCGATACCCTCAATGCTCACGCTGCCGACCAACTCTGGATGCTTGTCGACAAACGCCGAGACCGCTCCACCATCAGGCGCCTGTCCGATGAAGTCGGCCACGTCGATGGTGAAAAAATCTGAGCAATCAAGGTACTTGTCAACGGTGTCCATATTGATATGATCAGCATCGACATGCCAACCCTTGTCCCAGTTAAGCGTCTCCACAGCCTCTTTCGCGGCGTCATAAACGCTTTGCGGCTCGGAGTTTATAAAGTCGTGCTCACGGTTGGATTTATTCCAAACCGGCACTACCTCGATGCCATCTTCTGCCAGTTGCACAAACGACTGCAACTGTGCCTTCGCCTGGTGCGCAAACCGGTCGCCGACGCCCACCGTGTATTTTTCGAGTCTCATGTTTGAATTATAACGCCCGAGATCGGCGTATGTTGACACACCGATTCCTCAGGTAGCCGCTCAACATACAATGCCGCCCGGAAAACTAACAGCATCGAGCGTTTTAGCTCGTAGCTACTTCAATGACGGCTGCCATTCATTCAACCGGCAATCCGGTAGAAACGGCGGGCGGTGCCTTGAAATATCTCAGAGGAATCATCACTGCTCAGAGAAGCCAGCACTTCAACCAACGCTTCATGCGCCTGCTCGTAGCTCCCCGCCAACTCACAAACCGGCCAGTCAGACCCGTACATGCAGCGGCCCGGCCCGAAGTGCTCCAGCGCAGCATCCACGTACGGCTTCAGGTCGGCGGGCTTCCAGTTCCGCCAATCAGCCTCGGTTATCATGCCTGAAAGTTTGCAAAAGATATTCTCATGCCGTGCCGCAGCCTTGAATTGAGGTAGCCAGTCGTCAAGCGATTGACCTTTAATTCTGGGCTTGCCCAGGTGATCAATGACCATCGGAAGCCCGGGCAGTTCACGTGCGAGCCGATCCGCGTGTTTGAGGTGCCGCACGTGAAAGAGTAGATCGAACGGCACACCATGCTTCTCCAGCACCTTCAAACCACGTAACACTGCAGACCGGACAATGAAATCGTTGTCCGGTTCATCATGAGTGACATGCCGGACACCAACGAACTTCGGATGATCCATGAACTCCAGCAACTGCTCCTCGCATGACTCGCTCGAGAGATCCACCCAGCCTACCACGCCCACAAGCCAGTCGGTCTTTTCAGCCATGCGCAGTACCCAGTGGTTCTCCTCAACATTGTGCTGTGTCTGCACAAAGATACTCTGGTGCACACCCGTCGCGTCGAGATGCGGTTTGAGGTCGATCGGTAAATAATCACGCCGAATAGGCCCTAGACCAGGACTATCTAACCACGCATAATCAAACGGCTGGCTCAGTTGCCAAAAATGTTGATGGGCATCTATCATGTTGCTCCTAATTCAGGCCCGTTTGGACGCCGCCGGGCCACAAGACTCACTGATAGCTACGCAAAGCAGAGCGAGTTCACCACGATTGGCTCGAACAAAAAATCAAAAATAAGCTAGTTAAATGGAAAAACAAACCAGCTCCCTATAGCACGCGACACCCGATGGTAAGGAGAACGTTTGCCCAAAGCGCCTGGTCGGCAGTTTGAATGGTCAGCACATGGTCGTCGGACATGACCTGATCGTAGAACTCCCATTTCTGGATCGGCTCCAGTTTGAGGCCCAGCTTTGCCTCGCCAATAATTTGCTCGTACTCGGACCAGACCGACGGTGGACCGTGTTTGGCGTAAGGATCATCGTCTGGAATACCCATCGTATTGATGGCCTCCAGCGGAATTGCCGTAACCAATGCCCGCAACACTTGGCTGCAGGTCACCACTCCCGGTGAGAGATTCAGCGACACTAATTCGGCTTCCGGCCCGGCTTTGGACGAAGCCGGATAGTTGCCGTCGCTAATCAAAACTTTTGAATGATGGCCCGCTTGGCCAAGTATTCCATTGATCTCCGGATGGATCAGTTGGGAATGCAAGAGCACGGAGGAAATCTAACCACCACCTAAGCGACTGCCAAGCAACGATTCCACAGCACTTGGCTCGCCATGATTCAATATGGGGGTTGGTATTATTTTCAGATTACCCTTCTTGGGGCGCATGGTATAGGGGCCGTAATACGGTTGATTTTGTGCACCGGTTACCAACCCGGCATGGCCAAACGCCTAGCCAATTCAGGCCCCAGTCCCGAAAGTGCTTGAGGCAGTGGGGGAGCGATGCGTAGGATGCGCGTCCCTTTTTCGGGGAGGATGGCTGGATAGCTCAGTTGGTAGAGCAACGGATTGAAAATCCGTGTGTCCCCGGTTCGATTCCGGGTCCAGCCACCACCTTCCCTGCCACCCCGGTTCATGACTTTTCCAATGGTGGATTCTCCAGAAACAGTTTCCTTTCCCGGCTTGGAGGACAGCCGCAAGGCGGATGAGTCCTGCACGATTGTCATCTTTGGTGCAAGCGGCGACCTCACGGCGCGAAAACTGATCCCAGCCTTGTATCATCTTCACCTTGAGGGGCAGATGCCAGAATCATTTCGAGTAGTCGGCTTTGCGCGCCGTAATAAGACCGATGCAAGCTGGCGCGCCGAGATGCGTATCTCTGTCGAAACCTATTCCCGCACAGGGCGAGTGGACGACGCCTATTGGAACGCCTTTGCCGCCAGCCTCTCCTACCATCGCGGCGACCTTACCGATGCCGCCGCCTACGCCGGTTTGGCCAAACGCCTGTCTGGACTCGGCGATCCTTGCCTCGTCAACAACCTTGTTTTTTATCTCGCAATCTCGCCGAGCCTTTTCGGCGAAGTGGTGGACCGACTGCACGCCGCTAACCTGCTGCACCGCATAGAGGAGGACGACAAACATTGGCAGCGTGTCGTGGTGGAGAAGCCGTTCGGGCACGATCTCCAATCGGCGCGCGTGCTGAACAATCACCTAATGCGACACGCGAGAGAGCGACAAATTTTTCGTATCGACCATTACCTCGGCAAAGAGACGGTGCAGAATATCATGATGTTCCGCTTCTCCAACGCCATCTTCGAGCAGCTCTGGAACCGCGAGGCGATCGAGCACGTGCAGATCACCGTCAGCGAGGATATCGGCGTGGGCAGCCGAGGCGGTTACTTCGAGGAAGTCGGCACGCTTCGCGACATGATGCAAAACCACCTGCTGCAAATCCTCTCGCTCGTGGCGATGGAGCCGCCGCCATCTCTTGCTGCCGAGGACATCCGCAACGAGAAGGTGAAACTGCTCAAGTCGATCCGATCGATGACACCCGAGGCGGTCGCCATGAATGTCGTGCGCGGCCAGTACCTCTCCGGGCCGGTGAATGGCGACAACCGCGAGGGCTACCGGCAGGAGGAACGAGTGGCTCCTGAGTCCAACGTCGAAACCTTCGTGGCAGTGAAACTGTTCATCGACAACTGGCGCTGGAGCGGCGTGCCGTTCTACCTGCGCACCGGCAAGAACCTCCCGCTACGAGCGAGCGAGGTACGCGTTCAGTTTCGCCCCACACCCAATGTGCTCTTCGCCGCGCAACGGCATCTCGACCTGCACGCCAACGCACTCACACTGCGCCTTCAGCCGGACGAAGGCATCTTCCTGCGCTTCAACGGCAAGGTGCCCGGGAACAGCATTGAGACGCGGCCGGTGAGAATGCACTTCGGATATGACGCAGAATTCGGTGCTTACACCCCGGAGGCATACGAGCGCCTGTTGCTCGAGGCGATGGCTGGCGACGCCACGCTGTTCATCCGACGCGACGAGGTGGAGACTGCCTGGCAGATTGTCGATGACATCCGCACCGGCTGGAGCGATACGCCGCTGTCGAACCGCGAATTCTACGCCGCCGGAACGTGGGGACCGGTGGCGGCGGACGACCTGCTCGAGCCAGACAGCCACACATGGCACAACCCTAAACCGGCCAAGCGATGAGTGGCTGTACCGTTTTCAGCAACAATAACGAACTGGCACGGCACGCCGCTGTGCAGTGGCTCCAGCGTTTGGCCAAACGCGACGCGGGCCAACCCTTTACCGTTGCGCTGTCCGGCGGCCGCATCCCGAGGCTGCTTTACGAATCGGTGGTGGAACTGGCGGAGCCAAGCGCATTCGATAACGTGCATTTCTTTTGGGGTGACGAGCGCGTCGTGCCGCCGACCGACGACGAGAGTAACTTCAAGCTCGCCGACCTTGGACTGTTCCGCCCACTGCAAATCCCGCCTAGCCAAGTGCACCGCGTGCAGACAGAGCGCAGCGAGACCAAGGCGGTGCAACTGGCTACCGACGAGTTGCTACAACACGCCAAGAGCCAAGCGGACGACCAACCGGTGATCGATCTCGTGTTCCTTGGCATGGGCGAGGACGCCCATGTCGCATCGATCTTCCCGGGCGACACTAAGGCCATCAAGTCACAGGCGGTATATCGAGCGGTGACCGGCCCAAAGCCGCCGCCACGCCGGGTGACGCTGGGTTACCCCGCCTTGACCGCTGCCCGAGAGATTTGGGTCCTCGCCTCCGGTAAAGGCAAAGCCGAGGCATTGCGTGCCTCCTTATCTGAAAGTGGGGATACTCCCCTGGCCCGTGTACTGCAAAGCCGCGAAAACACCGAAATTCTCACTGATTTCAAGTTGTGAGCCATCAGTTTTTAGACCCTATTTCATTCAATTAACTCGATGAACACCGGACAAAAGTATTCATTAAAGGAGGAAAATTCTGGAGTAAGAAAAGGCTCAAGTAGAGAGAGGGAGGACGCAGGGCTAAGCCTGCAAATTATCCGGCCAACGGGTTTCGATGCCGCTCTTCCGGATGCGTCCCTGGAAAGAAGAGAGTAGTTTGACCTTTTCCTGAATCGCCCGTGGTGGCACGGAATTCTCAATCGCTGCGGCAGCCAAATAACCAGCAACTTCACCTATATTCCACTCAACTGGATGAAGGCGATAGCAGCCGTTGGTGATATGTGTGGTACCGATATTTTTGCAGGACGCGATGAGATTGTTGACTCGCTGCGGAATCAGGGAGCCTAGCGGCAACTCAAACGGCAACGCCGCAAAGTCAATGTAGTTGTCACCGCCGGTGCTTGGATGCAGATCGATTTGGTAATGACCGACCCCGACCGAGTCATGATAGTGTTTCGCTCGAACTTGGCTTTCCTTTTTGCCTAGCACCAATGCCCTGTTTGCCCTGCCGCAATCCTGCTCAACAATCGTGGCCAGTGCCTTGATCCTTCTCGCCTCACGCACGTAGGGGTACTTGGCCAAACCGTCATCCGTTCCCATGACATCGTTCCTTAGCCTCAATCCGGGCCAGCCTTCTCCATCATCATCGCGTGGTGCTTCGGTTTGCAGCCAATAAAGCAGGGACAAACTCAACTGCTTGGATCGAGCGATATGCCGATTGCGTTCCTCGTCTGAAACGCCGACCAAGTTACCCAGCAGGTAGTCGTTCTGCGGCCAATTGACTAGACTGATGTCCTTTAACCCGTTCCCCGGCTGAAAGTTTGACTGGGCGAGGATACGCCGATAGGTCCAGAGATTGATGATACCAATCTTGTGCGGTCCCATGGGATTGAATCCCAGCCGCTTGGGAACACCGCTCGATGGATGTATGTAGGTGAAATCAAGCAAACGCCCTGGCCATGCGGGCTTCAATTCCG
>MPLU02214811.1_pt1 | contig 10092 bp, 8 predicted proteins | sample 1617381 | NCBI WGS metagenome assembly MPLU02 (sample SAMN05944801, study PRJNA350692) | marine metagenome | biome: marine; feature: ODZ; material: water; isolation source: 90 m water sample filtered on 0.2 um supor filter | place: Pacific Ocean | collected 2012-04-08 | depth 90m m | reverse complement strand
TAACTGAATGAAACATCTCAAGCAATACATCGATGTCAACCGCCAGCGGTTCATCGACGAGTTGGTAGAGTACTTGCGCTTCCCTAGTGTCTCGGCGCAGAGCGCGCACAAAAAGGACATGGGCGACTGTGCTCGCTGGCTTGCTGGCCATGCCAGGTCCATTGGCCTCAAGTCGTGTGTGCACAGGACCGCTGGCCATCCGGTCGTCACTCTCGCCACGCCGCAAAAACGTAACAGCGCCAAGCCACACTTTCTCGTTTACGGCCACTACGACGTCCAACCACCCGAGCCGCTGGAGCTCTGGGATAGCCCGCCGTTTGAGCCGACACTTCGCGGCCGCAATCTTTTCGCGCGTGGTGCCAGTGACAACAAAGGCCAGCACTTCGCCCACCTTAAAGCTGTCGAGGCATATCTCAAGACTGGCACCGAACTGCCGTGCGACTTGACGTTCGTCGTCGAGGGCGAGGAGGAGGTCGGCGGCGAGGCGCTCGTCGAGTTCCTCAAGCAGAACAAGCGCGACCTCAAGTGCGACGGTGTTGTAGTGTCCGATACCGGCATGCCCGATCTCAAGCATCCTGCGCTCACGTATGCCCTGCGCGGCGTCGCCGCATTAGAGATCAGTCTCATTGGCCCGGACCGTGATTTGCACTCCGGCATTTACGGCGGCTCGGTCGAGAATCCCGCCATGGCGCTGAGCAAACTGCTCGGTCGGATGATCAACAAAAACGGCAGCATCAACGTGCCCGGATTTTACGATGATGTCGTCAAGCTCACTGCCTACGAGCGTAGGCAACTTGCTCGCCTACCTTACAGCGAGACCAAGTACAAAAAGCTACTCGGCGTGAAGGCGTTGTTCGGCGAAAAAGGCTTCACGCCCAACGAACAGCGTGCCGCGCGACCAACGTTCGAGATCAACGGCCTCACCAGCGGATATCAGGGCGAAGGCAGCAAAACCATCGTGCCCAGCACGGCCAGCGCGAAGATCACCATGCGCCTTGTGCCGAATCAGGATCCCAAGAAAATCCTTCGCTTGGTCGCCAAGCAGCTCAAGGCGCTTTGCCCGCCGACGATGCGCCTCGAGGTTGAGTTGGGCCATGCGGCCGATCCGTACGTCGTGTCGCCGACCGGCCCCTTGGCCAAGGCCGCGCTCGAGTCGCTCAAGACTGCGTTCGGCCACGAGCCGGTGCTGCTGCGTGAGGGCGGTTCGATCCCGATCGTTGAGCATTTCGCCCGCATCTTGAAGGTCGACACCTACCTGCTTGGTCTCGCCCTTCCGGACGACAACCTCCATTCACCAAACGAGAAAATGGATCTCGAGGTGTTCACACGCGGTATCTGGATGAGCGCCAATCTCTGGGCAAATTTCGCCGAGGCGTAACCATGGTCGATACGCTGCTGGTTCATGAAATTTACCTGAGCATCCAGGGTGAAAGCACTTTCGCCGGGCTGCCGTGCGTCTTTGTCCGGCTCACCGGTTGCGACCTTCGTTGTTCCTATTGCGACTCCGCATACGCTTTCACCGGCGGCCAATCGATGACCGTCGACGAGGTGGTTGGGGAACTCGAAAAACAGTGCGATTTTACTGGCGCATCCGGTGAGAAACTGCCGCTTGTGGAGATTACCGGCGGCGAGCCATTGCTGCAAAAAAATGTCCACTCGCTGATGCGCCGCCTCTGTGATAGGGGCCTCACCGTGCTGGTCGAGACCAGCGGCGCACACGACATCGCAGCGAGCGATCCGCGTGTACCGCACGTGATGGATTGGAAATGCCCGAGCAGTGGCGAGTCCAATAAAATGCTGATTGCCAACATCGCTGGCCTTAAGTCAACCGACGAGGTGAAGTTCGTCATCGGCACTACCGAGGATTACGATTGGGCCAAGGCGCAACTCGCGGAGCATAGGCTGGAGGAACGCTGCCCCGTGCTTTTTTCATGGGTGGCCCCGCTTGAACCGCATCAGCGCCACGAGTTGCTCAAGCTGGTACCGACCGGCCACACACCGATCATGCGGCGCCAACTCGTCGAGCGAATCACCCGAGACAAGTTGTGCGTGCGTTTCCAGTTGCAGATGCACAAGTTCATCTGGCCGCCCGATGAAAAAGGCGTTTGAGCCGTGAAAAAAAAGGGCAACAAAACGATCAAGCAACTGCGCCGTTACGAGTCGCGCAACATCACGTTCATACAGCCGGACGGCAGTTGGCCGATCGTCTGGGAACGGGCCAAAGGCATGCGTGTCTGGGACGACGCCGAGCGCGAGTATCTGGACTTCACGGCGGCGTTCGCCGTGGCGGCGGCCGGTCATGCCAACCCTCGCATTGTTGCTGCCGGCCAGCGGCAAATGGCTAGGCTGCTGCACGCAATGGGCGACGTCCACCCTCACGCGCTCAAGGGTGAATTGGCCTGCGAGCTCAGCCGGATCACCTTCGATCGGCTGGCTAAGCGCACTGGCAAAACGATCTTTTGCAGCTCCGGTTTCGAGGCGGTTGAGGCCGCTCTAAAGACCGCCCACCTTGCCACCGGTCGAACACGCATAATCGCATTCGAGGACGCCTACCACGGCCTCGGCTACGGGGCGCTCAATGCCACGTGGCGCAGTGATTTCCGCTTGCCGTTCAGCCGTCAAATAGGAGAATTCGGGAGCTTCGTTCCGTTTCCCAGCGTCGGGGCCGATTTGGCCCCGCTCGAGCAGCGCTTGGCTGCTGAGTGCCGCAAACACAAGGTAGGCGCGATTTTGGTCGAGCCGGTTCAGGCTAGGGGCGGCACGAACATACCCCCCCTCGGCTTCCTGAAGCTGCTACGTAAAGTTTGTGATGAAAACGGCGCGCTACTGATTTGCGACGAGGTTTACACTGGCTTTGGCCGCACCGGCCGCTGGTTTGCCAGTGAGCACTTTGGTGTGACGCCGGACATACTCTGCCTCGGCAAGGCACTAACGGGCGGCTTCCCGTTGTCGGCTTGCGTTGGCCGTGCCGATGTGATGGATCGAGCTTGGCCGGAGTCCACCGGCGAGGCAATCCACACCAGCACGTTCCTTGGCCACCCGGTCGGCTGCGCGATGGCGCTCGCATCTCTCCGCGAGCTCGACTCGCGCAACTTGCCCGAACGCAGTGCGGAGATGGGCAGACTGTTTCTTGACGAACTCCGGCGCTTGGCCGAGAGGCTTGGCCGGCAGCGTTGCCGGGCTCGCGGTGTTGGCCTGATGCTGGCGCTCGAGTTGTTTCACGACGACGGTACGCCCGCTGCAGACATCGTTCTTGGTGTGATCAAGCAGTTGTTGCGCGACGGTTTCATTCTGCTGCCGGAGGGCGATCCACCGAATATATTGTCGTTCAGTCCGCCGCTTACTGTTGGTAAGTCGCACATCAGGAAGTTAATCCGTGCCCTTGGCCACGCATTGGAGGAGGCTTTCGCATGACCCTCTCCGAGATCCGCGCAATCCTGAACGATGAGGACATTCTATTGACACGGTCGCTAGTCCAAACTTTCATGCACGACCAGAATCAGCTCCGCAAAATCGTCGGCTTGGCCAGGCTTACCTCCGCCGATCTCGTGATCGAGATTGGCCCTGGGCTTGGTCCGCTGACTGAGTTGCTACTGGACACCGTTGATCAGGTCACTGCCATCGAGACGGATCGACGACTGATCAACTTGCTCAAGCAGCGTTTTGGGCAGCGTGACAATTTTACTTTGCAACACGCCGATGCGATGAAGATCGTCCGCAAGACGGAGTTCGACTGGGCGAAGCACAAACTCGTCGCTAATCTGCCGTACTCAATCGCATCGCCCCTGCTCATCGATCTCGCCGACTCGGCCGGCCGGCCTTGCGCCATGATCGTAACGCTGCAACTCGAGGTCGTGCAACGGATGTTGGCCAAGCCCGCCAGTCGCGAATATGGCGTGCTCGCGCTGTTGATCGGTCTGCACTACACAACCGGCGACTGGTTCACCATCCCGCGCGGCTCGTTTTATCCCGAGCCCAACGTGGACTCCGGCTGCATCGAGTTGCTACGCCGCGAGACGCCGCTGCTGCCACCGGAGCTGTGTCCGGTTTTCAAAAAAATCGTCAAGCGCGTCTTCGCCGAGCGCCGCAAAAAAATGATGAAATTGCTCAAACGCGACTGGCCCGAGCTCGCCGTGGCGGAGGCGTTCGGCGCGTTGTCCCTCGACGAAAATATCCGCGCTGAGCGTGTCACTATCGCGCAATTCGTGGAGCTAACCCGGCACCTAAGCCGTGCAGAGAGTGATGAGTGAGGAAATCTTCGACGTTGTCGATGCGAACGACCGGGTCATCGACCAAAAACCGCGCAGTGAGGTGCACCGGCTTGGCCTGCGGCATCGCGCCATTCACCTGCTCGTCTTCAACACCGGGGGCGAGTTATTTCTGCAAAAGCGTTCTATGAAAAAGGACTGTTTCCCTGGCACTTGGGACTCATCCGTGTCGGGCCACGTTGATTCCGGCGAGGCGTACGATGCTTGCGCACTGCGCGAGCCACGCGAGGAAATCGGCCTTGAGTTGGCAGTCGTCCCGGAGCGGTTGTTCAAGATCGGCGCTTGTGAAGAGACCGGTCAGGAGTTTGTTTGGCTGTACCGTTGTGAACACGATGGCCCGTTTCGGCTCGACCCTGACGAACTCTCCGACGGCGACTGGTTTGCACCAAAGAAAATAACCGACTGGATCGCCATCACCTCTTCCGATTTCGCCCCTGCCTTCCTGCTGATTTGGCGGCTGTTGAACCAAAAGTAACAACAGTTTCACGGGCACAGATAAAAGCCTTCGGACACTTGGTTAAGTGATTAGACTCTCGACTCCCAAAGGCGGCTGCCTCACAGTCCCGTCTTCACGATGAGCGTTCTTTTTGGCGCTGTTTATCGGTCGAACTCATGGACGTTGAGAGTAACAGCGGGTATGATTTGCAGGGTAGGCCGGCTTGGGATCCCGGCCGGCCCGGGCATGGCTTGATCAAGGCACTGAGGCGGGAGATTCGCGCGAGCGGCATGCCGGATGCGGGGCGAATCCGCGAGCTCGCCACCGAGCACCAAACAACGGCGGCCAAGGTTCGCGGCGTCATCGGTTATTACTCCGATCTCGCAAAGGACGCTTCGAACATTAAGGTCTGTATGGGCGAAGCTTGCCGCTCGCGCGGCGCTGCCGGTGTTCTTACGGCGTTAGGAGACGACGGCAATCACGCGGACATCATTCACTGCACCGGCCGGTGTGCCAGCGGCCCAATCAAGATTGAAAAACGATCATCGTCGCCCCCGGTGGCGAGGGCTGGCTTGCCCGGCGGCCGCTCATTTTTTGTCAGCGCTGACACAGCCAGCGTCGAGCTTGGGAGCGAACGTTTGGCCAAGCGCTTGGTTGATGCGATCGGCGAAGACGACTCGCTTGTGCGTACCGGCAGTCGAGGGTTGTTTCACCTTGAGCCTATGGTTGAGGTGGAGGCCGGCGGCGGTCGGATTGCGTTTGGGCCGGTGGACGAAGACGAGGTGGAATCTGTTTTTGAGGCGGTGGACTCGGGCGATTTGGACGGGCACGATCGGTTTCTCGGCCCGGTTGCGGAGCTTGCCCTGATAAAGAGCCAGACACGCCTTGTCATGGGCCGGCTGGGCGACTGCGCTCCGAATGACTTGTCCTCCATGCGGCAGCTTGGTGCCTACGCCGGCTTGGCCAAGGCGCGTGAACTGGGTTCGGAAGGAATTTTGACTGCGGTGGAGGCAGCTGGGCTCCGTGGCCGCGGTGGCGCAGGATTTCCGGCAGGATTCAAGTGGAGGGCAGCGGCGGCTGAGTCGTCTACGGTAAAGTATGTGGTGGCCAACGCTGATGAGGGTGACGCTGGAACGTTTATCGATCGCATGTTGATTGAGGGCGATCCGCACGCGCTGATCGAGGGGATGATTATTGCCGCCGAGGCGGTCGGTGCGACGTACGGACATGTTTATTTGCGTAGCGAATATCCGGAGGCACGGATCATCTTGCAGCGTGCGATTGATGACGCGCGTGCGGTAGGGTTGTTCGGGAGTTTGTTTGACATGGAGATCAACGTTGGCGCAGGCGCGTATGTTTGCGGTGAGGAAACGGCGTTGCTGGAGAGTCTCGAGGGGAGGCGGGGCGAGGTGAGGGCAAGGCCTCCGTTCCCTGCGCAGGACGGTTTGTTTGGAAAGCCGACAATCGTCAACAACGTGCTGACGCTGGCCATGGCGGCCGCGATACTTCGCGAGGGCGCAGAGCCGGTCGGCTTGTTGGGCACCGAAAAAAGCAAGGGCACCGTTGTTGCACAAATTGTCGGAGCTGTGCCGCAGCCGGTTTGCGTCGAGGTGCCGTTTGGCGGATCGGCTGGCCGGTTGCTCCGGGACTGTTCCGGCTTGGAAGGTGTGAGCGCGATCCAGGTGGGCGGGCCGCTGGGCAGTATGTTTCGCGTTGATGAACTGGACGACGTGGAGTTGTCGTTTGAGGGCTTGGCCAAGGCAGGAGGGTTGCTTGGCCACGGCGGGTTTGTCTGTTACGGGGACGATTTTTCGCCGCGCGCCGAGGTGTTGCACTGGATGGATTTTTTTGCTGCGGAAAGCTGCGGCAAATGCACTCCCTGCCGCATCGGTACGCAGCGTGCGCGGGAACTGTTGCGCCGGATCGGAAGTGGCGAGGAGCGCGCCGGCGATCGCGATTTGCTCGGCGATCTGGACGAGGTGATGAGCGGCACATCGCTTTGCGCGCTGGGTGGCTTGGCTATGAACCCCGTCCGCTCCACGATGCAAAAATGGCCGGAAGCATTTGCTGCAAACCGAGAGAAACAGCCGTGAGCGCGGACTTCATCAACCTGACCATTGACGACAGGCCGGTCGCGGCCAAGCCAGGCCGGACCATTATGCAGGCGGCCCGGGACGTCGGTCTGTCGATCCCGTCCCTGTGCGACTCGCCGGAGCTGAGGGGATTTGGCTCGTGCCGGTTGTGCGCGGTCGAGATCGAGGGTCGCCCCGGCACGCCGGCATCCTGCACCACGCCGGCCATTGCTGGACTTGTCGTGAACACCCGCACGGACAAACTTTGGAAGCTGCGCCGAGGCATTGTGGAATTGTATGTCAGCGAGCACCCTCTCGACTGTCTGACCTGTTCGGCCAACGGCGACTGCGAACTGCAGGCTGTTGCCGCTGCCGTGGGTCTGCGTGATGTTCGTTATAACGTCGAGCCGTCGAACACCGGGCGCGGTGTTGATGGTTCTAGCCCTTTTTTCTTTTTTGATCCCGCCAAGTGTATTGTCTGCTCGCGTTGCATTCGTGCCTGCGACGATCTGCAGGTGACGCATGCGCTGTCGATCGACGGGCGCGGCTTTGCCAGTCGGATTATTTCAGGTGCAGACGAGTCATTCATGGAGTCAGACTGTGTCAGTTGCGGCGCCTGCGTGAACGAATGTCCGGTCGGTGCGCTGGAGGAAAAACAGCTTCGCGCGAGCGGCGCGCCGGACAAGTGGGTACGGACGACATGCGCATTCTGTGGTGTCGGTTGCCAGTTCGATGCCGGCATTAAAGGCAACAGATTGGTGACAATGAAGCCGGCCGCCAACTCGCCGGTGAACAACGGCCACTCCTGTGTTAAGGGCCGGTTTGCATCGGCTTATGTTAACCATAAGGAACGTCTTACGACACCCCTGATTCGTGAGTCGATTGACGACAAATTCCGGGATGCCTCGTGGGAGGAAGCTTACGCGTTTATCGTCGATCACTGGAAACAGATTCTTGAAGAGTCAGGTCCGGATGCATTGGGCACAATTACCTCCTCGCGATCGACTAACGAGTTAAACTATCTGGGTTCAAAACTGATGAGGGCGGTCGTCGGCACCAACAATGTCGATAACTGCGCCCGTGTTTGTCACTCGGCAACCGTGAAAGGGATGATGAAGGTCTTTGGCGCTGGCGCTGGCACCAATAGCCTAGGGGATATTGATGTCACCGATCTGTTGCTGGCCTCCGGTTGCAACCCTTTGCATGGTCACCCCGTTACCGGTTCCCGCATTATGCGAGCCCGTAAACGTGGCATGAAACTGATCGTCGCTGACCCGATAAAGACGGAGTTTGCACAGATGGCAGATATCCACCTGCAACTGCGCCCGGGCACAAATGTTGCCCTGTTTCAGGGCATGGCACATATCGTTCTTCGGGATAGGTTGGAGGCATCCACCCACTGGATGGAAACGCGTACTGAGAATCTTGAGCCGTTCAAGGAAATGATCGCAGAGATGACACCTGAACTTTGCTCTGAGTTGACAACGGTCCCTGTCGAGACTTTGGAAGCAGCGGCAAGACTTTATGCCTCGGTGGATGCCGCTATGAGTGTACACGGGCTCGGGATGACAGAGCACAGTCACGGTAGCGAAGGGGTGATGGCACTCGCCAGTTTGGCTCTGCTTACCGGTAATGTAGGTCGATCCGGCACAGGAATAAACCCGCTCCGTGGTCAAAACAATGTACAGGGCTCCTGTGATATGGGCGCCTTGCCAAATGTTTATACAAACTATCAATCTGCCGATGACGTTGAGCAACAGCAAAAAGTCTCCGCCGCATGGGGAGTGAACGTGCCTACTAAAGAGGGTATGACATACCCGAAAATGCTTCATGCCGTTCAGGAAGGCAATGTGCGTAGCATGTACATGATCGGCTCTGACATTGCCCATACCGACCCCAACAACCAGTTTGTGCAGGAGGCCTTGAGTAAACTTGAATTGCTTATTGTGCAGGATATTTTCATGACTGAATCCGCCAAGCTCGCTCATGTTATCCTCCCGGCTGCGACTTTTTTGGAATCGAATGGTACCTACACCAATGGCGAACGCCGTATCCAGCGAATCCGCAAGGCGCTTGAGCCGCCCGGTCTGGCCAAGGAGGATTGGCTTATTGTCGCTGAGTTGGCGGAGGCGATGGGGCACGCTATTGTTCCGTCTCGAAAGGTGTCAGATATATGGGATGAAATGGCCGCACTGACTCCCAACTTTGCGGGGATTAACTATAAACGATTAGAGTCCCCAGAAGCAATTCAATGGCCAGCACCGAGTGCGGATCATCCAGGTACAATGATCATGCACGACGCCGTGTTTAATCGCGGCTTGGGCCATTTCGCTGCGGCTGGATTTGAGGAACCAAACGAAAAAACTTCCAGTGACTATCCATTCATCCTGATCACGGGTCGTCATTTGTTTCACTATAATGCCGGCACACAGACTCGCCGAACTCCATTGAAAGAATACAGTTCAACGGACTATCTGGAAATTCATCCCGATGATGCGATTGGATTGGGGATCGACGATGGTTCACCGGTTTGGCTCTCGAGTCCGAGAAGGAAAATCAAGATGGTGGCGAAGCACAGCAAGGAATTACGTAGAGGCAATCTTTTTACAACCTTCCACTACCCTGAGCTTGGTCTGAATGGCGTCTTGAGTTCCTCCGCCGACGACCTCACAGGGTGTCCGGAATTCAAAGTGCAAGCCGTCAACATAGAGTCGGCGAAGTGACCCCCGTCTTTGTTAAGTGCGAGTGTATTAGCGCCGACGCATCATCCTCTGTTGCAACTCACGATCGCTATCGCGCTTCTTGATGGTTTCGCGCTTGTCAGCGGTGCCCTTGCCGCAGCCGACGGCGAGTTGCACCTTTACTTTCCCATTCTTCCAGTAGAACGACAGCGGAATAAGCGCCTTGCCTTTGACCGCTGCGATGTTGAACAGCTTGCGAATCTCACGCTTGTGCAGCAGCAGCTTGCGCGGGGCCTTGGGCCGGTGGTTGGCTGTGTTGCCGTGCGAGTACTCGGAGATGTGCACATTGTGCAGCCACACCTCGTCGTTCTCGACACGTGCGAACGCGTCGCGAATCTGCCCCTTGCCGGCCCGGAGCGACTTCACCTCCGTGCCGGACAGTACGATGCCGGCCTCGTACGTCTCCTCGATGTGGTACTCGTGACGGGCCTTCGAGTTGGTGAGGATGGTGTCCATCAAAAAAACAGCCAGAGGCACACGGCCCCTGGCTCATATTAAATCGTTTTGGCGCGCTCAGGCCTTACGCGCGCGCCGGCGGGTCTTTCGCTTGGGTTTAGGAATGTCCGCTTCCCATT
>MPLU02131281.1_pt1 | contig 10097 bp, 14 predicted proteins | sample 1617381 | NCBI WGS metagenome assembly MPLU02 (sample SAMN05944801, study PRJNA350692) | marine metagenome | biome: marine; feature: ODZ; material: water; isolation source: 90 m water sample filtered on 0.2 um supor filter | place: Pacific Ocean | collected 2012-04-08 | depth 90m m | reverse complement strand
TAAGATATCTGTCATTTGCTAAATTAGAAGTATCTACATCATCAAGTTTTAATAATCTTACTTCACCTGAGCCTCCCATTGCACTAGAAAAATCTCTTGATCTCCTAGATATCGCACTGAGATTTTGTTCTACTAAAGAAAGTCTTTTATCATAATCAATTTCAACATTTTCTTTTTTTACGCGCGCTGATTGTTGTTCCTGGCCTATTCTATCTGCAATTACTTTTATAGGGTCTTCTTTAACCGGTTCTTCGTATGGTATATCTTCGGGAACCTCAACGACTAATTCGTCTGGTAATTCCTCTTGAATTGGTTCGGGTTCACTAATTTTTATTTCTGATTCTAATTCTAGTGGTGTTTTTGGTACCGGGGATGTCACAAAAGAATCTATCATTTTCTCAAATTCAGATATGCCTTCAAGTCCGGCATATGATTCCATCATTTTTTCAAATTGAGATATACTTTTATCGGCCATGCGTTTCCTATAAATTTATATATTGTATGATATTTATAAATTTACATTTGATTCGAAACACATCCAAGTGTTTCATATTTAATGTGATACCAAGTTTTATTTTTATCATCGTATTTGTATCTTATCATATTTCCATGCGAATCGCAATGGTGTGAATAAATTGCATCACCTATCTCAAAAAAGCCCGCGCTTCGCAATCCCTGTAACTTTTCTCTAGGCAGGTATTGTGAAGCGACTATCCATCTTTCCTTATGTGGCTCTTCGACGGCTGCGCAGGAAGTTAATAAAAAAATAATAATTAATAATCTAATCATTTCTCATATTATCCATAAGGTCTTTTTTCTGTATTTTTATGTGGGGCTTCTTCTTCGACGCATTGTCGATAAGGTATTGAATAATCAGCATTCTTCCAAGGTATAGTTCCTCTTTTTAATCCTTCATCCTGCCAAAAACCATAGCACCCGTTTTGTATTGTTGAACAACCAACAACCATCCATGTTGCCATCATTATAAAAAGTATTGATAGCTTTTTCATTTAACTTTTACTCCTGATAATTCTTCTGTGGCATCATTGTTTCAAAATTCCATTCATAAAAACTGATGTCTCCACCAATGGTAAATCCACCAGCAGACTCTTTTTTATGGCCATCTCCCTCAGAACCCTGTTCTTCGCTTAAAACCATAAACTTACCTTCTTCTTCTGATTTTCCTCTTACTTCTTCTAATGCGTTATGTTTTTCTTTAGAATAAACTAATTGGTAAGATATGGGAACCTTCCCCTTATCTATAACCCAAAGATATATCCAATCCGGGGCATCAATATAATGCTTAAGATATAATCCTGATTTGGGTGTTTCAAATCTAGGATATCCTAATATCGAAGTATAGGTTACATATGTTGATGAAACTAGTACTAACAATAATGGTATAAACCAAAATAAAAACTTAGGACTCTTTCGCTGTTCTATTAATACCCAAAGAGACGTTATTGCAAGTATTACTAATCCAAAAACTAAACTCTCTATCATCTCGCGGCCTCTGCATTTGCATTTGCGGCTTCAGTATCATAACCACTTCCTATAAAGGCTCTCGAAGAATCCATATCTCTCATTTCCGCGGCTTGCAAAGGTGTTATAAATTTTTCCTTTTCATATGAAAAAGGTAAGATTAAATTTCCAAGCTTATCTAAACGAAATCTAAGAAACGTTTCTTCATCTCCTCTTTTATAAAACTTTTTCTCTCCCATCCATAATATTGAATAAGGATTAACCTTATGCAATTCTACCTTTACAGTTACTTCAGAATTCCTTTTTTTCTTGGGATTTGCATAATTTCTTTCTGAGTAATAATGACCGTTAATAATATATTCACCTTCCATAATTCCACGAATGGTAATCACTTCTCTATTAATTTTAACAAGAGAAATTGAACCATCAGCTAGCTTCATCTGATCATTAGCTGACCCTAAATCATCTTTATCCAGATGCATGTAGTTTACACTAGAATATCTGAAACTACATTGTTTTCCCGTTGGATCCTGAACATAAAGATCAACGTCACCGTATGATTCTGGGTCCCATTCTAATATTATAACAAACTCAGCTTTTCTTTTAAAATCTTCTTTCTTCGCTTCTGGTTTTATAAGCAAGAATGCTATAATAAAAAGAAAAGCAAAACCGAGAACAATATTAAAAAGTAAATCTATAAACCCTATAGACGTCTTATATCGTTCATTAGAATCCATCGGATTATTCCTCCAATGCTACTTCTAAATTTACCAACTGTACTTTAAGTGTTAATGATGATATTAAACCTATAAGAGTTGTATAGAGTGCTGTTGACATTCCTACTGCCATATTAGATAGGGCTTCTTGAAGCGCTACAGAATTTGTAATATCAAGATTTGTAAAAGCAGTTCCCAACATAAGCAGAAACCCAATTACTGTACCTATCATTCCGAGTGCCAAGCAAGACTCTGATATAAACCATCCGACATTAGCTGATTGATTAAAGTCTTTTAATACATTGACTTTATACGTTTTTATCCCTATCCAAACAGAAGAACAGAGGCATAAACTAAGTATAAAAAAACTTAATTTAGTAGTATCTGCGTTATATAATGTTATGTGTAAGTTAAAGTATCCTGCTGTCCCTGCAGATAATAGTATTAAGCAGAATATTAACCACCATTTAAGTAGAGATTTCATATAATATATTTATCGCTCTCCATCCTGCGATAAACAGCCCAACCCTTAGTTATTAGATTGGACTGTTTATGCGGTGGTAATTATTTTGTAGGAAATTTTGAAGCAACACCTTTTACAAAATATTGCATAGTCTCGAGTTGGGGTCTTTGTATTTCCCCAGCAGGAATTTTTGTTCCATCTTGTTTAGTAACACCTTGATCAAATGGATAGTATGTACCCATCTCATCATTGATCCAATTCATTTTAATTGTCTCAACTTTGTTTACAACATCGCCGGGAACATTCTTGCCCCATGGAGATAAACCTACACAATTTTCCTGTAGGCCCCATGCCCATCTTTGCCCCATTTGAAGTTTTCCAGAAGCAAGTTGATCGAGAATATGCTTATAAAGAACATTCCAGTTAAACATCATTCCTGTGATGTATCGATCTGGGCCGTTATTTCCCATAGGCGCATCATTACCCATACTCCAAACTTCTTTACCAGTTTTCCAAGCTCTTTGTGCAAGAGAAACTACACTTGGCGAATCGGTTGTTGTATAGAGAATATCATTTCCAGAATCAAGTAGAGCTTTAGCTGCATCCATATCTTTAGGTGGATCGAACCAAGAGTTAATCCATACGATATTGACTTCAATGTCAGGATTTACTGTTTGAGCTCCAAGTGCAATCGCATTAATGTTACGGATGATTTCTGGAATTGGATGTGAACCAACTACACCAATCTTATTTGTCTTTGTCAACATTCCTGCTGCAATTCCTGTAAGGTATCGTGCTTGAAATGAATGACAAACGTAGTTGTCCATATTTGTATCGTTACCCTTAAAACCAGTTGCGTGTAAGAAAACTGTATCTTTATTCTTATCTGCAACTTTCAACATATGATCCATATAACCAAATGAAGTTGCAAAAACAATATCATGTTTTCTTGCAAGTTTACGAAATATTTTCGAGGAATCTGATTCTGGCACCATCTCAACCATTGAGACTTCATAACCATGTTTTGTTAAGGATTGGAAACCTTGATGATGTCGCATTGACCAACCACCATCATTATGCGGACCCACTAAAACATAACCAACTGATATTTGCTTAGCACTAACGTGCGCAATTCCTACTGTTACAACCATTGCAACAGCTGCTATGATAGCAATAATTTTTTTCATTCTACTCCTTCCGAGAGGTAAATAATTAAAACGCCGGATAATAAAACATTACCGTGAATACACTTCATTTAATTGTCGATTAACTTTAACAAAAGTTGTGCATTTTGGTAATGACTTCAAAGTTCTTGCGCCGGCATATGTACAAGAACTTCGCAAACCTCCTAAAATTTCTTCTATGGTATTTTTAACTGGACCTTTATAATCAACCATAACTAACTTGCCTTCACTAGCCCTATAATTTTGTTTTTCCCCGTAATATTTTATTTGTGCATCTTCCGAAGACATACCGTAAAATTTCATTTGCTGGCCTTTATGATTCCCGACTCGTTGTCCTTCACATTCATCGTGTCCTGCCAACATTCCACCGAGCATTACAAAGTCTGCACCAGCACCAAAGGCTTTTGCTATATCCCCCACTACTGTGCAACCACCGTCTGTGATAATATGTCCGCCTAATCCATGAGCCGCATCTGCACACTCTATGGTTGCGCTCAGTTGTGGAAAACCCACTCCAGTCATTTTTCGTGTTGTGCATACACTCCCAGGGCCAATTCCAATCTTCACAATGTCTGCCCCAGCGAGTATTATCTCTTCTGTTGCTTCTGGTGTACATACGTTTCCTGCTATAATTATTTTTTTCTTAGTCGCATTATGACTTCGCATTAATTCAACATAATCACTAAAACGTTCTGTATATCCATTTGCCACATCAAGACAAATCCATTTAGAATCATCGTTATCTATCACATCTAAATTTTGATCTAATCCTATAGTTTGAATCCGATTTGTATTTTCAGTTTCTGGACTCCACGGAACAAATTTACATATCGCAGTAAGCATATCATATTTGCTTAAAACATCATTCATCTCATATGTTCCAGTATGATCCATATTGGAAGCAATTAAAGGAACTCCAGTCCATGTTTGATTTGAATGTTTGAAAGAAAAGTGCCTGGAAAGAATGGCATCTTTTCTAGAAGTGAGTTGTGATCTTTTAGGGGATATTAGTACGTCACTAAAATCTAATTTAGTGTCTTCAAGTATTCTCATAACTCCTTCCGAGTTTAATTAAAACTGTTCTTCTTCGGTTGACCCTTTAACTGCACTAAGATCAGAAGAGCCCGTGCAATATTGTCCGACTAAATCAAAATAACCAGCACCAACTTCGCGTTGATGTTTAACTGCCGTGAACCCTCTGTTCTGAGCAGCGAATTCTTTTTCCTGTAATTCAACGTAGCCGGTCATTCCAGCATCTCTGTAATTTTCGGCCAATTCAAACATACTATAATTTAAAGAATGAAAACCCGCAAGAGTTATAAATTGAAATTTGACATTCAATTCACCTAGCTCATCTTTAAAACTTCGTATTTCTTTATCGCTTAATTTTGCTTTCCAATTGAACGATGGTGAACAATTATAAGCAAACATTTTATCTGGATATTCAACTTGTATCTCTCTTACAAATTCTGTTATTTCACCACTATCTGGCTTACCAGTTTCCATCCAAATTAAATCAGCATATGGTGCATATGCAAGTCCTCTTGAAATTGCCTGCTCCATACCTGCTGTTGTTCTGAAGAATCCTTCTTCAGTTCGATCGGGTATTTTTCCACCTACCATGGAACCACCCCATTCTTTTTCTATAATAAATTCTTTATCATATTCATCGTTATCACTATTTAATAATGCACCTGCTAAGGCATCTGTCCTAGCAATGATAACAGTTGGCACACCCATAATATCTGAAGCTAATCTTGCGGCTATTAATTTATTAACCATTTCTGAAGTGGAAACTAAAACTTTTCCTCCCATGTGACCGCATTTTTTAGCAGAAGATAATTGGTCTTCTAAATGAATTCCTGCAGCACCGGCCTTGATTAAAGCTTTAACTAATTCATGAGTATTAAGAACGCCTCCAAATCCAGATTCAGCATCTGCAACAATAGGAAGAAAATAATCTATATCTCCCCCACCTTCGGACCACTGAATTTGATCTGCGCGAATAAATGTATTATTAATTCTTTCTACTACAGTCGGTACACTGCTGACTGCATATAGCGATTGATCTGGATACATTTCAAGACTATCATTTGCATCGCCAGCAACTTGCCAGCCACTCAAATAAATCGCATCAAGTCCTGCTTTAGCTTGTTGCATTGCTTGATTACCTGTTAATGCACCTAATGCACTAACGTATTTTGTATTAGTTAATTTATCCCAAAGTTTTTCAGCTCCCCTTTTTGCGAGGGTGTGTTCTATTTGAATAGATCCACTTAGTGTTTTAATATTTTGGGTAGTATAAGGTCTTTGAATGTATTTGTGTCGTTCGCTGGACTCATTATCTTTCATCATTTATGATTGACTCCGCTGGATTCATTGTTTACTTGTTATATTATATTTATAATTTAGTAATGTCCATCCTTAAAATATGTATTCTTTAATTGCTTCAATTCTTTTACTACTTCTTTTAATTTCGCTTTGGCTATATCCATCTGTTCTTTATAATGATCACGCTCTTGTTCTAGCTGTTGATAATCATCTAAATGATTTTCATGGTGAATCATCTCTCCTCCTATCGTAAATTTATAACTGAGCCCTTAATGTTTCCACATACTTTGCGATTGCATGAGTTAAGCCGTCAGTTTTACTTATCAATCCATTATCATTATCCGGCCCCCAATCTAAAGTCTGACTATCGATAAAAAGTCCGGTATGAGCATAAGGCCAAGGAGGAGTAAAAGGAATAGGATCGCTAAGACGAGCCACGCGCCAATGAGTGGGTTGTCCGCTAGACAAAACTTCATTAGAGACTTTTGGTGATCCGTAAGAAAATACTTGAACATTGTGATCCTTCAGATGTAACCACATTCCGATTATTTGAGCAATTGCTCCTCCTAAACTATGTCCTGTAACGTGTACTGTTTTTTCTAGACTTGATTCGTCTATACTTGACATGACTGATACAGAAGCATCTCTAAATCCCTTGTGTAGGCGTATTCCTAAATCATCATCTGTTACTAATCTTACATCGATATCGGATTGTACATTTTCTGCATTTGCTGTACCTCTAATAACAATAATTGATATTCCACTGTCTTGTTTTACTTCAAATGCAACGTTATCTTTTTCACTACCACCACCATCGTAAATTTCTTTACAATATTCTGCATGTTCAATGAGTAAATCTAATGATATTGGTAAATCTACTTTACTTCCACTACCTAGATCATTATTTTGATCTACTTTACTTTTTGCACATCCACTAAACAGTATCAGACCTATTAGTATTATGAGCTTCCAATTCTTCTTTTTTCTTCCAAGCAGTTGCACCTAGTATAGCTCCGAATGATAAGTGAAACATTGCTCCTCCTTCTAAAGTTAGAGGAATCCATCTACTCGCATCACATACCAACCCTTTGGCTACCATCATATTACAATAACTATCCATTTTTATATTCCAGACTACAGGCCCTATGAAAAAATCACAGAGACAAATGAAAAGATATACAAGTCCTGCCCAATCTCTCCAATGTCTGTTAATCGTTTTATTAATTCCCATGCAATCCATTTCTACATACTGTACTACCTTGACATGCCAAGTGTTTCAATCCATCCAACAGCCATTCCATTTCAACAATAAATGCATCAAGCCCTCTTAGTAGGTATGGATAAACAAACTCACCAACAGGCCCTCGTAATAAGAATATTATAATTGCTCCTATCATTCCCCAAAGAAAACTCATATATGACCACTTGAGAAATTTGTATTTACTGAGAGCAAGAACCTTTCCTTGTCCGTATATGTCACTCGCAAGTGCATCATATACGATATCATCCGTCATCAATTTTTCTGCATAATCTTCTTTATATTCATCGATGTCTATATGAGCAAAGTGTCCAAAAAATAACGGATTAAATGCGGGGGAATCTCTATCTATATCTCCGCTTCTGTCTTTTGGATAATCCGTCTTCGGTATAATAGCAAATATAGCAAACAATAATGAGAAGAAACTACCTGTTGCAAATGTTAATAGAGGCCATTTCATTACCTCATTGTCTAGGTTTGCAATCGTTATAGAAAATACAATAGATGCAACAGTAATCATAATATTGGCTTTTGCATCTGCCATCAATCCCAATCTCATCTGATTTCCGTGATTGAGACGGAGAATATTATCTACAGCAGTTCTATCTTCTGGTACTTTTGCAAAATGATTAACTTCTTCTTTTTCCACATCATGCCCCTATTTCAATGGCGGCGCGTATAGTAATCCTCCATGGATATATAATTTATTCAAACCACGTGCCAATCCTATAGGTGTATTTTCTCCCACATTTCTTTCATATATCTCTTTATAATTTCCTACTTCTTTAATTACATTGTAAGACCACATTGCATCTAATCCAAGCTTAGCTCCAAGATGTGGGTGATCTTTGCCGTTCTTTTCACCCATAAATCTTTGAATGTTTGGATCTATATGATTCTTAAAAGTATCTATATTCTTAGAGTTAATACCCATCTCTTCTGCAATAAACAGAACAAATATTGTCCAACGAATAATATCTGACCATTTCTGGTCTCCGTAACGAACAACGGGTCCTAGTGGTTCTTTTGAAATAATTTCTGGAAGAATCATATGCCTGTCAGGATCATCAAAACTCAATCTGTTCGATGCAAGGCCAGATCGATCTGTTCCGTACATATCACACTCACCTCTTTTGTATACGTTCTTTGTTTTTTCATTAGGTGATACTGCGACAGGGATATATTTTATTCCATGTACTTCCATGAAGTCTGCAATATTTTTTGCGGCCGTTCCACTACCACTAAAACATATCCTTGCACCCTGCATCTGTTTTGCAGAAGATACTCCAAGGGTTTTTCTTACAATGAATCCCTGACCATCGTAATAAGTTGTGGGCATGAATTCTAATTTCTTGTAAACATTTCTTGTATATGTATACGTTGTTGCGGCAGATAGCATATCTATTGTGCCATCAATCAAAAATGTAAATCGTGTCTTTCCATTTACTATTTCAAATTCTATTGCATCTGCATCACCGAATATTGCAACCGCAACTGCACGGCACATGTCAACATCGAAACCAGTCCATTTCACGCCTCCTTCATTAGTATATTTTTCCTGCGAGAAACCAGGAAACTCATCGTTAGTTCCACATATAACATACCCTCTTTCTATTACACGATTATATGTTGTACTATACGTTGGATTATATTCTGGTTTAGGTTTTTCTTCCTCTTCCCACATCCTTTGGACTGCTCGTCTTTCTTCCATAGACATCTTACTATGGTCATGCGGAGTCTTTTTTGCACCTTCCGCAACGGAACCAGATGCAAATAACCACAATGTCCATATTAGTGCGATGACTACTTTACCTACCATTATCATTGTAAAGCCCGATATACTTCTAATAATTCTTCATCTGGTATCGGTGCGGTCATTGTGAAATATCTTTGATGTCCAACTGCCATAAAAGCTTTTATATCAGAAAAACTAGGATATTTGGTAAGCAAATTATGAAGAAGATAATCAGGGCTTAAATGACATGAAGCGCATTGATGATCTCTTGCGAACACTCTTGTTGACTTCTTAAATCTTTCAGATTGTACCAATACAGAGTTTAAGTCTTTTTCCATCCATGTGACTTTTTCATTAATATCTGGAATAATAAAAAACATCATATATACCAACAATCCAATAATTATATAAATCCATAATTTGCTTGTGGCTACTATATCTTTAGTCTCAATTTCTATTTCTTTTACAGGTTCCATAACTCCATCTATTTCACCTACTTCATGCTTTTTCTTTTGATCTGCCATTATCTACCTCACTTCTTTCCTGCTTCGTTTAATTTCTTAGTGATTTGTTGTTGAAACCACTTGAGAACAATAGGTATACTTACATTAGAAGTAAGTCCAAATAGATATCCTATGGGATATCTATAACTTTCATATGCTGCTATTTGTGGAACGTTTTGGAATACGATAGATATTAACAGATATCCAGTCGCCGACATACCCATATTAATGAATAGGTCTAAAACTATCAATCCCCAATGTCCGGCATACTTATCCTTATTGTCCTGCCTGTAATTAAATAGAAAAATCCAAAATGATGAAAATAGGACTAGTCCTATCATAATGAATTCATCGATTGTGAATAATTGTTCCAAATCTGCCTTTCTTAACTGTTATTTCATTTCGACTTTATCAGTCGTAATATC
>MPLU02013801.1_pt1 | contig 10120 bp, 7 predicted proteins | sample 1617381 | NCBI WGS metagenome assembly MPLU02 (sample SAMN05944801, study PRJNA350692) | marine metagenome | biome: marine; feature: ODZ; material: water; isolation source: 90 m water sample filtered on 0.2 um supor filter | place: Pacific Ocean | collected 2012-04-08 | depth 90m m | reverse complement strand
GTGAGTTCGGGGAGACAGTCAAACGGATCAATACCAGCTTCCCCCACTGGTTCTGTGACAACTTCACAAAATACAACGATCGAGTGAACGAGTTGCCGGTCGATCAACATATGTTAATCGGCTTGGCCGCGCCGCGCCCCGTTTACATCGCCAGCGCCACCGGAGACCCGTGGGCCGACCCCAACGGCGAATTCCTCTCCGGCTACCACGCCGGTTCCGTGTACGAACTGTTCGGCCTCAAGGGCGTCGGCGTGGCGCAGCAGCCAGAGGCCGACCATCCCGTTGGCCATCATGTTGGTTACCACCTCCGCACCGGCAAACACGACGTCACCGACTACGACTGGGAACAATACCTAAACTTCGCCGACCGCCACCTGAAGTAGCTTGCCCAAGCGCAACGCCAACCTCCGGATTCATTGTAGGACACATTCCTTCACGAGGTATTCCACGCCATCTGCAACATTATGGGGTTGAAGGGCACGGAGAAGGAAGAAAGTTTCGTTCGCCGCTTGCCACGGGATTGTGCACGACCTAGCACCAGAACCTGTCAGCATTCAAATTGTGGAGTGGACTGGCTTAAGTTGCCAGCGCCTTCAATTTCCTTTTTGGTTTGCCCGGAAACTTGGGCTTAAACTTCACGCTTGCAACTCGTTGTGGCAGCGCGGACTCTGGCCCAACTTTTTGTCGAACCCGACTCATCATGGGCAAAGCCAAACGCGAACGAGAAAATCAGGCCGCCCAAGCGCCACTCACCGGCACTTGGACTCATGCGGTGCGGATGCTGTTGTTTTCAGCGGCAATCATCACTGCCTACCTTGCGATCGCAACGTTGGCCAGAGGCGGAGACGTACCCGGATGCGGCCCGGAGTCGGACTGCGACAAGGTGCTGGGCAGCCCGTGGGCGTATTGGCTTGGCATCCCGGTGTCGTTGCTTGGCCTTGGGCTTTACGGGGCTTTTTTCATCAGCACATTTTCGCTCAAGATCGGCCAGCAGCAAAAAGCCACGCGCTCTCTCAACTCGCTCACGATTTTCTCGTTCGCCACCCTCGCTGCGGCGGCTTGGTTTGTCGGCGTGCAGGCGGTCTCCATAAAAGCGTTTTGTCCGTACTGCTGCTCGGCGCACGGCTTGGCTTCGCTGGCGGCAGTGATTTTTTTGAGCCAAGCCAGCGACATCGGCTCGCGGCTTGCCGTCAGGCTCAACTTCGGCGCCGGGATCGTCGTGGCGCTTGGCTTGGTGGTGGTGATCGCCGCCGGGCAAATCTTCCTCCCAAAGGAACCAGAGGCTCCCTTGATCGTTGATCTTGGCCAAGCGCAAACCAACGCGCTAATCGCCGAGGCCAAGACTACGCCAAAACCAACTCCACCGCCGGCGCCTGCTATCGAGCCGAAGCCGACCGTGGCGACCGTTACCCCGGAAGTGCCCTCGACGCGCAAAGCTGAACCGTTTTTGGTTCCGCGAAGCATCCTTTCGCTCGACGCCACGCGCCTGCCGCTGCTCGGCCCGGCGAATGCCCCGCACAGGATCGGGTGCCTGTTTGATTACACCTGCCACCATTGCCGGGATCTGCACGGTTTCATCCGCACGGCAATTGACCAGTTTGACGGCCAGCTTTCGTGCCTGATGATACCAATGCCGCTCGATGCCAACTGCAACGCACAATTCAAGCGCACGCACCCCAACCACGTCGATGCCTGCAAATACGCAAAAATCTGCCTTGCCGTCCAGCAGATCGCCCCGGCCAAGTATGACGCGTTTGACCGGTGGCTGTTCGCGAACCACAAGACCACCAAGCCGCTCGCGAATGTGAGGGAACACGCGGCCAGTCTCGTCGGCGCGGCGGCACTCAACAAGGCCGTCGCCAGCGCAACCGTTCAGCAGCAGCTTCAGCAGAACATTCGGGCCTATGAGTTGAACTCGAAGAACGGCAAAAAGTCGTTGATGCCACAGACGATCATCAAGGATCAGGTGATTTTCGGCCCGCCGCCGTCGGACGCCGCACTGCAATCCATTCTCAAGAAAATCCTTGGCTTGAAATAAGCCTTGCCGATTGCACGCTTGGCCAAGCGGCGCTATCCTTCCGCGTGCGCTGGATTGCCCGCGACGTCACGTTTGAGTTTCCCCGCCCGATGGTGGTGATGGGAATCGTCAACACCACTCCCGACTCCTTCGCCGACGGCGGCCGGTTTCCCGACACCGACTCGGCGGCCGATCACGCATTACGCTTGGCCGACGATGGTGCGGAAATCATCGACATCGGCGGCGAATCAACACGCCCCGGCTCGGATTCAGTTTCCGCGGAGGAGGAACTACGCCGTGTCGTCCCGGTGATTGAGCGCCTGGCCAAACGCGGCGACGTCGCCCTCTCGATCGACACCCAAAAGCCGGCCGTGGCCAAGGCCGCACTTGACGCCGGCGCATCGATCGTCAACGACGTCGCGGCCAACCGCGAGTCACCGGAGATGTGGCAGCTCGTCGCCGAGACCCGGGCCGGTTACGTCTGCATGCACATGCAGGGCACACCGCAAACCATGCAGGCCAAGCCGTGTTACGGCGACGTGCAGCGGGAGGTCGGTAGCTTTTTCGCCGAGCGGTTGGCACGGTTGGCGGAGTACGGGGTGAGCCGCGGACAGGTGGCACTCGACCCCGGCATCGGCTTCGGGAAGGAGCTGGACCACAATATAAAGTTGCTGAGCGGGCTGAATCAGTTTAGCGTTTTACAGCGTCCGCTCTTGGTCGGGGCTTCCCGAAAATCGTTCATTGGGAAGCTCTTCGGCACGCCACTCGAGGAGCGTCTGCCAGCCTCACTTGCATGCGCGGTTTGGTCGGTGATTGAGGGGGCGCACGTCGTGCGAGTTCACGATGTCGCCGAGACAGTGCAGGCCGTCCGGATGGCAGAGGCGTTGAGCGACAATAGCTAAATCATGGACATTCTGGCAAACATCTTGCAGGGCGTAGTGGATTATTGGCGTCTCGTGGCTGAGATTTCCATTTTGTCTGTCGCCTTTTATTACACGCTCAAGTTTTTCCGGGGCACACGTGGCTGGCCGATGGTTGTGGCCCTCCTCGGCCTAATTGGGGCCACGCTGCTTTGTGCTGCACTCAAGCTGACCGTCCTCTCGGCACTGCTGACCTCCCTCTTCGGCTTCTCCGCCGTAGCGGTGCTGGTGATCTTCCAGCCGGAACTGCGCCGCCTGCTCGCCGGGTTGGGCAACCTGACTTTCTTCGGCTCACTGCGTGAACAGCGTGAAAACATCGAGGTCATCATCCAGGCGGTTGACGGGCTCAGCGAGGCGCGCATCGGGGCGCTGATCGCCATCGAGCAATCCACTCATTTGCAGGACATTGTTGAGTCAGGAATCATCGTGGACTGCGAAGCCTCACCAGAGATGCTCGAGACCATTTTTTTTCCGAACAACGCTATCCATGACGGCGGGGTGATCATCAACGAGAATCGTATCCTGAGCGCGGCCTGCATCTTCCCGCTGACGCGCCGACAGGACATCAGCAAAACCATCGGCACACGGCACCGCGCCGCCATCGGCATGAGCGAGGAATCCGACTCGCTGGTCATCGTCGTGTCGGAGGAGACCGGCTCCATATCGACTGCGTACAAGGGGCAACTGGTTCGTGGCATCTCACAAACCAAGCTGCGCACGACGCTAACGTCGGTGTTCGTGACCTCCATCCGGAACCATAGTTTTAGGAGCTGGATCCGATCACTTAAGGCCAAGCAGGGAAGCGTCCCAACTCAGGCCAAAGCAATCCCGCACTGACATGGGCTGGCAGGATATTTTAACTCGCAACATCGGCTGGAAAATCACTTCCCTGCTGCTGGCTGTTTTGACTTGGATCACCATCAACACCATCCATACAGGCAGCAATCCAGATCGCTTCCAAGGTCAGGCACTCACAGAGCAGCGAGTCGATAACACCGCCATCATCCCGATGGCTCCTGCACCCGCGTCAACCAATCGCATCAACATCGTTCAAGCCTACGATATCCGGGTGCTCAAGTTGCCGGATGACCCCACGCAATACATTCTCCAACCTGCGCAGGTGACTCTCACACTGGGTTCGGACGCCGACCCGGCTCCCGACCTCACCAGCCCAACCGCAGTCAAAGTGTTACTAGACCCCACTGACATTCCCCCCGGAGTCAACGTGACCAACAAGCAAGTCAGGGTTCTCGTACCCGAGGGCACCATCATCAAAGGGATGCTCCCTGAGCGAGTGAATGTCACCCGGATGAAACCGTCACCATCCCAGCCAGTGGAAAAGGAGCCAGTCAAAAAGGATTCCAGCGAAAGCAGCGACGCTGACAGTGAGGAGTGAGCCTTACGGGTCGACACGAATGTTAAACAGCAATTCGTCAGGGAGCCGCCCCACCCACTGTTCCGGCATCCGATCGTCAATCGAATCTTTTTCAAATCCGGCTTGCTCAACGTGGCCATCGCAAAACGCCGCCGTCGCTTTTTGATCATGCCGAAAGTGCGCTGTGCGCTCGAAGTCGTTTACGTAGTAAAACTCCTCCAGCATCGGGTTCCCTCTCGATGCCGGCGACTGGAATGTGTTCACCTGCGCTGCATCGGCAAGAAACACCGTACCGCCCGGATTTGCCAGGCCATCAATACCCACCCCCGGCCCGGCGAGTCCCCCGGGCAAGTGCAGATTGTAGCCATAGCCAAATGCCGCGCCAGTGGCTTTCAATTTAAAACGCGCATCGACATAGGCCAGACTTGGGCAGGTCTCGATCCCACCGCCGCCGAGATACGGGTGCAGCGCGCCCTTGGCCAAGTCGAACCGCCGCGCGCCCTCGCCACCGCGCTCAAGCCACCCAAACCAAAACAGGTCGCCGCCGTCCACCGATTCGCCGCGGTAGGCAAATACCCGGTGGTCATTGTCGCTCCAGTACATCTGCGCGGCGAGCCCCAGTTGCCGGAGGTTACTACTACAAACGGTGCCGTGAGCGCGCCTCTTGGCCGTCGAGAGTACCGGCAACATTAGGCTCGCCAAAATCGCAAGGATGGCAATCACGACCAGCAACTCCAGCAACGTGAAACCCGAATGTTTCTTTCGGTAACTCATCTACTAAGTCGGTAAAACCCGTCACCCAGCGATGGATTCTCATCGATTAACCTCAAATACAAACCATCCTCACGCACCCCGTTCACGACTGCGTGCCACTCGAGCAAATCAGCGGAGCGTTCGAGCAGATACCCCGCAGCGGCGAAGACAAACGTCCGCGCACTCCATTGCTCGTCAACGAAGCGAACACCGACGATTAGCGGCTGTGACCGGGCAACAGCGATTGCCAAATTATCCACGGTCCCCTTGGCCAACAGGCTCGACTTGCTACCTTTCGCCGTATAGCTGCTGATCGAAAAGGCATCAACGGCGAAGCCCGAAAAGTCATCCTGCAATTTCACCGGTTTAATCCCCTTCCACACCTTTCCGTTCTCGAGCATGAACGTTTTCAACGCCCGCTCATGGGGGTCGTACTCCATCCGCACGGAGTATTGTTTTCCGGCACTCAACGCAGCAGGGAACATGAACCCCGCAGCGAACTGGCTCTTCGCGGAGGCGATCGCCGGCGAGATCGTCGCGCCAAGACCTGTGTCAGGAAAGTAATCCCACTCGACGAGGTTAGGCGAATCGCTGCCGGTCCCACGACTGAACCCATTAGCCTTCGCCGACTTTCTGTTAATCAGCCCAAGCGCCACCTCGAACGTGTACGGCTGACCGTCCAGATGGCCCGCTTTCACTTCGTCGAGCGCGATGTCGAACGCGAACGCGAACGTGTCGGCCTCCGTCAGCGTCAGTCCAAGCGCACGGTGAAAATTACTGTTCGGCTTTTCGGAATCCCACGTCACGGCCAGTGCCCCGCCCTCGGCGTCCCACTCGAACAGCGACTCATCGCCATGGGCAGCCCAGCCATTGGCCAACGGATTCGCCGAGAAATCTTCAAAACACCAGTCGAGGTTGTCGGTACGCGGCCGGACATCGCTGACGGCATCAATCTCAGCTTTGCCGGACAACACCTCGAGCCGGACAAAACGCACTTGGCCAAGCGCAACCGGTTTGCCGTCGGCATCGACCGCCCAGCCGAGATCGTAACCCGTTCCGCCGCCGGAACCATCGTAAAGTTCGGTGAATTTGACCAAACCGCCGGCGGCGAAGTCGCCCTTGGCCAAGGCCGGATTCACCGGCAACCCGAAGTCACCACTGCCATCGGTCGGGTGGTAGGCATCGAACGCTGGCGCCCGCTTCGGGTCGAGCATAAACCAGGCATCACCATCGGCACTGACCGACACACGAGTTTCGCCGTCGGCCTGCCCAAAGAGCGTTCCGTCCGTGATGCCGTCACCGCCGAAGTCGCCGTTGGTTACCGCAAACCCAGCACCACCAAAAACGAGAAAGTCGAGGCCGAACGGATTGATCGACTCATCGCGAATTGACTTGCCGAACTTTAGCGTCACTTCGCCGCCTTCGCCGATGGAGAGGATTTGACCGGGCAGATACGGCGGACTGAACGGCGTGATCGGCCCGCCCCATTTTCCCGGCGTCTCGCGGGCTGGCGGGCCGACGATTGCATCCTTGTTCGTGTAGCCGGCGCCGGTGCTCCAATCGGTAGCGAAGCCGACGCCCGGTTTGTACGACACGACCTCGGCGGCAAACTGCGTCGCCCGTGTTTCACTGGTTCCGGGCAATGCAGCGAGCCCCAACAGGATGGTGACTATGTGTTTCATTTGTTGATCTCTATTTATTGAGACCAACATTTTGGCGGGCATAAAAAAAGACCTTCCGCGTGGGAGGGTCTTGGGATTAAAGCTGCACCATTGTGCTGGCCTCATCCTTCTCAAGTGCGGAGAAGTTGGCCGCGCGAGCGGCCTGACGAGCATGACAGCAAAATTGACCTGACTTCGAACTGCAAGGCAGTCCGTCACAGTGGCGCAACCGTCCCCGATTCTCACGGGGTTCCTTCCGGCGTCATGATTGTCTTTAGGCAAAAGCCCAAGTCAAAGAACGCCGATGTGATACAGCAACCTCGCCGCTTAGCCAAGCGTGAGTTTTGCTTGGTCAGCCGGATCTGCTTCTGGTTGAATCCCCGGCCATGACGAAACTGAGCCACTCCCTCGCAGCGACCGCCCTGCTGGCGATGTTTCAGCCCGCAAACGCTGAAATCCTGCCACCGGGCAACCGTCCGCTCCCTCCCGGACACCACGCTCTGATCCACGCCACCGTCGTAGTCAAGCCGGACGTCACGATCACCAACGCCACGGTGATCATCCGCGATGGGCGAATCCAAGCCGTCACCGAGAAGGGCCAGGCACCCGACACCGCCCGCGAGTGGGACATGACCGGCCTAACGCTTTACGCCGGCTTCATCGATCCATACGTCACCGAGGCCAAGCCGATCTCGACCACGATGACACAGAGCATCACCGGCACGGGCACGACCGCTGCCGGCAAGCCGGGCTTTCTCGGCTCGCCAGGCAACGAGCTTGATCCCGGCACAACCGGCCCTGGCTCCGGCCTGTCCACGATGAAACCGGAGCACGATGTCACCGAGGTGTTCAGCCCGAAGCCAGACACCAACCAGGCGCTGCGCGCGCAGGGCTTCACCGCCGCCGTGCTCACCCCGGCCAAAGGCATCATTCGCGGCCAGAGCGCGCTCATCTCACTTGGCCAAGGTTCGCCAAACCAACTCATCATCAAGCCGCTACTTTTTCAGCATATTGTTTTCGACACAAAGGCATCAAAGCCGGGAGAGTTCCCCAAGTCTCTCATGGGCGTGATCTCGGCAATCCGCCAGACGCTCTCCGACGCGCAACACTACAATGAAATTTGGAACTACCACCGAGCCAACGCGGACACAACCAAGCGACCAGCCCACAACAAATCACTTGGGACACTTCAATCCGTTTTAAAAAACGGGCAACCGGTCATCATTGAACCAGGCAGCGTTCTCATGGTGGACAAGGCAATAAGGCTCGCCGATGAGTTCGGCATCCAGCCGGTCATCGTCGCGACTGGCCACGAATGGCGGCGGCCAGATCTCGTGAAAGCCAGCGCCGCCCGTTTCATCGTGCCGATCAATCTGCCCAAGGCCCCCAAGATGCCGAGCGACTCCGAATGGGAACTCGTCTCGCTCGACCAGCTCCGCACTTGGGATTGGGCGGCGGAAAACCCTGTTTTATTGCAGAAAAACGGCCTTGAAATTGCCCTCACCACTCACGGTCTAAAGGACAAAAAAAAGTTCAGGGAAAACTTGCTCAAGGTTATCGAACGCGGGTTGCCCAAGCGCGACGCGCTCGCCGCACTCACCACCATACCGGCCAAGCTCGCCGGCGTCGCCGACCAACTCGGTACCATTGAAGCGGGCAAGCTGGCCAATCTCGTCGTTGTCGAGGGCGATTATTTCAACCCCAAGTCTAAGCTAAAGGGCGTCTGGATCGAGGGCCGCCGGACAACATTCGAGCCAGAGAAACTCGCGTGGATCGACAAAAAGAAAGAAGAGGAAAAAAACGGCGAAAAATCGGACGATAAAAAAGAGGACAAACCGGACGCGCGGCTCGCACGCTCGCCGATCGGCGAACACAACGTGCTCGAACCGGCGGCCGTGCTAATCCGCAACGCAACGCTTTGGACCAGCAGCAAACGCGGTGTGCTGAAAAAGCACGACCTGTTGATCGCCGACGGTAAGATTAAAAAAATCGGCCGTGGTCTCCAGCAACCCGACAACGCCCACGTGATCGAGGCCAAAGGCAAACATGTCACAGCCGGCCTCATCGACGCACACAATCACAGCATGATTCTAGGCGGGGTAAACGAAGGAACCCTACCCTCGTCGGCGATGGTCTCGATCGGTGACGTCGTCAACTCCGAGTCACCGGAAATCTATCGCCAACTTGCCGGCGGACTGACCGTGGCCAACCTGTTGCACGGCTCGGCCAACCCGATCGGCGGCCAAAACGCGATCATAAAGCTGCGACTTGGCCAAGGGCCGGAAGCTCTGAAATTCAAGGCCGCACCACCAGGCATCAAGTTCGCTCTTGGCGAAAATGTGAAACAATCCAACTGGGGCGACGACAAAAACACCCGGTTCCCACAAACCCGGATGGGCGTTCCGGTGTTTCACGAAAACCGATTCACCGCCGCGTGGCAGTACAATCGCGAGTGGCGTCGGTTCCGCGAAAAAGGCGGTTCGCCACCGAGACGCGACCTTGAGTTGGAGACGCTCGGCCAAATCATGAAAGGCGAGCGCTGGATTCACTGCCACTCGTATCGGCAGGATGAAATACTCGCCTTCATGCGCACGATGGAGAAATTTGGGGTCCGGGTCGGCACCCTGCAACACGTACTCGAAGGCTACAAGGTGGCTGACGAAATTGCCGCCCACGGCGCTGGTGGTTCCTGTTTCGCCGACTGGTGGGCTTACAAGTACGAGGTCATCGACGCCATTCCTTACGCGGGCAGCCTTATGCATGAACGCGGCGTGGTAGTGTCCTTTAACTCCGACTCATCCGACCTCGCTCGCCGCCTAAACCTTGAGGCCGCCAAGGCGGTTAAGTACGGGAACACGAAGGAAACTGAGGCGCTCAATTTCGTCACGATCAATCCGGCGAAACAACTGCGTGTCGATCACCGCGTCGGCTCGCTTGAGGCGGGTAAGGACGGCGACTTCGTGATTTGGTCGGAACACCCATTGAGCACCCTCACGGTTTGTTTGGAAACATGGATCGAGGGCAAGCGCTACTTCGAGCGGGGAGAAGCCCTCCAACTCGCCGAAGCCCGCCTAACGGAAAGGGGGAAACTCCTCGCCAAGGCCAAGGGCATAGCCAAGAAAGACAAGAAGAATGATAAGGAGAAAGATGACGATTCCAACGATGCCCGGGCCGCTTTTTTCCGGCGTGCGCTTGAGACCGCGCACGGCTTGGGTGTGGTGGATTGCATGGACTGCAAAATTGAAACGGAGTAAACCAAGAACATCATTAACATGACACAACCAAAACATCTTATTTCAATTATCACGATCGCCGTTGCCTCAGTGTTCGTTCCTTGGAAAAGCGCAGCCGCTGAAGGCATACTGTTCACCAACGCCGTGGTGCACACCGTCTC
>MPLU02167935.1_pt1 | contig 10125 bp, 13 predicted proteins | sample 1617381 | NCBI WGS metagenome assembly MPLU02 (sample SAMN05944801, study PRJNA350692) | marine metagenome | biome: marine; feature: ODZ; material: water; isolation source: 90 m water sample filtered on 0.2 um supor filter | place: Pacific Ocean | collected 2012-04-08 | depth 90m m | reverse complement strand
TGCCTCAACTGATACTCCCTTCTTAGTGTTTGGGATTGAGTGCAGTAATCAGTATTCCTTTTTGGTATAAGGGTTTAGCAGAAGGGTGAATTCTGCAAATTTACTAATTAGTTTGCTGATATTGGTGCTCCCCATAAGCTCACATCAAGCCAACGAGAGGGGTAGTGATCCGCTCTCATTGGCTTCTTTGTTTACTCAGCTCACTGCCGCGAAGCTATCGCGGAATGCCTGCAGGGTGGCTTCAATGTCTGCTTCGGAATGGGCTAGGGATGTGAAGCCTGCCTCGAAGGCACTGGGTGCTAGGTAGATGCCCCTTTCGAGCATGGCTCGATGCATCTTGCCGAAGAGTTCCGTATTGGCTGCTTTGGCATCTTCAAAGTTTCGTACTGGACCTTCGCAAAAGAAGAAGCCAAACATGGCACCAATACTGCTTCCGGTGATCGGCACCTCAGCTTCTTTGGCAGCTTCGATAATGCCGCCAATTAAACGCTGAGTGGTGGTTTCTAGGCGCTCATAGGTGCCTTCTTGCTTCAAGATCTCCAAGGTCTTGATGCCGGCTGTCATCGCCAGGGGATTGCCGCTGAGTGTGCCGGCTTGATACATGGGGCCTGCGGGAGCCACCATCTCCATGATTTCGGCTTTGCCGCCGTAAGCACCAACGGGGAGTCCCCCACCGATGACTTTTCCCATGGTGGTTAGATCAGGTGTTACGCCAAAGCGAGCCTGAGCACCTCCGTAGCTGACCCGGAAGCCGCTCATGACTTCATCAAAGACAAGCAAGGCACCGTGTTCCTGGGTGAGCTCTCTCAAGCCCTCAAGGAAGCCAGGCTCAGGTGTAATGAATCCGGCATTACCGACTATCGGCTCAAGAATTACTCCGCTAATTGCGTCAGGATTCTCGGCAAACAGTTCTTTTACTGCTTCTAGATCGTTGTAGGGCGCAGTGAGGGTGTTGCTTGTGGTGCTGCGGGGAACGCCAGGCGAGTCGGGCAGTCCGAGAGTTGCCACACCGGATCCGGCTTTCACCAAAAACATGTCGGCGTGCCCGTGATAGCAGCCTTCGAATTTGATCAGTTTGTCGCGGCCCGTATATGCACGCATCAGCCGCAGTACAGACATGCAGGCTTCAGTGCCGCTATTTACAAAACGGACCATTTCGACGCTTGGCACTGCGTCGATCACCATTTCGGCTAGTTGGTTTTCCAGCTCACAGGGGGCACCAAAGCTTGTGCCCTTTTCAAGGGCTTCCTGTAAGGCGGCGATGACCTCTGGGTGTGCATGGCCGCAGATTGCGGGCCCCCAGCTGCCGATGTAGTCGATGAAACGATTGCCATCCACGTCCCAGGCGTAGGCACCTTTCACGCGGTCAAAGACGATCGGCTGACCGCCTACGGAGCGGAATGCCCGCACTGGTGAACTGACGCCACCAGGCATTAACCGCTGGGCGGCGGTGAAAATTGCCTGGGAGCGGCTGGTGTTCAAGGCTGAAGCTGTCACAGGGACCGAAGCCAAGTGGCTGATACGAACCGTTTGCCATCTTGACCCAAAATGGTCAGAAGCGGATGAACTATGTCAGGTCATCCGCTTTTGAGCGGCTCTGCTGCCTAGTTTGTCGAATAGATGCTTGGGCATGGTGTCCTACGACTGGACAGCTCTGGACAGGGACTTGAGGCGTTTTATGCCAAAGAAGTCAGTGGTCTTTAAGCGTCAAGAGCTGCTCGTGTACGACTGTGACGGGTTGACCATCGATCGTCACTGCCCACCCTTGGCGGTGTTGCCAGAGACCACTGAGGAGGTGGCTCAGGTGTTGGCATGTTGTTATCGACACGGCATACCTTTTGTCGCCCGTGGCAGTGGAACGGGGCTTTCTGGAGGTGCGTTGGTCGAGCAAGAGGCGCTGTTGGTGGTAACCAGTCGCATGCGCAAAATTATTTCGGTGGACCTTGAAAACCAGACCGTTACGGTGCAGCCAGGGGTGATCAATAGTTGGGTAACCACGGCGGTAGCTGGGGAGGGTTTTTATTACGCTCCCGATCCTTCAAGCCAGGTGGTGTGCAGCATCGGCGGCAATGTGGCCGAGAACTCAGGCGGCGTGCACTGCCTCAAATATGGCGTCACCAGTAATCATGTTTTAGGGATTGAAATAGTGCTTCCCGATGGCACGGTGACCACTCTCGGTGGTGGACTCTCGGAGCATGCTGAGCTTGATTTGCGTGGCGCCTTCATTGGCAGTGAAGGCACCTTGGGGATCGCTACTGCCATCACTTTGCGACTGTTGCGAACACCGCAACATGTGAATGTGTTGTTGGCAGATTTCCCCACGATGGAGTCTGCTGGCGAGGCTGTGCGTCAGGTCACTGCCGCTGGTGTGCTGCCTGCGGGGATGGAGATCATGGATAACTTCATGATTAATGCGGTCAACGATCTGTTTGGCTTCGACGAATATCCACGTGATGCAGCGGCAGTGTTGCTTATCGAGCTCGATGGTCAGGCCGCGGAAGTAACTGTGGCCGCAGATCAGGCCAGTGGTTTTTGTAGGCAGGCAGGAGCTAGGAACATTCGACGTGCAGAAGATGCCGCTGACTGTGCCCTGCTTTGGAAGGGACGCAAATCAGCATTTGCTGCGATTGGGCAGATCTCTCCTACCTATTACGTGCAGGACGGGGTTGTTCCTCGCAGTGCTCTGCCAAGCGTGTTAGCGGCAATACAACGTCTCAGTAGGGAGTATGAGCTGCCGGTTGCCAATGTTTTTCATGCTGGCGATGGCAATTTGCACCCTCTAATTCTCTATAAAGCAGACGCAGCTGATGTTCAGACCCGTGTTCGGGATTTGGGGTCAGCCATTCTGCGGGAGTGTCTTGCGGCTGGTGGCAGCATCACTGGTGAACATGGGGTTGGCTCTGATAAGCGCTGTTATCTCGAGTGGATGTTTGCCCCGGATGATCTGGCCACTATGCAATTGCTACGAAGAGCCTTTGATCCTGATATGAGGGCTAATCCAGGCAAGATTTTCCCTACTCCGAAAAGCTGCGGTGAGTCGGCTCGACGTCAGGTCACATTGACATCTGAAGGTATCGAGATGCCTTCAGATGTCAAGACATTCTGACCTGAGGAAGGGGTATGTGTTTTGGTTGTTTTTGTGGATCAAACAAGTCAATTCTTCAATCGCCGAATAGTTCAGATATTTCTTCATCGTCTTCAGTTGGAGGCCAGCTGAGATCGACTGTCACCGGGGCGTGATCACTGGGCTTCTCGTTGCCACGTACATGCTTATGGATCACACAGCTTTTGGCTTGAGAGAGGAGTTCATCACATAAGTAGATGTGATCAATACGCCAACCGCGATCACGGTCCCAGGCGCCACTCCGATAGTCCCACCAGCTCCAATGGTTTGTATCTGGTTCGAAGACACGGAACACATCGTGGAGTCGATTTCCTAGAACCTGAAGCAGAGCTTTCCTCTCTAGATCACTGGCCATGATCTCTCCAGTTAGTCGATCAGGATTGTGAATGTCCCTTGCTTCTAATGCGATGTTGAAATCCCCCACTAAACAGAGGGGTTCATCTCGTTTGGCCTGGGCATTTAGATAGCGGTTCAGGCAGCTGAGCCATTCGAGTTTGTAAGCATATTTCTCCGATTTCAGAGCGGAGCCGTTGGGCACGTAGAGATTCACCACACGGATGTTGTTTATAAGAGCGCTAATAACCCGCTTTTGCTCTCCTAGTCGCAAGGCTTCGGCATCTTCTGGTAGCTCACCACTCAGGCCTAGGCGTACATCTTCTAATGGTTGACGGCTAACGATTGCTACGCCGTTGTATGCCTTCTGTCCGTAAAAACTCACCTGATAACCCTGATCTTCAAATGCCTGATGAGGGAAAAGTGGGTCGTCCACTTTGGTTTCTTGTAGGCAGAGCAGATCGGGTTTGACGTCCTTTAGCCAAGTTTGCACCTGATCGAGGCGGCTGCGAATCGAGTTGACGTTCCAGGTGGCGATCTGCACAGGTCATAGTGATTTGTCCACGACCATTAGCATTAACTCCTCTCTATGAATTTGGGGGATACTTCATTGGTCAACCGAGTCCCCTTAGTTCCTCCTGCCTTGCGCAAACTTGGTATTGCTGCGTTCCCAATAGCTCTTCTCTTTCTATCAATAGGTTTTGATCGCGTCAAAGCTCAGGTTTCAGATGAATATCAGACACTTCAAGAGCGCGAGCTTTATAACACCGTTCCTGGCAGTGAAGACAATGGAACGATGTTTGATGCCGCTAATCCATGGGAGCTTATGAATCGTTTGCGAAGGTCTACAGCGATGGATGACGCCACAAATCCTTCAGATGCAATCGATGCAGCCCTCGAGGCTCTGGAGCAGGATTCCACTCCCTAGTTTTCTATGAGCCAGCCTTGAGATAAGCACTCGCACCTTTTGTGCGGATCGAATCAAGCCCCCATTGGCCAGCCAGGCCATCTATTAGGGGATCGGATTCTCCAGGTTTTCTACGACGTGCTCGAGCTTCTCTAAGCAGAGCCTGTGCTTGCTGGCTATTGCCTTGTTCTTGTTGCATAAGTGCCAAAGCAATCAGAGGGCGTGCATCGTTGGCTGATTCATTGGCTAGAAAGCGATAGAGCGAAGCAGCAGCAGCAACTTGTCCTGTTTGGCGTTGCAAATCTGCCAGTAGAAGCCCTATTGCAAGCCGCTCTCCTTTTGTTTTGGATTCAAATCTTTTTTTGAGCTCGGCAACAGCTGCTTTGCCTCGCCCAGTCTCTAAGTCGAGCAATATCTTTAGTTGGAGAACCTCTAGGGTCTGAGGATGAAGGCTCAGCAGGTGGTTTGTCTGCTCAAGTGCTCCATCGAGATCTCCCTGTTGACGTTTTAGTTCCGCGAGCATCAATCCCCAGACCCAAGTTTTTGGTTCTCTAGCTATCAGCAGTTCAAGCATGCTTGACGCTTGTTCATAACGGTCCAATACCAACAGCCGCTCCAGCAACTGCTGCTGCCCTTCTCTGTTTAGGGAACCATTCTGTTGACGATTGAGCAGGTTCTTCACTTGCTTATTCAGTATTTCTCGATTGCCTAGCGTTTTGGATTCAGGTGTCATCAATTGTGCTCCAAACCAGACCAGTCCGGAAGCTGTGATGAGTCCTGTTGCAAACAGGATTATTCCGCGGAAGGGCAGAATCCTTTCGGACTTGAGCGCCACAGAGAGTAGAAAATTACTTATTTAGTTTGGGACGGTTTACGAAGGCTGGCTAGATTCGTGCATGGGCCAGTGGATGCCCTTTCTTTCGATGCGCGACCATCCGATTCCTGCGGTCACCGAGCCGTTGCAATACAGGGCCATCGGTGTCGTAAGAGGCACCTATCGGCCAGAAGATCCTGAACAGTTCACCAGAGGTTTTTTGGTGGATTCAGAAGGTGTTGAGATTGAGGCGGTAGTCCTAGGACGTGTGCTCACCTTGATGCGTCGTCATCTGGTAATGGACCAGCCCCATCTTTGGGTTGTTTATCCTCGCTGCCGCGAGCAAGATCATCTTCATCTACAGATCGCTGGAATATGGGAGCCCAGCACCCTCAAACAAGCATTGTCTGATGAGAGTGAGTCAGATTCTCAGTGTGAAAACAGCTTGACAATTGAAGATCAGCTTCCCGAGGGAGACGACTACTTCTCAATTCGCGGTGAACTGATCTACACCAGACCTGAAACAGGTGACTTGGTCTTAAAAATTCGCCAGCAGCCCAGGGGTGATGGCAATAGACCAGTGCCGTTCAAGTTGCAAATAAAAGGGGATGTTCCCTTAACTCACCTGCGCCATTTTGTGAGTTTGGATGTGCGACGACGCGCTCAGCAGCTTCATCTTGAGGGATATGAAGTTATGGGGCCGATGCCAACTCGTGGTGGCAAGGGGCGAGGAGGCCGTGGTGCACTGATTCGGCGAGATGGTCGCGGTAGCAAGACCAATTCAAATCCCAATCCCAAGTCAAATAGCTGATGTTGTTGGCTGAGCCTGTTGCGCTGATCTTTATTGGTTTAGGTGTAATTGTTTTGACCGTTCGGCTTGCCTATGCCTGCTTTCCTGCTCGGTGGTGTGTCCAGTTCCCTGAGGTTTTCTCGCTGGGTTAATGACGACCCTGTTTGTTGATTGCCCAACGGGTTTAGCTGGAGACATGCTCTTAGCAGCATTGTTGGATCTTGGGGTGCCACGTGCAGTGATTGAGGCTCCTCTTGCAGTGCTTGGTTTAGAGCACGCTTATGCCCTTACGGTTGCGGAGGATTGCAGCGCTGGGCTGAGGGGATTGAAAGTATCCGTGGAAAGGCTCGAAACTGAGCCTCCTCATCGGCGTTGGCATGACATCAGAGCGCTGATCCTCAAGGCTGATTGGCCGGAGCCTTTACAGATCAAGGTGCTTGCGGTGTTCAAGGCTTTAGCAGAAGCAGAGGCTGCGGTTCATGGTTGCAGCGTTGATCAGGTGCATTTCCATGAAGTGGGCATGATTGATTCCCTGGTGGATGTGGTGGCTGTTTGTGCGGCAGTTGAGCACTTGGCTCCCGAGCAGATTGTCTGTGCAGCCCCTCCGGCAGGACGCGGCAACATAGAAACTGCTCACGGCTTATTGCCGGTTCCAGTCCCGGCTGTGTTGGAGCTAGCCAGGCGACATCAAATAGGCTTGGATGTTGGCGATCAGCTTCCCGCTTGTGAACTCACTACACCAACGGGGCTTGCATTGATGGCTGTGCTGGCAGAGCGCTTTGGCCAGCCATCCTCGCTAAATATCAAGGCGATTGGTGTGGGTTTGGGGCATCGCAATCTTGATCGCCCCAACCTGCTGCGAATCTGTGAGCTCGATGGCTTAACCAAGGAGCCATCAGATCAAGAGATGGCTGGCTTGAGATGGCAGCCGGTGGTTGTGCAGGAAGCTTGGCTTGATGACACCACCCCTGAGGATCTCGCGGTTCTTAGTGATCAATTACGGAATGCTGGAGCTCTAGATGTTGTCTCTGAACAGCTGCAGATGAAGAAAGGACGTTTGGGTGTGAGCTTGAAAGCATTAGTGACTCCTGATCAAGCCCCTGGCTTGCGCGTGGTGTGGTTTTCTCAGGGAACAACCCTGGGCCTGCGGGAGCATTCCCACGGGCGTTGGTTATTGCCCCGTCGCGGTGGATCTTGTTCCACCCCCTGGGGTGAGGTACGTGTCAAGCAGGTGCGGCGTCCAGGTGGTGGATTGAGCCTTAAGCCTGAACACGATGATCTTCTGCGCCTCAGCCTTGAGACGGGCCATTCAGTGGAGGAGGTGCGGCGGCAAGTGTTTTTGGCTTCTGAGGATTTCACCGCAACTGAAGACTGGTCATGGTGAGGACAGGTTTTTTTGGTTATTTACGCAGCTTGAGGCTTTGGTTGGGCAAGGTATCTATACCCGGTGGTCTTCGGCTTTGGATCACGCTTGCGAGTCTTGCTTTTGTGGTGGTGGCCTTGGTCAGCCATGGGGAGCAATTGCGTCAACTTTCGCTGACCGGCTTGTCCTTTTGCTGGTTGTTACTTGGCGTAGGCATTACTTGGTTCAGTCTCCTAGTAAATGCATTCGCTTGGCGGGTGCTGGTTGGTTGGCTGGGTCATCGTCCTAGTGAAGTTTCACTGGTGCCGCTTTTTTTAAGCAGCAATTTGCTCAAGTATCTACCTGGCGGGATTTGGCATTTTGTTGAGCGAATGCGGGTGTTAAGGCCCCATATGGGGGCAGGGCCAGCATTGGCATCTGTGTTGCTCGAGCCTTTGTTGATGGTTGTGGCGGCTCTGCTTTGGGTTCCTTTTGGCGGTTGGCAGTCAGGCCTTGCTATCGCTTGTTGCTTGCCAACAATGTTGTTGGTTCCTCGTTGGCGCGAGCCTCTACTCAAGCGTTTGGAGCGGACCAAAGCCAAGCAGCTCGACCGTGCTGATGCGGGTCTGGTTGGGGCTGTCTCGCCAGAGGCCTTAGGCAGTGGCCGAGATGACTATCCCTGGAGAGCACTGGCGATGGAGATGCTTTTCGTGGCGTTTCGTTTTGGTGGATTCTGGTGTTGTGTGATGGCGTTTTCCTTGAGCCCCAGCTTGTCGACGGGGGAATGGTTAGCAGGGTTTGCTTTGGCCTGGACAGTGGGCTTAGTGGTTCCTGGTGCCCCTGGCGGTTTAGGTGTATTTGAAGCCACTCTCTTGCTGCGCCTGGGCTCTGAAGTGCCGGAAGCGTCTCTTTTGGCAGTGGTGCTCTGCTACAGGGTGATTGCCACCATTGCTGATGGACTTGCAGCCGCTGCCGTTTGGGGGGATCAGGTGTTGCTAAAGCGCTACAGCAGTTAATGTCAATACTGAAAAGGAACACTGATAAAGCTCGGCTTCTGTATCAATCTGAATGGAGAAAACCTTCTGCAGCTCAGCACAGATATCAACCACCAGCGAATTTAATCTGATCAATTCACTTGTTCCTTTGCTTTCGCAGATTCTATTAAGACGGCAAAGTCGTTAAGAGCATCATTCTTGCCTACGAATGCAGGGAAGTAGTGGCTGCCAGACTTATGGGCTTGGTTTGTTTGATAACGAGGTAAGGAATTGCTGGTGTTGAAATTGCTCTTGCTGGCTAGAGGTGAGGTGAGCTACGACTAGGCTCTAAATGAGGAGAAAGATGACTGGCTTTTTTGCGCTGTTGATGGCTTGGCGTTGGCCGCTAGCGATCATCGTTAGCACAGCTTTTTTAAGTAGAGCTTTAATTGTGATCGCTCGAGCTGGAATTAGAGTCGAGATCTTTACCCGACGTCCGATCAGTGTTTCAACTGGGCCATCAGCGATTCAGGCCGAAGTCACTAAAGTTCGGCTTTAGAAACTGACGCTTTTGCTTGAGCACTAATGCCAAAGGTTTATGTTCTTGTTGTTGTAAGTACTAGCCCGTTGGCCGCATGAAAAACTCATCTAATCTTAGTGATCTATTGATGCATGGATCATGGTGATTCGACTAGCATAGAGAGTTGATTAATCCTTGATAGTTTTTCGTCTGCGCGATAACGGCTGTAAAAAAGTGGCTTTTTGGCACCTATCTAAATTTTTGCTAATAGTCCAGATTGGCGAGTGATAGATTGAGTGCATGACACACAGTATTTTGTTGTTAGCAGGAACATTAGAATAAAGTATTAGGGCTTCTGGTTAAGGGTATCTATAGTGTTTTCAAGCGAGAGTTAAGCTATTGAAAATCCTCGCCAGATTAATAGCGAGGATTTTTTGCTTGCAAATGGTTTATTAAATCCATTTGCTAGGAAAGCCTGAGTCAACCTTTGACCTCCTTGTAGCCTTTTTTGGCAAACCATTTCGCAAATTCCTTCCCAAATGTTTTGACAAGTTCAAAGCCGAAACCGCTGCCAGAGATTTCTTGGACTTCTTCCATAGTTAACTCCTGGTCTGGGAGATCATTATTTTGTTTTGAGAATAGTTGGCCATCATGATTTTTGAATAAAGTGTTTTAGATTGATAGAGATAGTGGATAAAACTGTCTGTTGCTAATTCTCCTCCCCACTTGCATGTTTGTAAACTGTTTCGCCGACGCCCCAGCCAATTAGCCCTCCGACAACTCCAATGGCTGCCTTTGCGGCTCCTGCTTTTGCGGCGACAATAAATGGTGCTAAGAGGAAAAGTGGCCCGAAGCCAGCATTGATCTCAGACATTTCCTCGAAGGAAAGTTCCTCAGAGGTGTCGGGATTTAAATCGTTTGGAAAATTCATGATTTTGAAGTGGATGATAAAGTGAAGATAAATGTGGTAACTAGGCGACTGCTTTTTCAATGGCTTGATAAGTCTTTTCAGCAGCCTTATAGCCAGCGAAGGTTGCAATACCTGTAGCGACAGCCTTGCCTAATGCAATTGCTCCAACTACGAATGGAATTACACCTCCATTGATTTCCTGGAGTCCATCGAAGCCCAGCTCTTGATCGAGCAATTCAGTGTTGCTGTAGTAAGTGTTGATAGTAGTCATGGTTTTGAAGTTGATAGTGTGTGTAATAGCGAAGGCTTGATTGCCTCCGATGCACATACCATCCCTTTTTTTGTTGCCAAAGTATTGATCTAGAGCAATTAGATCTGTGATTCTGCTCACATAGATTCAATGGATGAGTC
>MPLU02312744.1_pt1 | contig 10127 bp, 7 predicted proteins | sample 1617381 | NCBI WGS metagenome assembly MPLU02 (sample SAMN05944801, study PRJNA350692) | marine metagenome | biome: marine; feature: ODZ; material: water; isolation source: 90 m water sample filtered on 0.2 um supor filter | place: Pacific Ocean | collected 2012-04-08 | depth 90m m | reverse complement strand
GCCGGCACAGCCCCACCGTCCAGCAGCCGCGCTAGACAAGCGTGCGTGAACCCCCAGATATCTTCATCATGCACCAGGTGGTGGGTCAGAAACCCCAAAGGTTCCTGCGGGTCCGTCAGCCCCTTGCGGCGGTCCTGCAGCAGTTTGGTGATATCCGCAATCAGCGTGTCCGGTGGGACAAGGCTGCGGGTGCCGCGCCAGAAAATCGGATCGATATGGGTGTTGATCTGCACCAGCCCCGGGGCGGCAATCCGGTTATCCCGCGGCAGATAGGTCGACACCCCGACATAGCCTGCGTCTGCCAGCACCGGCAGCAACCCGTCGTCCAACCGGTTCCATGGCGGCACAAAGATCGGCAGCAGGTCGTCTCCGAAAAGCTGTTGCATCCGGTTCAGCGCTTGGGCGAGCTCGTGGGCCGCATCGGGGCGCGGGTGTCCGAACTCTGCCTTTTTCGCCCCGTCGGGCGCGTGGCTGATATGCTGCCAGCCATGCACCAGCGGACGGATCAGCGGACGGTCCTTGCTATAGGCGGCAAGCGCGGGTTCTGCATGTTTAGGGATCACGGCGATATGCACGGGCAGGGACAGATCCTCGGCCAGTGCGGCAAGGCGATCCAGCGCGGGGGTTGGGGCGATGGCATCATCATCGCGCCACCAGATCGGCAGGTGCAATCCCTCTGCGCGCCATATTGCAAGCTCGGCGTCAAGAGCGGTCCAATCCACGGTCATTGCGTGCCCTTTCGCATGGTCTCGGTCAGGGTGACCGTCCTCGTGGCCCCGTCAAACCCGTCTGTCTGCGCAGGCCGGGTCGGGGCGGTGTGCAGGGCCGCCAAGGCGGATAGCAACCTGTCCGGTGTCAGATCAGCGCTGCGCAGCACCTCGATCCCCGGTAGCGCGGACAGCGCATCGGCGCGCAGCCCTTGTTCCACCTCGTTGCCGGCGTCAAAGGGGACAAACAGCGCCCGCACCCCGCTTTGCAGCACATCCAGCGCGGTATTGTAGCCGCACAAAGAGACAGAGGCGGCGGCGTGATGCAGCATCTGGCGGAATTCGGGGCGCGCCGGTTCGATCACCACATTCGCGGGGGCATCCTGCATCAGCGCGGCGCTGCGTGCGGCTGCATCCTGCCCCCCTAGCAGCAAGCGCCAGACCCGCCCCGCATCACGCGCGGCCGCGGCGCGGCAGGTGTCGAACACATGCGCGCCCACATCACCGCCCCCGGCGCTGACGATAACCTCGCCCGCGCCAAGCCGGTCGGGATGGGGGCTGGCGGGGGGCGGTGCAACGAAACCGGTATAGCGCAGCTTGCCCTGCATTGCGTCCGACACCGGCCAGCTGAGCGAGAGCGGCGTCACGGCCTCGTCCGCATGGACCAGCACCGCATCGTAATACTGCGCAACCAGATCATCGGCCAGCTGCGCCTTGGCGGGTTTGGATGGCGGCGCGAGGATATCGCGCACCGATGCGCAGATCAGTGGGCGCGCGGGCAGGGCATCTGCGGCGTCAAGCAGGGCCATGAACTCTGCCTTGAGGGTGCGGCGCCCAAAGGGGAACAGTTCGGTGATCAGCAGATCGGGGGCGCGGGTCTGGATGTGGGCGATCAGCATCTCGCGCCGCGCGGCCTTTAACGCTTCAGAGGCAAGCGTGCCGTGTTCATCCAGTAGCCGTGCGAAATCCACACCGTCAGAGCGCAGCGGCGGCAGTTGCACCACGTCAACGCCGTCGCTGTTCAACTGCGGTGCGGGCATCCCGCCCGAGACGACCTGCACATCATGCCCCGCCGCCCCATAGGCGCGGCCAAGGGTCAGGGCGCGGGCCAGATGGCCGGTGCCCAGCAGATGTGTGACGACGATGCTGACCTTCATAAGCGCGGCTCCAGTCGGATGGGATCAGGGTGGGCGGTCCAACCCTTGGGTGAAATATCCAGTAGATATAAGCGGTTGCGCTTGATCTGAAAGGGGGCGGGGCCAGCGAAATCCCAACCGGTCGCATGGGCCAGCAAAACACGCATCACGCCGATATGGCAGACGGCGACAGTGTCGCGCGTCAAGCCGTTGGCCCAAGGGATCAGCCGTTCGCGCAGGCTGTCGGGGCTTTCGCCGCCGGGTGGGGTGTAGCCCCAGCCCCAATCCTCGATATCGCGGAACCCGCTGGTGGGGTCTGCCTTAAGCTCTACGCCGTGCAGCCCTTCCCACTTGCCCCAGTCCATCTCCATCAGCGCGGGCGCGGTTTTCGGCGCGCGGTCTGCGACCAGTCGGGCGGTTTCAGCGGCGCGAGACAGGGGGCTCGACACAAGATCGGCACGGTCCCAAGGCATGGGCAATGCCAGTGCCGCCAGACCGGCACGGGCGTCATCATCCAGCGGGATATCCGTGCGCCCTTGAATGCGGCCCGCACGGTTCCAGCCTGTATGCCCGTGGCGGAGCAGGGCAAGCCGGATCATGTGCGCACCCCGCAGCTTTCCAACCCCGCCAGCAAAGTCGCGGTGGCAGTGGGAAGCAGATGATGTTGCGCGACAAAATCGCGGGCGGCTTGGGCGCGTGTGTGGCGTAGGGTTGTATCCGACAGCAGCGCTGTGATCTGTGCGACAAGCGGGGCAGTGCCGCTTTCCGGCGCGGGATAGGAGGCAGGGGCCAGCACATCGCGCACGCCGGGGCGGTCTTGGGCCACGACGGGCAGGCCCGCGGCCTGCGCCTCCAGATAGGCGAGGCCAAAGGCTTCGTTCACCCCGGGCCAGAACAGCAGCGATGCATGGCGATAGGCGGCGGCCATGGCGGTCGCATCAAGCTCCCCAAGAAACCGAACCGCGTCGCCAAAGGGGGCCATCATCGTCTCTATCTCGGTGCGGGCGGGGCCGTCACCCGCGATATCCAACCGCCAGCTGTCTGCTGGCAGCAGCGACAGCGTCTCCGCGATGATCTGATACGAGGCGCGTTTGTCCCCGTCGCGCAGCATACCGACAGCCAGCATAGGGCCATCCAGCGCGGACGGCAGAGGCAAAGCGTCCTGTGCGAGAAACGGCGGCAGATGCACCAGCCGCTGCCCCGCGGTCTGATCGCGGCGCAGCGTTTCGGCATCGCGGTGCGTGAGGTAAAAGATCACATCCGCCGCGTCGCTTGCGGCCTCGGCGGCTTGGGCGAAACCGGCCCACGGGCCTGTCAGCCGTTTGCGCGCGCGGCTGGATTCGACCAGCAGATAGGGGATGCCAAGGGCGTTGGCGACGGCGGGGCCGATCAGGTCGGGGGCCTTGTAATAGTTATGATAGGTGATCCACGCCTGCCAGCCTTCGGTGCGTCCGCGGGCGGTGGCTTGGGTCACTTCGGCCTCGGCAGCGTTGAACAGCATGGCCTGCGCCGCGCTGTCGCCCGCCCCGTCGCGGCTGCGCAGGGTGCTGGCGACTGTAACCGTCGCGCCCCCCCGTTGCAGCGCGGCCATCAATCCACGCGCCATCGCCCGATCCCCCGAGGGTACCGGATGATCAGGCGACTTTAACGGAGCGTAGAACGCAAGCCGCATCAGCCGCCCTGTGCCAGCATGGCCGTCAGCCGTTTGTGGAGCTGGCGAATGCCGGGGGCCATGGTGAACTCTGCATGCAGGCGGTCGTGGGCGGCTTCGGCCAGCCGAGGGCCAAGCGATGGATCCTCCGCAAAACGCTGCATCGCCTCGGCAAGGGCGGCGGGGGCATCGTCGCTTAGCACGCCGGTGGTGCCGCTGGTGATGAACTCGGGGATGGCGGACACGGGCGTGCTGAGCAGCGGAAGCTTCTGGCTTGCCGCTTCCATCAGCACATTGGGCAGCCCGTCACGGTCACCGTCCTTGGCAATGCGCGAAGGCAGCACGAACAGATCGGCGGCGCGCATGGCCACGATCACCTCTGGCTGGTCGCAGGCCCCGCGCCATGTGATCCGGTCGTTGATCCCGTGCGTTTCAGCGCGTGCTTTCATCGGTTCCGACAGGTCTCCGCCGCCGATATGGGTCCAGTGCCAGTCAAACTCATTCGGCAGCAGCGCCAGCGCGTCGATCAGGTTATCAAAGCCCTTCTTCTCGACCATGCGCCCGACAGACATCATCTGGAACGGGTCGCTTTTGGCGCGTTGGACCCGGGTTGGCGGTTCGGGGAAACGCGCCAGATCCAGCCCGTGATAGACCAGATCAATCCGGTCAGGGGCGGTGGTAAGACTGCGCAGATGTTGCGCGTTAAAGTCCGTGCAGGTGGCACCAAAGGCGGCACCGTGGCTGGCGGGGTCCAGCTTTTCGCGCAACTCCCATTCGGGCGAGGTCCAGATGTCCTTGGCGTGGGCAGAAAAGCTCCACGGTAGTCCGCGCAGGATCGCGGCATAGCGCGCGACCGAGGACGGGGTGTGCAGGAAATGCGCATAGATGCCGCGGGTCTCGGCGGGGAGCTCATGTGCCATGACGCAGGCCTGACCAAAGCGGCGACGGCGGTTAGGGGTGTCATCGCGAACGAGGTCTTGTTGGAAAACCTCCCATGCCGCGTCGTAGCCGGGCATGGCTTTCGCGGCCTCTTGTGCTGCGGCCACACGTTCGGGATCGTCGCGCAGGTATTCCGGCAAATAGCGCACGCGCGCTTGCAGCCGGTCGTGCAACGGGTGGGTTTTCGTATCGGTCGGGTGGCGCAGCGACCAGATGTCGAAGCGCAGACCGGCTTCTTCAAGGGCGACAAGTTCTTGTGCGATGAAGGTCTCGGACAGGCGCGGCCAGCCTTTGACCACAATGGCGAGGGGGGCGGGGGTGTCGGTCATGCGCCACCGCCCATCAGGGCGCGGCCCCGTTCAACCACCACGTCAAGCCCGTCCAGCAGCCCGTCTGCACCGGCTTGCGAGGGTTTGTTCTGATGCGGCAGGTTGCGGATTGCGGCGATCATCGCCTGCGGTGTCATGCCATCACGGGTTTCTTCCAACATGCGGACGAGCCCAAGCTCTTCGGCGCGGCTGGCGCGGATCCATTGTTCCAACCGGGGCACGGTGCGCGGCACGATGACGGCGCGTTTGTCAAAAGACAGCACCTCGCAGAAGGTGTTGTAACCGCCCATGCAAACCACGCCCTCAGCCCCGACATAAAGCTGTTCGATCCGGCTATCAAAGCCAAGCGCGGTCACCCGTCCGCCCAGCTTGGCCACCCGCGCGTCAAAGGCGTCGCGGACGTCGCCGGACAGGAAGGGGCCGTAGATCAGCTTGGCATTTGGCGTCAGGTCGGGGTCTTGCTCGTAGGCGTCCAGCACCAGCGACACCATCGCGGCACCGTCCCCGCCGCCGCCGGGGGTAATCAGCACATAGGGCTCTTCGGCGGGGGGCGTTTCGTCCGGGGCCTCGCGGCGCAGGTAGCCGGTCCAATGCATCCGGTCGTGAACCGCCTGCGACAGGGGCAACCCCTTGGTCGGGTCATACACATCTCGCATGCCGTAGACCCAAATCTCGTCATAGTATGTCTCGGTCGCTTCAACCGCGCCCTTGCGTTCCCATTCGGCGGCCAGCACCTCGGGTTCGTCCAGCACGTCGCGCAGGCCCAGCACGACTTTGGTGGTGCCATTCTCGCGCAGCCAGTCAAGGCTGGGCAGCAGTTCCCCGCGAAAGCCCGTCGGCTCTTTATCCACGATCAGCAGATCGGGGGTGTATTCCTCGATCGCGGTGCGGATCAGACCGGCCCGCAGAGAGGTGACCTCGTCGATATCAAGGCCAAGCGTTTGCGCCACATAGCTGCCGTCGGCCAGCTTCGTCACGCCGGGAAGGCGGATGTGGTCGACGCCTTTGGGAAAGGTGAAACGCCCCGCGACGGGCGATCCGGTCAGGATGATGGCCGAGGCATCTTCGTCGCCGTCCATCAAGGCGGCAGCCAGTGCGCGCGACCGCCGTAAGTGGCCCAATCCAAAGGTGTCGTGGCTATAGAAAAGCACCCGCCGCGCTGGTTTGCCATTGCGGGCGTTGTTCGAGACCGTTTGGCGCATGGGCCGATCCTAACTTAGTCAAATATCCTTGGCCGCAGCTATCAGTCTGGCGGCTAGAAAGCGTTTATTGTCGAAGGCAGGTGAACCCGTCCCGCCCGATGCACCCAGAAACCGAATACACTCACATCACCTTGGTCTGCCGGTCGAACAGCCCAATAAGAATACCTTAGGCATCTATGGCGAACATGTCATGCATTTCAGCACCTTCCGCCGTCGCCGCCCCTGAATGGGCTGCGAAAACCGGCGTTTGAGCGGGCCAAGCCCGTGGGAAGATGCGGCGCGTGTCATATTCGGCGTCCTTCGCGGTTCATCGTCAGGGGGAGTAGGTGGGGCCGGGGGGTTAAGATTGCAATGGCACGGGGGGTGGCTTAGCGTTCTGGGACTGCGCCCCAAGGCCATGAGCGAGGACATATGCGGCATTTCATCTTCACCCTTCTTTTGTCGCTGTGGGTCTTGCCCTTTGCCAACGCCGCGACGGCGCAAGGGGTTCTGTCCCTTTTGCCAACAGCGCAGGAAACTGCCGTCAGCGATGCAGAAGGCGATGCCGCGCGACTGCAAGAGGTCATCAGACAAGCCGCTGAAAGCGGGGTGAGTGTGGTGGTGGTCGATAGCGCGGGCCAGTTGTTGAACCAGCCCGCATCTGCCCAAGCGACCGAGGGCGACCGGCAAGAGGCGGCGCTGGCCAAGGAAACCTCTGCGCTGATGCACCTGCAAGAACGGGGCAACCAGTTCCGCACTGCCTTGATCGAACGCATCGTGCAGTTGCCCGACGCGATCAACGAGGTGATCTATATTCTGCGGGCCGCCAGCCCGGACGGCACGCTTTGGGCCTTTGGTGAGACGCTGCTGGTGGCGCTCGCGCTGTTTGCTGTCGGGGCCGTGGTGGAGGTAGAGCTGTTTGGCAAGCGAATGGCACGCGGCTTCGTCACCGCCAAAGTGCAGGCGAACCCCGTCGGCTATACCGAAAAGATGCCGTTTCTGGTGTTTCGGTTTTTCATGGGGATCATCGGCGTTCTGGTGTCGATGGTGGTGGCCTATATTCTGGGCACGCTGCTGTTTGGACCGCTTGAAGACACGGCGATCCAGTTCACTGTCACGCTGATCAACATCGGCTATTTCGTCTGTCGCGTGGCCGCGGGCCTGTGGCGGATGATCCTGTCACCCTTCCTGTCGCAATACCGCATCCCCGTGTTCAGCGACCGCGACGCCAAACGCCTGCACCGCTGGCTGTGGATGATGGCAAGCCTTGATACCGTCGCGATCCTGTTCGGTATCTGGATCGCTGAACTGGGGCTGAATTATGATGTCTATGCTTTCATCGCCTCCCTGATGTCGGCGGCGATCGTCGTGGCGAATATTCTGATGATCTGGGTCAACCGCCGCCCCATTTCAAACGCGCTGCGCCAGGGCAAGCCCGCGTCGGAATGCAGCGCCGTGGGGCGATTTATGTCGCGGGCCTGGGCACCGCTGGTGGTGGCCTACGCGATTTTTGCCTGGTTCGAACTGACCTATGATCTGGTGCTCGAGAACCCGAGCTCCGTGCCTCTGATCGCGGGGGCTTATGGTATTCTGGTGTCGATTATCGTGGTCTACGGTGTGATCAACTATGCTATTGAACGCGGCTTTGCCCGCGCGCGCATGATGCGCCGCCTGAACGAGCTGCGCCGCGAAAAGCGCGTTGATGCCGCCCTGGACGAGGACGCGCCCGAGGCCGCCGGCACTGCGCAAGCGGATGATACCATGTCGCTGGACGAGGCTGACAGACAGGCCGCAATGGTGCCACGCCAAAGTCTTACCAGCTTTGAAGGTCTGGCGCGGCGCGTGGCCGGTATCCTCGCCTTCGTTACGGGGGCCTATGCGTTCTTCTATATCTGGGACACAGAAGCAACGTTGATGGTCGAAAGCCACGCGGACAAGCTGCTGGACGTGATGGTGATCCTGTTTATCGGCTACGTCGTCTATCACGCCTTCCGCATCTGGATCGACAGCAAGATCGAGGCCGAAACCGCCGACCAGCCCGAGGCGGAACTGGGCGACGAAGGCAGCGGCGCGTCCTCTGCCAGCCGATTGGCAACGCTGCTGCCGCTGTTTCGCAACTTTGTCCTGATCGTTCTGATCGTGACCATCGCCCTCATCGTGTTGATGGAATTCGGGATCAATGTCGGCCCGCTGTTCGCCGGTGCGGGGATCGTCGGTGTTGCCGTCGGCTTTGGCAGTCAAGCACTGGTGCGCGATATCTTTGCCGGCGCGTTCTTTCTGTTCGACGATGCCTTCCGCAAGGGGGAATACCTTGATGTGGGCGGCGTGAAGGGCACGGTCGAGAAAATCTCGGTCCGGTCGTTCCAGCTGCGCCACCATCTGGGCGCGCTGCACACCATTCCCTTTGGCGAGCTGCAGGTGATGACCAACTACAGCCGCGACTGGGTGATCATGAAGCTGCCGTTGCGGGTGACCTATGACACCGATGTCGAACGCGTTCGCAAGCTGATCAAAAAACTTGGCATCGCGCTGCTGGATGATCCGGTGATCGGCGACAACTTTATCCAGCCGCTGAAATCGCAGGGCGTGATTGAAATGCAGGATTCCGCGATGATCATCCGGGTCAAGTTCATGACCAAACCCGGGGATCAATGGCTGGTGCGCAAGAAGGTCTATGAGGAAATCCGAGCCTTGTTTGAGCGCGAAGGAATCCGTTTTGCCCATCGGGAGGTCACTGTGCGTCTGGCCGACGGCAAGGTCAAAGACCTGAGCGACGAGGAACGCGATGCGGTGACCGCAGCGGCGCAGGCATCGCTGGAAGAAGAGGCACAAACCGGCCCGGAACCGGGCGGGGACGACCGATAGCCGCGTCTCGCGCAGTTGTGACATTGAAACGGCGGCGGCGGGCGCTAGCATCATCTTCACCTGCAACAGGAGAATTCCCATGAAACAGTCCAGACGCCAATTCCTGACGACCACCGTCGCCACTGCCGGGGTTGTGACGCTACTGCCTTATGCCGCGCAAGCCGCGGCTCACGGTGGCAATATGTTCCCGATGACCGGCGGCGAGGTCAAAGTGCACCCCATCGACCACGCGTCCTTTGTGATGGAGACGCCAGCCGGCGTGATCTACTGCGATCCCGTGGGCGAGGTCGCCAACTACAGCGATTTTGCCACCCCCGATCTGATCCTGATCACCCACGAGCATGGCGATCACTATAACGCCGAAACACTGGCCGGAGTGGTGGGCGAAAACACGCAGATCCTTACCAATCCTGCCGTCTACGACATGCTGCCCGAGACGCTGAAGGCCAAGGCGAATGCACTGGCCAATGGCGAGCAGGCGATGTTCAACGAGGTCTCGATCGAGGCGATCCCCGCCTATAACACCACCGAAGAACGCAAGCAGTTCCACCCGCAGGGGCGTGACAACGGCTATATCGTGAACCTCGGTGATTTCCGCGTGTATATCTCGGGCGATACCGAAGCGACGCCGGAGATGCTGGCGCTAGAGAATATCGATCTGGCGTTTGTCTGTATGAACCTGCCGTTTACCATGGACGCGACCTCGGCCGCGGCTGCGGTGTCGACGTTCAAACCCTCTTTCGTCTACCCCTACCATTACCGTGGGCGCGACGACGGCACGCAAGACCCCGCCGCCTTTGCCGCCATGGTCGGCGAGGGGATCGAAGTCAAAATGGGCGACTGGTACTAACCCGGCGCAGCGGGGGGCCAGCCCCCCGCACCCCCCGGGATTTAGACCATTTGGAACTGAAGGCCCCAGCGGGTCAGGATTTATACGGATCAAGGCTTGCGCGCAGACCATCGCCCAGGAAGTTGAACGCCAGCACCACGACGATGATCGGCAGCATGGGAATGGCGGTCCACCAGTAGATTTCGATGCTCGCCAGATTTTGCGCGTCATTCAGCATGACGCCCCAGCTGACCGCGGGTGCGCGTAGACCCAACCCGAGGTAGCTCAGCGCGGTTTCCCCAAGGATCATCGCCGGGATCGACAGGGTCGCGCTGGCGATCAGATGCGACATGAAATTCGGCAATAGATGTTTGCGGATCACCCGTGCGGGCGACGCGCCCATCATCTCGGCCGCTTTGACGTATTCCTCTTCACGCAGGCTCAGGAATTTTGACCGCACCGCCCGCGCCAGGCCGGGCCAGTCCAGAAT
>MPLU02182572.1_pt1 | contig 10128 bp, 4 predicted proteins | sample 1617381 | NCBI WGS metagenome assembly MPLU02 (sample SAMN05944801, study PRJNA350692) | marine metagenome | biome: marine; feature: ODZ; material: water; isolation source: 90 m water sample filtered on 0.2 um supor filter | place: Pacific Ocean | collected 2012-04-08 | depth 90m m | reverse complement strand
TTGGGCAAAACGGCACCGCTTACGCGAAGGCGAACTCATCGAGGAAGACGCGATTCACCGCGGGCAATTCGGAGTGAGTTTCGACAACCTCGGACGATTCTACACCTGCAGAGAAAGCACGGCCGCCATGATGGACTACATGCCGGAGGAATACGCACGCCGCCATCCTGGTCTCCGCGATTTTGCAAACCGGAACGGAGGGCCGGGTCGGCTGGGTGTGGGCGCCGTAATCTCCGGCCAGGCTCAGGAAGTGTTTCCGATCCGCCCCACGCCGCAGATCACTCTCGGAGGTTTAGAGTTGCGCGACGACGGAACATTGCGCACCTACACGATAGCCTCCGGCACCTGTGTCTACCGTGGTGATCAGTTTCCCGATGACGCACGAGAGAACTTGTTTGTGCCTGAAGCGGGTGGCCATCTCATCGGTCGCCTCGTCGTAGCAGATGGACTTACCCCACAAGCCAAACGCCACTATCCGGCCGGACAGGAACTTCTCGCTTCCACAGACGAACGGTTCCGACCCATCAATGCCCGCACCGGCCCGGACGGCGCCCTTTACATCGCCGACATGTACAAGGGCGTCATCGAACACGTCATCTTCCTCGTGCCCTGGATCACCGACCAGGTGAAGGCGCGAAATCTCGAGTCCGGCATTGACCTCGGCCGGATCTGGAGAATCGTCGCAACCGATCGGCCCATCTCCTACGAGTCCCCCGTCCTGTCCAAACGAAGTGCCCACCAGCTCGTCGAGGCTTTGAGCCATCCCAACGGCTGGAGGCGAGACACCGCCCAGCGCCTTCTCGTCGACAGGCGCCTCACCGAAGCGGTGCCACCACTCAAGAAGCTCGCCTTGGAAGGCGAGTCCTATCTCGGACGAATGCATGCGCTCTGGACTCTGGAGGGATTGGGCGCTCTCGATTGGTCGACTGCTAGCGAGGCTCTCAAACACGAACATGGCTACGTTCGCGCCACGGCCCTTCGGGTCATGGACAAGATCATGACGGATCAGCTGCGGCCTAAGACCGTGGCCGAGATCGCGGTGCTCACCGGAGATCGCGGAGAGTCCAATTCGGAGGTGCTCCAACAGGCGCTCATCACGCTCAGTGCCGCCGCTGTCGAGCCGGATGACTTCCGTCTGCTCCTCCAACTTGTCGCCAAGAGACCCGATGACCTCGGACGCACCGCCGCTCTTACCGGCATTGCGGGTCGCGAAGCGGATTGTATTGAGGTGGCGATGCAACCGGTCGAGGGCGTTCCGCAAGTCTTGCGAGAACAGTTCGTCCGCGATTTGACTGCGCTCATTGAGATCACCAGAACTGGAAGTGACGCAGCGGAGTCGAAGGTGAACTACGAATCACTCACTGCTGATCAGGTGGAACGGGCCAAACTCGGAACTGAGAAGTACACGGTGTTGTGCGCCTCCTGTCACCACCCGCACGGGCTCGGTACGCCTGGAGTGGCACCGCGGCTGGCAAAGAGCGAATGGGTAACCGGATCCCCCGAACGCCTCGCCCAGATCGTCCTGCGCGGCTTGGTGGGACCCATCGAGGTAAGCGGGCAAGAATGGAATCTCCACATGCCAGGGATCGGAAGTTCAGGCGCGGTGGACGATGACGACCTTGCTGCCATCCTCACGTTCATCCGGCGCGCCTGGGGCAATACCGCTGATCCAGTCGATCCGGACTTGATCGCCCGTGAGCGCAAAGCGTCCGCCGACCGCAGGTTCCCTTGGACCGCGCCGGAACTGGCAGGCAAGGACGCCCCGAGTGGACCCGAACCTATCCGGCCCGATGACAAGGGCCAATTCACTCTCTATTCCAAGACGGCGCAGCTTTTTGCAAAGCAACTTCGTTATCACCCCGACCTCGACCTGATCGGTCCCTGGGTGAACGAGAGCGACGCCGCCCTGTGGCAAGTCGACCTTCCGGCCGCCGGCCGCTACCGGGTCCACCTCCTTCACGCCATGGACGACAATAACGCTGGGAACACCTGGCTGATCAAATCCGACCTTGGCGTACTCGAGGGCAAGGTCAGCACTACCGGCGGCTTCGACAAGTTCATTGAGAAGGAAGTGGGATTTATCGAACTACAAAAGGGCTCGAACCGCATCCTCATGCGCTCTGCCGGTACGCTCAAAGGCGAGATGATCGATCTGCGCTCGATTCGATTTGAGCCGCATTCGAACGATTCCGGCGAATGATGTTGAACCAATTTTGTCCCGCCGTACCGTTAACGACCGCTTTTAAAATGGTCAAACTGGTAATATTTTCAGTTACGTTTTAGGGTGTTTGATTAAGTTTATTGAGAGAATTAGTTGAGGTTCGGATGTTTAGTTTTGAATTCGGGGAAGGGGGCGGGGGCGTTAGGAGGAAAGCGCTCAAGAATCATTTGGAGGCGGTCCAGACGACCCGGAGCAATTTTATCCTGAGCACTGATTTTTTGTTGCTGTAGGGGATCCTTGTTCATGTCGTGAAAGGCACCTTTATTATCCACGAAATGATGCCAATCTCGGATCATGCGAAAGTTGCCAATTTGAGAATAAATCCAGCTGCGTTTTTCAAAGGGATCTACACTACCGCGCAGGCTGGGGACAAAGGATCGGCCGTCGAGTTTCAGCTTCTCCGGGAGAGCAATGCCCGCTAATTCTAAGCAGGTGGGATATATATCAGTAAAATCAATCAGGTCGCGAGAGACGATGCCGCCTTTGGCTAAAAATGGGGCGCGTACAATAAAGGGTACATGCACTCCCCAAGTGGCTTCCCGTCCCTTGCCTTTGGGATATGGCTTTCCATTTAGCACGCCAGAGTAGGAGGAGCCGTTGTCACCGGTGAAAATGATTACAGTACGTTTTGTTAGCCCAAGGTTGTCCACCGTACTCACCAGTTTACCAACCAACTGGTCCATGTAGGTGACATTACCCGCATAGAGTGCGGGCTTGCCTTCCGGCGGATTGATTTTGTTGAACGGCGTGGTGGTATGCGGCCCGTGAGTGAGCAGCATGGGGTAATAAACCAGAAAGGGGCGATCCTTGTGGCGCTTGATGAAATTGATGAGGAATCGATTGATGGTGTCGGGGCCGTAGGGAACTTTAGCGCGTTTGCCGTTGGTGGCAATCAGGCCGCCCCAGAAGCGCTCTTTGGTCTCCGGTTGGAAGGCCTCTACGCCGGGCCAAACGCAGTGTTCGTCGAAGCCGTGCTGCTTGAGAATTTCGGGTTGTTTGCCGAGGTGATTGATCTGCCATTTGCCGCCAATGGCGGTGGCGTATCCCCTATCGCGCAGGTGCCGAGCAAAAGTGGTAAAACGATCCGGGCGTAACCCTGCGCCACCCCAACGCGGGACGTCAAAGTGCTGCACCCAGCCGTGATTACAGGGGTATTGGCCTGTCAAGAGAGTAACACGGGTGGGGGTACAAATGGGAGTACACCAGGCAGTCTCATAACGCACGCCCTGCTTTGCCAGTTGATCAATGTTTGGTGTGGGATGCTTCGCTCCGTAGCAACTGACCCAATCCCGGCCCATGTCATCAACCATGATCAGAATGATGTTCGGGCGGTCGTCGGCGTGCGCGGCGATAGTCAGCCAAAAAAATAAAATCAGCTTTTTCATTTCGAGTGAAAGGGTTCGCTGGCTACTATGCGCTGAATCAATTCGCGCAGGCCGTATCGGTGCTTGGGCATGGCTGCGACGATGCGGTCGATATCGTCGCGGTCGCTGAAGCTGAGCCGTCGGCCGAGTGCGTAGATGAAAAGTTTCTCCGTCAGACAACGGGTGAATTGATCCGGTTTTTGCTTCAGGTAACTTCGGATTCCGGCAGAGCCGTTGACGGTTGTTCCGTCTGGCATTTTACCGGTGGCATCGATGGGCAAACGCTTGGTATAACGATCGCGCCAACGGCCCAAGAAGTCATAGTGCTCCATCGAGAGCCCGAGCGGATCGATTTTGCGGTGGCACTCGAAACAGGCGGTATTACTGCGATGTCTTTCCATCTGCTGCCGAATGGTTGTCACGCCGCGGGTGTCAGGCTCAATGGGCTCAACGTCCGGTGGCGGCGGATTGGGAGGAGTGCCGAGCAGGTTTTCCAGAATCCAGACACCTCTCAAAACCGGCTGGGTTTCCACTCCATTAGAAGTGGCTGTAAGAATGCTTCCCTGCCCCAGCAAGCCGCCACGGTGATGTTCAGGCTGCAGGTTAACGCGTTGGAATTCCTGATGAGCGATGTTCGAGATGTTATAATGTCGCGCGAGTGAAGCGTTTAGGAATGTGTAATCTGAATCAATGAATTCAAGGATGCTTCGGTTTTGCGAGAGAATATGCTGGAAATAAAGCCGGGTTTCCTCGCGCATAGCGTTTTCAATGTTGTCAGCGTAATAAGCGCGGTTCTTTTCCGGGTCGGGAGGCATCTCACCCAGCTTTCGCAAGCGCAGCCATTGCTCAGCAAAGTTTTTACTGAAGGCTGAGGCGAGTGGATTCTTTAGCATACGCTCGACTTGCGCTCTTAGCCCGGACGGAGTTTCCAAGCGGCCTGAAGCTGCCGCCGCGCGTAACTCTTTGTCAGGCATGGAACTCCAGAGAAAATACGACAGTCGCGAAGCCAATTCGTAGCTGTCTAGCTTTCGGCCCGCCGGGTGGGACGCGTATTCGGTGAGGTACAAAAACCGCGGCGAGGTGAGGATGGCGCGCATGCCATATCTTGAGGCAGCCCAGAAATCCTTGTTCTCTTCAAAATAACGCTCGGCGAGATTCAGATAGGGCTTGATTTCCTCCGCGGTGACTGGTCTGCGAAAAGCAGCATTCGCAAGCCGGGTCAGGCAGCTACGCAGATATTGCGCGTTGGGTACAACCGGTGATGGGGGGAAGAATCTGTTAAAGCCAGGTAAGGGCCATTCCTCATAAAACGGGCCTTCAATGCCGAGCGTATATACATGCAATTCAGGTCCCGAACCGATGTACATCTCAGGCGGATTGCGTGCGGGAAAAAGCGCGTCCTTGTTATACTTGGGCAACACCTTACGCAAAATGCGCTTGAATGATCCGTTGGGACCATTGGCCCAGTGCACATGGAAGGTGAAACCTTTCTCCAGCCAGACACGATGTTCAAAGGTTACAACTTTGTCGTCAGGAATTTCATATTCACCAATGATCCGGTGGGCAGTGGCGCCGAGGGCACGTGAATCGATCGAAATAGAAAGGAGCATTGGCTCATCGGAGTTGTAGCGTAAATCCTCATCTTTATATCGTGATTTGCGCCGGATGGCTCGGGCGGAAAAACGGATGACGTACTCACCGGCAGTCGGCACACCTCTCCGCTTGTCGAGCCGCGTCAGTCCGAGCGGCTGACGGAACTTAATGAACATTCGACCGGAGGCTTGCCGGTCCTCTTTGTCCAGTGAGCTTTTGGGGTTTTCAACCGCCTTATTATAACGAATGATCTCGGGCCTCGGCCCCGGGCGGACGATCTTGTCCGTCACCTTGCGTGCGGCCTCCAGATAATTACTCAACAAATGGTCTGAGGTGACGAGCCCCTCGCCTACATTATCGAATCCTTCCACAGTATCATCCGGTGGGAACGTGATTGTGGGATCGAAGTCGACCATCTTCAGGTCGAACAAGTCGCGAATCGTGTTGCGATACTCCTCTCGGTTCAGACGGCGGAGCACAACTTTACCAGAGTTTTCCTTTGCCAATTCGTGTGCGCGCGCCAGCGACTGCGTTAGGTGCCCAACCACGCGCTTGAGTTCACTCAACTTGGGTTGCGGTTTTTCTTCCGGCGGCATTTCCCCAAGGTTAAGTTGATCGAGAATTTCCTGAAAGGTTTCCGCTTCCTCAAGCTTTGCAAAATTGCCCGTCAACTGGTCGAAACGCCGATCACCTTTTTGTTTGTCCGGGCCATGGCACTGAACGCAGTAGTTCTCCAAGAAAGGTCGAAGTAGATTCGCCTTTTCCACAGCCTTTGCAGAAATTGGCGGCAGGCTAATCAACAAGACGATGGCAGCGTAGTTCCTCACGCAATCAGGTGGTTCAGGTTGCCCTTGCTGGTTGAGAACTGATCGGTTTCCACGCCCAAATTTTGCAGGACGGAAACGAAAAGATCACAAAGCGGCTTTCCATCACGACCATTACGCTCAAACTGATGATGTTCACCGGTTTTAAATCCGCCCCCGGCAAGCAAGATCGGCAGGTTGCGACTGGAATGGGAACTGGCATTGCCCATGCCGCTTCCAAAGAGAACCACCGTGGAGTCAAGAAGCGGCCTTCCATCGGCATCCTTCGTTTCCTTCATCCGGTCAAGGAAGCGCGCAAACTGGCGAGTGTAGTACAACTCTATAATCGTCAGTTGCCGCAGTAGATCCGGTCGCTTGCCATGATGGGTCAGTGAATGATAGCCCAATTCAATTCCATCAAACGGGAACAGGCGGTTGCCACCCGGGTGACCGAAGGTGATTACATTGGTCGACTGTGTTTGCAGCGCCAGCACCATTAAGTCGTACATGGCCGGCGTGTTGTAGGGATAGTTCAGATCCACCACCATCTCGTCATTGCCCCGGATCACCTCGTTGCTAGCCTTGGGCTTGGGTACATTAATCCACTTAGCTTGCCGCTCCAGTTTCCGCTCCACCTCACGCACAGCCGTAAGGTATTCATCCAGCTTGGCCTGATCGATTTTCGCCATGCGCGCGCCGAGCCTTTTGGCATCCGTTTGCACCACATCCAGAATACTGCCATTCTCATTCAGAAAATTCCGCTGACTGGCCTTTACCTTGGGGTTGTCCTCGAGAAACAACTTGGCAAACAACTTGGTCGGGCTGCTATCGGTCGGCAAAATAATGCCCGCGCGCGACCAAGAGATTCCTCCCGCACCCAGCCGCAATGAAGAAAAGCGTGTTCGCTGCCCAATTTCCTCACCCAAAAACTGGTCAAGTGAATGCAACCGCTGAGGCTGATCCTTGGTGTCCTTCAATTCCATGCCATTCAGGAAGGTATTGGAGCAGCCATGCCCGCCGCCAACGCCCGGGTGATCGAGATTATTGAAGACACTAAAATCGGCCCGATGCTTTTCCAGCGGCTTGAGCAGCTTTGGCATCACATAGTCGGCCCCCGTTTTTTCCGGGAAAAATCCGCTTGGATGCATCCCGTAATTGGGCGCAACACAAACAAACCGCTTGGTCTTCGGAGCCTTTGACTCCGCACCCTGCAGCGATTCAAAAGCCGGCAACGCGAGACAAACACCGCCCAGTCCCCGCAAAAAATTTCGTCGATTCGTCATTCGCATTATCAACCCTATGGAGCAATCAAGTAATGATTCACGTAGCGTTCGTGACAATGGGTCTTTATGAATTCCCGGTCAAGCAGATCCAAGATGAGTTTTTGAAACAGGGGGATGAGGAAGTCCCAGCAGTCGTATTCTAAATAGAAGCACCTCAAAGAAACTACTTGAGACTCATTGAGATAAAGGAGGTGCATTAGGGTTTGCACTGTATTAGAGCTTTCCTTATTGGAGTTACGAGTGTGCAGATGGTTCGATTCTCTTCACCTGCTCCACTTCTACACCCTTAATTCTGAACAATTTACGGATTAAATAGAGAAGTGATGATTCGGGTTCTCACAACGGATTCAACGAGCAGCATATAAGACATTATATCTCTTCGGATATTTGACGATCCCGAATTCTTAAGGCTTGAACACTAAAGATGAAAGTTAATCAGGGAAGTTCAGATGACTCGCAAATTTTTTAGCGCGAAAACCGACTCCACAAGACAACGATCTTACTCCAACCACACCGGCTGGGAGATAACCCCATTGGCCGCCACATCCCACGCCTCTAAACGAACCCAGGACTTTCCGCTCAAGTTGAGTGTTGTCTTAAGTGTTTGTTTTTCGAAGGCCCCAGTCCCGGTCAGGTCAATTCGTTTGCGGTACACCTGTTTTCCATCACCCGTGATGACCTCGGCGAATGACATGGGAAATGTCCAGGTTAACTCCACCTCAAGCTCAGCTTGACCCGATGCATCAAGTTTCAGGGTTTGGCCCGATTGCTTTTCCCCAACCCGAAAACGCGGCATAAGCACCTCTCCAGTGGAAATAAAGAAGGCTCCATCCCGTAACGCTTTGAGGACCGGTTCCCATCCGTCCTCGAAACGGGGAATATGGTCCAGACGCAAATAATTGACATTGGCATGCGCATAGAATTCGGTGGTTCGATCCACCTTAAAGATATCGACTTCACCAACAATGTACTTTTTGGATCCCCAGTTGGCAGTATCATCCAGAAGATCCAACACACGCCAACCCAGACGAGGCTTTGAGAGGTCAGCGGGCATGGCTTTCCAGGCTCCACCAAGATAACGGTCGGATTTGAAGAATGGCTGATCCCGATAAAGATCAGGATAACCGGTCGAGGATTTGATTCGCGGATGAGCCGCCCACATCAGTCCCCTCTCACACTCCATCAGTTTCAGAACGTCCTCGGGGCTGCCAACGTGATAGACGCGACCAAACCGGGGGTGATCCTCCATAAAAGGCTTTCCCTTGGCACGATTCAACACCCACATCACCGGGCGCGGGAAAAAACTAATCCAATGGCCACCAAGATGCACGTTGGGTTCTTCGCCCGGGAGCAGCAGAAAGCCATCATCTGAGAGGCGGATGCACTCATCGTGAAGAAGTTTGAGCAACGGCAAAGCCTTATCCGGATCACGCCGGTCACGGCCAAGGCGGTTGTGGAACTCTGCCAGATGAACGATATCGACTCCTGCCTTCTTGAATACGCCCACGAACTCGGGCGTGTGTATTTTCGGGGGGCGAGCGGTTCTCGCGGGTCGCACCAGTCCCGCGTCAATGGCCTGTCCGCCTCCGTCATTCCAACAGTGAATAGCCATCAGGTTGTCGCCTTTCTTCAGAGCTTTTCGAGCCTCCGGACTGATGGGCACTTCGCGATATCTTTTGGAGAAACCTTTCACGGAGAACGCCAGGACACCATTTAGATAAATCTCTGTGTCCTCGTCGTACAACAACGATAGCTTGAGTTGGTCAGCCGGAATCTCCTTGAGTTTGAAGATCCTGCGTAACCATATATCCTGCGTATTCCAATCGGTGCCCAACCGCAGACCGGGCGTGCCCTTCTTACCAAATCCACCTTGCCCCGTCTTCCATTTTTGGTCATCGAAGGAGGGTTGCATCCAATCCTTCGGCGGAAGCGTCAGAGAGTATCGCCAGTCTTGCTTCTTTTGACGCGACGTGTGGACAACTTCAGAGGAGGTCACGTTCTGCTGCCCATTGAGAACATCAAGGGTGTGTTCAATGTGATAATGACTGGTGAAAGTCTTGTGCCCGGGCACTCCAGGAAAGCGATCCCCATGCGTGTAGGCTTTCACGCGCTTAAAAAGCTTGTTGCCCCGGTCAAGCGAGGCGAGCCAGAAAACACCCAACTCCTGCTTCGTGCCAGGCGGAGCATTGAACCAGGGCACCCAGCGACCATCTCCCTGGAGATCCTGACGCACACCGATGCCAAATCCTGAAACGTGATCCATAAATTCATTCCCCCGCCAGGTGAAACCCAGATTGTAAGCCTCATCCAATGGATAGAAGTATCGGTGCGGCGGAGGGAAGACTGCGAGAGCACCGGCCTGGGTCTCCAGAGCAATCGTGCGGTTGCGCACCTTCTCAGGTACTGCAGGTTGCGTGATTGCCCCTACCCGGTGCACCTTGTCATCAAGCCCAATCCAAGACACGGTTTTGCCCGCCGGATCACAAGTCAGTCCAGAGTGGTAGAGCAAGGCACGTGCGTCCTTCTTCGTTTGGACAACCGCCTGCAGGTGAATCAAGTCACAGCCGGCGTAAAGCGTAAAACGAAGTTTCCCTGAAAAGGATTGCCCCTCAAGCCGGTCAAGCTCGACGATGCATCGCCGACCCACACTTCGAACGACCACAGACTTAAGTTTAAAGGTAAGCGGCCCCGACTCACTGGGTTTACGGCTGGTACGATCAAAGAAAATGGTCCAGCCACCACGTTTTTTCAAATCGCGTTGGCCAATAGATAACACGGTCACCGGATCAATGTCGCGCAAAACCACGACAGGATTCCCATTGCCCGGTGCCACGGCAATCGATCGCACCAAAGCTCCCTGCCCT
>MPLU02320064.1_pt1 | contig 10153 bp, 19 predicted proteins | sample 1617381 | NCBI WGS metagenome assembly MPLU02 (sample SAMN05944801, study PRJNA350692) | marine metagenome | biome: marine; feature: ODZ; material: water; isolation source: 90 m water sample filtered on 0.2 um supor filter | place: Pacific Ocean | collected 2012-04-08 | depth 90m m | reverse complement strand
GTATCTCGGCTGAATGATTCCAAAAGGATGAAATCAAGTAACAACAAACCCAGGAGAAAACGCAATGCTATATGACTACAGAGTCAGCTTTGGAAATCCACCGACGCTATACCATTCTCAGGTAGCTGGTAAACCGGCTACGGCGGTTACTAGGTCACTGAGGCAACAGCCTTTCAGCCTCAAGCAGAATCAACAATTGACTCTGACGGTACGAATGATAGGCGCTCACGTCCACGAATGGGCAGCGTCTTCATGGCGACCTGATTACGATGACTGTCAGGCCGTTGGTTGCAGAAGCCAGAGAAAACAGGACAGCTAACACTATGGGTACAGCACGCTAGCATCTGGCTAACGTGCTATGCCGATGCGGTTAGCATCGATGACTAGATAGGAGAACTAGCAATGACAGAAGAGAAACGAATGTTAGCTGAAATCAATTATTGCAGGGTTTGCGATTTTATCCTGCCAGTAGGTAGCGGGGATTGCTGGAAGTGTGCCAACCCCCAACATGCCTACAGATACGACGATCCAGTGCATGTGGCCTACCTTGGTTACACCGACCCTTTCGAGGCAGGGAAAGCAGTCGCAGGATCGCTACTTGAATCAGACGATTTCCAACTAGGTGAAATCGAGGCGACTGCCGAAGTTATGGACGCCCTTGAAGAGTTGGGTGTCATCAAGCAACCAGATCGTGACGTTTGCGGTGACAACTTCGCCGATGACTGGTTCACGTCCTTCTGGATCAACCTACCAGACTGGGAGAGTGTGTAATGGACAAGTTTGATACGTGCAACGACTGCACAGAAGAAATAGGTCGTGGCGACAAGGTCATAGTGACTATGGATGCCACAAGGGAGCAGGAAGACTTGGAGGATGTTGCTCTCTACAGAGAAGATGAAGGGACTTATCGTGGTGTTTACTGTCCTGATTGTTGGGACGATTTAGTGATGCCTAAAAAGCCAATTAAAATGTGCGAGGACTGCATCAGTAAGGATCAGCCGATAGGTTCGATAGTTGAAATTGTTGACGCAGAAGACCCTACGTGCGAATGGGACTACTGTGTTGAGAAGAGGGATGAGTAATGCCTAAGAAAACATTCACATACGAATCGATGGGCGATACCTTGGATTTTGCTGAGTCGATAGGCTGGAAAGAAGAGGACGGGTATCCGCACCACGACGGCGAATGGAACGACAACGACGCTGATGGATTAGAGGCCGGTGCGTTGGAACATATCGAGCAACGTGGATACACAATTATTTACGAGGAGAACTAGCAGTGAAAGCACATTATGTAACGAAACTTGTGATTGCACAGGATAACAGCGAGCCGGTATCAGATGCGCTAGCGTCAAAGGTACTTGAATTGATGCAGGGTTTCCAAGATGCGAAAGTCTTAGGAAATCAGTCACCCGTTGGCGATAACGCTGCGCTACGCATGGCAATCGTAGCGATCAGATACTTCCATGACTTTGACGGTTGTGCAGAGGCAAGGGATATGACTGGCACTCACGTAGATGAACACGATTGTGAAGTTTGTAAATACCTAGCCTAGCAACATGGTTAGAGCGTAGCAGCTACGGTTGCTGCGTTCTGACGATGCAGCTAGCATCGTGGGCAACTAGAACAGAATGGAGAAAAACTAGAATGCCTTTTAGTGATACAAGGCCAGGACAGGAACGTGCCCCGTGGCGTGACCCATACGGATGGGAAGAGACGCTACGGAGCGCGATGTTCGACAGCCCGCAAGGGTGGTCCAACTACAGCAGGTCAACGGTTCATATACCGGAGACAATGCTGCTCCCGTCAGCCAACATAAACATGGTTGTGACGCGAGATGATGACGGGAACATAACCGCTTTCCTTGAGTGGATTGACGAGTTCAATAAAAGCGTGCGGGTGAAGATTGATGGGCGGGTGATAACTCGAATACAAAGTCTCGCAAAGAGGCTCCAAAAGGAGAATCGCAGCAGGTCAGGTAAGGAAGCTGCTGCGTACCGGTTCAAGACGAAGAGTGATGACAAGGCCGAAGCAAGTAACCCGTTGCTGCTCTCGACCGACGAGTAATCGTAGGCAATAGTGAAACCGGCGAAGCCACGCAGCAACAGACATGCTGTGCAAAGTATTAGGTAGTAGGCAAGTGGTACACCGCCTGCCGGTCACTATACAGAGGGGTAATCCAGGTGGACAGTATGTAACATGGCTTACTTTGCCCATGATAGCGGGCAAAGTTGCTATCCATGAAATAGTCAGTTACATACTGAGGGGTTCAACTCCCCTAAACCCCATCAACTTAGGGGGTGACTGGATAGCCAGCAGATAAAACCGCTTGCGGAATCATGCTGTACGAGGGTTCGATTCCCTCCACCTCCACCAATAGAGGGTAGGCTATGGCAGCCAACAAGTTTCCAAAACTTGAGGAGTGAGTTCGATTCTTACACCCTCTGCCAATGGCGAACGTAGTGTAACGGCAAGCACGCTAGGTTGTGGCCCTGGTAGCGTGGGTTCAAGTCCCGCCGTTCGCCCCAAACAAAACAGAACAGGAGAAAACGTAATGACAGACATGAGCATTAAACAGGCACTACGAGAGGCCGACACCGTAACAAAATTCCTAGGCGATCCCTGGGGATTCGATGAGAGAATCACTAAACGAGAGGCGAAAATTATCGTAGAGAATCATGGCCTCGATCTCTCGGCTACCACTGACGATGATCTCTCGGATATCTGGAAGTGGAATGATTCGATCAAATTTGTCAAAGGAAGTTTCTTCAGCAGATTTGAAATCTGGGAACACCGCGAGGATTGCATCGGTAGCCAAGAGAATCCAGACGTATGTTCATGTGGAATCAAAGCAGCACTGGAGGCAGCGAAGTAATGACAGGCAATGTTGCTATGTACATACAGCCTGTGTTACTTTGTTAAACAAGGAAGGAAGCGTGATGATAGCTGGAAACAAACTGGCAGTGACGGTATGCGATCACATCAGTGACGTGATATTTGACCATGCCATAACAAGTATGTCAGCGGGCACTGAAGGCACGTTGGGATACACCCAGTGGTGCGTATGCGATGAATGTCAGCAGTCGCATGAGGACCAGTCCGAGATACCACATTCAGAAGGATGCCAGATCGGACACATTCAGAAATTTGCTGACGAGATAAGGAGTCCACAACTGTGACCACACGTCGTAAACACAGACGTCGAGAGTACAGTGGACGCATGACCCATCGGGTCGTGACCGTACCGCTGACTAAAAAACCTGGGAACACCTGCCCACGCTGTCAAGGCGGTGGCTGGGTTATGCCAGACCAAGACGGCGACCTGCGATGTGTGTATTGCAGTCGTGGATTAAAAGCGGTTTTGATACCGCTGGAAGGGGAAGATAAATGAGTGATGCCAACAAAATGCTCAACATCCGAAGCGGTCGTGTCCCAGAGACTCGTGAGAAGCTGAGGATTTTATCTAAGGCTACCGGCCTCTACCAGGCTGCTGCCCTAGAACTTGCGCTCGATATGGCTATTGCACTACTTAATAAAAAACGAAAGGACTCTTAGCGTGAGAATTACTAACGAAAGGAACCTGCCTGAAGCACTTGTGAAAGCAGTCGAGAACGACAGCTACAACATGGGCGATGCAGACAAGAGCGTAACCGGCTTACTTCAACCGGCACGTCAGGCAGCACTCAGGGAGTTGCACGCTGATGAAGTTACAGAGGATGCTTCAGATCGTGTCTACGCTCTGTACGGGCAGATTGTTCATAAAATACTTGAGCAGGCTGGTGAACAAAGTCGGAATGCGATAAACGAAGAGCGTCTGTTCGCAGACGTGCAGGGATTCAGTGGCGAGCCTGCGTGGACAATCTCAGGCCAGACTGACACCTTGACACTAACCGAAGACCAAAGAAGCTGGGTCATTACAGACTACAAGTTTGTGACGGCGTGGAAGTTCAAACGTGACAAGTTCGATCCCGACACGCCGGTGATGCCCGAAGAGTACGAGCAGCAGTTGAACATGTACGCTCATTTACTGAGGGAGAACGGTTTCAAGGTCGATGCGTTAAAGATCGTTGCGATGTACAGGGATTGGTTGATAGCCTCTGCTGAACGGGATCAAAGTTACCCGCAGAATATCGCACAGACACACGACGTTAGGCTGTGGGATGAAGAGGAAGCAAAATGGTTCATCGAGGATCGTGTACGCGCTCATCAGGAAGCCATAGCGACATCCAGCTACAACGTGGATGACCTTGTTGAGTGTACTGACGATGAACGCTGGGCTAAGAGTCCCACTCATGCCTTGAAAACTAACGCTAACAGTGGGAGAGCGCGTAAACTGTTCGACTCCGAAGAGGCTGCGTTTGAGTACGCAGAAGATCCTGCCAACAAGATGAAGGCAGGCTGGGTGGTCGAGTATCGGCCTGGAGAAAATGTGCGTTGCCAGCGGTATTGCAACGTCGCAGAGTTTTGCTCGCAGTGGCAGAACCTGAAAAATGAGGAAGCTAAACTAACCAGTAAAGAGGTGGCATTGTGATCGACGGACTACAAGTAAAAGAGGAACGCCAGAACGGTCAGGTGTACTACCATCCGGTAGTCCTGACAGTCTCTGGTGTCAGCCAGTACAGGGACACAGAGATATCGTTCAGTGAACTCGACCTTATGCATGGTGATAACTATGCCTACTGGTCAGTGCCACAGAACTTTGTGTTCGCTAATGGACCAAGAGCAGAAGGAACTAACCCAGGCGACGGGAAACTGCACATCGGTGACGTCGCAGAGTTCAGCCTGAACCTAAACCCGAAACGTGGCAGCAACGCAAAGCCAGGTAGCTACTACTACAACATCGGTCGTGTTGGCCCATCAAACGGTCAGCCACCAATTCCGACGCAACGGCAGACTGAAAGTTCAGGTTCAACTTGGTCGGGCGCATCAGCATCGGCATCAGCAGATACTCCAGATGCGAAAGACATCAGGATCGGTAAGGCGCAGGCTGTAAACCTGCTCTTTGACACATTGCTTGCTGACCAGAAGAAAACAGGAGCAGCGTCTAAGATCATTGCAGCAATGGGCTTTGAGAGCGTCGAGGAAGCTGTGGAAGTTGCTGCTAACGCATGGAACCACCTGCGAAACGGCCTTCCGCTTGAGATAGCCATAGACGAGGCTCCAGTCGAAGAGGATGAGGTCAACGAACCTGTCGAGGCCGAGGTCGAGGAGAACCCAGATGAGGTCGTGGAGACTTTGGACTGGAACTAGATTTTACACTGGCTGTCAGTGAGTAGAGCAAGCGGTGCTTACGGGAAGGCTATACCCCAACTCCTGCATTCGTAGAACTCACTGCTGTTGTTAGCCTGCGACATAATTGTTTGCAGCAGAAGGCGCGTGTGAGCCGTGCCTGCTGGCAGCCAGTTCCAAAGTCAAGTAAATAAAACTGTCTTGGAATACAAGATACAAATGCGAACTTGAAAAAAGTTTGGAATGAAAACAAGAAGGAGAAAACGATGACTGAATTCAACGGCAGCGATTATCAATCAGAGCGAGACAGGCCAAGGCTCACCAGTCAGCACGAGCGAGTATTCGAGGTGATGAAAGACTCGCTCCCTCGCACCCTGGGACAGATAGCATCTTCAACCGGCGATCCTGAATCATCTATCTCAGCGCAGCTTAGACACATGCGTAAGCCACGCTTCGGCGGTCACACCGTCGTAAAGGAACACGTAGGAAGCGGGCTGTACACGTACAGGCTCATACAAAGGATGCCAGACCAGCAGCTAGCAATGGAGTTATAGGCATGACCGAGCCTTGTGCCCCATGCCTGCACCTGACCGACGAGATGAGCGAGGATGACCGATTCGACTATGCGAGCGTTCACACTAATGACAAGCAGTGCGATACGTGCCCGTTCAGGTGGGACTGGATGCCACTGATAGGACTGTCTTATGACAGGGCAACACTGGCTAATGCGCGAATGTTATGGTTGTCTTTTCAGTCATTGTTTCCAAAAGCTGGCGAACGACCGTGCCTCGCTATGCCTGATGACCCAGAGCCTCAATGGTGGCCTGTCAACACCGTCAGAATAAAACGTGTTGCCGCAGGGCTGACACTGTTTGAGCGGGTCAAGTCAGCAGTAGCCGTAGAGGACATAGCTGAACGGTTGACCGAGTTACGTGGGAACAGTGTCCTGAAAGGTAAGTGCCCACTCCACAACGAACAGAACGGGGAAGCCTTTGCTGTTTATAAAGATACCCAGACATGGCGATGCTTTGGGAGTTGTAATGTCGGCGGTGACGTCATCGCCCTGATTCAAGAATGTATGGAAAGAGATATCGAATGGCAGAAGTAACCGCAACAGATGCAGCCCGTGCGCTGGCTGACTTTGCTGGCGTGGAACATAACGCAAACTGGGAGTCGCCTGGTGATGGAATGCCAGGCAAGAAGTTCAACTTAGACGAGCCGAAGTACGCCGTGGATGCGGTAGGCGACCACCTGTTTGTCTGGAGTGACGAGTTCACTAAGGAACTCATAATGATTAAGGTTGCCCAGCCTGTACGCAGCGGGATAGATTTCTGGTGCGTCGTGACAGTGAAGATAAAGCAACCCAACAAGCAGCCGGTCAGCATCTTCACAAAGAAACGATGGAACCTGACCAGCGTATCGAACGGCACGTCCATAGTCACAGCGTTGAACAAGCGTGAGCCAGACCGGAACTGGGACGGAAGGCTCGCCCTCGTTGAGCAGTACATCAACGACAGGGTAGAGGTCGGCGATCCGCTGGTAGAGTTGGCTGAAGTCAGCGACCCACCGCCTACCTCTTACACGGTGTACCCGTTTCTGGAAGAGAAGGCCAGCAACATGATCGGTGCCGACGGTGGATCATCAAAGTCCATAGCAGCCATTGCACTGTGCGTCGCATACAGCTACGGCGTCGAAACGATCCCCGGCATTCAAATGCCCGTCGGACAGAAGCCGTCCCTGTATCTCGACTACGAATCCAACTCCAAGAGACAGGCGTTTCGTACACGCCAGATACTGAACGGCGTAGATGGGGCAGACCTCAAGGGACAGATTTATTACAAGCGAATGTACTCGCCAATCGTTGATGCGAGCGCAGAGTTATATGACCTCATCAAGTCTCGTGACATCGGGCTGGTAGTGATCGACTCAGGAGCGCGCGCTGTAGGCGGGGGCACTAACGAGGAAAGCGTGGTGATCCCGTACTTCAATGCGATCTCAAGCTGGGACGTCACAACGCTCACCATCGTCCACAAGTCCAAAGAAGCCCTGCAACGTGGTGGCAACAGTGGACCGTCAGGCGTGAAGCAATGGTGGAATCAGGCACGGAACTACTGGGAGTTGCTGAAAGACCAGACGCCAGGCGAGACTGAAATCTACGTGGCGTTCAGGCATGACAAGGCAAACAACGACGCCCGCCACGATCCGATGAACTACCGCATCGACTTTGCTGACGGCATCAAGTATTACTTGGACACCGACGTGAGGTCGCAGGAGATAAGGAACGAACTCCCGAAGCATCAACAGGTCATGCTGTGGCTGCGTGAGAACGGAGAGCCTGCAACGGTAGCACAGATAGCTGAAGGCACCGGCATGTCAATCAACCACGTTGGCAACGAACTGAGGAAACTGGAAGGCCGATACTTCTTCGGCAGTAGCGACAAGCGTGACAGAAGATGGGGGCTGATCGAAGGAAGTCAGGAAACGCTCGACGAATGGGAAACTTACTAGAAAAAGAGAAGGAGACACGATGATTAGCAAAGATGATTTCAAACTTAATATAAAAAAAGATGGTGGATATTATCCGACTGTTTACCCTGACATGATAAGGACTCCAGTGACAGGTGTTGCTCTTGGAGAGTTGCTTTGCCCTGTTCCAGCATGTGTGAATCACGAAAACTCAGTCAGCGAGTATCAACATTTGAAATATATTAAATACGGCAGAGGGGAAAATTTCAATGACACTCCCGAACAAATAATCATCGCCTTCAATGGTGAGTGTGGACATGATTGGGAACTTGTCTTTGAGCCATACAAAGGTCGGATGGTTATTCAGATTCTAAATGTGGAGAACAAAGCAGGATGAGTATCGGAAGTGACTTCAGACCGGCACGCAAAATACAGCGGGACATACAAGACGTCGATCCGCACACGAAACAGTACGCCGAGATGCTGCACCTGTTCGATGCCGTGCAGAACTCTGCTCGCAGGGCAAACCCTGGATACATAGACTGCATTCATGGACCAAACAAGAACTGCGGGGAAGTGGTGATCCTGGTATGCGATGGGTGCATAGAAACAGAAAGACTAAGAGAGGATTGATGCCCAAGATTAAAATCACAGTCCCTGGACTTGCTGCACCCAAGTCACTACGGGTAACAAGGTACGGAGCCTACAATAACAAGCGTGTTCGTTCGTGGATGGACATAGTTCGAGACACAGCGTTCGCACAGAGGCCGCCGAAGGCTCCCAAGGGTGTCCCAGTATCATTGATGCTCGACGTGTGGCTCCCCTGGCCTAAGAAAACTGCGAAGAAGGTAATTTCAGCAGATCCTTATGCCTTACACACGAAAAAACCTGACTCAGACAACCTGCTCAAGCCTGTCGTGGACGGGCTGACGGAAGCAGGACTCTGGGAAGATGACAACCAGATCGCTACCATGTTCGTCGAAAAGAAATACTGTCCTCGTGGTGAAGAGGGCATCGAGGTTGTGATTAACTGGGAAAAATAGCAACGCCCCCACTGAAGAAAGGAGAAGACAGTGAGAGCGTTGCAAAGAGGAAGTTATGGGCAGCAAGGAGAATAGGTTGCCGCCCATGAAATAAGAAACCGCTAGGTTTTTTTGCCGTCCTTCTTTTTACAGTTGCAGTTTTCAGTCTTAGCCTTCAGTTCTGCATTTTCACGATTCAATGCTTTCAACTGAAGTTCAAGCCCTGCAATGACAAGCACCTTGTCACCAATCATCGACTGCATATCTTCATTTATCTGCGATACATCCGTTGCCATAAACTACCTCTTCATTTGTTCTTGAATAAGTCAACGTAACCTATGATAACTCAGAGTAGCTTTTTATTCCCACTTTCTGGGGAACTCGCGAAGCAGTGAGGCCAACAACTTGCAGGTTTGATGCAGCGTGTACATCAGATATCCACACTTGTGGTGGGTAAACCACCGGCGATGAGACATAAATTAGGGGATTGGTATTATTTCTTCGGGGACTTGCGGGGTGCAGTCCTCTTGATTAGGCCAAGATGCTTGCTGCCACCAAGCCTTGTCCATTCGGCACTGGTCATCTTGCCATTGCCCTGGCTGATCGCAGCTAATGCAAAGTTCGCCACTCGCTCCTGTTCTTCTGGCGTGTCCAGATGCATGAAGAGTGACTCAGCAAGTTTGTAAACCTTCAGTTGGGTCTTCGACTTATCGATGTAATTCTTTGCATCCTTTGTGGCTGATAGTGCCACAGGTAAAAACGAACCTAGTATCTTAAACATTATTCGGCCTCCGATTGTAAAAATACAGGGGTGCTTGCACCCACCCATGCTCCTGCAACATTGAAATCAAAGTATTCTATTGCATCTTCCCTGCTCATCCCATCTCGTTCCATCAATACATGCAAGCACCTATCCCTGCTATACACAGCGACAGGGGTATTGAATTGATACCCGAACCCTAGCAACGCTTTCTCAAAGCCGTCTGCTGTCAATGCACCTTCTATTAGTTCCATTGTCTGTTTTCCTCTTAACCTAGTGAGATAAAATAGTTTACTAGAAATGGATGAATCAAATTATCAACAACACTGGTTAGCCCAACATCAGAAATTCCTGACACGAGTTAGTCCCCTACTTATAAGCATAGTCTTTGTTGCAACAGGGCTTGTACTGTGGGCTACCGGAACATTCAACATCGAAACTGTTGGATACACCAGCATATGGTTCCTCGCCTTCATAGGAGCTGCTTTAGTCTTTCTGCCCGTCAGTGTATTAGCCGGTGTCTGCCTCGCAGTTGCAGTTGATCTGAACCCATTCCTAATTGCGCTTACAGCTGCTTCAGCAGAAGCTGTCGGAGAGTTGACTGGGTATCTTGCTGGTATGGGTGGCAAGTCCTTCTTTGAACATAAGCGTTTCTACCTACGGTTCAAGAACCTCTT
>MPLU02231329.1_pt1 | contig 10162 bp, 14 predicted proteins | sample 1617381 | NCBI WGS metagenome assembly MPLU02 (sample SAMN05944801, study PRJNA350692) | marine metagenome | biome: marine; feature: ODZ; material: water; isolation source: 90 m water sample filtered on 0.2 um supor filter | place: Pacific Ocean | collected 2012-04-08 | depth 90m m | reverse complement strand
GTCTCGGGGCCGGACTGCTGTCAGATTTGCCTCGAGTATCCCGCGACCCTCCAGGACGACGCTCTCGCGCCCCATGACATAAATGTTTTGTTTTGGGTCGGTCGTGAATTCCATATCATTGCCGTGACCGATGCCATCCAGGCTAACCGCCAAGGGCAAGGTCGGATGCTGGAACGGCTCGAGGATTTCAAGGTCCGCATCGATGGCGAGTTTTTGCATCGTTCCCTGGAGGATGTCGCCTTCGTGCTTGTTGCCCCAGTCTGCTGCCTCGATGTACTCGCGCTCGCCAGAGTAAACGCCGCCATTATCGACAGCGTTGAACGCTCGAGTAAGACAATCGTTTGGCGTTTGGTAGGGGCTCATTCCAGCCAGGGCAGCGATCATTGAACCGCTCGCCTGGTAGTCGGGCGTCAGCTTGCCCTGGGCCTCGCCCGTCACGGGTGAACCTCACCGAAGGCGATTAAAATAGAAAGGAATATTCCTACACCGATACTCATCACTGCCAGCTCGGCAGCACGGGTTAGCCAGTAACGCATAGCGCAATCTCCTTGCGGAAATCGCTAACAGGATTCGTTGTCTCACCATTGCCTAACCCATTGAAATGGGCTACTTGCGTAGACCCGCTCCGGGCCTCCAATACCTGTCAGCGATCCCCGGCTTTCTGGGGTTTTGTTGAAAGGTGAGACAATTTTTCGGCAACTGGTGAGACACTAACGTTTTCGAGACGTTCTAGTCCACTAGTTGCCAAGTCTCTTTTATTCGCTTGCTCGGTGTAAAGATCCGCGAGCTTGCTCGTCGTCCAGCCGAATGTTGCCTTGAGCTCCGAGCTGGTTGCGCCATTGTCAGCAAGAATTTTTGCCAACGCTTTTCGCACTCCGTGCGCCGTGCATTCTCTCGGCAGACCGGCCATGCTTGCTCGCTCTGAGAACCAATGCGAGATGGATTTTTGCGTGAACGGTTTGCCGAATTGCGTAAGCACATAGTTGTCCAGGCTGACGATGTTCGCCTCTCGAGCTGATTCGATTGCATCTCGTAGTGGCGCAGTGATTGGAAGGTTCATATCGACGCCCTGGCGCTGCTTGCCAACCCGCTTCTGCGTCGTGAAGACCATGCGGTCATCGACCTCGTTGCGTGGCCCGAGCTTCTGCGCGTCGGATATCCTGACGCCGAGATAAAACGCCAGGGACATACAGATATGCGGCGCGGTCCCAGGGGGCCAGTAATCGAAAAACTGTTGCACCTGGTCAGCGGTCCAGGTCCAGTGGCCGGAGTACATCGTGCCGTCGAGTGACATATGCGTCCTGGAGCGCAGCGCCGGATTGTCGGCTGGCTTCTCTATGCCAACAAACGGATCGTGATTTATCAGGCCGGTGACGTTCGCGTGTCTGAACACCTGCGCCAGGAACTTCCGGCGATGCTCCGCTGCGTGGGGTTTGCCGTCCGATAGTTTTACTGCGCGGATCTTTTCTATATCGAAGCGGTTCATCTGCGCGTATTTCATTTCGCCAAACTCGTCAGCGATTTGCCGCAACACGCGAGCCCTGACGAGCTTGGTGCTTGTCGCGAGCGCCGTAAACCGGCCTGACCTTTTATAATCATCGATTAACCAGGCCAGCGTGTCGCGCCGAAAGTCTACGTTAATTGGCGCCAGCGTCGAGAGCTCACCGACCGCGACCCCGTACTCAACATAAAACTCCGGGCTCATCGGTTTGGATTTCAGCGGGATCGTTTTACCGTGCCGCCTGACACTGACCCGCAACGTCCCATGTTGTGAATAATCAGTTTTTATATACGGCAGTTTCGACACCTTGAGCGCGGCCATTATCTCGGCAGCGTCGGCTGGCTTTTCTTTCTTTGATTTTGTCATGTTCCCACCCATGTCTCCTTTCATACACGTTGCGTTTCAGAAAAAAATGGAAAAATTTACCGGTATTTTTTACCGGTATTTTTTACCGGTATTTTTTTCCACTATCTTCGGTTGACATAACGTCCTCGACCAGATCGTCGAATTCGGCGGCGTCACGAAAGTAGTCGTTGAGGTTGTAAAGCTGCCCATCGAAAACGCGAAGGACCGCCCGGCGGTAATAAACAAAAGTCCCGAGCACGTTTTTTTCCTCGGATTTGAAAAGGCGATCCGTGTCGGAGACCATGCCCCTGGTGGGGTAATAGACATTTTTTCGTCCGTCTTCCTCAAGCGGGTCGCACTCAAGGCTTCCAATTTCTACTCCCATTTTCAAAATCAGCCGCATCGATTTGTCAGAGCCCCATTGCTCGAGGAGAATTTCCTCCTCCGATGTCGGTCTGTCCTCGATGTAATAGTTCCGCATTATCAGGTGGTGCAGACAGATCCTTTTATGATCGCCGAACCACCAGCGTAGCCCGAACTCGCGTTGCTTAGCCGCCTTAAAAAGTTGCAGCCGCGCCTCGAGGTAGACCCCTTGCATTTTGCGAAAGGCTTGTGCCTCCAAAATTTTACCGGCTTGCCGTTCACTTCGACGCGGGTTGTTGGCGAGGCGTTCGCCCTTTTTTCCGGTCCCCCAGAAACTTTGCCAATTCGGCAAAAAATCAGGTCTATGGAGAACACGTTCGCGCAGTGAATAGATCGAAAATTTTCGACCGCCGGTTGGCGGAGCCAGTACATCCGACGAGTCTGTCGGGAGAAAATCTTTGTCGACTACCTTTAGCGGGGTCTTTTCATCATCATCCATTTTTCTTACTCCTCTCCATTACGTTTTTGACGCTGCTCGGGTACCACCTGGTCCCGCCGCGAGCTGTCTTCATGCCCCTGGCCTCGAGGCCGTCAGCAATTTTTTGCAGCGTATTGCAGCCATACTTTTGCAGCTCCTCGATCACCTTCATCACCTCGGCGGCATGATCGTCGGCGTTTGCTTTCACTCGAGCGGCACCGATGACAGACCCCTTCTCCGGCGATGGCGAGCCCAGGACAGTGCCGCGAGCCTTCGATGCCTCGAGTGCCGCCTTCGTCCGCTGGCTTATCAGCTCGGCTTCGTACTCGGCGACGTTGGTCATCATCTGCAACATGAATTTATTCTGAGCCGGATTGCCAAAGTCTGGAATGTCACAAGCGATAAACTTCGCCGGGCTCTCCAGTAGCGTAGACAGAAACGGCACGTTGCGCGTCAGCCGGTCGAGCTTAGCAACGATCAGGATTGCGCCCTGCTCCTCGCAAAGATCCAAAGCCTTCCGCAGCTCGGGCCGCTTGCGATCAGAACGCTTGCCGCTCTCCATCTCTGTAAACTCGGCGATGATCTCCCATTTGCCACCGTTGAGGTGCCGCTCGACAATCTCGCGCTGCGCCTCGAGGCCAAGTCCGCTGGCTCCCTGCTTCTGGGTGCTCACACGATAGTACGCGACGTACTTACCGGCGTGTGGCACCCCTGCTTTATCGTTCATGTGTTGTCCCTCCTCTGTACACTTTTCAGTATGTGGGTATCTATTGGCATTTGTAAAGCTCGGTTAAATAGTTTCGTACACGCCGACCAGGGAGTCGTTTATCCACTCGGCCATCAGCCCGTGGGCGATCAGCACGTCAGTGATCTCGCGGGTCACGCCGCAATCACGAGCTGCTGCCAGGCCACCGTAATGAACTGCGTCGTAGTAATCTGCGAACGCGCAGTCGTTATTGTCTTTTGCGCTGATGACGAAGTGGCAATTCCCCCGCTTACGCTCGGTCACTCGAACTCCCATTTTTGTGAGCTTGTTAAAGGCGGTTCTTGCGTTGCGTCTCATCTGTCTCTCCTATGCTACCAGGTCGAACAGCGGCAGACCGATCAGGTCCATCGCCCGCTCGTCCTTGGTGGGTTTGGGTTTGAACTCAACGACTACCGGCTCGGGCTTGTACCTGCCGGTCGCGACGTAGCTGGTCCGCAGCAGCCGATAGATCGCTTTCCATTTGGTGCCGTGGACAGTGCCGCGCTCGCCGTAGGACCGACCGTCGATGCGAACCTTGCCGCTGTTGTAGTCGATGACGTGGGCCAGCTCGTGGCACAGCAGCGCGGCCAGGGGCATCAGCTTGTCGTCGGCTGGGCCGTACAGGTTGCCGATCTCTGGGTCTTTGGCGATGGCTGGGTACTCCATCCAAACGCCGTTGCCTGGTGCCAGGTTGACCCGCTCGTAAGCATTGACCCATTTCCGCGCCTTGGGATCACGCAACCGGCGCTCGGTGCTCTTGTCCAGGCGCTCGGTCCATAACCGCAACCGCTCGGCGACGGCGTCGGGGTCGTCGAAATCCCAGCCAAGGCCCTTCATGGCGACACTCATCCAAGGCTTACCTCTGACCTTGCCGCCGTTGCTGCAACCCTTCCGGTTGGTAGTCTTGAGCACCAGGTCGCTCCGCCAACTGGTATCGATCCCGTTCGCCTCGGCGATGTCCAGGATCTCCTCCGTCATGCGGGTGATGGTCGCTCTGTTGGTCATCGTCATCCCTCCTTCCAGATTTTATAATCATTCGGCAGCACCCTGCCCCAGGCCACGACAAACCCAGTGACAGAAGCAAGGGGCATAACCCCTGATTTGTTTTCCCAGGTATCAATGTCTTTTTTCTCCTCTAAGACCCGCTCCCAGGTAAAACCCTCGGGCAGCTTGTAATAACTGCCCTCTGGGAAAATGGTGTTTTCTGTCTTCATCAATCATCCCTCCTTAGTTAGGCAAAAGTGCCGGGCTCGTTGAAGATCGTTTCACCAGTTCGCTTGTCTATGACTGTGACGCGCTCGGTGCTCTCCCACATAATCTCGTCCGTCGCCTTGCGTATTACGGCTATTTCCGAGACGTATGGTTTGCAGACAATCTTCGCGTCCCCGCGATCCCAACGGATCAAAGTAAATGGTCTATTCATGGTCATCCCTCCTATGCCGCCAGGTCGAACAGTGGGAGCCCAGCGAGATCGTTTGGCGGCTCGATAATCTCGGCCAGGCTTTTGCCGTTTTTGAAAGTGTGTCCGATCTTTTTCTCGAGATCGGTGTATCTCTTGACCAGCTCGGGCGGGGCCAGCTTGGCGGCGGTGCGTAGGTCGTTCTCGCCAGCCAGGACACAGAACACGCAGCTCAGCCGCTTCATGCCCTTGTCATAGGCCCAGTGTCTTTTCTTGCCAGCGCCCTCGATGATCCCCCAGACATCCGCCTCGGTGAGATCGAGGATGGGGCTGAATTTGATCCAGGTCCGTCCGGCCTTGCTGTTTTTCTCGTCGTGTTTCCAGGCGCTCAGTTTTGCCCTGGCTGGGCTCTCCTCGCTGCGGTAGCCGATGCAGTCAACGATCAGTGTCTTGCCCCGTTCCTTGGCTATGCGGCGGATGACCTTCTCGATGGGTCCGCGCTTGAGATCGCTGGTGCAGTACCTTGCCGCGCTGCTGGGCCACATACCCCGCCGCTCGACGTAATCGAGAAGGTTCTTGTCTGTTCCGTCCTTGTAAATCGCTCGGGCTATCTCGAGGGGCCGTCCGTCGATGTTGTCGCGGATGTGATCCTTGACCCCTGCCCACTCAACCTCGTCGCCCAGGTCAGCGTGAATGACCACCAGGTTTTCCTCGGGGACCAGGGGAGCAATGACCTCGTACATTGCCATGCTGTCCTTGCCCCCGCTGTGGTTGACAAAGACTAAAGCACCGGCATCGACCATTTCCTTGAACCGGTCGTAGTTGTCGATGAGTGCTTTAGTCCAGATCGTCATCGTCATCCCTCTAGTTCTTTCAATTCAACACAGGCGGCTGTCCAGGCATCCTCCGCTCTGAAATATTCCTCGCTGTATTTCTCGATTTTCGGATTTCGCATCGCGCAGAAAGCCAGCTCGGCGGCGTCTTTAACTTCGGCGATGTCCCTGGCGCATTCTTCGCAGTACGCCCGCTCCTCGGTGACTTCGGTCAGCCAGGCGCAGTCATCGCATCCGTTGTTGGGCGGTGTCGTGATCGTCATGGTCATCCCTCCTTTATGAGTCCGTTTTTCTCTAAGCATTTGTTGGTTTTGATCGCGACCAGCCTGTTGATCTTGCCGGTCGTCTCTTTGTCCTTTGCCTCTAACTCGTCGCGCTCGGCGTCGGTCATGTTGGTGGTTTCTCTAACCGTCCAGGTGACGTTTTCCATGACCTCGGCCATCGCGTTGAGCTCGCAAATCTTGGCTTTCTCAAGGTCGTTGAACCAATCGAAGCGATACCGCTTGGTAAACTCTGCGATGCGATCCAGCCCGGCGTAGTTGCCGAGAGTGTCGAACGTCACCCGGCCATCCTCGCGGTTAATCACGACAACCGCGTCGTAGGTCATCTTTTTGGGTTTGCACCATTTGCCGGTCTTGGGGTTGAGAGTGCAGTAGACGCCTCTGTCACCGCGCGTCGTGGTTTCGACCCAATACCGTCTCTTGGTTTTGAGTGTGTAACCCCAGGGGTAGTTGTCGACCTCGATGGCGGTATCGAAATCTTTGGCGTCGTAGAAGGTCTCGGTAGCCATGTTTTTCTCTCCTCTCTGTCGTTTACTCTCTCTCTACACTTGCAATATAAAACCCAAACGGTACCTTTACAACCCCCAAACGGTACTTTTATAGAAAACAAATGATAAAACAGAAAAAATTCTCATTATCTCAAGACGTTATCGACCAAATAAAATTTGTCGCAAAGGCCGAAAGGCGCTCTCAATCGAGCCTGGTGGACATAATTTTGCGTCGCGAGCTGCGTCGAATGAGCCAGGACGATGACATCCGGCGCGTTGCCGATGCAGCTCGAAAGGTCACCTAGTTGAGCCGTTCAAAAGCCAAAGGTACGGGCTACGAAACCGAGATCGTCAAAGCGCATCGCGGACTCGGGATCGAGAGCAAGCGCCAACCTGGTAGCGGAGCCCTGGCCGACTTCCCCTGCGACGTTCAGATCGCGGGGCTGCTGGGTGAGTGCAAGCGCTCCAGGAAGCAATGCACCCGCCTCTACAACGCGCTCGAGCAAGGCGGCGCGGACATTTTATTCGTGCGAGACGACCACAAGAAAACGCTGACGGTCCTGCCCTGGGAAACCTGGGCGCTGATCCTCGAGTGGCTCGAGCTCGCAAAAAAGTTTCCGGCAGAACCGGAATCCGAGGTCGGCGGTTCCGACCAATCTGCGGAGGAGTGAAAAAAATGAGTTTCGCAGCTCTATCAACCGGCGGCGGGTCCGCTGACTACCTTGCCTACAAGGCACAAGAAAACCCACATTGGCGCGTCGATGGTGAATCGGCAGAGATCACGAAATTTCTGCTGGACTACGATAGCCTCAAAACCGGCTGGCAAAAGCTGGCCCAGGGCGAAGCACCGCATAACGTCTGGGCGGAGGTTCCAGGGACGACAATCCCGAGGCCGTCCGAAGATCACCGTCAAGCGTTTTTGCTGTGGGTGTATCTGAAGCAGGAATACGGCTCTACGGCTGACGGCTGGCGGGAATGGTCCTCGAGCCAGACGACCGCTCGGATTGGGCTTGAAAAGATCGGCGCGGATCTCGACGCTGGCGCAAAAAAGAACAAGGGCAAAGCGGCGGTTATCGAAATCGAGGGTTATGAAAGCGTCAAGCTCGGCGCTGGAACGCACCAGGTACCCAAGTTCAAGCTAACCGGATGGGCTAAAAAACCGGCGAACGTTGTAGCCGAGCCAGAACCGGAGCCGGTTGCCGGAGAACCTGAAGACGCGAACGTCTTTTAGGCGACCCTCATGGACGACATCGGGCAACTTTTGCCAGCAATTGCTGAGCGGTTTTTAGGCGAGCCGACTTCCCGGCGTGGTACCGAGCTCCGGTTCGGCACGCACGGCTCGCTGGCCCTCGACCTGGCAAAAGGAACCTGGTTCGACCATGAGAACGGAGTCGGCGGTGGCGCTATCGACCTGCTCAAACGCGAGATGCCCGAGCTCGCCGAGAATGGTGCCATCGCCGACTTCCTGCACGAAGAATTCGGCATCGAAAAGAACGAAAAGCAGAACGGCACGGCATTCGGGTTCGTAACCAGCCCGAAAGAAACTGTCGCCACCTACCAGTATCGGGACGAAGGCGGCACGGTGCTCTACGAGATCGACCGCATCGAATGGGTCGAGAAGGGCGAGCGCAGAAAGACATTCCGGCAGCACCAGGTAAAAGACGGCCAGCGGCTCCCCAATAAGGGCGATGCGCGGTCTGTTCTGTGGCGAATGACCGAGATCCTGGAATCAACCGGCACTGTGATCGTTGCCGAGGGCGAGAAGACCGTCCAGGCGCTCGTCGATCATGGCTTCGATGCCACGACCTGCGACGGCGGTGCGAAAAACTGGACCCTGGTTCACGCGGCCAGCCTACGCGATCGCGATGTGCTGATCCTACCCGACAACGATGAACCTGGAGCAGCTCACGGTCAGGCGGTCGCGGCATCGCTGAAAGACTTCGCACGTAGTGTGCGACTACTCGAGCTCCCTGGCCTACCCCACAAGGGCGATGCAGCGGACTGGTTCAAGGCCGGAAACACGCCGGATCAGCTCCGTGAGCTCGCGGCCAGTGTGCAACCCATCGAGCACGAGGAGCTCGCGGCCATCACCCCGCTGCCGATCATGTCGATGGCGGATGTCATGGCAATGGAGCCCAACAGGTGGCTCATCGAGGGGCAGATACCGGAGAAATCGGTTAGCGCCATCTACGGGCCAAGCGGCAGCGGCAAGACATTCCTGGCGCTCGATATGATGCTGTCAGTGGCGCACGATGTCGATTGGCAGGGCAAATATGTCAATCCTGGGGCGGTGATTTACGTTGCTGGCGAGGGTGTCAGCGGACTCAGGAAGCGGCTCCATGCCTGGCACGTCCAACGGCAGCTCGAGGCCGCAGCTCCCCTCTACATCATCCCCCAGGCGATCCTGCTGCAATCTGACCAGGCTATCGATGACCTGATCCAGACCATCGACACAGCTCGAGGCGACAAGCCCGTCCAGGCGGTCGTATTCGATACCCTGGCGCGGTGCTTTGGCGGCGACGAGAACGAAGCCGGACCTATGGGCGAAGCGATCCAGGCGATGGATTTAATCAAGCGTAGGTTCGATTGCAGTGTCATCGCCGTCCATCACACCGGCAAGGTCATCGACAAGGGTCTACGCGGCTCCTCGGCGCTCCTGGGGGCTCTCGACAGCTCGCTCCAGGTACAGGCGGAGGATAGCTGTCTCAGGGTGCGGATGGACAAGCAGAAGGACGACGAGGAGCTGCCCGACACATGGTTCGAGATGCGGAAGGTCGAATTTATGCGGAACCCGTTCGCGGACAGCGAAACGAGCCTGGTGCTCGAGCGGACAGAGTCCAGGGACAGCTCGGTGAAGATGACCGACAACGAGAAGCGCGTTTATGACGCCCTGGTGAAGGCAGTGGATCGTCACGGACGACGCTCGGCGGATTTCGCATGGCTCTGGGTCCAGGAGGAGGACTGGCGACAGGTCTATTACGACAGCTCCAGCAGCAGCGGCAAAGCGAACAGTCAGCAAAAGGCATTTAAGCGCGGGGTCGATGGATTGATCGCCAAAGAGGTCGTTGCGAAGGACCAAAATCGGGTCTGGAGCGTGAAAATGGCGAAAATGGGGCCGGACAGCCCGGACAAGGCCGGACAAACGGAAATGTCCTCCAAGAATGTAGGAATATCAGATGGTTAGCGGGTGGAGGACAAACAGCCGGACACAGGACAGCGAGTTTCCGAGTGGAGGACGGACAGGACATCTCTATAGATGTCCGTCCGTCTGTCCTCCTCGGGGTCGGAGGGGTGAAAAATGATCGAAGTTCGAGACGTGGATAATGTCGTTTTGAGGCTAGAGCGATATTGGGGCGTTGACCGCTTGCCCAGGCTCGTATCGGAATTCCTGCGCGTGAAGTTCGAGCAGCAATGTGAGTTGTGGAACGCGGCGATTGAAAGCGGAGACGCGGAGCGCATCGATAACATCGGCGGCGGGATGATCCGTGCCTGGGCAGCTCTTGACCAGGACGCCAGGCAAAATGGTCATCGGGAGCTCAAGCACACGATCTGGACAGCGAAGCATCCAGGCACCGGCAAGGTTGTCGGGATCTACAACGGCGATGTCAGCCTGGTCGAGCTCCAGAACGTGGCTGATTGCGGCTTCCCGCTCGCTGACCTGGTGAAGTTCATCCCAAACATCCTCGTAAACGCTTTGGAAGCGTTCCCAGGGGCCGAAGTCGGCAAGGT
>MPLU02056034.1_pt1 | contig 10179 bp, 8 predicted proteins | sample 1617381 | NCBI WGS metagenome assembly MPLU02 (sample SAMN05944801, study PRJNA350692) | marine metagenome | biome: marine; feature: ODZ; material: water; isolation source: 90 m water sample filtered on 0.2 um supor filter | place: Pacific Ocean | collected 2012-04-08 | depth 90m m | reverse complement strand
GTTCAGCAACTTCTTTTTGCAGGAGCTGCAGGTTGAGCATCTTGAGCGTTGAATTGACTGCGGCAATTACTTGATCGGAATCAATGCCGATAGTCTGCAGACGTTTACCGTTAACCTGCCAGGTGATAATTGCTTCGGTAAGAGCATTCGTTTTACCTCCACGCGGAATCCGGATTTGATAATCAACCAGTTCCGGAGCCTCGAGATGCACGCGTTTTAAGACTTTTTTAACCGCACTCATAAACGCGTCATAGCCACCGTTTCCACTGCCTGCTTCAAGGTATTCTTTTGAATCAATTTTAAGATGAATTGTAGCAGTTGCTCTTAAATGAAACCCACTTGAAATTGAGCAGTTCAGTAGTTCAATACGTTCAGTATCACTGGTTTCAAGCACATCAGTAATGATAATCGGCAAGTCCGCGGCAGTCATTGTTTTTTTTGTATCACCCAGCTCAACTACACGTTTAAGAACTTTCTGCAAATTTTCATCAACCAGCTGAATACCGAGCATTTCCAGGTTTTTTGCGAGAGATGCTTTACCGCTCATTTTCCCGAGGGCATAACTTCTTTTACGTCCAAAACGTTCCGGTACAATGGGATTATGATACAATTTCGCTTTTTTGTCACCATCCGCATGGATGCCACTTGTTTGAGTAAACACATTTTCTCCAACAATAGGCGCGTTGTCTGCCAGTCTTTTCCCGGAAAAACTTTCTATCATTTCACTTACCGGCGAAAGATGCGATTCGTCAATCGAAAGTTCCATACCCATTTTGTCATGCAGCACAACCGCTATTTCCGCCAGCGAGGCATTTCCCGCGCGTTCGCCAAGACAGTTCATTGTGCAATGAATGTTTCTCACCCCGGCCTTGACCGCATAAAGTACATTGGCCACACCTAATCCGTAATCGTTGTGCGGATGGAAATCAAAAGTTGCCCATGGAAAACGTTCGAGCATATCGGAAAGACTGGAATAAACTTCATCTGGAGATAGAACTCCAAGAGTGTCAGGCAGCATGAAATGCCTGATACCGTCTTCCTTGAGTGCCGCCATCATTTCGAAAACATATCCCGGGCTATTGTGATATCCGTTCGACCAGTCCTCAAGATAAACGTTTACATCGAGCTGATTTGTATGTGCATATTTCAGCGTCTGACGGATGTCTGAAATATGCTCCTTTAGCGTTTTTTTGAGTTGGTTTTTACAATGATTTTCACTGCCTTTAGTCAGTAAATTCATGACAGTACAGCCAGATTCTTTAATCCAGTCTACACTGCGTTTCTGGTCAATGAAGCCTAAAACTTCGATACAATCCAAAAATCCATTTTCTGCAGCCCATGCCGTGATATTTTGAACTGAACCTAACTCACCCGCAGAAATCCTTGCGGAAGTTACTTCAATTCGATCAACACGCAGTTTTTTCAGCAGGGTTTTTGCAATATTTGCTTTTTCCGGAGGTGTGAATGAGACACCTTGTGTCTGTTCGCCATCCCTCAGGGTGGTGTCCATCAATTTGATTTTATTTGCTGAAGAAGACATGCTGTGTGTATTTTTGTTTGAAAAATGGTGCGAAAATGCTGACGTTTATTTTCTGGAACATTTATGCAAAACTAAACTTCCCGCTAGGACAAAAGTCAATCCCAGATGTATTTCGCGTGGAAAGTCAAGCGCATCTGCTCCGTAAAGCAGTAAAGGGATTCCGGAAACAATTAATCCCAAACCGCTGAAAAACTGGACAATACCGGATGCTGTAACCAGCGAAAACTTCGTAAGACGATCCGCATGTCCCCGGATATGATCCCAGGAATACATGGGAAAAATAACCAAAAAGAAAAAACCAGCCCAGATGTGTAGTAAGGAAGTCGCGGATGACTCTTCGGCCCATGGAAACAGCTCTGGATAAGCCAACAGTATGCCGGAAAGAATCAAAAAAACACAGCTTAAAACAATAAGTTTTCGCAAGACTTCCGGAAGAAAAAATGAGTAGATTGTCAATTCCTGGAACGGAATGATATGCGCATAAGCATAGCTCAAATGGCTAATAAAGGCAACTTGTGGCGCAGACAAGAAAAGTCAGAGCAAATTCAGTTTCGCTAAATCATTGCGCAACAGGGCAGCATTGTGGAAATGAATTCCGTGGATACCTGAGTCCTCCGCAGCTTTAACATTGGCAAGTTTGTCATCAATGAAAACAGTATTATCTGGAGTCAAATCATAAGTTTCTATGAGTAATTTGTAGATATCCGGATCAGGTTTGATTTTGCCGATTTCACCGGAAATTATTTTTCCATCAAACCAGTGTAGAAAATCATAAATTGCTTCTGCTTTGGGATACGTCTCAGCAGACCAGTTACTGAGAATGAAAAGCGGTACCTGTTTTTTTTTCAACTCGGCTAAAATTTCAACTGTATCATCCAGTGGACCCCCCAGCATTTCTTCCCAGCGCCCATACCAGTTGCTGATTTGTGCGGAAAATTGCGGATGTAAACTGGATAGCTCAGCGATACCTGTTGAAAAAGGCTGACCTGCGTCATGTTTTGCGTTCCATTCGTCATCACAGATATTTTCCAAAAACCATTCAACTTCTGTTTCGGTAGGAAATATTTTAGAGTAAAGATAGCGGGGGTTCCAATCAATTAAGACGTTTCCGAGGTCGAAAACTACAGCTTTGTTTGAAGACATAATTGGGTATATTGGACTAACGTTTTGCGACTAAACCGCTTGCACGGCCAAAATGGGCATAAACTGAATTTGAAATGGCTTTTGCTATTCGTTGACGGGTCTTTGATTTTAGCAAATCTTGTCGATCACGTCTATTATTAAGGTTAGCGATTTCTACTAAAACAGAGGTCGGCACCTTGCTGTAACGAAGAACAGCCGGCAGAGTCTTTTTACCTTTGCGGTATAGGTAACCCCTGACTGCTGAGGAAACCCGATGTGTAGGCAACTTTGTTTTGCGGAACTGGTCAATAATAACTTTTCCAAATGATTTACTCAGTTTTTCAGAATAACGATTGTCCTTTGTTTGAAAAGTTAATTTTGAATTATATTCCTTAATCCTGCGGTATATTCTACTTTTCAACCGAAAACTTCCGCGACGCAGGCGTCGATCAGGATAATAGACCATCACACCTCTCAGCGATGAGTGAAGGGAGTCACCGTGAAGACTGATAAATAAAATATTCTCAGGAGGTACTTTTTGTTTCCTTAACTTATGATATATATGGTTGACTAGATAGACTCGCATATTTGCGCCAACCCGTGAATTACGGGTAGAATAACGCGGTGTGACTAAAAGCTGTTCATCTTTGTCATGTCGATGAGATAAATAACGTACAGGTTTTTTCTGGTTAGGATCAGCCAGGGTGGGATGTACTATCACACCTTCTTTTTTGAGTAGCTCAGACATGCGCTTGCTGACATCATAAACCACCTCATCTTCATAAATCAGATCTTTATTTTTTCTGGATCCCCCTGAGGCTCCGGGATCACCGCCACCGTGACCTGAATCAAGAATGACATGAATTTTATGAACATTAGTTTTTCTTTTTGTTTTTTTGGCAACTATCTTCGTTTTGCTTTTTTTATTTTTAGTAGCAACGGTTTTTGCTGTTTTGCTTTTTTTACTTTTTACTTTAATTGTTTTCCTGGCTGAAGCAGCTTTTTTAGTGGACAAATTCGCATTTGTCTGGTTAACAAGGTATTCTTCACTTAACCATTCAAGTGGAATTTTTATTTTTTGCCGATTCTGAATGAGTTTTGCGTCAGGGATATTATTCAATTTTAATATTTTGTTTGCTACATGATTTACCTCATCGTTTAACAGACGTCCGGTAAAACGGATCACAACCGAAGAATAAAGTGTCTCACCGGGTTTCATCTGATAATGCGCGAAAAATTTTCCTGAAGCTTCCTGCTTGAGTTTCAAAGGAGCTCTAACAGCAATTTGGCGCAACGCAAGTTCCGGACTTATCCATTTCCAAGGAATTTTGATAACATCACCTTTTTTGAGGATATTCCCATTTTTACGCATTTTATTGTAGCGTACCAAATGTCCGGCCTTTATGCCTTTTTTGGTGAAGAGACCCGCAATCAGTGTGGTTGTTTCCCAGCCGTAGGTTACCCGATGCCTCCAATAGTCTTCGTTGGCTTTGTCTTTGTAAAATACTGCTTTAAGCGCGGAACTGCGGATGACATTGCTAATGACCTTGAACGGAAATGTTATGAAACGATTTCTGTACAGGCGCCTTGATTTGCTGTATTTACGGATTGTTTTCAGACTTCTGTATTTTGGTTGCAGAACTCTCCTGGCCAGACTGTAACCTCCTTCTCCGCCTTGAGGCTTGAGTTTTACAACTAGCCGCTTACCATTCCAGCCGACCTTCATTTCGGAGTTTCCCGTACTTTGATACTCTAAACGGAAATTTTTCCAGTTAGAACTTTTAGGCGACTTTGCAAATGTCTTTTCTATCAGACCTATCAAAGAAGAAAGAACGAGTGCGAAGATGACAAACTTTAGTTTCATTATGTTAACGTTGGCTGATGATGCTGATTTGGTAGAGCTTTTCTGCTTGAGGGAGGCCGATCTCAGTTGATATCCCGCGTTGTGGTTCAGCCTCTTTTGCCTCTCCATTTAAATCTTTAGAGATTCTGTAAATTCCAGGCACGTGATGTAAATATTCAGGACGTATCCATTCCAGCGGGATTTTTATTAATTGACCTGCTGAAAGCTGGTGTGCGTCCTCAAGTCTGTTCAAAACCAACAAATCACTGGCATTTTGACTGCGAACGTAATGCTTGGTTTCACCAATGAAACGTATTACTACTGAGGAATAGAGTGTATCTCCTGGTTGAATCCGGTAAAAGGCATAGCGCAGTCCGGATTCATCTTTTTTGATGAAAAGCGGTTTATGCACAGCTAGAGGTTGCAGTTCCAAATCGGCACGTAAAATGTTCCAGGGAATGATAAATGTTTCACCCTGTTTGTAAACTTGTTGAGGAAAAATGGAATTTGCGGATCTGGTAAAAGATTTCGCGATCAAGTCCGGAGTTTCCCAGCTATATGTAGTTTGATGACGCCATCCTCCAAATTCAACACGATCATTCGGAAACAGTACACGCAGGGCTTCACCCTGAATTGCGCCTATCAGCTGTTCAAAAGGGATAGTTAAATAACGTTTGTGATTCAGCGGCTGACCGTTCATAAATTCACGTATCAGTTGAAACTGATGTGATCCGTCCCTTAAAACACGGAGCGCGAGCTGATATTCCCCCTCATATTTTCTCGGTCGCAACTGCACAAATAAGGAGCCGACCGCTTTAGTTCCTTCCGGACGCAAATCTTTCAGTCCCTGGTTGTTAGAATTGTCATACCAGCCCACTCGCATCGGATCACGCTGAGCAAATAAAAATGACGCCAGCGGAAGTGTCTCAACTTCAACGGCTTTTGAGGACGCAGACAATGAAGCTGCAGGAGCAGGACTGTTGAAAAAAAACAGAGCCGCAATTACTAGGCTCAGATGAAATTTAAATGACATGATTATTAGTATCGCTTGGTGTCTTCTACGTGATCGAGGCTTGTTCTTAGTTGATTTCGAACCTTGAAACTAAAACGGATAAACGATTGTTCTTCATATAAATACAACAAAAACTGTGCCAGTAGACTCAGTAACAGAAGAAAGAAGAGATTGCGGAGAAGTTGGGAAAGAAAATTAAGGAGTTCAAAGGGGAAAAGAAAGAAACTTTTTACATTTGAAAAAGACTTGTACCGGATGAATCAGCGGATTGTCAATACATTCACGTAAGTTGATATCCCATCCATCAGCATCTGCACGGAAATTGCCACCAGAACCATACCCATCAGACGTTCTACGGCAATGAGTCCTCTTTTGCCGAATAGTTTGTTGAGTTTGCTTGAAGAGAGCATGATCAGGCTGGTTACCGCCCAGGCACCTAAAACAGCAGCCAACCATTCAAAGATTCGCTCAGGCTGAGATCTGGCGAGTAAAATCAGCATTGCCAACGTGGAAGGTCCTGCGAGTAAAGGAACTGCAAGGGGAACAAAAAATGGCTCACCTTCCGGCATTTCACCCATGATGCCCTTTTCACTGGGAAAGATCATGCGCAGTGAAATCAAAAAAAGCACTATGCCGCCGGCAATACTCACTGCTTCCTGTCGCAGGTTTAACCATTTAAGCAGATATTCACCTGCAAATAAGAACAGTAGTAAAACCAGCAAAGCTAAAAATAATTCACGAATTAATATTTTTCGCCTGCGTGACTCACTTTCGACAGTTTTTAAGACTGAGAGGAACAAGGGAATGTTTCCCAGAGGATCCATGATCAGCAGCAGGGTCAGACCTGCGGACAAAATATCCATGCTTAAATACGCAGATAAAACAAAAAATAATAGTAAAAAAACTTAATACTGTGAACAGAAATTTTGGCTGGAAAAGTAATCTTAATCAACCACAAACAGCTTGGAAGTGGTCTTCAGCTGTTCTTATTAGAAAAATTTAAGCTTAATCAAGAAAATGGGGAAACAGTTCTTCTGCGTAATATTTCCGTAGCAAGGCCAACTAGCAGCACCATTCAGCAGGAGTTGCAGAACATCAGCATACACTTCATGATAGCGGCAGCTTGTTAAACCTTAAAGGATGACTTCAAAGATTAGAGTGTTGATCCGCTTGGGTTAGTATCATAATCCTTGTTTTCCCAACAGTCCCATGAATCGTCCACCAGAGTACCCATACCCAGCCGGGAGTCAGGTTCCAGATTTGCTCGAAAGACTTCATTTTGTGTAACCGCAGGATTCTGTACAACATGTTCAATTTCTCCTCCTTTTTTGAGGAACTCCCTGGTGGCAAGTTCAATATCTTCACTGGACGGTTTTGCTTTTGCTGAGTTTTTAGCAGCTTTTGCTTTGACTTTTCTGTCAGCTCCAAAACCATTGGCCTGTCGATTAAATTTGTTGTCCATCTTAATTTTCCAGAAAAATTATGTTTGAGATCAACATCAGTTTTTGGCCGATCATTCAACTGTAAAAAAACCATACATATTATGGCGGTGATGCTAACATCAAGCAACACGTTTGTAAAGTTTTAAAAGCTGAAAAATATTAAATTAATGAGGGCTAAAATATAAAAGGCAGGAAATTCAGAACTTAAGACAAATATTTTTATTAAGGGAAATGGTTACTTATTTTTTTTAATTTTTTCCAGAAATTCGGTCCATTCGATGGTCAACAAGTTTTTTTTCTGTGTATTACAGGATTTACAGCAAGGTACGAGGTTTGATTTAACGCTCCTTCCTCCGCGTGCTAGAGGCACCAGGTGATCCATTGTCAGTTGACGTGCGGGTGTTGGTGTTTCACAGTAATAACAGCTGTTACCCGCTCTCCGGTTTTTCCACCATTGTGATTTCCGGAGTTCTCTTGCTTTTTGTTTTTCCTGTCGGATTATTTTAGCGTCCTGCTCAGTCTGCCAATCATTTTTTTGCATCAAAATTTCCTTGCAGTCCAGGTCGGAGAACCCTCTTCAAAATCTTTGGGTGTACGTGTTAAACGCCGCCGTCCGGTTCCATCCACAAACATAATGTACAATTTGTCCCGGCCGGTTGAGGAAGAAACAAAAGCGATTTGACGTCCGTCCGGAGACCAGGTAGGTTGCTCTGAATTGTAACGTCCTCGTGTTAGCGAGTGATCTTCACCAGTAAACGGATCCATCAAATGAATTTGGCTGTGCCCTTTGCTAATTTTTGAATAAGCGATGAGAGTACCGTCCGGTGACCAGACAGGGTCGCTGTTGCTGCCTTGGCCAAAAGTGAGTTGAAACGGAATTTTTGTGCCGAGCTGCAGATAGAAGATCTGTTCATGTCCGGTACGGTCCGAGACAAAGATCAGATGCGCATTATCCGGAGATAAATCAGGAACAGTTTCAATCGCCCGGTGAGTGGTCAAACGTGTTTCTTTCCTTTTTTGTTTGTCAAAGGAATACAAATCTGTGTTGCCCTTTCGGCTTAATGTCACAACGAGCTGACGTCCATCGGAATACCAACTGCCTCCGCTGACACTTAGAAAATTGTTTGAATAACGTTTTGCTGATGTGTTGGAACGCAGTAATCTTACCGGCCGATTTTTAAAATTATTATAAATAATTGCAGTTCCGCTGCGGCTTAGGGTCGTATAAACAATGGCATCACCCTGCGGACTCCAACTCGGCAGAAGACTGATAGACGAATTTTTTGAAACTGCCGCCAATTTTTTCCCGTGTGTATTAATCCTGGCAATAATTTTGCGTCGTTTCGGTTGTTTAAGTGTAAAAGCTATTGTGCTCCCAAGCACACCTTCCAGACCTGTGAGCTGGGCAGACATGTTGTTAATCAAATCCATCAAATCTGCTTCCCTGAAACGATTTTTGCGTAAAGGCAAATCAAGTGGAAACAGTTCCGCACCGTCATTATCCGCAACAGTAAGCATCAAATGTTTTGAGACTAAAGCTCCAGTTACTGCATACCTGCGTTCCAGCTTGAGCAGTATTTTCATGTCGACCTGAGAAGTATCTGCTGTACGGCAATTTTTATAGCGTGAGTCTGTCACCAGGAATACACCGCTCCAGCAGAGGTTACGGTCGATAATCCGCAGCCAGCGACTAGCGTCAGGATGTTCAGTAAAACTCTCTTCCGGAACCATGGTTATACCGAATCTGGCAAAGCCCAGTCCACTGATGACAATCTCCTCGTTGGAATAAGTCTGTGCCTGCAACGAAGTCGTGAAACAAAGGGCGAAAATAATTAAACTGAATCTAAAAGGATGTTGTCTTAAAAGAATTTTGTGTAAGCGCATAAGTTTAGGCAGAATCCAATTATTAATTTTGAGGTACTATCCGAATCAACACGATGTAGGGAGGATTTTGAGCCAGAGCTTGGGGCAGAGGGTCCAGCACAGCATTGCGCACCGCAAGCTCAGCAGCCTGGTCGAAAGAGGGGAATCCGCTTTTATTAATGAATTCATATTCAATTATTTCACCTGATGCAATAATCTTTAGCCTTACCCGTACAAACACCTCAGCAGGGTAGCCCCCGAGTTTGTTACTTTTCCGCATGTTTTTTGCCTTGATCTGATTACTAATGTGCACGTTATATTCCGCTCCTGCCAACTGTGCTATTCTTTTACGCTGCAATGAGTTAGTATCGGTTATTTCTTTCGTTTTGCTGAGAGGAGTCTGCTCAGGAATTCCTAAATCCTGCACAGGCTCCTTAAGTTTTATTCCTTCCGGGAATAATTCCTCAAGTTTGGGTTCAGCTTTGTCAGCAGCTTCTGCCGCGGGTTTTACCGGAGAGATTGTCGGGATATTTTCTAAAGTAGGCTGCGATATTTCAGGGAGTTTCTGTAGGGGTAGATCTAAAGGTTTTGAAAAACTTGGCGTTTTTAATTTTTGCGGTGAAATCTCTTCACGCGAAAATTCGGGTAATTCTATCTGGCTCGGCTTTAGTAAAGATTTTCTTGACGTAAGGGGAGAAAGAGGAAGAGGTTCCTTGCTCAATTTCGGTAAATTAGTGATCGCACTTGATCTTTCCGGAGATTCAGGCTGAAGCAGCAAAGGTTTGCGGGGTTTTTTTAAAGCTTGCGGACTTATCTTAGGACTTTGCTTAATGCTTGGCGCCTTAGTTGTGATTTGAGGCTGCGACATTTTAAGACTCGGTGCTTCAGTTTTCTTAACTGCAGGCTTCGGCAGTACAGTATTTTTGAGATTATTTTCAAGAACAGGTTTCTTCAGTACAGGTTTATCTGGAACAAGTTTTTGCAGTTTTGGTCTCAATCCTGTCTCAAGTTTTTGTAAAACAGGCTTTTCAATAACTGGTTTTGGTTTGTTAATGAGCGTTGGTTTTGAGGGGAGTTTTGCATAACTTACACCAATTCTGGCTCGAATGGGTGGCGGCTCTGCTACCCAGAATTCCGAAATAATTCCAATTGTTAAACCCAGAAATATATGCAGCAACAAAGAACCGATGAAAAGGAACGTAAACGTTCCTTGATCATGAAAAAAAATCAGCCTCTCGAAACTACTCAGTTGCCTAACTGAAGAACTTATTCCTGCGGAATCCCCCGGAAAAATCGCTATTTTGTCTAATTTTTGAAAAAAATTCATTTTTTTCTTGTCAAGCCTTGACTAATTTTC
>MPLU02037812.1_pt1 | contig 10186 bp, 9 predicted proteins | sample 1617381 | NCBI WGS metagenome assembly MPLU02 (sample SAMN05944801, study PRJNA350692) | marine metagenome | biome: marine; feature: ODZ; material: water; isolation source: 90 m water sample filtered on 0.2 um supor filter | place: Pacific Ocean | collected 2012-04-08 | depth 90m m | reverse complement strand
GGGAGATGAAGTATTAGTTAGCGGAATAGAAGTCGCCGAAGACGGAACCGTTGGCTGGAAGATAACCCTACCGAAGAAAGATTTGGATTTCTTCTCCACAGGTTTGGGAGAATCCGGACCAAACTTTACTTACGCAGTTTGCGAAGGCCGTTCAAAAGCCGCTTTCAAGTGGAATGGCAAGTGGGTGGATGCAAGCCCACCTTGTAAATCATTCCGAGCACAAGATGGAACCACACTCAAGAAGGCACGACAATATCCCCGATTCAACCAATATCCCGATTGGTATTGGGAAGCGTTTGAGAGTGATGAATGGAAGTATGCTCAAAAGGCACTCATTCAAAACCGTGATTACCAACCCGAAGACCCTGCTGGATTTGAAGTCGGAGATTATCTTTGGATGGACGAACTCTCCCATCTTATCATGGACCCACTAAGATACGGACCCATTATGGAACAGGCAGTTAATGATGTAATGACCTATCACGATACAAAAGTGATTGCTCAAGAAATAGACCTTGACCTCGGAAGTAAAACTTCTATAAATGAATGCCAAACCTGCAAGAAGGCATATACAATGGGAAGTATTGAAAAGAGTCGGCAAGCCGATGGATTCGTTAATGCTGATGGCGTAGTGAAAATACCATTCCTTTATCCTCAAGAGGTTTATGATTTGGAAGTGGAATATCAAAAGAAGTTTGGAATGAATCAAATTGATAAGCCCATTGCATGGGGTGTTGAAGGCCGAGGAAAGGATATGCTGAGTAACCCAACTCAAATAAGGATTGATTAAGATGTCGTCATTTACAGAAAGAGCAACTTGGACGGAAAACCCGTTTGTTTTCCAAACTCAAGAACCCCTACCGAGCGGAGTTCCAATTGAGATTGAATCTGTCCCATTGCACAAAGCACTCTATGATAAGTTGGCCAAACTTGTTATCCCTTCACCGAAGTCTAAGACAGACCCTTGGAGTGATAAAGGCCGCCGAGAATGGAGGCCGGGGTATGACCCTGTAACTAAACTTGACCCAACGACTGTGGCTCCCGGATTGGTGGAAGGTATGCCTCTCCAATCAAGAAGGAGAAAAGAGCCTCAAGGAGAGGGTGGTAAGGCCACATTCTTGAACATCATCGTTGATATTTCGGGAAGTATGAGTAGCCCATTGAGTGGTGGCGGTCAATCGTATGGATATTATGATGGATTACCTCTTGGTGGCGAAGACTTAGCCCGAGTAGTTACGCCTCTAATGATAAGAATGGCTAAACAAAATGGCGACAAGTTCCAAGTGGTAACATTTGGTCAAGGTGCGTATGTGGATTGGCCGGGACCTGCAACCGACTACGATGATGCAATCGCTTACTATACTAATTCCTCAACTGCGGGTGATGCGGCAAGACCTTTGGCCGGAAATGAAGGTTCCACTAACACCGAGAAAGGACTTGCTTTGACGAGATTGGAGATGGAACGCTATTTGAATGAAGAAAATGTTGAAGTCAAGGCAGCCGTTACCATTGTTATAAGTGATGGCCACTTCAATTATGGCTCTTGTATGATGAATGATAGTTGGCTCCGACAGTATGGACCGGTCTTCTATGTATTCATGTCGCCCACCGAAGGTGGTTTGTCGGGAGCCGTTGCCGGAATGAGAGATTGGTTAGTTAAGACCCACAAAGGTTTGGGTTGTAAAAATTGTGTGGTATCTTTTGCTCCAAAGATGGGACAAAGTGGAAGTGTAACCGATTTCGCAGGTAGTTTGGTGGAGATGTGCCAAGCGAATGCGGGTGAGGCTGTTGAGTGTGGCTCCTATAATGAGTGATAACGACAGTATTAAGTAGCGAGAGGGGTCTATTCAACTCCATGCAACCGCAAGGTAATAAGTCGGGAGAGATTGTATTAGGTGAGAACCTATCATTCCCCGCCTATGGTGAGAAATCGCTTTCCTCCCAAGTTGTCTTCATTACAGGCAAGCGTGGAAGTGGAAAGTCTTGGACTACGGGCGTTATGTTGGAGGAGATGGAGAAAGCCGACCTACAATTCGTTTGTTTTGATACTTTGGGAGCACACAAAGGTTTGGAAAAGTTACCAAATGTTGAAATGATTACTCCACGGGACGATGAAACTTTGGATATGCAAGGTGTTGTTGATAAAATCGCCAACAGCAACAAAAGTTTGGTCATCAACCTAACCGGTTGTGGCCTCCCGAAACAACAGTTACTTATCGCAGACTATTGTGAAGCACTCATTGATACCAAGATTGGCCACAATCATGGTAAAACTTTGATGACTGTTTTTGAGGAGTGCCAAGATTATGTCCCACAGCAGGGAAAACCCGTTTCACATAATGCAATCGTTAGATTGTGCAAACTTGGTCGTGGACTTGGTTATGGATGCACACTTGTTACTCAGCGACCTGCTTCATGCAGTAAGGAAGCCGTTTCACAGGCTGCTATTTACCTAACCCATAATGTAATCAACTCTCGTGATTTGAAAGCCTTGGAAGACCAACTAAGTTTTGGAACAGACAAAGATAGGATTAAGAGAATCCTTCAAGGAGTTACTGCCGCTCAAAAAGGAGAATGTGTAGCATTCGCTCCCGAGTTCTTTCGTAACTCCGGTTACATACGAATCTCAAAAATTAGAGGTGACCGCCGTGCTAACCACTCGGGCGGCAATATCTCGGCCAAACCCGTGAGCAGCACTCAAGGTGCTGCGGCGGAAACAGGAGCCGCCGGTTCAGCGTATAGCCCATCTTCCGACTATGGAAGTATGTCCTATCCTTCAACCATGAAACCATTAACCGGTTTTGGAAGTGATTGGAGTTCAGCCGAGAATGCCCTTCCTAACGCCCCCGCTAACCCATACGCTTCCAGCGATATGGGAGCAGACACTTTCAAGAGTGATAGCGAAGAAGCACCGGTAGTTTGGTTACCTCCTGTTGATTACGAGGCAGCCGAAACCGTAGTGGAGGAGTTATCAGCGGAAACAGGCGCACCCTTTGGTGGAGCCGGACCTCTTGTGGGAATTGCTCTCGCAATGGGAATCGCTGCGGGCGGCTTCGTCTTAATAAAGGGACTCGCAGAATAACCGAATCATTATATGAGTCCTAACCTTATTTTGGATAGATGAGTGCGAATGCTGGACCATATTCTCAAGGGGATTGGGTAGCCATTGAGCATCCTCAAACCAAACAGGGTCGTTCTGTCCCTCTCAAAGATTTCCGAATGTGGGATTTGGCCTTTGAAACTAAGTATGGTCGCACCAAGAATGAAATTGGTGAGGATTTAGAACCTCATGACCCGCAAGATATTTTCATCGTTATTCGCCCCACTACACGCAAGGGTGGAAAGAAACGATTAAAGGTCTTGAATCCATATACAGGAAAGTCACAGGCTATCTTCAACGAACAAGTTAAATCTCGCCTTTCATTGAAAATCATGAATACCAACCTTGACCGGTGGGTTCTTCTTAATCAATTCGGTGAGAATGTATCTCCGGCCCTTAGACAACATATTAAAGATAACACACCCGCACCCATGCCTACGCACAAGGTAAAGTTAATAGACAAAGACAATTCCTTCTTCAATGGTTTGGATGAAGTGGATTTCCAATTCCACGAAGCAAGTTATTTCGGGGCTGCTTGTTTGATGTGTCCTCAAAACGCTTACACACCATTAGGACAACGGTTGATGACGGAACCGGAAAACTTCCAAGGTGGCACGGCTGAACAGAATGGAGAAGTGGAAGAAATGGTGCAAGCCCTCATGCAAAGTTTGGGAATGAATGGAAAAGGAGGAGATGGCTATATGGTTCTTGCCGATGATGTTCAACTTGTAATGGGAGTTCCGCATTTCAATCGGAATCTCACCAAAAGTTATACAACTAAACCTTCTCTTGGAGCACTTATCCGTGCTAAGACAAGCCACTTCAAATATGATGATAGGAGCCTGTATAACAAACAAGCCCCGGAAGGATTGAAAACAATGTCTGCCGAAGACGGCGAGCACCAAATCTTTTACGCACCCTTTTCAAATATGAATCATCATTTTGAACAAGACTTCAATTTTGAGCGCATGGGAGGGCTATTTGCTAACTATCCCGAATACGGTGCAGCCCATTTGCTTGAAGCGTTATGAATAGGAAGTCTTTAAGTATCGGAACGAACAACTACTCTCTATGCGTATCACCGATAGACGCTCCATGAGCCGTAACCTACCGCCTTCGCCGAATATGCCAGCGTTGCCAACACTTAATATCGCAAGAGATACACTACCTGCATATAACGCAGAAGGACAAGGACTTGTTGCTGCTGGCCCAAGACCAGCACCTCCACAACTTCCGGTAGTCCCACGAATTAACATTCCACAAGGACAGCAACATTCACTCGCAGACTTCGCTGCTGGTAAGGGTGCAGGGCAAGGATTTGTCGCTAACACACCACTACCTGCTGCACCTCAAGTGAAGATGCCTTCACTCGCATTGAACGCAGACTACGCTCGCCGTGACCGTGACCTATCTCGTTACAACCTACGCACTCGCAGCGTTTCACCATCCGGTCAATACAACCGTCCATCTCACACACTTGAGATTTACGGCCAAGGCCCAACTCTTGATGTTTCACACATTAACAAGATGGGAACACCTATGGGAGTAGGTGCAGACGCTATGAACCACGGACCAGCACACAACTTTGGTGGCGACCCAAGAATGGACGCACAAATGGCCGGAGTTCGCCCAACCGCAGCACAACAAGACCCTCGTGAGGCTATGAGGTCCCAAAAAGACACCAAGATGGCCGAGTTCGTTCGCCGACACCACAACACACCTATTGGAGTCAGCGGATTTGACCGCAGACTAAAGGGCTTGAAGGCTGAAACAAAGCAAATCCCAATTCATTCAATGCCTATCCTACCAGCAGCAACTATGCCATCCGCACCAAAGGTTGGCCATCTTGTTCAACCTGCTAAGAGGATGAACCTTGAAGCACAATACATTGCACCTCCAATCCGTAATGGCGACATGGGAGGCACATTTGCTTCCATGAGCAGCATTTCCGGTAACATTGGTATGTCCCCCGGCCGAGCATTCGGAGCAGAAGCACACCTTTTCCGTTGAAACCCACCAAGGGTTTAAGTAGCAGCGACCCCTACTGTTAAGTATGGCAGACGCTAAAGTTATTGATACCACGAAGGGAATCAAGAAACCTTCTTTCAAATCTTATGATGTGGATGCACAAGGTAATACTGAAATAGAGTCATGGACTCCACCCTCTCGGAAGCACGGCATGAGGCGTGTAATGGAGAGAGTTAAGCGTGGAGCGGACGGAGCCGGAATCCTTTTTGAGTATTCCATTGACGATGAGGACATCGTAACTTATTCCGAGAAGGAATATAAAGCCCTTCCACCAGCCCAACAAGAAGGTTTGGTCTTTGATGACCAAATGAAACTTTGGTATCGTGTGGAATGTGGAGTCTATCTCAAGTTTGGCCCTTTCCAAAAGAAAGGCTGGAAAGTTTTGGCCCGTCTTGAACCAATGAACGATACTACCGAGAAAGATAGAAAATGGAGAGCGGTCAAAGTTCTTCCATTTCCGGGAGTTCCCGACTCGGATATTTACCCATACCTTCCTCAAATAGCAGATGAAGCCCGCCGATGTGATGCTTGCGGCAACGAGCGTTATAGGATTGATACTTACCTCTTAGTTAGTCCGAAAGGGAAACACGAAATCGTGGGAACCACCTGTCTTCAAGGATATACAGGATTAGACCCCGATACTTTGTTATCCCTTTATGCCGCTCTTGACCCCACCAATCGTTATCGTGCAGGTAAGAGTGCCTCACCACGAAATCTTCAAGTTGCCAATAAGGACTTCACTCAATTTTTACTCCTCTTATCAAGGTGGGTGGAAATACACGGCTACAACAAATATGCTCCCGGCGTTACACCGACAACTCGCCGAAGTTATTATGGTCGTTCATATTCTTCCGGCAAACAACTTGGAGAGTTTTTATTCCAAGGTTTCGTATTACCCAAGGGCATGGACCTTGAAGTAACCAATGTTAATGCCAGCGTTATGCAAAAGTTTGCTGATGAGTTTAAGGCCGTGGGGAAACAATACAAGAATACAGGAGCCGACTCCTATACTTTGAAGGGTCCTTTGTTTGTTTCGGACAACAAGATTCCATATAAAATTGCAGATGCCAAGAATAAGAAGGTTGTGGACTTGCACACAGAAATGATGTCCTATGTAAAGAATCTTAGTCCGGCTAACTCATACCAAGTAAGCATCAAATCTTTGTTCACCACAGGAGAAGTTACTCGTAAAGTCGCTCCATTGGCTGGTAGTATTTATCAAGCACTCCAAAACTTCAAGAACCCACCGCCACCACCTCCACCCAAGCCGAAGACATCCAGCCAAGGACAGTATTACCGAAGGCCGAAAACCCCAAGTGCTCCTACGGCCCCACCACATCCAACTTGTTTTGGTAATGTGGGTAGCACAGGGATATTCACAATTAGGATTACTACCAATAGGAACATGACTTCTCAAGCAGGGAATAATTTTAACTTGATGAAGGGTGAAGCCGTCAATCAAGGAAACAAAGCCGTCACATGGTTTGAAAGTCCGGGAACGAAGGTAGCGGCCGCAACTGTTGGCTCAACTATTACGGTTGAAGCAAGTATCAAAGGACATTCCCAATACAAGGGAGTTTGGTCCACCACACTATCGGGCGTAACTCTTGTCCCTGCCGGAACAACCACTTCCCAAACTTACATTGGAACGCCGGGAAGTATCATCAGCGAACGAGTCAAAATCATGAGTAGCAAACCGGCTACATACGGTGGCAAAGAAGTTAGGATGGAAACTCCAACCGGTAAGAAATTGATAGCCTATGATTCACATTCTCAACTTCAATTAGCCAACGCTGGTGAAGTTTGGGAAATAACAGCCAAGGTGAAGAAACACAATCGTGGCATGACGCAGATATACTATATCAGTTCTGCGACAAAGGTTTAAGTAGGTAGTTCCCCTATCCCTTGTTTGTGACGCAAGTTACAGGAATAGCGAACTTCCTTTGCCCCGTGAGGGTGTAAGAGAAGTCCGCATATAACAAATAAACAAAAACAAGAAATTGGATATTAAAGGACGGACTTCTTCGGTTATCACCAAGGTAAATAGCGATTACAGCGAATAGACTGTATCGTTCCTTGACCCCCGCCGGAAACCCCCTAACTGCTACCCCCACCGCACGGTGGTTTTAAGTAGTGGAAAGGTGAACCTTCTTCTATGCACAAACTCAAGGCGGAAGCCGTAGCCCGTAGTCAATGTGATAAAGGCGTAGCCGCATATTTGGCTCAACAACACAGGAAGCATACCCAAAAGAGTGTAGCGTTTGGACTTCTTGGAGGATTGGCAGGTAGCACTATTCTTATGTTTTGGGGTAATGTCCCTAAAGGTGTTATGGCTTGGATTCCATTAGGAATTGGCCTCGTTGGTGGGTGGACCACAGGTTTGGTAACTCAAGACCAAGATGATGCACAACACGAGCAAACTTTCATAGATGTTTGCGACCAATATACCGAAGAAGATGATTTAGCGGAAGATGATGTGGAAGAAGACGAAGAAGACGGAGCCGAAGGTAGTCTTTAAGTAGCGAAAAGGGGAAGGATATACTATGAAGATGACTCATCAAGTTGGAATGGCCTTCGTAATAGGTTTTGCTGGTTACTTTGTAGCCACTCATGTTAAAGATTCTATGGGAGCAGAAACCATCCAAACAACTGACCCTTTCCAACAAGCCGAGTTTGATAGCCTACCACCTATGCCTAACGCACAGGAAGTAGTCAAGAACATGATGATTCGGGATGATACAAACGAAGCATTGCTGGCTCAAAATGCCCCAATGATTGCACCACCGGAGTTAAACATGGTAAATCTTCTTGCAGCAATTAAGGGTGCAGACAATCTTCCTACACCCTCAACAGTAACACTTTGAGGTGAAAATATGGACGCAATAACAAAAGTTGGCCTTGGTATCCTAACCGGCGGACTATTCTTTGTGGGCTATCAAATGATTCGTGATGGAGAAATGGCTCCTCGTGGTGGAATGACTGAAACAGTAACTAAGGAAGCATCCGGATGCGGATGCAACAAGAAGTATGATAATGGCGAAGTCCAAAATAACCAAGATGGCGGAGTCACATTCAAGTCCGAGTATTCATTGGAATACATTAACCCCGAACCGGTTGCTGGTGCAAACGATGTTCACGGAGCAGAAACAATGGGATTCATTAGCAATGCTCCATCAACCGCACACGGCCGAGGCTTTGCTTCCGATACCGTAGCAACCAAAGCAATGGCCAATGTTATGGAAGGTGCAAGCCCTTCATTGGCTCCGGGACAACGATTTGTCCCGAATGCCACTATTCAACAAGGCACAGATTGTGTGATTGGTCATGCTTACAACGACCTATGCCCTCAATGTGCAGGTCCCGGAGGTAAGGGTGCTTCAATTCCTGTCCGTGTTCCTCAACCAATCAATCCAAACGATTACCAAACTATTTCGGGACTCGTTCACGAGCGTCCTATCTCTCCGGATTCACCACAAGGTAGCGGAACCGGTGGCGGATACTCCGGCGACATGATGAGTATGTATGGAATGCCTTGGGATAACGCTAACGACTATATGCCCGAATACAGGTTCCCTTGGCCTTGGAGTCCAGCATATAACCCTGTTGAACCGGGAAGAAATGACGATTACAGAATGATTAGAACATACTAAGGGGAGAAGATATTATGGCACGAAGCACTTACCAAGACGCATACATTTCCCGAGATAGCAACGGTAAGTATGGAGCAGATTTTGGAGATGCAAGATTCTTCGCAGCCTCCACCGCCGAGAAGCCTCTTTTGGCTTTGGACGGTGGTATCACTATGGATGCTAACGCTTTCCGTGACGACATCCCTGCCCTCTCTCACACTCCCGAAGAATTGGGAATGAAATTAGAAGGCACACCATTTCAAGCAGCCGCTAACCCACCTGTTGGTGTGAATACACCACCCGTTATGAGAGAAGAACCTCCGGTTGGTGCTTATCCTATCACTCACGATATTGATACTTACCCAAGACAAGACCATTCCGCTTTTGAGGCAGAAGGGGTCTTGAATACAATGAATAGTAAAATCATGACCGGCGTTCAGCAGTATTGGGGTATTGGATTAGTCGTTGCCTCCCTTGTCGGAGTAGGCTTTTATTTGGGTCGCAAGAAGTAAGAAAGCGAGCCTTAATATAGGAGAAAGCCATAACACTATGTATGGCGGATGTAATAGACCCTGCGACTTATTATGCCAACGCAGACAGCATAATTTGGAAATCGTCAAATTATTACAAGAGAGATACTAACGGTAATATGCGAGTATGGGTGATATGGGTTTCCCAAGTCATCGGTAGTAAGAACCAAAGTTCTCCAAATAATCAACCCACAGGGGACACTTACTATATTCAATCCGCACATGGAGTGACGGACGGAACAATCTCATTAGACCAACCTACTAAGATTGATGTTGCCCGAAGTCAAGATACTAACAAGGAGCAAGCCATCTTTGATGCTAAGTCCAAAGTTAAGGATAAGAAAAAGGGCGGCTACTTAGAGAGTGAAGCCGAAGCAAAGGATTTCGTGATGGTTCGCCCTATGAATGCACATAAGTTTCAAGATAGAGGACACAACATTACCTACCCAGCCGTTGCTCAAAGAAAATATGACGGCGTTAGAGTTTTGATTAGGAAGATGCCTAATGGAAAAGTTACGCTTACTTCAAGAGGCGGAGAAACTTACAATGGTTTCCGTCAAATTGAGAATGCCGTTAAGCGAATGAATCTTCCCGATGGATTCGTTCTTGATGGGGAATTATACCAACACGGAAAAGCCCTGCAATCCATAGGTGGAATTGCACGAAAGGGGATGAATGATTCTTGGGATAAAATGTCCCAAAAGGAGAAAGAAGCCGCATGGGAGAGGAAAGACCCACTATATGTTCGTATCTATGATGGAATCAATACCAAAGATATGGACGAAGGATTCTTCCACAGATATAACAAGGCTATGAAAGTCATTGGAGATAACCCCAAACTTAAGAAGGTGGAATCTTATGTGGTTCAAGATGAGGATGCTGCATGGGATTTACAGAAG
>MPLU02079697.1_pt1 | contig 10199 bp, 4 predicted proteins | sample 1617381 | NCBI WGS metagenome assembly MPLU02 (sample SAMN05944801, study PRJNA350692) | marine metagenome | biome: marine; feature: ODZ; material: water; isolation source: 90 m water sample filtered on 0.2 um supor filter | place: Pacific Ocean | collected 2012-04-08 | depth 90m m | reverse complement strand
CTTATTATAAGAGGGATGGAACTACTTCAACTGATTTCCCACAATGGACTCTTACAACTAATTTTGATTTAAATAGTGAAAATAATGCTCTTTATAAGCTGAATAGTGTTTATGGTGGTATAATTCTTCCTCGTGGTACTTCAATTGTAGGTTTAGATTTAAGAAAGACAAAAATAAGACCCAAGTATGTTCCTAATCCAGCAAATGATAATATTGAAAGGTCTGCCATATTCCGTGTAACAGGTGGATGTTATCTTTATCAGTTCTCCTTGTTTGATGGAGATCCAACTGGAGTTGTTTATAAAGATTATACAGCCAATACATTTGTTCCTAACTTCTCTCACCACAAACTAACTTGTTTTGAGTATGCTGACGGTGCAAATGATGTTGATATTGATGATGAGTTTCTAACATATGATGCAGGTCGTAGTGACCTTAAGATGTATTATGAGAAGGTTGGTCTTGTTTATGGACCTTCTTCTGGTCGTGAGATTGAACCTGATTATCCTTCTTCTGGTCTTGATATTCAACCTAAGATTGATGAATACCGGATTGTTGGACCAACAGGTGGTCAAGTAGGTATTAGTAGCATTAAGGCAGGAGATGGTTCAACTGCTACAACTACTATTACTGTTACAACTAGTTCTGTTCTTACTGGTGCTGATGTAGATACTGCAATTAGAGTTGCTGATGTTAATTCTGATTATAATGGTCAGCATGTAATTAGTGATGTTACTAGTTCTACTGAATTTAAATACCAAGTATCTAATGCTCCAACTAATGCTCTTCCAAGTGCATCAGGATCGACTGTTAACCTTACTGTTGATACAGTAGGGTCATCTTCTCCATATATCTTTAACTGCTCTCTCAGGTCAGTTTACGGTATGTGTGGTCTATTTGCTGATGGAGATAAAGCAGATGGATTTAAATCTATGGTTGTTGCCCAGTTTACGGGTATTGGACTGCAAAAAGATAATAATGCATTTGTTAAGTATAGTGTAACTAGTGGTGAATATGCTGATACTACAACTCTAGGCAATTTACATACAGATTCGAAAGCAGTATATAAGCCCGTATATTCTAATTACCATATTAAGTGTAATAATAATGCCGTTCTACAGATAGTTTCTGTATTTGCGATTGGATATTCCGAACACTTCTTAGCAGAAAGTGGTGGTGATCAGTCTATCACTAACTCTAACTCTAACTTTGGTTCTAGAGCTCTAATTGCTGATGGTTATAGAAGAGATTCTTTCAGTAGAGATGATGTTGGATATATTACTCATGTAATTCCTCCTAAGGAAATTACAACTGATGATAGTAATCTTGAGTTTAATGCAATTGATGTATCTCAAACTGTTACACAAGCAGTTGGATCATCTACAACATGTCATTTATATCTTTATAATCAGAAGAACGAAGATGCTCCTCCTGCCAATGTCCTTGAAGGATATAGGATTGGTGCAAAAGAAAATGATGCTCTTAAGTGTTTGATTACTCAGAGTGGTGTTACAACATCATATTCGGGTAGGATTGTAATGCCTAATACCCAGGGAACCAGTCCAGTTACTGGTGGGTATGAAGAAAGGACTTCTGAGAAGAAATCTCTTATTGGTAGAAGTACAGCAGGAATCAATAGCATTTCTACTAATACTATTACATTCACAAAGGTTCACCAATTCATTGAAGGTGAATCAGTTAGGTTTATTTCTGAAACTGGACATCTTCCTGATGGAATAGACAATAATAAAGTTTATTATGCCATTACCTCTGGTATTGGAACCAATCAAATTAAAGTTGCTGCCACATTAAATGATGCTAAGAATGCATCTGCAATAACAATTAATAATAAAGGTGGAACAACAAATGTTCTTTCTAGAGTTTCTGATAAGAATTCTGGTGATGTAGGACACCCAATACAATTTAATAGCACTGCAGGTCAGTGGTATATTAACGTAGCAGTAGCAAATACTGATAATAATCTTTCTCCAAAGATTGTATCTCTTGGAACAACTGCATTAGGTGATGCAACTTCAAGAACTTACTTTACAAGACAGCCTGATACAAGAAACTTAAGTGATACAATTTATAAGTTAAGGTATGTAATTCCTGCTGCCTCTGGTATTACATCAGCAAGACCTCCAATTGATGGATTTGTTATTCAAGAATCAAATGATACAACTGGTGAGGATGATACAGAAGTAGCTACTTTCTTTAGTCCTACTTCAGTTACTCTGGATAATGTAAGTGAGCAAAGAAACTTTAGGTTCATTTCTAATGCAACATGGGATGGAACCAATGCTTATTATTCAACAGAAACTCCTCATGATCTTTCAATAGGTTCTGTTGTTGAAACTTTAAAGATAACTAGCACTGAGAATAGTTCAGGTGTTACTAGTACAGGATATAATAATACCTTTACTGTTGCTGGTATTAGTAGTGCTAAGTGTTTCTATGGTCCTATTTCTGGTAATCCTGGAACATTTAGTAATGATGTTAATAATAGAGTCACAACTCTACCTAGATTTAATCGTAAGGACTATAAGAATACTTACTATGTTTATAGAACTGAGCAAGTTCAGAAGTATGTTCAAGGAGAACAGGATGGTATCTATCATCTTTTAGTATTAAACTCAAGTAACTCTCCTACTGCTTCTCCGTTTACAGCAGAGAATTTCTCACAATCAGTTGAAAATCTTTATCCTCAAACTAATAGAGATACTCCAGCATCTGATCCCCCAGACGCAGTATCTTATGCTCTTCCCACTCCGGTTGGTGAAGTGGTTGTTGATAATCCAGAAAACAGTATCACTAAAGAGACTCTTACTAAGAATATAAGTGATAATGCTATTGGTATTGGAATTAGTAATATTATTTCTACTTGGAATGCTACTCCGGTTGGTAGTTCACATACAGTTTATACTGATTATGATCATGGTCTGAATAGAATTACTTCTGTAAGTATCGCAAGCAGTGGTACTAAGTATGGTTCTGGTTCTGCTACTACTCTTTATGATGCAAAATTAGTTTCTATTGGAGCTTCTACAACTGGTGAGTTTGCAACAGCAATGGTTACTGTTGATGCTGTTGGTGGAATTACATCCTGTACTATTATGGATGGTGGTTCTGCATATGGTGTTGGTAATACTATGCATGTGGTTGGTATTGCTACCACAACTGGTTGGAATGTAGGTGTTGTAAGCGTAACTGGCATTTATGATAATGCTGGAGATGTTATAAGAATTGCTGGGGTATCTTCAGCTCTGTGTCAAGATTATAATCAACTCTATAGAATTGTAGGAGTTCAGACTGGTAAAACTAAAGAGATTAATGTATCATCTGCATCTACTGTGGGTACTGCATTAACTGCTGGATTGGGTGATAGTCTCACTTCAAGTGCATTAGCATATCCAACAGGTGCTTCTATAAGCATTTCATCTTTGACATATGATAGAGTTTCTGGTATAGCAACTGTTGTTACATCTGGAAACCATGGTTTAAGAGTTAATAATAAAATTAGAATTGTTGGTGCAAATGAGGATTATTATAATAAGTCCTGTGTTGTAACCAAGAATGTAGGTCTTACTACATTCACTATGACGGTTGGAGTAGGAACGAGTGCTCCTTCTACTGCTGGAACATTACGTGCTTATAGAGAAGGTTTTGCTTCTAATGCAGGTAATATAACCAATGAAAATGAAAATATTGGTGGTCGTCAAGTTGTAGAATATGATAATGTAACTACTACTTTAGATGCAGCTCTTGCTACTGCAACTACTACAGATGTAAGCCTTACAAATCTATCGAAACTTGGTCTTGTCATTGGTGATTTCTTACTGATAGATGATGAGATTGTTAGAATTAAGACAACAGTTGCTGACAACCCTGTATCTGTATTCAGGGGTGTTCTTGGAACAAAACGCACTACTCATGTAGATGGTGCTGTTGTTAGAAGAATTCGTATAAATCCAGTTGAGTTACGTAGACCTTCTGTTCTTCGTGCATCGGGTCATACCTTTGAGTATCTTGGATATGGTCCAGGTAACTATTCAACTTCTCTTCCTGAACGTCAGGATAGACAACTTTCTAAGGTAGAAGAATTATTATCACAATCCACTAAACAAAATGGTGGTGCAGTTGTTTACACTGGTATGAATAATAATGGTGACTTCTATATTGGTAATAAGAAAGTAAATTCTGCAACAGGACAAGAAGAATTATTTGATGCTCCTATTCCTACTGTAACTGGTGAGGATATTAATTTAACAGGAGTTAGTGTTGGATTTGACATTCTCAGTCCTCAAGAAGTTTCAATTACTCGTTCACTTAATGTGGAGGGTGGTCCTGATAACGATATCCTTTCAGAATTTAATGGTCCAGTTGTCTTTAATGAAAAGGTTACTGCTACATCTTCTAAAGGAGTTGAGGCAACTCACCTCTTCTTACAAGGAGATGCTACTGTTTCACGTAAGTATACAGTAGGTATTGCAACTCCATCACTTGCAGGGAACCCTGGTGATGTAGTATGGAATTCAGATCCAGATCAAGGTGGATACCTTGGATGGGTTTATACCTCTGCTAATGCTTGGAGACGATTTGGTAATGTAGGTCTTGCTACTAACACTAACACAGCTATTTTTGATAATGTTGGTGTTGGGACAACTACTTGGGTAGGTGCTGGTGGAACTGATATAACCTTTAAGGTTGGTTCTGGTTCATCTGTATTCTTTGTTGATGGATCGGGTAATGTTGCAATCGGAACGACCAGTGCAACTAATGATTCCGCCCGTTATAAACTGAATGTTGTTGGTGAGCTTTATGCATCATCTTATGCTGGTGATGGTTCAGGATTAGTTAATCTTGATACTGACAGTAGATGGAGTGCAGTTAGTGGTGCGGGACTTACTGGAGTTTATCCTACAAGTAATATAAATGTTGGTATTGGTACTACTATACCTAACAGTAGTTTCAGTCTTCAAGTTGGAGATGATAATGCGGGAGCTGGAACTGGTAAGACAGATCTTTATGTTGCCAATAGATCAAGATTTATTGGTACTGCAGACTTTACTTATGATGTAGTTGTTGGTGGAAGTCTTACTGCAACCAGTTATGATCTAATTGGTCCTTCTAACGGATATATCCAAGCAGGTGTAACTACCAGTGCTACCTTACATGTTGGAACTGGTGGAACAGTATTTAATGCAAGCACTAGTAGCTCTAAGGTTGGTATTGGAACTTCAGTTGCTAGGGATACATTAGACATTGAAGGTGTAATGAGATTGGTTGCATCTCGTCAGAAAGTGGGGATAGTTACCAGTGTTTCTAGTGTTCTTACTCTTAATCTTTCATCCGCACAGACATTTACTTGTACGGTAGATGAGGATATTGAACAAGTTAAACTAACTAATATTCCTTCAGAAGGAAGTTCCTTTACTATCAAGTTCTTACAGGATTCCACTGGTGGATTTAGTGTAGTTTCTCCTGCAGATAATACTACGGGAATTGAGACTTTCTATAATAATAGTGGTGGAGCAATTGACCTTCTTTGGCCTGCAGGTGGAGTAATTCCTACCGTTACTACAGGTGCTGGTAAGTCAGATGTTTATTCTTTCCAGACATTTGATGGTGGAAGTAGTTTCTATGGTGTAGTTGGTGGTCAAAACTTCGGTTAAGGGGAATAGTTAATGGCTGGTTTCGGTAAGAGAAATACGACACTGGATCTAAACGGTCCAGTTCTTTCATGGGTTTCACAACCCACAGATGTAACTACTTGTGGAGTGGGTACATTTACGGGAATTGCAACGGCAACTTTTCCTAGCCAAACAGGTTATACTCCTACTAATACAGGAACTCTTACATATCAGTGGTATTATAAAGTTGGATCTGCTACTACAGTTGGTAAATTAACCAATGGTGATATTATTGGATTGGGTCTTACCTCAGTTACTGGTGCAGCTACAACAAATCTTACTGTTTATGGAGTATCTACAGGTTCAAATCAATCATTAGAAGGTTTAAAATTTTTCTTAAGACCTGATGTTACTCCATCTGCATATGGAACTAGTTCTCCTATTACTGCAGGGACAGCACGTTCTACTGGTAATGCTAATAATGAACTTGCAATAGATTCTAATACTGTTTCTTTGACAGTTAATCCTACTATTTCTATTACCACTCAACCATCTACACAAATAGTTGCTACAGGGGATAAGGCTACTTTTAATATTGTTGGATCTGTTAGTGGGTATGGATCACAGCTTTTAGCATATCAGTGGATTCTAGATGGTAGTGATGCAGCAGATTCAAGTACAATTGCTGGATCCAAGGCTGATACTTTTGAAATTAGTTCCACTACTATTGGAATTCAAACGGTTCAATGTAAAATAACTCATAATGAAGGATGTAATTCTCCATTATATTCTGATGTTGTTAACTTTAAAGTTCTCAGTCCTAGAGAGTTGATAAAATATGAAGTAATGGCAGATGATGGTACATGGTATACAAGTGGAGAGCAGAATCTTGCGGATGGTGCATATACAGTTTATGGAGATACTTATGATTGGCAAGCAACTCCTAGTAGAACTTTATGTGTTTATGCTCCAGAAAAAGATGTTATAGCAAAAGTAACGATGGGTGGTGCTGCTGGTAGAGGTGATGGTACCGACCATGCTGGTGGTGGAGGTGAGGGTGGACAGGCTCAATTCTATCTCACTCTTAAGCAGAATATAGAGTATATTATTAAAATAGGGACTTCAGTATCTCCTGATGGGGATTATGGTGGTGGAGGCGGTGCAACTTTCCTTTATTCAGGTGGAAGTATTGTTGCTGTTTCTGGTGGTGGTGGAGCTGGTGGACGTGCATTAGAAGGTGGAGATGGAGGAGGAGTTTCAGTAGTTGGTGGTAATGGAAATGGATTTGGGGGAGGTAATGGAGGAATTAGATATGCTGTTGGAGAATTACCATTACAAGGAGAGTTTCCTGGTGGATCATGGTTAGGACCTGCTAGTGGATATGATGGAGGTAGAGTTTCGGCATGTACCTTCGGACAATATTGGACTGGACAGGGATATTCAGCATGTAGTGATATAGGAACAGTTAAATTCTATGATAATTCTGGTGATCCAATAACTGAATCAACTGATACTATCACAAGAGGGTATAAAGCAGGACTTGGACATAGAGATAATGGTGCTTATGTTCAGAAGAGTGGTGAAGTAGCATTTGGTAATGTTGATTATTTTCCTGCTGGTGGTTCTGGTGCAGGTGGAGGAAATAGTTGTCAGAATGAAGAATCTGGTGGTGGAGGTGGAAGTGGATATACCAATGGAGATGTTGAAATTATTACTACTGGATTAGGTGGTAATACTAGTCAATATGGGTTTATAAAGTTCGAGGTATAAATATACCCTAGATACAATAATTAAATGAACAATAAGGTTAAACTGGGTATTGCTATTGCAGTTGGTATAGTTGGTGGAGGACTTATCAGTACTTTTGGTGGATCTGAAGCACCTAAAAATGCTTTATTGGGGTCTTCTGCTCCTGTAGGAATAGAGTTTCCTGAATGGACAAGAGATGGTTCTGCATTTAGATGTAAGGATGGTAAGGTTCAGGGATGCATTGGTGGATATAGTTGTGGAACTTCTGGAAGAACTGGAACTACTCAACCTGTTGCAGTATGTCAGAAGTGTGAGATGTGGGTTGATGTGGATGAATTCCTAACTGAGAATCCAGATTTTAATACTAATATGTTCTTACAAGTTGATCCTAATTACGGACCTATAGAGTAGACAATAATCTTTATAAATAAATAATAATACTAAACTTGCGGGGGAGAGTGATCCCGAATGGCTGTAAATAAGAATTTTGTAGTCAAAAATGGCTTAGAGGTAAACACTAAGCTTATATTGGCCGATGCTACTAACCAGAAGGTTGGTATTGCTTCGACTGCTCCCCGGTATGAATTAGATGTCCGAGGTGGCATTGGTGGTACTAACTTATATGTTAGTGAAGGTGCTAATATTACGGGAGTTACTACTGTCGCTGGAGGTGGAGGAATTACCACTGCTGGCGGCAAACTTTATGTTGGGGATGGTCTTGCTGTTGTAGGAGTTTCTACTCTGGCAAGTGGTGGTGGTATTAGTACTACAGGTGGAGATCTTTACGTTGGTGGAGACCTCTATGTAAAAGATGATATTACTTATGATCAGGTTTCTGGTCGTGAGATTAATATCACTGGCCTTGGCACAATTGCATATTTCCATGCAACTACAGCACAGGTAAGTGGAGCTTCTACTTTCACTGGAGTTACTACTACTGGTAGTAAACTTTATGTTGGTGATGGACTTGCTGTTGTAGGTGTTTCAACTCTTGCTTCTGCTGGTGGTATTACTACTACTGGTGGAGATCTCTATGTTGGTGGAGACCTTTATGTAAAAGATGACATCACTTATGACCAAGTAAGTGGTAGAGAGATTAATATTACGGGTCTCTCAACTTTTGGTGGTAATGCACTTACTGTTCAAACAAATAATGCTACTCATATTGGGTATGGATTATCTGTTGTAGGTGTTACAACTCTTGCTTCTGCTGGTGGTATTACTACTACTGGTGGTGCTTTATATGCTGGTAGTACACTACATGTTGCCGGACTCAGTAGCGTTACCGATTTGGTATCCAGTGGTATTGTTACTGCTGATTACTTCTATGGTGATGGTTCTAATTTAACTAATGTTGCTGCTGCCTCTGGTGGTTCTATTGGTGTTAGTTCGGAAGGAACTTACATTGGAACTGGTGCAACCAATATTAATTTTGCATCAAGCAATGGAACAGCATGGTCTGTTACTGCACCATCAAGTGGTGTGGCAACAGTGACAGTTACTCCAGGTGCTTCCCTAGGTCTAGCAATCGCTCTCGGCGGTTAATAAATAAACACACACGTAAAGAACAATGGCAGAATCGTTTGTAAATGCACAGGCAAGAGCGGCAGGAATAGTAACTACTAATTCCGCAGGTGCTGTTGGCGTTACTACTAATATTATCACTGGTATTTCGACAGTTGGTATATCCTCTGGATATCTTGTTGATAATACTAATTTCTTGTTGGGAGCTAGAGTAACGAGGGTTGATGTTAGTAAGGTTTATGTAGATAGAGATTCTACTAATACTGCAGCAGCATCAGATCTGAGTGTTAAATTCCTAGGACTTACAAGTGCGTATACTGCTGCATCGAAGAGTATTTTAATTGGCGGAACCTTTGCTAATAATACTTCTAGTTCGTTGAATTTAACTGTAGAAGTTCATGATAGTTCTTCAAATACAGTAACCGCTATTGCTCAGAAGATTCCTGTTCCTACTGGAAGTTCTTTTGTTATAACTGATGCAGGTAAGACTGTTATGGAGACATCTGATTCTGTAAGAGTTTATGCTGATACAGCAAATGGAATTGATGCTACTTTAAGTATCCTTAAGGGGGTTAGTTAATGTCTGCTAATAACGGTTATATAGGAAGATCGCCAGGAGATTCTGCAGTAATTGTAGCGAGAGAGTCATTTACTCCCGGAGCAGCTACAACAGATTTCACCATGTCATCGGGATATACTGTTGGGTATGTAGATTGCTATCTAAATGGTTCAAGATTAATTAATGGTACTGACTTTACTGCAAGTAATGGAACTACTGTTGGTCTTACAAGTTTTGCTCAAAGTGGAGATGTTGTTGAGTTAGTTGCATATAAAGCATTTAATCTAGGTCAATCTATAGATCAAATTACAGGAAATTTAAGACTAGATGGTAAGTTAACAGTTACTGGAATTAGTAGTCTTACTGATGTGGTATCCAGTGGTATTGTTACTGCTGATTCTTTCTCTGGTAATTTGGGTCCTGGTGCTGTTACAGTTACTGATACTACAGCGTCAACTACAACTACCACAGGTGCATTAATTGTATCGGGTGGTGTAGGTATAGCAAAGAGTTTGTTTATAGGTGAAGGTGTTTCTATTGCAGGAACTATAACTTATAATGATGACACTAATATAGATTCTGTCGGTATTGTGACTGCTGGTGGTGGTATTAGAATTGGTACAGGTGGCACGGTTGGTCCATCTGTAGCTGGTGTTGTTACTTACTTTGGTGATGGTTCTAATTTAACTGGTATTTCTACTGCAGCTGTTCCTGGAATTAGTACTCAATTACATTCT
>MPLU02174946.1_pt1 | contig 10200 bp, 5 predicted proteins | sample 1617381 | NCBI WGS metagenome assembly MPLU02 (sample SAMN05944801, study PRJNA350692) | marine metagenome | biome: marine; feature: ODZ; material: water; isolation source: 90 m water sample filtered on 0.2 um supor filter | place: Pacific Ocean | collected 2012-04-08 | depth 90m m | reverse complement strand
TTCACTGTTAATAATTTTAAAACAGTGAAATTGGGCTTAGTTTGTAACCACAGATGGTGCCCGCGGCAAGAGTTGAACTTGCACCCCATTGCTGGGACTTGAACCTGAATCAAGCGCGTCTACCAATTCCGCCACGCGGGCATCGTGGGAATCCCCGAAATGGGGGTTGGAGTTACTACCCATCCGTGGCCCGGCGTGCAAGCACAATCCCCCACGCACGGTCGGCCAAGCTGATAATCGGCGACTTGACCTACGGAGCGCACTCTCACATCATTCCCGGCCCGATTTACGGATTTACATTTCAAACTAAACAGAACCATGAGTGCACCCAAGTTACACAACGCCATGTGGCCCGGTCTCGTCGGCAAGGGCGACGATGAAGGTCAGGAGCCGCCGATCAGCCTCGAGCACATGCTCGACCTCTCCGCCGCCGCCGAGGTGGATGGCCAGAAATTCGACGGGATCGACTACTTCCTGTTCCTGCCGCACACCAATCCCGAGGCCACCGATGATGAACTGAAAGGCATTGCCGACCTCATCGCCGGCAAGGGTTTTGATATCGGCTCGCTGGTCGCCCCCATTTGGCCCGGCACCGTGGGCGATTCGGCGATGGGCACGGCCGAGCAGCGTGCCAAGTTTCTCGACGCGGTCAAGATGGCCTGTCGCATCGCAAAGATTTTCAACGAACACGGCGCACGCAAGTACGGTGTCATCCGCATCGACTCAGCCGAATTCGGCGTGGAGAAATGGCGCGAGGATGCCACAGCTAATACGGCACAAATCGTCGAGACCTTCAAGGAAGCCGCGACGATAGCCGCTGACCACGGTGAGCGTCTCGCCGCCGAAGGAGAGATTTGCTGGGCCGGCATGCACAGTTGGAAAGACATGCTCGATGTACTCGAAGGCGTAGGCATGCCCGAGGCACTCGGCTTCCAGGCCGACCTCGCGCACACGTACCTTTACACGCTTGGCTACAACGCGCCGGAGCATGCGCTTTTGCAGGAGGGCTACAGTGACGACGAATTCTGGGCGGCTTACGAGCAGATGACCGACAAGCTACGCCCGTGGACCATCGACTTTCATGTCGCGCAAAACGACGGCGAGGTTCACGGCGCCGGCGACCACGACAAGACCGGCAAACATTGCCCTGCTGACGACCCCAATGGTAAACTGGACATCACCCGCTGCGCCGGCTACTGGCTCAAGGACGCCACCGACCGCAATATCCAACACATCTGCTGGGACGGCTGCATGTTCCCCAACGCCACGCTGGAAAACCCAGCCACCTGGAACACTATCCTCAAGGCAATGATCGACGTCCGCGACGCACACGGCTGGGAATAATAATTACAGATCATGAGCGAAAAGAAATCCCTTAACATTGGACTCATCGGCTACGGCTTCATGGGCCGCACGCACTCGAACGGTTACAAGCGCGTCAGTGACTTTTTCCCGGATCTCGGCCATCGACCTGTACTCAAGGCTGTGTGCGGTCGCACTGAGGACCGCACCAAGGCTTTCGCCGGGCAATGGGGCTACGAGAGCTTCGAAACCGATTGGCGCGAACTGATCAAGCGCGACGACATCGACGCGATCGATATTTGCACGCCCAACGATCAACACGCCGAGGTGGCCATCGCCGCCGCCGAGGCGGGCAAGATGGTGCTTTGCGAAAAGCCACTAGCCCGCACCGCCGAGGAAAGCACGCCGATGGTCGATGCCGTGGAGAAAGCCGGTGTGCCAAATACGGTCTGGTACAACTACCGACGCGTCCCGGCCGTCACCTTGGCCAAGCAGATTGTCGATAGCGGCAAGCTCGGCCAGATTTTTCATTACCGCGCCAACTTCCTGCAGGACTGGACCATCAGCGCTGATCTCCCCCAAGGCGGCGAAGGTCTTTGGCGTCTGGACGCCGCGGCCGCCGGCAGTGGCGTCACCGGCGACTTGCTTGCCCACTGCATCGACACCGCCATTTGGCTCAACGGCAGTATTGCCGACGTGTCCGCCGTGACCGAGACGTTCATCAAGGAGCGCGTGCACACCGCCACCGGCGAGAAGCAAAAAGTCACCATCGACGACGCCTGTATTTTTCACTGCCACTTTTCGAACGGCTCGCTCGGACTGTTCGAATCCACCCGATACGCGCGCGGGCACAAGGCGTTGTACACGCTGGAGATCAACGGCGCCGACGCCTCCATCCGCTGGGATTTGCACGACCTCAACCGGCTGGAGTTTTTCGACCACAGCGACGACTCCACCACGCGCGGTTGGCGCAGCGTGCACATCACCGACGGCGACATGCCGTACATGGACAAGTGGTGGGTCCCCGGCCTCTGCATCGGCTACGAGCACACCTTCGTGCATCAAGTCGCCGACTTCCTCGCCAGCCTCGACAGCGGCGAACCGTGCCGCCCCACCTTCCGCGACGCCCTCGAGACTGCCCGAGTCTGCGACGCCGTCCTCGCCTCGGCGAAGGATCGCGCGTGGAAAGATGTGTAACGCTTGGCCAAGCGCAAGTAGTATACAAAACGAAGCTGACTCGAATCCTCGAGATGGCAGTATTGGATCTAAAAGGGCAATAAGTTTTATGGAACCCTGCAGGGATTCTATTCTTGCACAATTCCCCGCTCACACATCCACCACTACGCAGGGATGGGTAAACACGAGGCAGCAACGGATGGTTGATTCGGGCCATCCTGTCAGCTTGGTCAAGGCCTGGCGATAGGTTTTCATTTGTGACGCGTACTTTTCGGCAGCCTGTTCCAGTGAAAGATCATCCCTCACCCTATCGCTTTTGAAGTCGATGATCTCTGCCCGATCACCGTACACATGCACCCGGTCAAACACGCCGGAGATCATCTCATTATCAAGCACCACATCGAAGGCTCGCTCTCGCCAGAGTTGCACGTCGCCCTCGCCCTTGGCCAGGCGCTTGGCCACCGTCTCATTGGCAAGGCAACGTGCCACCTCGTCGACCGCCTCCGGCATCACCTCGCGCAACGGTTCCAGCTTGGCCGGTGTCGTGTCATCCACCCACTCGATCTGTTCGAATACCTTGTGGACAGCCAAGCCGAACGAAATGGCATCCGCACCGCCAAACGCAACCAATTGAGCACCTGACAAAACAACGGCATCATGACCCGCCGCCCGCCGCTTGGCCAAGCGGGCATCTCCACGCTTGGCCCCGATCAACTCCGGCTCGGCCACTGGCTTGGCTTCCTCCACCAGCTTGGCCCTCACCCAGTCGAAGCTCCCTTCCTCGAATATCACATTGCCAGGCTCTGACTCGTCCCCGAACGAATTGTCTTCGCCCTTGGCCAAAGTCGCGGTCAGCAGTTGCGCGTAGTTTTCTGAGTTGCCGGGCTTGGCCGTGATGACGTACAGCCCGTGGCTTGATCGGGTGAGAGCGACGTATAGTTTGCAAAAACTTTCGTAACACGCTTCGGATCGAGCCTCAGCAATTGAGACTTTTAGCGAATCGTCCTGCATACAAATATCCTTGCCTGGCAAATCCAGAACCCAGTCCGCCTCACCGTCATTATTGCGTTGAGTGTGCAGGGCTTCGTTGCGCGCCTGGTCAAGCCGCTTGCCTTCGAGGTCGGGGACGATGGTAATGTCGAATGTCAAGCCCTTGGCTTTGTGAATCGTCATCACCTGCACCACGCTGGCTCCGGAGGCTTCGGTAATTTCCTGCGCGGGAACGAAGCGCAGAAATGCGTCAATATTGCGGCTGCCGCTTTGGTCGAACTGCCGAGCCAACTCGAGAAATTGCGGGGCACGCCAACGGGCAAAGTCGTCCAGTTTTGAATCGAGTTGCTCGATCCACTGCCGGGCAACAGCCTCGAAGCCTTGCTGGTAAATGTCGCGTTGAATATCCCGCAACGCCGACTGTCGTTCAGTCGTTTCCGGCGGCAAGAACTTGGACAGCGGGGTGAGCCAAACATGGCCAGCGCTGAAGCCGTCCTCCGGGTGCGCCGCCGCTCGGAAGAGCGAAAGCAGCGCGATGCCAAGCGGATTGTCAGCGCCAGGGTTGGTGGCTGACTCGCCGACAATCGGCATGCCCAACCCCGCACCGCGAAGATGATTCACCAAGTCACGAGCAGCCCTATTAGACTGCACGAGGATAGCGCACTCCAACCGGTTATTGATGGGCTGAAGTTTCTTCAGCAGTTGCCCCACCACAGGCCAGCGGTCCTCTTTGTCATCAACTTGAAGGTACAACGAGTGGCCCTTTTCTCCAACCCGGTTTTTGGCCGACTTGTGCTCCCCCCAAATCTCCGACCACCGTTTTATAGCTGATTTATTTTCATCGAACGGTTCGAGTTTTTCGGCGTTGCCAAAAACCTGATTAACCATTTTAAGCACGTCCGGGCACGAGCGCCACGATTTATTGAGAGAATCAACTTTAAACTCATCCCCGGTCCCCTGGTCGTATTTTTTCTTCACGCGGTCGAACAACCGGGGATCCCCGCCGCGCCATTGATAAATGGACTGCTTCTGATCGCCGACGCAAAAGAACGTGCGATCACAGCTTGGATCCTGCACCACCTCGTCGATGAGATTTTCCACCGCACGCCATTGTACAGTGCTGGTATCCTGAAACTCATCGAGCAACCAGTGGTCAAACTCGCCGTCCAAGCGGTACTCAAGATCGAGCCGATCCGGGGCCTTGCCTCCGAGCAACACACGGCCATCACTAGGCGCGAGAAGCAACGGCAAGTCGGCAAACATCAAACGCCCGGCACGGCGCACCTGCACGTCGTAACGCTCCTCGTACGCCATCAGCAAGCCATGAATTCCTCGTGTGCGCTCCAGTTTTTTTTCGAGTTCCCAGGCGATGCAATAGCGCAAAACGCGCCCCAGTTTCCGGCTGAAATCCTTTGTCACCGAATAGGTTTTTTTTCGGTTTTCAAATTCCCATTTGCCCCGCTCCAAGTCAGCCAATCCCTCCACCGCCTTCATGACCAACTTCGGTGTTTTCTTGAAAAGCCCCTTGCCAGGCGCCCACTGCTCCAGGTAGTCAGCGAGGGCATTCCAGTTGCGATGCACCTCGTTGGTGAATGCAGGATGCTCATTGATGTGCCCTCGCCAGTCGACCACCAAGTTCGGCAACTCTGCCTTCTCCCTCACCCACGGGTTGCCGCCGGGCCAGATGCGGGCGGGGTCGCCCCAGCGGTCTGAACCGGGCACTCGCAGCAGCAACTCGTGGCAATCCTCCAAATGCTCCACGAACGAGCCGATAAAATTCCGGTTGTCTTTGCCCGCCGTAGCAAGTTGGTACGACTTGATCAGTTCATCCTGATCTGTTTTTTTTACTTGCCGGTTCGCCAACAATTGCTCGAGCACGGTTAGGCGCACCTGTTCCTTGTCGAACTCGCCCATCATCTCGAACCGGCCACCCAGTCCGAACTCGAACGAGAACAGCCCTAGCACACGGTGGAAAAAACTATCGATTGTACCTAGCGAAAGATGCCCCATCGTATCCACCAGTTTACGCAGTGCTTCCCGAAACTCCGACGGTTTGGTTTCCGGCAAGCCAATGTCCTTGGCCAGGCCTTTGGCCTCCGGCGGATCGATCGCGGCCGTGGCCAATTTTGTCAGAATGCCCTCGAAAAACTCGCCGGCCGCCTTGCGCGTGAACGTCAGCGCGATGATCCGCTCCGGCGCTTGGCCACTGAGCAGCAGTCGTATGAAGCGGTTGGTGAGTTGAAACGTCTTCCCCGAACCGGCCGAGGCGCGGATCATCGTGTTCGGAATCCGGCTCATGCCGCCACCTCCCCCGGCTTGGCCGCTGTGCCCTCAGGTTGGTCAAACAGAATGCTCTCAAAGTCATCGTGTTTCAGCTTGACAGTTGGAGGCCAAAACCGCTTCGCCGCGATGACCTTAACCACGCCCTTCGCGCAGGCAAGCGCCAACCCCTTTACCTCATCATCGAATGGTGCCATCAGACTCACGCCGGTGTCCATGCCCACCGACGGGATGTTGAAATAACCGACACTCACGTCCGTGCCATAATCTTCCTCCAGCGCCCAGGCGTATAGCGGCAGTTGCAAATCCAGCCAACGACGCGCGCCGCCCCGGTTATTCACCTTGATATCCAGTCTCGCGTATTCGGGCACATTTTTTGAGTCGCGCTTTTCCCGGTAAGTTCCCCAGTGCGCCTTGGCCGGTTCCTTGGCCGTGGCCGAAGTCTTGTAATCCAGCACACGCACCGTGCCAGTTTCACTATTCCGTTCAACGCGATCGATGCAGCCTCGAACCAGCATCCCGTCCAGCGTCTCGGCAAAGACCCGCTCGGCTTCGATAATCTCCCAGCCCTTCTCGCGCTCACGTGCCTGCATGGCCGCCACGTGATGAAGCCGCCGCTCGATAATCTGCTGCTGCACCCGCAGCGGGAGCGGCGGATGACTTCCAAAATCCAACTCGACCTGCCGCTTAAGTTCCGCAACCAGAAATTTGTAAATCGTATCGGGCGATGTTGAGTTGCGAATTTTTCCGTCGTTCCCAAACGCCTCCAGCACGCAGTGCACCAGCGAGCCGAAGCCACGCGCGTCCTGTTCTCGCTGCTCGAAATCCTGCAACTCCATCCCCAGCACATGGCGCAAATAAAAACGAAACGGGCAATTCAGATAGGACTTGATCGATGTGGGGCTGAGCCTCTCCACCGGTTTGAGTGTCTCGACGCGCAGCGGCCAAGCTGCCTTCCACGCGGGGGGTTGATCATCCGGCGGCAGTGTATCAAACAAATGCCTCACGCGATCGGGCAACTGCTCGTCGGGGCAGCGAAACAACAGGCGCGACGGCTTCAGCGGATCTCCGTTATTGCGCTGGCGGCCAACGTAAAAATCCACTCGCCCCTCGCCCCGGCTGCTCACCAGCAACTCAATCAACCAAGCGTCTCGGGCGAAACGATCCCCGTTTGTCCGAAGGCCAAGCGGGGCACGGATGCTCTCTGGCAAAAAACGATCGCCGTGAATCGACTTCGGCAGAAGCCCCTCGTTGGCACCGGTTACGAACAGATGCGGTGCGTCTTCCCACACCAACTCGAGCCAACCCTGCAGATCTATCGTGTCCATTGGCCGCTCTGGAAAAAGCGTTTCACGGCTTAAATCGTCGAGTACAAGTGAGAATTCCAGCGCCACGTTTCGCATGGCCTCGGGCGGCACGGCGGCGTCTAGATTAACCAAACGATCGTTCAGTTTGCCGATGACTTCGATGCGAATTTCATCCTCCGTTTTTGCGCTGTCGAACTGACGATCCGTCAGGGTCGTTTTCAAAAAACCGGCCAAGCCGACCGATAACGGACCATTCTCCAACTCACCCAACGCACTCTGCAGCAACTGCAACGCCGATCGGGCCGTGATGCGACAACCGATTTTTTCCCGCTCACTCCGTTTTTCAAAATCAAGTTGCGTCGCCGCCGCCAAATCAGCCGGCAAATGCTTAAGCCGCAAATCGTCCAAGCCACGCAGCAAGTCCGTTGTCTGGATCGAGTCATCCTGTTGCGCCAGCCAATCCCACGCGTCCGGCAAACGGAGAAATGCATCCGCGTTGCCGAAGGTCGGATTTTGAAGCACCGACAACAGCGACTCGAGAAATGCATGCAGTGCTGTGCGTCGAACTGACTGCCCGCTCGGGTCAAAATGCCGAATCCCGCTCGCGCCCAACTCGCGCTCAAGATGCGGAATCACCTTGGGATCGGCCGTGCCGACGCCGACCGTTTGGTAAACTTTTTTGTCGTACCGATTAAGCCACTTGGCCACGTCGCGGGCTTGGGTTCGCTCATCCAGAGACGGGTGGAGTTGCCCGTTGGGCAAGGGCAAATCGCGCTTGCCCCAATGCTCTGGTACTGGCCGGCCCCAATCATCGAAGAGTGACTTGCCGCCCTCCGGCCCGAACACAACAGACTCGATCGCCACCCCCTGCGCCGCTGCTTGGCCAAGCGCGGACTCCACCAGCGGTGACAGATCTGTGACGCCCATCAGCACAACCCGGCGGATGCCCTTGGGCAACACCGGCTTAGCGGCGGCGGTACGCTTGGCATCGTGCACATCATGCAAGCCCACCTTGGCCAGCGACTCACGGTAAAGCGACTCGAGTTTGCTCAAGTCCTGCCAGCGCTGCGCTTCCTCTTCACAATGTTCTGACTCCGCCACCGCCGCACAATCCCAATCGGAATCGACGAGTGTGCCGCGCAATTCGTGCAGCGATCGCGCCATCAGTCGGCGCCAATTGTAATCCACCGACGACGGTAATTGAGGGAAAAGCGCCGGGAAAAGCGCAAGCGACTCGCCTTGCAACACATTCACCCAATGCCAAAGGCAAGCCACCGTGTCGGCGACGGTCTCGGCTGACTCCTCGTCAACCAGCACAATTGCCGGCGTCGCCGTTTGAGGCGGGAACAGGCCACCGTCGCGCTTGGCCATGGCATTCGCCAACGCCTCGCGCAACCGGCGGCCTGCCTGCCGTGTGGGCAGCAGCAGCAGCGTCTCGCTCAAGTCGGCGGAGACGCCAAACTCGCCGGCGAGCAGCCACTCGGTCGCCGAGGTCAGTAGCGGTTTATCCCAGGTGAGGTAAGTTGTTTTCGGAGAGACACCCATTCCTTCGCCCGATTCTATTGGGCTACTCATCATGGCGCAATCGATACCACGCCCGATGGGACAAAAACGGTCTCATGTGAAAACAACCGGCATAAACGTTGAATTTGCGAAACAAACAGATCAGTGCGATTTACCCGATCTGCATCTTAATTTCCCTAACCCGACCAAACGTCGTTGAAGCATTAAACGAGTAGACAATCACCGCGGCCGCTTGGGCGGATTCTTCCAGTTTTTGTGCCACTGGTATTCCCAAAGTTTCTCATTTGGTGTCAGACTGGCATGTCCATCGTAGAATACCAGGTTGATGGCGCCCGGCAACGGCTTGTCCCGATACTTGCTCGATGGTAGTGACAGATTTCCGGCCGGATACTTGTGGCGCGCCATTGTGATACGCGACATCCCTGCATTCTCAGTGCTACCAAGGGCAAGATTACTTGCCGATCGATGCCTCTCCAGTGGCCAGGCATCGACCCACATCGAGTCACAGAAAATCGGGCTCTCACTCGAATGCCGCACATCCGAGTCGAGCCGGAAGGCTAGATTTCTGGCCATCCCATGCTGTGTTATCCAAGCTTGATTCCAATCACCGGCATAAAACCAGCCATTGAGTGCATAACTGCCAGTCCATTTCGGCTCACGAGTACCAGGGCGCAATTCGCTCCCCCAAACCCATGCCGAGGTCGAAGAACCTCCCTTCCCTTTCTTGTACGGCGCAGTTGGGCAAAGACGTATCGCATCGGTCTTGGAATAATACTCCCCGATCGATTCCATCCAAAGTTTCCCTTTGCCCATGGTGTATGAGGGTGTCTTTCCGGTCTCGTTCGAATACAGGAAGAACCCCAATCCAAGTTGTTTTAGGTTGCTTAGGCATTTTATTTCCGTCGCTTTGCCCTTCGCCTTGGCCAAGGCCGGCAGCAACAACCCAGCGAGAATCGCTATGATCGCGATGACCACCAGTAACTCGATAAGCGTGAAGGCTTCCCGGTTCGAGCTTGGTTTGGGTTTGTTCATCTTTTTTGACTAATCTTCATTTGACGCCTCCGCCGCTGCCGGGAGACCGGAGCGAACATGCAAGTCGCGCTGGGGAAACGGAATCTCGATGTCATTCTCACGCAGTTTTTGATCGATGATAAAATTCATCTCGCTGGTGAAATGAATCGGGGTTGCGGTCATTTCCTGGGTCCAAACTCCCAACTCGAAGTTGAGCGAACTGTCGCCGAACTCGGTGAATAACACCACCGGCGACGGGTCGCGCAGGGCCTTGGGGTGTTCTGCCGCAGCTTCGAGCAACAGCCGTTGCAGCAGTTTCAAGTCGCTGCCGTAAGCCACGCCGACCGGCACGCGGATGCGCACCTTCGGGTCGCCGTGGCTCCAGTTGGTAACGGTGTTGGAGATGAAGTCGGCATTGGGAACAATCATGGTAATGTTGTCATTGGTCACCACCGTCGTGCTTCGCAGCTGAATCTTTGTGACGCGACCGGCCACGCCGGCCACCTCGATCCGGTCTCCGATCGAGATCGGCCGCTCGGCCAGTATGATGATGCCGCTGACAAGGTTGTTGATGATGTTTTGCAGGCCAAAACCCACGCCCACACCCAAG
>MPLU02127803.1_pt1 | contig 10203 bp, 8 predicted proteins | sample 1617381 | NCBI WGS metagenome assembly MPLU02 (sample SAMN05944801, study PRJNA350692) | marine metagenome | biome: marine; feature: ODZ; material: water; isolation source: 90 m water sample filtered on 0.2 um supor filter | place: Pacific Ocean | collected 2012-04-08 | depth 90m m | reverse complement strand
GCCGTAATCAGAACGTAGGACGAACATCACAACACCTCACTCTAACAGTCCATTATTAGAGGGTTCAATCATCAAGATCGCTATTAGAAGAACCCACCCAGTAAGCATTGATACACGGAATAGAGTAGTTTGGAAATCTTCTAATCGCTCGCGAGCGATAATGACTGCAATATTCAGTCCAGACATCAGACCTGCTGCTACAAGAAACCAAATTTCATCCATTGGGTTGGAAATTGCGAAGCAAGCAAACCAGAGTAAAGTGAGTTGTACAGAAGTCCTAGTTGTAGCGGCCTCACTAAATCGAGAAGGGAATGAATGGATGCCACTTTCTCGGTCACTCTCGACATCCATTCTTGCGTAATTGATGTCAAAGGCAGCAATCCACAATGTCACCCCTAAAGATATGAAGAATACTTCAGGAAACCAGTAGAAGTCTGTGATTGCTCCCCATCCATGTACGTCCGCTGTAACTGCAAACCATGCTCCCGCTGGTCCAAGTGCGAGACAAAGACCCAACCAAAAGTGGCACAACCATGTGTAACGCTTTGTGTAGGGGTAGATAACGAAAACTAGGACTGGGAGCCAAGCCATCATCAGTGCAACTTCGTTGAGTTGCCATGCACCAAATAATAGCATTCCGAGAAAGATTGCTGAAAGAGTCCAAGCGGTATTCATCGACATCGCCCCAGATACTAGATGGCGATTTTCTGTTCGAGGATTAGCAGCATCAATGTCTCGATCTATAATTCGATTCAGAGTCATTGCAAGACCTCGAGCTCCAACTGCTGCAATTAGAATCCACAGGATATCAATGCCAAACTTCTGTGAAGAAAGTTCGTGCATGAATTGGTTGTGTGCAAGAACATATCCAATGAAGACAAAAGGGAGAGAGAAAAGTGTGTGTTCAACTTTGACGAATGAAAGAATCTCTTTCATTCCCATCAAAGCCCCTCCTTATCCATCCATGCGTCTACTTTAGCCTCAACAATAGGATCGTGAAGCGTCACAGCAGGCCAACGTCTAACCGGAAGCGGTCCATTGTTGGATGGAATAGGTGCAGTGGCGTCCCAAGCGAGGCGGCCCCGGTCATCATCGAAATGTAGGTCCCGAGCAACATCGAATCTACAGAATAATTGCCACAATAATCGTCTCTTCCAATCCTCATCTGATAAGTCCGCATCATCATCAGTGATGAATAACCAGCGTAGGTTTTCGCCTCCATCAAGTGACCAAATCTCATCACGTAATTTTGCTATATGCGCGCGTTGTGCAGCCGCAGCCTCCTCGTTGACACTCTCCATCGAAGCCTCAGGACGAGGACCTCCCTGAATGTGAGTGGTGACTACCATAATCGAAGGACGCAACATTCTGACTGAACTCACTCCATCAACTAGGCTTACCTTTTCAGCAAATAATTCACCGGGTCCTGAATTGAGTTCTAATCCAAACATAGGGTCGTCTTTGGTCGGGGTCGATGCATCGATGATAATCTTCGAATGTATGTTCGCCCAAGGAGAATCGTGTGCTAGGGTGTCAGCCACTTGCCCCTCAAGTACCTGGATATCATGCTCAATGTGGACTTTGGAATCAAGAGCGTCTAGAAGTGCCTCCAAATCTTTCACAGAGTGATTTTGATCTGCAGCCACAATTGACTTCAGGAACATCATCTGACCTGCTCCTAAGAGCCCTAATGCAGTCTTACGAGCCTGTCTTGGATAGTTTTGTTTACTTGAAACAATAGCTAGATTGTGAAATCCAGTCTCAAGCGGTAAGAACAAATCGACTACATCTCGGTGTTGGAATTGGAGTACGGGTCTGAAAGCATCACCTACGGCCTCGCCGAGGTAACCATCTTCCATTGGAGGTAAACCAACGATAGTTGCTGGTAATACTGCATTTTTCCTGTGAGTTATTGCGGTAACGTGCATTACTGGATATTCATCTGCTAGAGAATAATATCCGAAATGGTCTCCAAATGGGCCTTCTGTTCTTGTTTCTCCTGGGATCATATATCCTTCAATGACAAAATCTACCTCGGCGGGCACCCACAAGTCATTGGTTCTACATTTACTCAGTCGCAGTCGCTTTCCACCTAACAGTCCTGCAAATTCATATTCAGAGAGATTGTCTGGTAGAGGTGACATGGCTGAGAAAATCAACTCAGGAGGTCCACCCATGCAAATTGCAACAGGCATCCTGCCATCACCTGCTTCTGCTGCATGTTCTGCACCATGCTTATGTCGCTGCCAGTGTAATCCAACTTCCTTTGGCCCGAATACTTGAGCTCGATACATTCCCATGTTGTGAACACCAGTAGATGGGTCGGCAGTAATTACCAATGGTAGAGTGATGAATGGTCCTCCATCATTCGGCCATGTTGTAGGAATGGGTAAACGAGTCATATCCGGTTCAGCCATCACAACTTGTTGGCAAGCACCTCTACCTACTTTCTTGGGTGCCATCGACATACCTTGTAGTGCCAAGCCTAGACCTTTCCATGGTGCTCGAAGAATAGAACCAATGTCGGGTTTCATCAGTCCGACCATTCGCTGACCAATTTCACTAGGCTCCTCAACCCCGAGTGCGACATTGGTTCGCTGCCTTGTTCCAAAGAGATTCATCGCTAATGGGAATTGACTAATCGAGCCGTCAGCCAGTCGGGGTTGTTCAAAGATTACAGCAGGACCTCCGCGTTTGACCAATTTGTCAGCGATACATCCCGCTTCAAGGGCGCAGTCGATTGGTTCATTGATGTGAAGCAGTTCGCCAGAACCCTCCAAGACCTTGAGAAACCGACCTAGGCTACGCCTCGACATATATTGCGCGTGGCGATTCATCGTTCAATATGTTCCCCACGCTATCGTAGATAGCGGAGCGACGGATTCATGGCCTACTTAATGACGCATAGCATCGTGGCAGAGGGAATCACGTCTTGTGATGTGCTCGTAGTTGGTGCTGGACCGGGTGGTGGAAACGCTGCTCTACACAGTGCCCGAGCAGGCTTGGATGTCATTCTAATTGAGGATCATCCAGCAATTGGAACTCCAGTTCATTGCGGCGAATGTATTTCTGATGTCGCCTGTGATAATTTGAATCTCGAATTACCTCCACATGTGATTAGTAAAAGAGTCCATGGCATTAGAGTCATATTTCCAGATGGTACTGCGAAAAAATTGACAGAAGAGGGATATGTCCTTGAGAAGCATCTTTTCGAGCGTTGGATTGCTGAAGAAGCGGCCTCCGAAGGCGTTCAAGTACACCTTTCTCACAAATTGCGTAGTATGGAAAAGCAGTATGATGGCGACCAGTTCACAGGTTGGTTGTGTGAAGGAAATGGCGACCAATTTCCGATTCAGGCCAAGGTCGTCATTGATGCTTCAGGTGTTGCGGGCGCTTGTTCTAGAATTCTTGATTTGAATCCCCGAGGCAAGGTCATTGCGGGAATGCAGTACGAAATGCTTGAGGTTCCAAACGATGATTATCTAGACTTTTACATCTGGCCACAGTATGTAGACAAAGGATATCTTTGGATGATCCCTAAGTCTGATGGCCGCGCTAATGTTGGTTTAGTTACAGAAGACAAAAGCCGAGCCAAGAAAGCTCTTGATGAATTCATTGAAGATACAGAATTCAAGAATCTGCAACAGGTTGCACCTCCATGGAAAGAGAAAGGCAATCCCGCCTTTGGAGGTACAATTCCAATCTCAGGGCCTTACGAATTTACCTATGATGATGGATTGATGTTGGTCGGTGATGCTGCAGGCTTCACTTCACCTCTCTTTGAGGGTGGCTCACATCTAGCTTTGAAGTCGGCCACCTTCGCTGCTAAGGTGGCCTCGGAGCAAATTTCAGAAGGAGATTATAGCGCTGAAAAGATGGCTAGATACCAAAAACTCTGGACTGACGAGTTTCCTCCTTATGGAAAAATTCTCAAGGGTAAATCAGCCCTCTTTGAATTGTCAGATGACGACATGTCATTGATGGCCCAATGCTTCCCTGATGAAATGAGTAACATGGGTCCACATGGTAAATTGGCCGTTTGTCTGAGAATACTCATGCGAAGGCCGAGTCTCTATGGAAAGAAGATAATTCCAGCCATGCTGTCTTTCGGATACTCACGAGCCAAGTACTACGGATGGTGATTCCATTCTACCCCTTTTGGGAAATATTCTGACAGGACTTGCAATTACAGTCAGTCTATTGTGGTCTTTGGGCAAAATTCCTGCAGACAAATTGTTGTTCAGACATGTCACATTAGTGGCGCAGATTTTTCCCTTAATGTTCTTGATTTGGGCTTTTGTAGTCGATGCCGATAGTCTAGATTTAGTCTCTAGATATGGGGGGGGCGATCTTCCCTTATTGTACCGCATTTCTGCAGTTTGGGGAGGTAGGGCTGGCCCTCTGCTTCTGTGGGCTGCATTGTTAGGAGTCATTGGTTGGTTTATGTTTGATAACACAGAATCAAATTTACTTCAAGTTCGTTTGATGCATTCTACTACTGCTGTAGTTCTCGCAATTTCTTGGCTACTCCAACCATTTGCAGAATCTACAGGTGCTGTTGGAATATTACATCCACTTCTTCAAACAAATTTGATGGTAATCCATCCTCCGATCGTCTTCTCATTTTACTCCCTCTGCATTGCTGTGGCTTGTGTCTCTCTAGCCGGACTCATTGAAGGGCGCGATGCAGCCTCGGTTCACAAGGCCCAATTACACTGGGCTAGAGCAGGCTTCCTTGTTGGCATAATTGGAATCGGACTAGGAGGTCTTTGGGCCTACACAGTTCTCGACTGGGGTGGATATTGGGCCTGGGATCCTGTCGAGACTGCGTCCATCTTACCTTGGTTCGCTCTGCTAATGATTGTGCATGCGCGCGCACGAACAGATTCCCGAAGTTCTGGGGCAATTACAGCATCTCCTGCTATTGGAATGTTGTCAGGTGCTCTAGCAATCCATGCGACCCTCGTTACTCGTGCCAATGGAGTATGGGCTTCCGTACATTCCTTTGTTGGCAATGAAGATGGTCAGGCTTCGAATGACCCTTACATCCGCATCTTCGAATTATTTGGTGAAGGTGCAATAGGCCTTGAGGTGCTTAGTTACACGATTCTAATTCTAATTTTTTCAATTGCGGCTGTATGGTGGGTGGCATGTCAACAGAAGCAGGCCATGATTTCAGCAGGTCAAACATCCATGTTAGAGAATAATTTCACTTTAGCAGCTGCACTCCTCGCAGGTTCTGTTGCAGTTGGTATCTGGATAGAATCAACTTCAGTAACTCTAGTTGGTTTCTCTTTGATGCTTCTTCTAGTTCGTGGCGACACAGAAAATCCTCCTGTTCAATGGGTATTTGGTGGAGTATTCTTGATGTTATTTGCTAGTTGGACATGGACGGCAACTCTGATTCAAGCAGTAGCCGGAATGCTTCTCTTCCTCACCCCATGGTTATTGTCGGCAGATGAGGAAGAGATTGCCATAATGGCAATGTTCTCTGACACCCGCGTACGTACGAGGGTTGCACGCGCAATACCGTGGTATGGTGCAGTAGCCTTTCTTGGATTGACTTGGCTTCTTCTGACAGCTGAAATTGATGGGACAAGCCTCGCTGCTCACGAGTTCTATGGTGCTCCAATAATTGCTATTGGTATCCTGGCCCTAACGATATATTCGTGGGGTAAGGCAGTAGACTCCAAAAAAGGCAATATTTTGATGATTCTAACTTTGTTTACTTCTCTAGCATTAGCTTTCAATGCTGATAAATTCAGTATTCCAGGTGACCCTAATCTTATGCTGACCTCCAATATTTCTAGGGGCGCACTTAGTTTGTTCATGCTTACTTGGTTATTCTTTGCTCTACCTCCTGCAATCCAAGCCACCTACTCGACATTGAAGAGAATCGCCCCCGCAATCAAGGCGAATGGGATTACAGCTAGAACCAATGGAGCAAGATTGCGGCTATTCGGCTCACATCTTGCTCATCTTGGAATCATTTTGTTACTCATGGGTCACGTAATGACCACAACGCTAGTTGATCGTTCAGATCCAGAACATCTGATTACACTTGAGAAAGATGTGCCATTAGAATTCAACGGCTACGAATTGACATTTACTGAAACGGTATTAATTGAAGAAGAGGATTCCGAATACCCTTACAGTGTTGGTGAAGGTTTTGCAGGCTTCACTGTCGAGATTCGTGAAGACGGAGAATTAGTGGATGAAGTGACTCCCGGAATAATCCGTTTCGACTTCAATCGACAACGCTCGGAAGTAGACCGAATGGTGAGGCCTAGTGGTGATGTGATTTTCATTCTTGATTCAAATCAGGCAGCAGTCAATCTTGGTGCTATGATGTCCGGAGATATTGATGAAATTACAGAAATTAGGGTTACAGTACACGATTTGAAGGGTTCACATTTAGTCTGGGCAGGCTGGGTATTCATTATGTTAGGAGGATTTTCAACTCTTCTGACTAGTCAACGAAACTCTTCAGAAGCAGAAGAATGATGCTGATTTCACCATAGATTTCCCCCAAGGGGGGAACCGTTTGAATCAAAAGGGGGAGATAGGTCGGCGGGTCGCTCTTAGGAGGCCTAACCATGGATAACGGTGCAATTATTCACATCGATTACGACCTGTATAATGCCAATAGTGATGACATTATCGAGACAACTCGAGAAGAAGTCGCAAAGGAGCATGAAGTGTTTGACGAGCAGAGAACCTATGAACCAATGATTACTGTTATTGGAGATGGTCGCCTGATTGGTGGCTTTGAAGCACACCTAGCTGAAGCAGAGGCAGAAACCGAATACACATTCGATATCGAGCCAGTAGATGCTTATGGTGAGCGTGATGCTTCACTGGTTGAGACCATTTCACAAAACGTGCTTCTACGTAGTGTACGCGACCCGAACATGCTTGCAATCGGCGCACCTGTGGAAATAGGTGGTCGGCAAGGCGTTCTTCAGATGCTCCGTGCAGGTCGCGCGCGAATTGACTACAATCACCCTCTAGCAGGAGTGACATTGCGTTACACATACACAATCGTCAAGGTAGTCGAAGACCGCTCCGAGCGTGTTGCAACTCTTCTTCAGATGAATACAGGACGTTCTGATTTCGAGGTTGAGTTCGACGGTGATGATGTAACTATTACATTGCCCGACTCAATTGCATATGATCAGAACTGGGCCTACGCAAAGTTCTCTCTCGTTCGCTCACTTCGTGAACATCTTGAGGTTGGCACAGTGGTATTCCGCGAAGTCCACGAGCCTCGTGTTGCTTCCGAAGAAGAATGAATTTGTGCCTCTCGGTACTCACAGGGCACGTCAACGCCTTTCGGCTCAGTTACCCTTTTGTCGTCATCGAGGCAATTAACCGAAGCGTGACGCATTCAAGAATCTGCTTGAAATCAAATATAGCACAAAAACCCCAATCATTAGCAATCTTAGAGGGGTTCGGTTGAAGTTAAGCAGTTCTTCCCGAGAAATGATGAGGAGTCAGTCGGCAGCCATTGGTATGCTTCTGATGCTTGTCATTTCAACATCAAGTGCGGGCTGCCTTGGCCTTGTTATGCAGCGCGAAATAATGGAAGGAATAAGGGAAGAACCCGAACCTATTGACAAACCGGAACAATATTCCTGGGATTACACCTTTGAATCAGATTCCTTTGAAGCAATTCAATATCATAATGAGACTTCAATTTTCATTGATGAGACAGTCAAGAATTTGGTAATTACATTCGTAGCTCAGTTTCCTTACTCTACATTATTGGAAGAAGTAATCGGAAATGAAACAAACGAATATCGCTACGTTGAGGTTAATGTCTGGGAACCCGGTGTGAAGGAAGCGGGAGGAGATCCGTTTTGGTTTGTCCGAGCAACAGAGGAATATCCAATTGAACGGTTTGAATTCAATAATGTCGTTGAAGGTAATTGGCTAGTAGAGGTCGATGCCCGTGGTTATGGTTGGGATGCACCTCTTGACCCAGCAGATTTTCATGACCATTTCGTTTTGACATTAACCATTATCAAGCCCTGTATTTACTTTGCTGAGGTGCATGACGAAGATGAATGTACGTGGGAATCTGAACTCTAATCCTCTTGAGCGCCCCTTTGGGGCGTAGCGCAGCGCTTATGAGGGGAGGGCAGGTCGCCGCGCTGCTGAGGAAGTCCAATGAGCGAGATAGAGTCACCCCTCGTAACGTATGATGTCTATGAGACACATGCTGTACACATCGGAACTAACCAGAAATCTTCAGATATGCAGCGATTCATTGACACCGATCGTGCAGATGGTTCAGGACTCCATATTCTTGATTTGAATCAGACAGATGAGCGTATCCGCAAGGTAGCTAAATTCCTTGCTCAATATGACCCAGAGCGTATTCTAATCGTTAGCGCACGTCAGTACGGACAGCGCCCTGCTCGCAAGTTCGCACAATCAATTGGCGCTAAGAGAATCGTTGGCCGTTTTATTCCAGGAACTCTGACAAACCCTCAACTCCGAACTTACATGGAGCCAGAGGTCCTTTTCGTCACCGACCCAGCTGCTGATTCACAGGCTCTGTCTGAGGCTGTCTCAACAGGCCTTCCAATCGTTGGCATTGTCGATGCTAACAACACACTTCGCAATGTGGACTTGGCTTTACCCGCTAACAACAAGGGCCGACGCTCACTTGCACTCATCTACTGGCTGCTATCTCGTGAGATTCTTACTCTACGTGGAAGTACAGACTATGCAAACTGGGAGAGAGCCCAGCAAGTCGAAGATTGGGAATCAACTTTCTGAAGTTTAATTCCACCAGTCTTCATCGTTGTTGATGTCGTTGAGAGCTTCCTTTAGGAAGGAAGAAATCCTTCCCATGTTCTTCTCAACATTGATTTCTTCAGTTCGAATTTCTTCATTTCCTACAGATTCGATTATCTGAAGATAATCGTCTCCACCTCTGTCCCCGAGGAAATTAAATTCCAGTTGCTTCCCTTTTGATTTTGAGTCCTCAAGATATAGGATGAACGAATCGGAGTCGATATTCGATATCCTCTGAAGTAACTCGCCTTCTGATCTTACTTGGATTTCCATTTCCTTCCTTCCATCCAATAGGAGAGTAAATTTGTTTTGACCGTCTGCAATTTCTTTTGATTCAGCATCCATAAATTCAGAAATTGATGCGAGTTCTTCCCATTCTTCTTCACTAAGGTTGCCTTGCTTTTTCTTTAGCCATGCACTCCTTGCTTCAGCTTGAAGTTCCTTTGCTTCAATAGGTGCATTCCAAGAGTTATTTCCATCCTGATGCAATTTGTACCTCTTCCTTCGTTCCTTTGGTACATAACTTTCAAATCTTCGAGCCAAGACAAAGACTAGAATTGGAATTCCATTGCAAAATAAACAAGGTAAGGACAAAAATGCATTTCCATTTTCCCAGAAAATCTCCAACCATGATTGTTTCACCAAAACAGCCTCTGAATTATCATCCGGGTTAACAAATCCAGTTACATTTGCACCAGGCGTAAATCCTCTATTATCTAGCCATTTATTTGCACTACTTTTGCTGCTTAGATTAGGTGGAAATAGAATATAATCCCAACTATCATAGGCAATACCATCCATTTCCCAAGAAAAATGAACTTCTGGATAATTTCCACTGCCTTCACATCTCCCCTCGAAGAAACCCACTTCATCACACCAACAACAACTTACTCCAGTTTCAATTACTGTGACCTCAACAGGTTCCCAATCGCTATTTTCCATAAGTAGCGGTTCGACGGTCAAACCTGAGATTCCAATAATCGATACTATAATTGAAAAAAATAGTAGATTTCTTGGCAAATTTGTGAAAGCAAATTGGGAACCTACCATCATGGAAATTTGAGCCAAATCATTGGATGAATCATCAGACATTGTTGTCAACCCCGAACTCCGACTTGGCGTTCATAATGAACCCCTGTGAATTGAGTAATGAAGTTTGACCCGGCATAAGTAGAAATCAAAATTTCAGAATGGCCACAACGCGTCTAGCCAACCTGACCAGTAGGCGGCAACGATGCCAATTATCGCCATTAATTCCCAAAGTCCGGGCTGCCATTCATCATCATCCGAAGGCGGGAGCAGTGATGGGGGTGAGATGTCCACATCATCGCTAGAGGGGTGCCAGCCTTGAACGAGACGTTGCTAACGTCCATACAAAGGGTACCGATACAACAGGCATCT
>MPLU02150366.1_pt1 | contig 10208 bp, 9 predicted proteins | sample 1617381 | NCBI WGS metagenome assembly MPLU02 (sample SAMN05944801, study PRJNA350692) | marine metagenome | biome: marine; feature: ODZ; material: water; isolation source: 90 m water sample filtered on 0.2 um supor filter | place: Pacific Ocean | collected 2012-04-08 | depth 90m m | reverse complement strand
GTTGGAGAAGGTTGGCCTGGGGGAACGAATCAATTACATGCCCAATGATCTCTCTGGAGGTCAGCGCCAGCGTGTCGCCATTGCACGCGCACTGGTGAGCAGGCCAAAAATCATCCTCGGTGATGAGCCAACCGCAGCTTTAGACAAAGAATCAGGCCGGCGAGTGGTTGGGCTAATGAAGCAGATGGCAGAAGAAAGCCAAACGACGATCATTATGGTCACCCATGACAACAAGATTCTTGATGTCGCGGATCGGATCATCATTGTTGATGACGGTGCACTAGCAAGCAAAGAAAAAGAAGAAGCCTTCATCGCCAAAATGCGTGACTCACAAACATGAGGCATACATAGGAATCCAAACAATCCGGCCCTACTGAACCACCGCAACTGCGTTAGCAATAACGGCTTGAAGCCTGCTTCTCTCTTCTCATTGAGGCGCTCGCACAATCAACTCCCTACAAAGATTTTCCCTGGGAACGCCTCTTCTTACACCTAAACCTTCCAGCAAGAAAGACAATAAAAAAGGGGCACCGTAGTACCCCTGATCCGTTGCATTTGCATCACTGATTGAGTGGAGATCTCCGAAGGATCTCCATGGAAATCAGTAATCGAAGTCGCCTCCCATGCCACCACCACCTGCTGGAGCCGCCTCTTTCTTCTCAGGCAGATCAGCCACGATGCACTCAGTGGTGAGCACCATGCCGGCGATGGAGGCGGCATTCTGCAAACCGGAGCGAGTCACCTTGGCGGGATCGATGATGCCGGCTGTAAGCATGTCGACGTAGTCGCCAGTGGCCGCGTTGTAGCCCTCGTTGGCGGACTTGCCCTTGACGTTCTCTGCGACAACAGCGCCATTGGCACCGGCGTTCTCGGCGATGCGCATCAGCGGAGCGCAGAGGGCCGCAGCGACGATGTTGGCGCCGATCAACTCCTCACCACTGAGGTTGTGGCTTGCCCACTCCTCAAGGGTCTTGGTCAGGTGGGCCAGGGTGGTGCCGCCGCCGGGGACGATGCCCTCCTCCACTGCCGCCTTGGTGGCGTTGATGGCATCCTCGAGACGGAGTTTCTTGTCCTTCATCTCGGTTTCGGTGGCAGCACCCACCTTCACAACGGCAACGCCACCGGCGAGCTTGGCCAGGCGTTCCTGCAGCTTCTCCTTGTCATAGGTGGAGTCGGTCTCATCCATCTGCTTCTTGATCTGCTCACAACGGGCTTTCACTTCCGCCTCATTGCCTTCGGCAACGATCGTTGTGGTGTCTTTGTTGATGGTGACGCGACGGGCAGTGCCGAGCATTTCAAGCTTGGCGTTCTCCAACTTGAGACCGGCATCTTCCGTGATCAGCTGACCATTGGTCAGAGCCGCCATGTCTTCGAGCATGGCCTTACGGCGATCACCGAAGCCAGGAGCCTTGACGGCTACAACGTTAAGCACACCGCGCATGCTGTTGATAACAAGAGTTGCCAGGGCTTCCTTCTCGATGTCCTCGGAAATGATCAGCAGAGGCTTGCCTGTGCGGGCAATCTGCTCAAGAACAGGCACGAGATCCTGCACAAGGCCGATCTTCTTGTCGGTGAGCAGGATGTATGGATCATCGAGAACCGCCTCCATGCGCTCGGTATCCTTAGCGAAATAGGGCGAGATGTAGCCCTTGTCAAAACGCATCCCCTCGGTCACCTCCATTTCGGTGTCCATGGATTTGCCTTCTTCCAGAGAAATCACCCCCTCTCTGCCGACCTTATCCATGGCCTCGGCAATCTTGCGACCCACTTCTTCGTCATTACCGGCAGAGATGGTGCCGACCTGGGCTATTGCATTGCTGTCGCTGATCGGTTTGGCCTGCTGCTTGATTTGCTCAACCAGAAACTTTGTCGCTTCATCAATCCCCTTCTTCAGGGTGATGGCATTGGCACCGGCTGCCACATTGCGCAGACCCGCCTTGACCATGGCGTGAGCCAGAACCGTGGCGGTTGTGGTGCCGTCACCGGCAGCGTCGTTGGTCTTGGACGCAGCCTGACGGATCAGGGCCACGCCGGTGTTCTCAATGTGATCCTCGAGTTCGATCTCCTTGGCGATGGTGACGCCATCGTTGATGATCTGAGGAGCACCGAATTTCTTCTCGAGCACGACGTTGCGGCCCTTAGGGCCAAGAGTCACCGCAACGGATTCAGCAAGGATATCGATGCCGCGCTCAAGGGCACGACGGGCTTGCTCGTTGTAAATAATGCGCTTTGCCATTGGAGGCTTTGTCCTGGGTTGAGTGGAATGGATGGATCGTTGAAGTGGTCGTGATCAGCCGGTTGGCTCAGTTCACGAGAGCTCAGTTCACAACAGCGAGGATGTCTTTCTCGGAAAGCAGCACGTACTCATCACTGCCGAGCTTGATGTCGGTACCGGCGTACTTGCTGTAAAGAACCTTGTCGCCAACTCCTACCTCAGGAGCCTGGCGGGAGCCGTCTTCATTGGCTTTACCGGGGCCAACCTGAACCACCTCGCCCACCTGGGGCTTTTCCTTGGCGGTGTCGGGCAGAAGGATGCCTCCTGCAGTTTTCTCCTCTGATTCGGAGACTTTGACGAATACTCGATCGCCAAGGGGCTTGACGGTGGAGACGCTGAGAGTAACAGCTGCCATGGGGTTATGCGGAAAGGGGTGAAGGCGCATTTGCGCCATGGTTTGGGCTGAGTTAGCACTCAAGTCCAACGAGTGCCAACATATTCACGTTTCGAGCCCTGAGGCCAGCCTTTTGCTGTGCGGGTGTCCGAACCCCTAGCTGATCACGGCAGGAGTGGTAATCTTGCGCAGCTCTGAAAGGGCCTGCGCCTGGTGCGCTGCCTCTCTCTTCGTATTTACTTATGGTTGCTGCTGCTCCTGCCTCCGCCGGCACCACCGGTGTTGTTCGCCAGGTGATTGGCCCGGTGCTGGATGTGGAATTTCCTGCCGGAAAGCTTCCCAAGATCCTCAATGCCCTGCGTATCGAGGGCACCACAGGCTCTGGCAAGGAAATTGCAATCACCGCCGAGGTTCAACAACTGCTCGGTGATCACCGCGTCCGCGCCGTTGCCATGAGCAGCACCGATGGCCTTGTGCGGGGCATGGATGCCAGGGATACCGGCGCCCCCATCTCAGTGCCTGTCGGAGAAGCCACCCTCGGGCGGATCTTCAACGTTCTCGGTGAACCCGTTGACGAACAGGGCCCTGTCAAGACTTCTACCACCGCACCGATTCACCGTCTGGCACCCAAGCTCACCGAGCTTGAGACCAAACCAACGGTTTTTGAAACCGGCATCAAGGTGATCGACCTTCTGGCTCCCTATCGCCAGGGAGGCAAGGTGGGCCTCTTCGGTGGAGCCGGAGTCGGCAAGACCGTTCTGATTCAGGAGCTGATCAATAACATCGCCAAGGAGCACGGTGGGGTCTCCGTCTTCGGAGGGGTTGGTGAGCGCACCCGTGAAGGCAACGACCTTTACGAGGAATTCAAGGAATCCGGTGTGATCAACGCCGATGATCTCTCCAAATCGAAGGTGGCCCTCTGCTATGGCCAGATGAACGAGCCTCCCGGTGCTCGGATGCGAGTGGGTCTTTCAGCGCTGACCATGGCTGAGCACTTCCGCGATGTGAACAATCAGGACGTGCTGCTGTTCATCGACAACATCTTCAGGTTCGTACAGGCCGGTTCTGAAGTCTCCGCTCTTCTCGGCCGCATGCCTTCTGCTGTGGGTTATCAGCCCACCCTCGGCACCGACGTTGGTGAACTGCAGGAACGCATCACCTCCACCGTTGAGGGTTCGATCACCTCGATTCAGGCCGTTTACGTCCCTGCAGACGACCTGACAGACCCTGCGCCAGCAACAACCTTCGCGCACCTTGATGCCACGACGGTGCTGGCTCGCGCCCTGGCTTCAAAAGGCATCTACCCAGCTGTGGATCCCCTGGACTCCACCAGCACCATGCTTCAACCAGCCGTGGTTGGTGATGAGCACTACCGCACCGCCCGTAATGTTCAGTCGACCCTGCAGCGCTACAAGGAGCTCCAGGACATCATCGCCATTCTCGGCTTGGACGAACTCTCCGAAGACGACCGTCGTACCGTTGACCGGGCGCGCAAGATCGAGAAATTCCTCTCCCAGCCTTTCTTCGTCGCCGAGATCTTCACAGGTATGTCAGGTCAGTACGTGAAGCTTGAGGAAACCATCGCCGGTTTCAACATGATCCTCGCCGGTGAACTGGATCACCTCCCCGAGCAGGCTTTCTATCTGGTTGGCAGCATCGATCAGGTCAAGGCCAAGGCCGAGAAGATGGCTGCTGAAGCCAAGGGTTGATCAAGAGGCCCCCCTTGGGGGCAACCAGCTTTGCCCTCAAGGATCCCTCCAGGCATTCCTTTCCTTCCAACCCCTCCCGCTTTCTTTCTCCCCATGTCCCTCACTCTTCGCGTGCTGGCACCTGATCAGAGTGTTTTTGATGGTCCCGTGGAGGAGGTGATTCTCCCAAGCACCACAGGTCAGCTCGGCATCCTCAAGGGTCACGTTTCACTCCTCGCCGCACTTGATGTGGGGGTTCTGAGGATTCGTGAAAGTGGCAACTGGAATTCCATTGCCCTGATGGGCGGCTTTGCAGAAGTGGAATCAGATGATGTCACCGTTCTTGTGAACTCTGCAGAGATCGGCAGCTCGATTGATGCCAACGAAGCAGCAGCAAGCTTCGAGAAAGCCAGTGCCGCCGTCAATGCCATGGAAGGGGATCCCCCATCTCCTGAGAAAGTGAAAGCGACCCAGGCCTTGAACATTGCCCGGGCAAGAGTTCAAGCCAGCAAGGCAACGGCCTGAATCAGACCTGAACCCTTAGAGAGATGGGTCTGCAGCTCCTGCTCGACTCAGCTGATCCGAAGGTCTGGGGGGAATGGATCCCTTCAGGCCTTTTCACTGGGATCACAACCAATCCAACCCTGCTGAGACGGGCTGGCTATCCCTGCAGACTTGATGCGCTTGCCAGTCTGGCCGCAGCAGCTGAACAACTAGGCGTTCAGATGCTGCATCTGCAGAGTTGGGGGCGTGATGCAGATTCGTTAGCTGAAGTGGGCAACGCCCTAGGCCAACTGACCACATCGCAACTGCGGATTCACGTCAAGCTACCGGTCACCCGTGAAGGCAGCGATGCTGCAACTCGCCTGATCAAAGCTGGAATTCCGGTGACCTTCACCGCCTGCTTCGAGGTTGAGCAGGTGTTGATCGCCGCCAGCCTCGGCGCGGCCTACATCGCCCCCTATCTGGGACGGATCAATGACGAGGGCAGGGATGGCCATGCAGAGCTTGTCGCCATGCAGGCATGCCTTGATGGCGTTGGCAGCAGTTGTCGCCTGCTGGTAGCAAGCCTGCGGGAACGGAAGGATCTTTCCCGTCTTGCCACGCAGGGACTCAACACCTTCACGATTTCAGCAACCCTGGCAGAGGAGTTGTTCAACGTATCGGCCACCATGGCCGCGTCACAAAGCTTTGAACAGGATGCCCGCAGCTGAAATCCACAGGACTGAACAATACACAGCCCTTGAGAAGCCAAAGGCCGGAACATTGAGCTAGGAAACCAGGGATGGTCGCAGAGCTCCAGCTCCGGACGTCCCTGATGTTCAGTCACTGCCTTGGAAGCTCAGGCGGTGCCGCAGAAGGTCACATCAGGGAACTTGAGCTTGGCCTCATCAAGGGTCTTGCCCTTGCCCTCCTCCTGCCAATAATTGATCACCTCGGTGGCTTTATTCAGGACCTCGACCCTTTCGTGATCAGTGATCCAGCTCTTGCCTTCCAACTCTGACTTGAGGGTTTCCCAGGCATCCTCACGAGGCCAGAAGAAATAGGCCGTCAGCGGACTTGGCCCGCCACCGACGATCTGATCAACCGCCAGAGCAACATTCTCGGGCAACCAGAGAATCTTCAGCAGGAAGCGACCTTCATCCGCCTTGGGTGTGTATCCAGACGGCACACCATCTGCATCGATGGTGGCCGTCGCCAGGGCTGCGGTTCCACCGCGCATCTCTGGGCGACCCTCCTTGGCGTCCTCCGCAGCACCGGATCCCGAACCAGCCTTGGATTCTTCCGCGCTGGCTTGTGAATCTGGCTTGGATTCTTCCGCACTGGCTGGCGAATCTGGCTTGGATTCTTCCGCGCTGGTCGGCGATCCTGCCTCAACCTCTGCAGCTGCCGTTGTCTCGACCTTCTGCTCGACCGCCGCAGCGCCTTCGGGAACCGTCATGGTGTCAGAGCTCAATCAATTCGAACAAAGAACTAACCTACCAGCCCCACAACCCAAACCTCACCCTGAAGCTCACCGGCCTGCTGTTGTTCGATATCGATGGTGTGGTGCGCGATGTGGGTGGCAGCTACCGCCGCGCGATCCAGGAGACGGTGGCCCACTTCTGCACTGAGCGGCCGGAGATCGAAAGCATTGATGCCCTCAAAGCCGAAGGGTGCTGGAACAACGACTGGGACGCGAGCCTGGAGATTCTCAGACGGCATCACAACCAGCACAAACCGGATTGGCCACTGCCCAGCCGCTCCGAGCTTGTGAATGTGTTCTCAAGCTTTTATTTCGGTGGAGATCCCGATGGGGATCCACACCAGTGGAAAGGATTCATCTGCGACGAACCGCTGCTCGTCGACAAGGCCTTTTTTGAAGGCTTGAACCAGCAAGGCTGGGGCTGGGGATTTGTCAGCGGCGCAGAGCCACCATCAGCACGATTCGTACTGGAACAGCGACTGGGTCTTGACACCCCGCCGCTGATCGCCATGGGCGATGCCCCAGACAAACCTGATCCCACCGGACTGATCCAACTGACGGATCAGCTGCTTTCCGCTGGGTCAAAGCAGCAACACAACTCAGATCAACACAACCGCTCCGATCATCACAACAACCATGCAAACCAAACAGTGGCTTACCTGGGCGACACCGTTGCCGATGTGATGACGGTGATGGCTGCTCGCCATCGCAGACCCGATCTCAACTGGCTGAGTCTGGCGGTGGCGCCTCCGCACCTCTGGGACAGAGGCGACGCCAGAACCAACTACGAGGCACGGCTGAGGCAGGCTGGTGCTGACATGATTCTGAGCAGCACGACAAGTCTGCTCAACAGTCTCGAGGAGCTCAGCCCAAACCGCTGATTGCCATCCTTGCCATGCCCTTGCCCTCCTAAGCCTGAACAAAGACCCAGCACCCTTCAGCCAAGACAACAGAACCACAAGCCTTTGTGAACGTCGCAAAGACATGGCGCCAGCCCTTTCTCTGCAAGCAGAGGATCCACAGACCTATCGCTGATGGCCGCAGACAGTTCAGATCAACAACAACCTGCTGAGCAGCTCAGCGAGATCAGAACCTGCCCTGAGTGCGGCTCTCAGTTCCTGATGAGCCCCCAGGATCAACTCCGACAGCACAACCCCAATTGCCATTGGATGTGCCGGTTCCTCTGCGGCGAATGTCTACGTCTGGAAAAATTTCGACCAAAACTGTGGGAAAGCAGCCTTGCAAAAGTCGTTCTGGCTCAGAAGCAGCAACTGGAGAGCTGAGGGCCTGATCCCAATGCTGACGAGCCAGCAGCACCTATCGAAAACAATCAATCTGCCGGATGCGAATCTGGAACTGGTTGGTCGTTGGTCCGCAGCAATCCCAGCGCCACCAGTACAGCACTGATGTCTTCAACTGCTGAGAGCACCACTTCACCATTCCACTGGAGCGAACTGCTCCCCCTCGGACTTGGCCTGATCGTCCTGGCGATCCTCCACTTCAGCTCACTACTCGGTTGGCTGTTGCATCAGCCTGCAACTGAGGTTCTGATCGGCCTGACCGTATTAAGCGGGATCGTTCTATGGATTGCCAAGGGAATCACCGAGCAGGCTGAAGACCTGGCGGTTGTGCTGGGTGAACCCTATGGAACCCTGGTCCTGACAGGGTCCGTGATCACGATCGAAGTGGCATTGCTGGCCAACACCATGCTCACCGGTGAAGCCAACCCAACCCTGGCCAGGGATTCAATGTTTGCGGTGCTGATGATTTCCCTCACAGGAGTGAAGGGAATCAGCCTGCTGGTGGCGTCCAATCAACAGGAGCGTGGACTGACAAGCCCTGTGCAGGTGGAAGATCTCGCCAGTCGGAACATGACGGGGTCTCTCACCTATATCAACCTGATCACGACCATGAGTGTGTTGGCGCTGATCGTTCCCAACTTCAGCCGCAGCACGCAGTCCGCCAATTTCTCAACACCGCTCAACATCGTCCTGTGCATTGTCGCGACAGGGGTTTACAGCATCTTTCTGGCCTATCAGGTCGGCAGTTACCGCCAACTGTTCATGGAAGCGCCCTCTCAATCCATGCGCCTGGCAGCTGGCTTGCAGGGCAAGACTGCTGAGTCAGGGAGCGAAAGACCCCTATGGCAGATCTCAACGCTGCTGGTCAGCGGCCTGCTGATCCTGGTCTTCATCTCAGAATCCGTTGGCAAGCTGATTGAGAGGGGCATCAGCGAGCTGGGCCTGCCCAGCTCGATTGCAGGTGTGCTTGTGGCGATGCTGATCCTGGCGCCTGAAGCCCTCAATGCGATCCAGGCCGCAGGCAAGGGCGAACTACAGCGCACCCTCAACACCATCTACGGAGCTGCCCTGTCGACGATCAGCCTCACGGTGCCGGCGGTACTGATCATCGGAGAACTGACCCACACCAATGTGATCCTCGGGCTGGAGCCCTTCGAGATGGTGATGTTGGCTCTCACCCTGCTGCTCGTCCGCCCCTTGCATTCCCGAGTCAATGGCTTGGATGGGGTGATGCTGCTCGTGGTGTTTCTGTTCTGGATCGCACTTCAGATCGCCTGAACAGCTCACCTGAATCGATCACCTCTCCATCTCGCTGGTTGCCTTAAGAGCGACTGCCGTCAACACTTCATGGCCCTGATCGATCACAGCAACATCATCTTCAATGCGAATGCCGGTTCCCTTCCAGCAGGCGTCGATCTCTGGCTGCCCCTCCGGCACCGGCAGACGATCACTCACATAAAGGCCGGGTTCCACAGTCAGAACCATGCCGGGCTGAAGATCGACGGGATGGTCCCCGAGGCGATAAGCCCCCACATCATGAACATCAAGACCCAGCCAGTGACCGGTGCGATGCATGTAGAGATGGCGGTATGCACCCTGCTCGATGATTCCATCAGGGTCCCCCAGCAGCAGACCTAGCTCCAGCAGCCCGTCCACAAGCACCCGCAGGGCCCGTTCGTGAACCCGTTCCGCGGTTCCTCCCGGACGCACCTCCTCGATGGCCGCCAGCTGGGCAGCCAGAACAACGTCATAAAGAGCTCGCTGCTCCCCACGGAAGCGACCACTGACCGGGAAGGTGCGCGTGATGTCTCCGTTGTAGTAATCAGTCAGGGAGCAGCCTGCATCAATCAGCAGAAGATCGCCATCCCGCAAAGGCGCGTTGTTGGCGGTGTAGTGGAGAACACAGGCGTTGTCACCACCGGCAACGATCGAGCCATAGGCGGGGCCACGGGCACCCTGCTCGCGGAAATACGCTTCGATCGCCCCCTGCAGCTGATACTCATTCAGGCCTGGTCTTGCCATCTGGCGAACCAACTCATGGGCCTCCGCAGAGATCCGACAGGCCTCCCGCATCCTCTCAAGCTCTTCGCTTCCCTTGCAGAGGCGCAGTTGGTGCAGGATCGGGCAGGGCGCGATCAGCCCCAAGGCGCCATGACCTCGTCTCGAGGCACGATCCAACTGCTCCCCCCAGGCCTTCAGCACAAGGGGCTCCAGCTTGGGGAACCTACCAATGCGAAAGGCAATACCGTCCGCGCCGAGAAGGTAATCACCAAGACGTTGAGGCAATTCCTCAAGCGGATGGGCGATCTCTACCGCGAAGTTCTCAACAGCCCCTTGCGTCCCCCAACGGAAGCCCGTCCAGACCTCCGCACTGGGCTCTTTGGGCTGCACAAACATCACATATTGTTCACCCTCAGGCCGATGCGGCAGCAGCAATACCACGGCATCGGGCTCATCAAAACCGGTGAGATACCAGAAATCACTGTTCTGGCGAAACGGCCACTCGCAATCGGCATGGTGAGTCATCAGCGATGCTGCTGGAATCACCGCCGCCGTTGCCCCCAGCTGGGAGAGGAACCGAGCTCGCCTCTGTCGAAAGATGGCCTGATCAATCACGGGAGAGACAGCGTCGCCTTGGTTCGTC
>MPLU02011682.1_pt1 | contig 10225 bp, 4 predicted proteins | sample 1617381 | NCBI WGS metagenome assembly MPLU02 (sample SAMN05944801, study PRJNA350692) | marine metagenome | biome: marine; feature: ODZ; material: water; isolation source: 90 m water sample filtered on 0.2 um supor filter | place: Pacific Ocean | collected 2012-04-08 | depth 90m m | reverse complement strand
GTATCGAAAACATCCCGGTTCAGCCGGCCAGGGCGACCAAGAACAAGATCATTCCACCCAGCATAACCATCACCGCACAGAATATTTTCGATAATGGGGAACTGAACGATCACCGCAAAAGCGGATTTGACGCATCCTGGAGCGCCCAGGCTCCCCGCGTGGTCCTTGAGTCGCTCGAGTTCGAAGCTCCCATGGTCGAGGTCTGGCCTCCGCCACACCATACCCGCATCCTTTTTGAGTCACCGTTGCGCAAGGGAAAACCCGATCAGTACGTACGCGAGGTGATCAAGCGTTTCATGACCCGGGCGTTCCGGCGTCCGGTGAGCGAGGAGGAAGTTGATCACTATCAACGAATCCACAAGATCTACGATGCGGAGTTCGATACGCTTGAGCAGGCGATGCGAGAGACGCTTGCGATGGTCCTGATCTCTCCCCAGTTTCTTTATCACATGGTGGTCGATGACGACGGCCCGTCGAAGCAGTATGAACTCGCCTCCCGCCTTTCCTATTTCCTTTGGGGAAGCATGCCCGATCAGGAACTGTTTGATCTCGCAGGCTCGGGAAAGCTTGCCGAGCCCACGGTCCTTGAGGCTCAGGCACGCAGGCTTCTGGCCGACCCGCGGGTCTTGGGTTTTGTCGGAAACTTCACCACCCAGTGGCTAAGCATCGCCAAGATGAAAACGGTGAACGTCAACCGTGACCTTTTCCCCCGGTTTCTCTACACCGTGCACATCGGTGAGAGGCGCGGGCAGGAACAGTTGTTCCGTCCGACCATTCGCGACTACATGCTCGAGGAGACGGTGGGGTTCGTTGGCGAACTGATTCGCAAAAATGCGAGTGTCCTCAATATCGTCGATTCGAAATATGCCTACCTCAACGAACCACTTGCAGTCCATTATGGTGTCGAAGGCGTGCGTGGATTGAAGCTTCGTCCCGTTGCGATCAAACCCGAATATCGTCTTGGGGGCCTGCTGACGCAAGGTTCAGTGTTGGTGGGTAATTCGACGGGTTCGGCTCCGCATCCGATTTATCGGGCGGTCTGGTTGCGCGAAGCCATTCTTGGTGACGAGGTCAAGCCGCCGCCGGCCGAAGTCCCGGCCTTGTCTGATTCCGCCGGAGATTCCGCCGATGAAGCGGTCTCGATCAAGAACCTTCTTGCCCTCCACCGAAACAAGGAAAGCTGTCGTGATTGCCATGTCCGTCTCGATCCATGGGGGATACCGTTCGAGCGTTACAGTGCGATAGGGAAATACCAACCATTGGTTCCCAAAGACAAGGTTCGGGTGCGGGGTTTCAGCCATAAGCAGGATCAGACTTTGGCCGGTTATCAGGCCTACCTGAAGGCGATCTACGTGGAGGAAGTGGACGCCTCCTCGCGCGTGCCACACGGACCTGCCGTGGATGGCATGGAGGAACTTAAGAAATATTTGCTCAAGGACCGCAAGGATGAGATCGTTGAAAACGTCCTTCGCAGGCTCATGACTTACGGTATTGGCCGGGAGCTAAGCTACCGCGATCGATTTGAAGTTAAGAAATTGCTGACACTGGCCGAAGAAGACGGATATAAACTGCAAGAGATGATCGTATCCATTTGCCTGAGCCCAATGTTCAAAGATAGCGCAACCAAGTAACAATAAGCCCATGAAACAAAAATCCTGGCATATCAATCGACGTGAGTTCGTACGGGGCGGTGGCGCGGCTCTTGCCTTGCCCTTCCTCCAGGGCATGTCCTGGGGCAAGGCGTCAACAGCCAAGGCTCTGCCCAAACGCATGGTGGTAAGCTACGTTGCCTACGGTGTTTACGAACCGAAGACCAAGGACGGTTCGCACCACGATTGGAACTGGTGGCCGTGCAAAGAGGCCGGGCCCCTGACTTTCAATCAATCGGCTTCTCCCTTTGCTCCGTTGAAAGATTCAGTGAGTTACCTCAAGGGTCTCGAACACGCGGGCGGGGTAGGTATGGGTGGCCATAGCAGTGGGGACGTCTTCGCCACCGGCGCCGATATGACGGTTACGGAAAAAACAAATAACGTTTCGGTTGATCAAGTTGCCGCAAAGGTGAACGGGCATCATACCCGCTACCCCTCTCTCGTGTTGGGCACCGAGGGAGGTACCGGTTCCTACGGCAGTGCCAAGACTCTGTCCCACTACGGTCCGGGGCGTCCGATCCCGTCGATGCACCGGCCTCAGGAGATTTTCAACCGCTTGTTCAAGCCCTATGCAGGGAAAGGGATCGAGCAAGTTCGAGCCGATCTCAAACGCGAGGCGAGCGTGCTCGACCTGATGCTTGACGACTCCAAGAGGCTACATCAAAGACTTGGGAAAGAAGATCAAGGCAAGGTGGACGAGTATCTCGACTCCATACGCGCTTTGGAAAAGCGTGTCGAACGAACCAGTCAGTGGACGCACCAGCCCTTGCCGACCGTCGATACCAAGGGATTGAACCTGGAGGTTTCCCACAAAGACCCCGAGCAATACACCCGCTGCATGTACGATTTGCTCTATCTTGCCTTCCAGACCGATTCCACCCGCTTCGCCACCCTCATGCTTGAAAGCGAACACTCCAGTGGCAGCGAATTGTGGAACTACGCCAACTACGTGCTCGGGTACAAGGGCGCCACCCACGACATCGCCCACAAGCGACCGACCGAATCAGGGCAATGGGACAATTGGCGGGCCAAGCAGCATGCCTACTTTCTGAAGCGCTTGCGAAATACTCCCGAAGGGGACAGCAACATGCTGGACCAGACGGTGGTCGTCTGGGGGTCAGCTCATCCCCACGCGTCCCACAATACCAGGAACTACCCGATTCAGGTGGCGGGGGGAAAAGCCCTTGGATTCAAGCACGGGAACCTGCACTCGTTCGAAGGAGAGAAAAAGGTGCCGTTGGCAAACCTGTTCGTTTCCATGCTCCATGGGGTGAACGCGCCGGTCAAGTCTTTTGCCGACAGCACCGGAATGATGACCGAGTTGATGGCCTAGGCGTGATCGTTCTTCGTGCCAATCCCTTTTGTCCGCACCTGTTTTCGGAGAAACCCAGTTGATCAATTACCGTATCACATAATGAAAAAACCTAACTTTTTGCTTTTCGCGATCTTGTTCTTCTCTTTGATGCTCGGGCAGAACCTTTTGGCCGTCGATCCCTTGAAGACGCATGGCATATTCCGCAGCAACATGGTTTTGCAACGCGACAAACCCATCACCATCTGGGGGTGGGCTCCGGTTGGAACCGAGGTCGAGGTCTCGTTCGGCAAACGATCCGCCAAAGCCAAGGCCGAGGGAGAGAAGGGGAGGTGGCAGGTTACCTTCGACTCCCAGCCAGCAAATTCCGAAGGACAAGAACTTGTGGTGAAGGCGGGCAAGGAAGTCATCCGGATGGAAAATATTCTGATCGGCGACCTTTGGGTGATGAATGGCCAAAGCAACATGGCCTTCGCTTTGAAAGCCGTTTACCAAAATGCCTTTGAGTCGGCCCAGGCCCACTTGCCTTTGATGCGTCACGTCCGGATCAATTCATATGCGGAATCCGAGCATGTCGAAACCGATCTGGAGGAGAAGGATCTAAACGGCAACGATCCGGACAAAAACTGGAAAGTGGTCACGCCCGAGGTCGCTCTGGATATGGGGGCGATCGGATACGTCTTCGGATCCCGGCTCCAGCGCGTCTTGCAAGTACCCATCGGCATCATCGACAATTCGCGCGGAGGAGCCTCCTTGGAGAGCTTGGTGCCCCGTCATAAGTTCAAGGAGCACCCGATGGCGGCCGAATACCTTGCCTGGGTGGAGAAGCGTCAAGCTGAGTTCAACTGGGACGAGGCGCTGAAGACGCCGGTCGAGAAATGGGAAAAAACCGTAGCCGAGCAGCGCAAGAAGGGTGTGGCCGAAGACATGTTGCCGCCCAAGCCGATCCGTGAGACTTTGCGCTCGTGGAATGTCCCCGGGCGTAGCCCCAGTGACGCCGCTTCCTGTTACAACGGTATGTTCGGGGTGTTCAAGGGCCTGAATATCAAGGGTGTTGCCTTCCACCAAGGCTTCAACAACGCCATGATGAACACCAGTTGCAAGCCCAGGTTCTATCGAGTCCTGATGAAACTGATGGTGGATGGCTGGAGAGAGGATTTCAATGATCCGCAATTGCCCGTAGCCATCCTCGGCCTGTGTGCCGGAGGCAAGGCTCAGACGCGTCTTAATTTCGAAGAACAGGGTTTTTCTTCTGCGGCTTATATTCGCGAATCGCAACGCTTGGGGCTCGCGGACGTCAAGGAGGTTGCAAACACGGCCTTCATTCCTTCCTACGATCAGAAGATTCCCCAGTTGCATACCAAGAAAAAGAAGGAACTGGGAATCCGTACCGCCCGCTGGGCCTTGAAAACGGTTTATGGGATGGAGGACGTCGTGTGGGACACGACCAAGCTTCTCTCCGCAGAATCCGAGGACGGAAAGATTCTGCTTACCTTCGACAAACCCGTCTTGCCCGATGACTTCGGTTCCGAACTCGAAGGGTTTTCCATTGCCGACAAGTCGGGCGTTTACTACCTCGCCCATGCGGCACCTGTTCAGGTCAGAGACAAGAAGGAGCGAAACAAACAGATCCTGATTTCCTCTCCCTTGGTCAAGTCACCGGTTTCCGTCCGATACGCCTGGGCCCGGGCCCCCATGGGCAACCTCAAGGTGGACGGGATTCCCTGGCAGCCTTTGCATAGCTTTCGTACCGATGCCATCGACTTTACTCCCGAGGTGACGCATCAGGATCCCGATGGAAAGGCCAAAAACTCCGAGGCTATCAAGGCGCTTAAAGCCCAAGCGGCCGAAGCTCTGAAGGCTAGAAACGAACAAGATGGGTAAAGGATGAAGCGGTTCCTTCATACCTGTTCATTCGTCTTTTGGTTCGTCTTGGCGGACCTTACTTTTGCCGAAGAGAAACTGGTCGTTCCCGTTCAGGTGGAAGACCTCATGGCAAACTACTGTTTCGATTGTCATGACGAGGAGGTTCAGAAAGGGGACGTCCGGCTGGACAACCTGCTCGATCTGAATCTTCCCAAGAGGTTGGATCTGCTGAACCGGATGCAGGAGCAGGCCTTCTTCAGGCAGATGCCCCCGAAAAAGAAAAAGACCCAACCAAGCGAAGAAGAGCGCAAGCGTCTGTTGGACTGGATGTCCGGAGCGCTGGGCAAGCACGATGCCTCCACCCTGGAAGGGAAGTTGCGCAAGCCCGAGTACGGAAACTACGTCGATCATGACAAGTTGTTCTCCGGGGAGTTCAAGGAGTTGCCTGGATTTACTTATGACCGGCGTTGGCTGATCAGCGAATACATCTTCAACGATAAGTTCGATCGGATGCTGAAAGGGCAGGCAACGGGATATTACGGGGGCAAAAGAGTGCCCGTTTTCGGAAGCAAGCGGTTTCATCGGCTTACGCCTACCAACCCCTTTTTGTTACCCAACCGTTCCGGGGTCCGTTACTATGCAAATACCGATCTGACGGGTGGGCATTTGTCGACCATGCTGACCAATGCTCAGAAGGCCTCCGAGCTCATGACCGACTACTTGGTCCCGCGTCACAAGAAGAGCAGGCAGCAGTACCTTCCCGCGGTTGTGGGAATCATGGCGCTCGAAGACGAGCACGTCGCCACTTTGCAATCGCGGCGCGAATTCCTCGAAACCAATATCGCTCGGGTTTGCAAAGATCTCTACGGGCAGGAGAACAAATCGCTCCTCCCTGATTTCATTCCCGTCGTTCTCAACCAACCCAAGGCACTGGAAGAGGGCGAGACCTACAAGAAGGCGCCCATCCACGTTGCTCAAAATACCCTCAAGAAGCTGGGCGGCGAAGACGCCTTGTTTCAGACGCTTTTGAATCCGGAGCTCAAGGACCTGAGTGACCTTGAGGTTCGCAACCACTGTGAGCGCCAGTGGTTCTACAACGGCGACCACGAACGTAAAATCCAGGGGCGGGTCACGATGTTGCGCGACTACTTGGCGGAGGTTCGGGAGCGCCTCGCAAAGAATGGTACGAAAATCAAGCTGCGCGTCTACAAACCGCTGGCCGATGAGGAAATGTCGATTATCCACGCCGCCATCACGAAGTTTCGCAAGAAGGGAGATTTCCATACTGCCGTCATCGAGAAGTGCATGACGCAATGGACGGATGACTTCCGCCAGGTTCGGGCCGAAGCCGGCCCGCCTTCTGATGAGCTGTTGACCCAACTGGTGGACGAGCTCTTTGTTCAAATACTCGAGCGCTCTCCATCCGCCGACGAAAAAGGGGAATACCTGACTCTCGCAAAATCATACGTCGCCAAGCTCGGCAACCTCAAGGCGATCCAAAAAATGATTCAAACCGTCATGCTCTCCAGCGAATTCGTCTACCGTCAGGAGTTTGGCCATGGCGAACCCGACGAACATGGTCGACGGATGCTTTCGCCACGGGATGCCAGCTATGCCATCGCCTACGCGCTTACCGATCAAAGTCCGGACGAGGAGCTTGCCAAAGCGGCCGCCGAAGGCCGCCTCAATACCCGAGAGGACTACCGTAGGGAAATCACCAGGATGCTCAAAAGGCGGGACCGTCATTCCTTGGTCGATCCGATTCTGATCGATAAAAATCACCGCGAGAACGTGACCAACATGCCGATCAGGGAACTACGCTTTTTCCGGGAGTTCTTCGGGTACCCCAAGGCCATAACTATTTTCAAGGACGAGAAGCGCTTCGGTTTGGACCGGTTGGGGTCGGCCACCGCGCGCTTGCTTGGTGAAGCCGATCAACTCGTCGCGCATTTTCTCGAGAAGGACCAGAACGTTTTAGAAGAACTCCTCACTACGGAAAAATTCTACGTCTTTCACGATGGTGACAACGAACGCATGCAAGCCGCTTCCGACCGGATCAAGCGCATCTACGAGTACTTCAAGGATACCGACTGGAAGAATTTCGACCTCGAGGAACTGGGCAAGCACAGGGAGTTTCTCCGCGAGGTGAAGATGCGTTCCATCAACCCGGACAACCTGAAATCAGGAAACCGTTCGGGCACGGGCTTGCAGTTGTTCAAGAAATCCATGACCAGCATTACGGCCAGGCTGGACAAGGGCCAAAAGGAAGCGGCCCCGTTCGACATGTACCGTGGATACGGGAGCGAGTTCATGCCCGGTGAAAACGTTTCGAGTTTTTTCAATTATCCCCTGATCAACTGGGACTACGCCACCGTTCAACCTGGCAAAGTGCCCAACCGCAAGGGCTTTCTCACTCATCCCGCTTGGCTCATCGCCCATGCCCAGAATACCGAAACCGATCCGGTCATCCGGGGTAAGTTCATTCGCGAAAAACTCCTGGCCGGAACCATCCCGGACGTTCCCATTACGGTCGATGCCGTTATCCCGGAGGACCACCACAAAACCTTGCGTGACCGTCTGGAAGGGGCCACCGAGACTGCCTACTGCTGGAAGTGTCACGACCACATGAATCCTCTCGGATACCCTTTCGAAGCCTATGACGACTTCGGGCGCTTTCGCAGGGAGGAATCTCTCGAGAGTCCGGAGAATCTCGTAAAGAAGAATCCCGACAAGGCTCCCAACCGCAACCACCTTCTTGACTTGAGAGACGTTTACAAAACCCTCCCGGTGGATGCGACCGGATACCTCAAGGGTACAGGCGATCCCAAGCTCGAGGGGGAGGTCAAGGATGCCATCGATCTGGCTGAACGCCTGGGGAAATCGAGACGGGTGCGTCAATCCATCATCCGACATGCCTTTCGCTATTTCATGGGGCGCAACGAATCCCTGTCTGACTCAAAGACCCTGATCGATGCCGAACAAGCCTACGTTGAAAGCAAAGGCAGTTTCGACGCCCTTGTAGTTTCCCTTTTAACTTCCGATTCATTCGTGTACCGTAAGCCAATCAAGGAACAAGCTCATGACAACTAGAAGAGACTTTCTCAAATTCTCCAGCCTAGGCGCCGGCGCCCTGTGCATGCCCTCCGGTTTGTTCGCAGAACCTCCTCTGGGCAAACTCCCAAAGCGTTTCATCTTCATCCGGAAGTCGAGCGGGATCCGGCCTGCTGAAATCGCCTTGCCCGATTTTTCCGACAAGGACAAGGCTATCGACGAAAAGAAGGAACCGCTGGAAGTCGACCTCGATAAGCACGAGCTTCCCAAGTGGTTGCGCGGACTGGATGCGCACAAGGAGCACATGACCATTCTTCAAGGACTGTCGGCCAAGATGAGCGAAAACGTTCATTGGTCCTTCTCGTCGGTCATGGGGTGCTTCAAATCCAACCGGAACACCCTTAGCGCGATCAAGCGTACGACGATCGACTTCGAATTGGCCAAGCTTTTTCCTTCGCCCTTCGGGCACGTCGAACTGTCCTTTGCGGGTGGCCGTACGGGTATCGTCGACGGTTACTCGGCACCTGCCCCCCAAACGCGCAACTATTGTTACGCAGATCCGGACACTGCCCGAAGCGAACTGTTCAAGTCCGTCCTCAATCCGGAGGCAGTGAATTCGGACAACGACATGCTTTCGTTTTTGCAGAGCAAGGAGGGCCTGAAGACCAGTGTTGTGCGGGGTAATGAAAGAGCCCGCCAAGAAAAGCACGTTCAGTCCATTGAATCGATCCGAGAACGGAACGAGAAACTGATCAAGATCTCCGGGTCATTGGCCAAGCACCTTCCCGAACTTTCTTCCGTGCATGCAAACGGCGGTCCGAACGCGAGCACGCCGGAAAAGCAGGCAGCCATGACAGATGTTTTGATCGCTGCCTTGAAGGCCGACCTGACGAACGTGGTGACTTACACCATTGACGACCTGGGTACACCCGTCACCGGGCTCCCCGGAAATGAAACCGACCGAGTCGGTATCCACCCCCTGGGTCATGACGAAGCCTTTGGAGGCGTGCCCGCTTGGAAGACCCGGGAGCAGATCCGGATCAGTCACGTGAACCAGATCAATACGATCATCGAAAAACTCAAGCAGGTCCCCGAAGGCAAAGGCACCATGTTCGACAATACGATGATCATGTATTTCCCGGAGAATGGAGAAACTCACCACGGCGTTGGCTCGGAGGCCCCGTTCCTGATCATGTCCGGCTCCGGTTGCAACCTCGATATGTCGGGTCGCTACGTTCGCTTGCCTTACCTTGGAAACGAGGGCCACAAGACGTTGGGCAACTTGTACACCACCTTGCTCAATGCTCACGGCAATCCGATCAAGCACTATGGAGACTTGGATCTCGAAATGTCCCGCAAGAAGTTTGATCAGTTGGGCTCGATCAAGCAATTCATGGGGTAGGGGAGGGGTTGATGCGAAGTCGATGGATCTTTCTCTTGGCATGCTGCTTTGGCTTGTCCGGTCTTGCGTTGGGCAAGCCTGACGTTCCAATCGTCGATACCCACGTCCATCTTTGGGATCTCAAGCGCCCTGCAGGTCTTGGTTGGATCGCCAAGGACAACCGGGTGCTTTACCGGAATTTTCTTCCCGAGCATCATGCCCCGATCGCCCGGGCCAATGGGGTTCGCGCCGTGGTTCTCGTTCAGGCCGGGCAAAGTTTGCCCGATAACCAATGGAACCTCGACCTGACCGCTCACGACAAGGATCTCTACCGCGGATTGGTCGGCAATCTTTCCGAAGTGATCGGCACCGACCGTTTCCGGCCGCTCTTCGACAAACTTTGCCAAGACAGGCGTTACGTCGGCTATCGTCTTTCCGGGCGATACCAGGAAAAGCTCACCGACGCTTTCTTCCGGGATCTGGAGCGCACCGCCGAGAAGGGCAGGACGGTAGATTTTCTTTGTGGAAAGTATAGCTTGCAGGACGTCGAGGCCATAGCTACCCGTTTGCCCGGCCTAAAGATCATCATCGACCACTTTGGAAACCTGCGTCTGGATGACAAGCCCCTGGATCCGCAATGGGTCAAGCAGTTCAAATCCCTCGCCCGAAGGCCCAACGTTCACTGCAAGGTCTCTGCTCTTTACGGACGGGTGAAACCACAGCCCGCTCCCAGGCAGCTGTCTTTCTATGAGCCCATTCTCGATCTTGCCTACGATGCCTTCGGGGAGGATCGACTGGTTTACTGTAGTGACTGGCCGGTCACCGAGACCACCGGGGATTATGGATCCGTGCTCAAGCTTACCCGTGCCTGGGCTGTGACCAAAGGAGATTCATTCGAGCCCAAGCTCTTTTACAAAAATGCCGTCCGCTTTTATGGAATTCCCAAAATTTTGCGTGAGACCATTC
>MPLU02243668.1_pt1 | contig 10227 bp, 20 predicted proteins | sample 1617381 | NCBI WGS metagenome assembly MPLU02 (sample SAMN05944801, study PRJNA350692) | marine metagenome | biome: marine; feature: ODZ; material: water; isolation source: 90 m water sample filtered on 0.2 um supor filter | place: Pacific Ocean | collected 2012-04-08 | depth 90m m | reverse complement strand
TATATTATTATGAACCATTAGCCTAATACTACTATCATTGCTATATTTTGTAAAGGCTTGTGGAGAATTCCACTTACGGCCCGGCCCACGCAGTTAAGACATTAAGAGGTCGGTAATTTTGCCGACGTCACAGATTGTGGCGTTGCATTTCTATTTATTACTTCCAATTCTCAACGACAAAATCATCACCACAATTAAATGGTTTAGGTTCGCCGTGGAATACTGCTACTTTATTTTGTTCGGTAATTCTTGCTGGTTGTTGGAATATGTGTTTAACACCTTTTCTTATTTTAGTATTTTTAAAACCAACCATTTCCCATTTATATGAACGGATCCACTCATCTGGCCAGTGATTTATATCTTGATGGCCTCTTCTCATAATCCAGTCTTGATCTCCATGATTGTTTTGCATTATTCGGCTAGGATTTTGTACAAATTCGTCCCATAGATAATTCATTGTACCTGGTTTCCAACGCATTACACTTGAATTGGATTGTTTCCAATCTTTAACTCTGCATCTATTAAAATCTCTAATAATCATAAACTTATCTGGATTATAAGTGAATAGTTCGTCAATGTTTTTAAAAACAATTACATCTAAATCAAAAAATAATATGTTGCCTTGTAAAGGAAAGTCTGCACTAAACATCCATAATTTACTCCACCACGATTTAATCCATGGATCATTGGGTAGTTTTATTATTTTAATATGTGGATCTAATCCTTTTGGGTCATCGGTAATACAATGAAACTCATAAGGTACAGTAGTATTTCTTTTAACCATATTATAAAGTACATTGGCATATTGAGAAATATACTTGTTACCCCATTTAACGCATACTATATGATTCATATCCTTGTTTTAATCCTTCTATTTGTATTTGTTGCCAATCTTTACTTTCAAGATTGTACGGATATTCACAATCAATACTATATGAACCAATAGTGTGAATACTTTTTATATTTAAATTATTTTTCATTGTATTATACACTTCTAGAAATGATTTATTTTGAAATGCTAATTTCATATCAACTTGTCCAATTTTAATGTATCCAAGAGATAATTTTGGGTCTTCCCAATCATGATTGTTTTCTTTTAACCACTTTTTAAACTCTTCTATTTCTTTTTTCTTAAATGCGTGTGTTTCTTCTGTGATAGTATCGCCCCATTCAATATCAAACTCACCAGAATAGTATTTTTGATGGTTTATTTCGGAACACATAGATTCAGTCATTACAGGTGCGTGTTCATCTCTAAAAACTTCGTATAATGTTTTGCCAACTTGTGACCAATGTAGATATACACCACCTAATTCTCTGTTATATCTGTTTTGTTTGAATAATTCATAATCTTCTTCGTGTAAATCGTGTCTAGGTGCATTTAAAAATGTAGTAATTTGAGAAGGTCTCATCCATTCAGGATCTACTACACTTTTTCTATAACTTAATACCCAATTTTCTATTTCGTGGCAAAGATTGTTTAATTGTCTTATAGAATATTTGGTTCTATGGTCTGCTTGTTTGTAATAATCTGAAATTTTCCATGCAGTTCCTTGTAACTCTTCAAAATATCTGTGTAATAAATTACAAGCATCATGTTTTAATCGTAATCCTGGTTTTTCCCATTCATTACCATTTGGACAAAGTCCTGTAGGAAATGTATTAGGGAATTGAAAATCTAGTGGAGCAAATGATTTTAATTTAGGATATTTTGGATTAAATTTAAATGAATTAATTTGTGCTATGCTTTTGTTTAATTCTTCACAAAGATGATTTAAATTTCTTTTAGAATCAGCCCATCCTAAAAAACAGAAGTTTTTTTCTAATATTCTTTTTTGTTTTAAATTATCTTTTAGTGCGTCGAGCCACCTTTTGCCTAACGGTGTATCGTAGATGTGTACTCTTAGTTGTTTATTGTTAAGTTGAATTACTAAATTTTCAAATAAAGTTATTTGCTTGTCCATCCCTTAAATCCTGCATTTGGGTTTGTATAGATTGAGCTATTTTTGTCATTCTCTCTAGCTTCAACACTAATAACCCAAGCACGACCACGAGATTTTTCACGTAACCATTTATCTGTCCATTCACAAAGATAATGTGCAGTACCTTCCATGCCAGGTCCCATTGGATGAGTTCTAATTCGGCATACACCTGCTTGTTCTAATTCTTTAAATTTATCCATATGTGGATCTTCTTCATCAAGTACTAAAGTATGGTCATACATATGATCTAAATGTGCTTTTAATTCTTTTAAGTCACCATAGTCTACTGCAAAGCCTTCTTTTGTAAATGATTTAATGCCAAATACAAAATGAAAACTTCTGCTGTATCCGTGAATTAAATGGCAGTTGCCATCATGTCTATATTGTCTATGAGCACAAGGAAAGTTATAATAACTTTTCGTTGATGTAAAACATTCTTCTGTTACGTTGTCTTTAATTTCTATATCAGCCATTAGTGTAACCTCTTTTTAATATCGTTAACGTCAATTCCTAGTTCATTTGATTTATTACGAATAGTTTCAGTTAACTCGTTTGGAATATTTAATTCTCCATCAAGGATAGATTTTAAAAAGTGGATAAACACCGTAAATTCTGGTCTTTTTGTTACTGTTTCAGGGTCAATATTATATTCTTCCATTTTGTTTAGCATAGCTTCTGTAACATCAACTAATGCTTTAATACTTGTACTATGTTTTTCAAAATGTGTCATTATACTATAATTTTTGGTTTCTCAGGTACTTTTACTGTAGAAAATATTCTTTCGTATTCTTGTTTAATTTTATCATTAATATTTGCAATAGATGTAATTTTATTTCTACAAATGTTAATAGGTTCGTTTTGTTCAGCAGTAGAAAAGAATGTTCCAAATGCTAAACCTTTAGGACCTTGCATTAATACCAATGCTTTCTCTATACTGATATAATCAGAATTAAGTGATTTAAATTTTGCAATTACTTCTTCTCCTGATGCAAGTTTTAAAGTAATAACATTTCCTTCTTTAAATTTTTCAAACATAATACTATTATAAACTTTATTTAGATTTTGTCAATTGCTTATTAATAAATCTAGCCATACCATCGTAAGTTTCTTGATAAACGTTGGCGTGTTGTTTCCATTCTTTAGGTAATTCCCAATTATCTCGGTTTACCACAATCCATCGTACATCAGGATCGGAATATCCCATTAATTTATGAAATTGGTATATCCAATAAGAAGGATCAACTGGTCTTTTAATGTAGGTATAACCTTGTGAACCTTTGTACATATTATTAATAGTATCTTTTTCAATTGGATGTAAATCAAACCCTATCATGAATATTGCTTTTGGTTTAAAAGTTAATCCAACAACACCTGCGTATGGTCCTGTCCCCCAATGAAATGGTTCGTCTTTTCTTTGGTCACCTGTATATGGTAATTCTGGTAATCTTTTCACATTTGGCCAGTGTGCAAATTGGTCTGACCATCTATCTCTGGTGTATATCGTTGTGCCTTTGCCAACTGCGTTTGCGGCCTCTTGGCACATATGGCGATCAGCACATATTAGGTATTCTGTGATGTAATCTCTGAATATTGCATTACAGCCAACTACCGTAGAGAACGTTTTTAATGGTGATAGATCAAACCCGCGTCTACTCTCGCCATTTCCTATAATACTCACATACTTGGTCATAATGCTATTTAATTTGCCTTTTAGACGTGCATAGAGCGACGTATACGCATGGTAAAAGTGAGTTGGGTATCAAAGTACTCACTCCTCATTTACCATGTGCCAGACAGTTACATACCTATCCCAAGCCTTCTGTAAGGTAGGATATTTTCGTCTTATTTTAACTGCGTCAGCACCTATCATTTCTTGTTCGTTATACGATGACTCAATATCTTTTGCTAGTTGTGTTTGTGAAACCATTTTGCCTCTATCTCCATTTTTCTTTTGTATAAAAACAGTTTCTCCTCCATCAGGTGAAACAAATATTACACCTTTAGGAACATCGTCAACGTTCATTGGCCATGTGCCTTTTTTCTTTCCTATTTTCCAGGTTCTTTTTTTCTTAGTATTCATTTAAATGATGTCCATTTGGTGCAGATAGTCTTACACCGTTGTGTTGTTTTGGATCAGAGTCTCCTTTATGTCGTGGAATTAAATGTACGTGTGGCCACATAATAGATTGACCAGCCGCCTTACCAACATTTTGTCCAATATTAAAGCCATCCATTTTCTTTTCTTTAATCCATTGTTCTCCACAATATAAAGCAAGTTTATATGCTTCACTAATATGTGTAAGATCGTTTTTCTTTGGAACAAATAATAAATGTCCTTTTACAACAGGATATTTGTCGTAAAATACTGACACTTTTTCATTTTGAAACATTGGAGTATCATTTCCTAACCAAGTACATTCTTCATAGTACTCAATTACTTCTCTGGGTTTCTTGTATGTAGGTTTTTTTGATGGCATTGGTTTTTATTATTCCTATTTTAATATTACTAGAATTTGGTCTGTGTTGCAATCTAATTTTTTCAAAATATTTGGTTTTTGTAACACTTGGATTGTATTCCAAAATATTTAATAGATTGACCAATGCCTTTCTTACTTTTTCGGCTCCACCATGTTTTTTACAAGTATCTGATCTTCCTATGTGTACAACTTTATTATTAATTTTTATTTTATAAACACAAGGTAGTTTTACCCATTTGGTAACTGGATCTTTTCTGTGTTTTATTTTATAATTTTCTATTGTATATAAATCTTCAATAGAATACCATTTAATTTCCGTGCTCATCAAAATCTGCGTATAAAGTATATTTTGCAGTTAATTCTTCACCTGTTTTTATTTTTCTTGTTGTGACAATATATTTTACTGGTAATTGATGCCAAAATCCTGCTAAATTTTTACAGTTTGGATCATTAGAATGATTATAAAAAGCACCTAAGGCAGTTCTAATATAACCGTGTGGAAAGTTTTTATTTTTAATATGTACAATACCAAGTACAACGTCTTCATCAAAATCTTTTGTAGCAAATAGTCCTAATCCTTGTACTTTAGATTCTTTTATTGTTAGTCCGTCTGGAAGTGGTTTATACATTTTTAATATTTAAATTATTATATACTTTTTGAACTTTTCTTGCTTGGAAATAACAATCTTCTAATGCGTTGTGTAGTCCTGTTCTCTTTTCGTTTGGATCTCTTGGTACTAAACTAAACAAAGTTCTTGAATCTCTAATTTGCCAATATTGCCATGGAACTGGATGTCCTAATTGCTTATAAATGTTTTGTAATATTGCATAATCAAATAAAGGACCTTGGCACCAAAATACATCAACACCAACAGACCATTTATTAATTGTTTTAACCATTTCCTCTAAACTAATTCTGTCTTTATCACCTAATGCTTCTTCTGATATTTCTTTTGGTTGTGTACTCCACCAATCTAATGTTTCTTGCATAACTTCTCTACCCATAGCAGTTTGTGAATCTACGTCAACTCTAAAATACATTCCTTGTGAAGGTTCTGTAAAAGAATGAGGATCAAATTTAACACCACCAACAGTTAAAATTACTGCTTCGGGATTTGTACTTAACGTTTCCAAATCTATCATTGCATGGATCATACGTATTTTTCTTTCTTCCTAGGTTGAGGTTTATTTTCTGCTAATGGATCATTAATTTCTTTTATTACTTTTATTTTACAATTAGGAAATCTATCTGCTATGTCTTCTCCGGTATCAGAGTAAACAAATGTATCAATTTTTTTCTCACTAGGAAATTTCAATTCTATTTTCCAACATTTAGTCATTTTTATTATCGTGTTCGTTTATCCATTGTTCTATATTTTTTTCTGTAAAATATATTCCAGCTGGCCATAACATTGGTTTTTCTTTTCTTACTTCTGAACTATTTTGGTAATCGTTTATTTTATTAAACAGGAAATTAGCCAGACTTCTGATATAGTTGTTCATAGTAACATTTTACTATGGAATTAAAAATCTGTCAATTATATTTTACCAGGAGATTCTAAATTACCGGTGTTTAGACCACCATCTTTAATATTTTTTTTGTACTTGGTAAACTCTTCTTCGTTCATGCAGTATATTTGGCCAGCTGAAGTTGGATAAACTTGCATCATATATTCTCTAACAGGACCCGATGCCGCAAGGCAATCATCAACAGTTGAATACAGTTGCTTATCCCAAATTGTTTGGCAATTCGCACCAAAACATATTATTATTACCATTATGAACTTCATCTGTCTCTCCTGACCAAAATTTATTTACTTGTTGTGAATTGTAAGTAATCTGCTATTAGAAGTTATAAGACTACTTCTTCTTTTTGCTAACAGTTCTCACCTTAGCCTGTAGTCGAATAAGGTCATTGTCTAGCATACGTACTCTATCAATGAGTTTGATAAGTGTTGCTGATGTGGAATTTAATTTTGGTGTAATTTCGTTTGTAATGTATTTCCAAAGGAACCATATAAAATATGCAAGGAAGAATACAGCGACAGTGGGGAACCCATAGTCCTGTATGATTGTCGTTACTGTCATTGTTTTGCTTACAACGTCCATTAGTCTTTCCTCGCATCTACTTTGCCGTCTGCCCTAGCCACTCTGTCTGTGTCTACTGGTATGCCTAGTTGCTCTGACACTTCTTGATCAATTTTTATAATATCGTTGTTCATTGTTTTTACTCTGTTATCAAGTTGAGATATAACACTTTCAATAAATTTAATTGAATTTACAATGCCATTCAAAATATACTTGATTATGAACAGTATGAATACACCCATTCCCACTGTTGCGGCAATTGGTAATCCTAATTCTGCTACTAATTTAAAAAATTGGCTCATTATGTGTGTATTTAACTTTTGATTGTATACACCTTAATTTCTTCTGTTTTGCCTTTGACTGTGATGCTGTCTATGTAATCAAATGGGTATGCCGTTTCGATTGTGTGTCTTGTGTCCTCACCTATGACTATCGTTTTTCCTAATGTTTTAGATGAACTTTCTAATCTACTTGCTAGATTTACTGCGTCGCCAATCACAGAGTAATCAAATCTCTGTTCTGATCCCATATTACCAACAAGTGCTTCACCTGTGTTGATTCCTATTCCTATGTTTATCTGTGGTAGTCCTTCTGCTTGGAGATGCATATTCAATTCCTTTAGTGCCACTGTCATTTCAAGAGCACTTTTGACTGCTAGTTCTCTGTGTTTATTATTTTCAATTGGTGCGTTCCAGAATGCCATTATACAGTCACCCATGAACTTGTCTATGGTTCCACCGTTGGCAATTATTACATCTGTCATTCTTGTTAGGAACCTATTGATTAATTTCGTAAGTCCTTCTGGATTGCCTTTGTATTTTTCACTGATAGGTGTAAAACCTCTAATGTCTGAAAATAAGAAAGTCATTTCTCTTGTCTCACCACCTAGTTTCAACAGTGATGGATCTTTCTGTAATTTTTTAACCATACCAGGATCTAAATAATGTTCAAATTGTTTTTTAATTTGTTTTCTTAATCTACTTTGTGTTGCAAAATTATTGTATGTACTATGCGACCAAATTAAAAATATATAAAGTACTGCAAACGATGGATCAATTAAAAATCCTTTATTTGCATAGGCCATAAATGATGCGTAACTTATTCCACCTAACACAAATACTAAAAGTGGAACTGAGAATAATACAGACACCCTAGGAATTAATATAATCATTAACAATCCTAGTAAACCCATAAACAAAATTTCATATGTATCTGCTTGTGGTACTCGTAATAAATGTTTTCCTGTTAATAAAGTATCTAATGCTTGGGCAGTAATTTCTTGATCTGTTGTTAATCCAAATGGTGTATATTTTAAAACACTTAATCCTGCGGCATCTAATCCTACAATTACTATTTTTCCTTTAACTGCATTTCCATCAAATTCAGAACTTAAAACATAGTCAGCAGATACGTGGTTATATTTTTTTGGATTTGCATAATTTATATACATTTCTGCATTATGATTTACAGGTATACCAGCATTTTTGCTTACAAGCACTTCATCAATGCCGTGCTCTTTTGCAACAACTTTAATTCTTTTAGATTTGTTAATTATTCTAACATTTTCAATTAACATACTAGGATAAATCTTGTTGCCCACTGTTATTAGTATTGGTATTTTTCTTACAACAGAATCAGGCTCAGGTGCTGTTACATTTACACCACTTCCTGCTACACCTACTGTAAGTTCAGTTAAAGGAGGTACTATACCTGCGTAATTCCATAACCATGGTTCTACATTTCCTTTTTTTATAATTTGTGTTGTGCTAGGTAAAACATTATCAGCATTATTTTTAACACTCATCATTAAAATAGTATTGCCTGATGCTTTAATAACTTCAGCAAAAACTCTATCTGTGTCTACTAAATTTTTTTGTAATAGTTCTCTAGTTTCATCAGACATAGGAAAAGAATTTAGATATTGGGTTGATCCCATACGATCTGGCTCAGCAAAAAGAATATTGTAATTAATTACTACTGCTCCTGCGTCACCTAATCGTGCATGAAGCATTGCCATTATATGTCTAGGCCATGGCCATTGTCCATACTTTGCAATATCTTTTTCACCTATATCAACAATAGTGACAAAATCACTAACGTCTTGCCTAGGGTGTATAGTTTGAAAGTAATCCCACGTTTTATATCTTAAAGTTTTAACTGTATCACTGTTGTCTATTCTAATACCTAAAAGCACAGCGGCCACAATAATAACCATCCATATGCTTGTAAATATTCTCATTATTTCATTTCCTCTTCAGCCAAATCAAATCCTAAGTTTAATCCTTCTATCAATCCTGTTAGCAAAGCAATACCTAGTAATAGACCAAATAATATTACTGGACTGAGTAACCATAGCCACCAGTAGTATCTGAATATGTTTTGTTTTTTTTCTAACCTTATTTTTCTATTATCAATAAACCAATGCACTATTCTTTTAAAGAAACTTTTAATATGTTGTACAAAGAATTTGTTTATAACCCAACGCACTAATCTCATAACAATAAGAATTGGTGAACTTAATACGTCAAACAATATAAGAAACATATCAACACTAAAGTCTACTATGTTGTCTGCAGTCATGGCTTTACGCCATCTTTCTTTAATTGTTAATTTTTTTATTTCGCTCATCCGCCTCCTCCGAAACTTGTCCAATTCCATGGATCTTTAAATTTGTCTTCTTCTGATTTGTGCGGTTTTGCACAGCATCTAATAAAAAGTCCAATCATTATTCCCAATAGAAACCAAGTCAACATTATCTTTCCTGTAGTGCCTGTCCTATGCCGTTATGGAAAGGTGTTGTGATATAACTTAATATTGTTCTCTCTCCAGTTAATATAAAGATATGTACTTGTACACCTGGTACTAGTTTGTACTGCATATCTCCATTGACAAATATTTGTGAATCTAATTCTAGTTCTAGTTCGTAATAACTCATCAAGTCAGTTTGTACTGCATCTGGTGATATTGAAATAAGTTTTGCAGTAATTGGCTGATATGTGAGTTGCTCCATGCTGGCCAACTTAATTTTTGCTGACTGTCCTACTTCGATATATCCTCTGTCTTTAACTTGCAGTTGTCCTATTACAATTAATTTCTGGTCTAGTGGAACAAGTATCGCAAGTGCATCACCTTGTTTCACAACTGATCCTGGATTTTTAAAAGTAAGTTGTTGTATACGTCCGTCTATGTTTGCTTTTATATGATAAGGCTCATACCCAACGCCTGGATTAATTGTTATTATAATGTCTCCTTTTTTAACTGTGTCACCTTGTTTAAAATTAACTTTTACAATTTCTCCTGTAACCATTGTTCCTAATTTTGTTATGTTCTTTTCAGGTATGATAAGTCCATTTGCCACAGTTGTTACATCTACTTTTGCTATAGACATCCATAAGAAGAATGCCACAAACAAAGTTGTTATCGCAAAAAAGAATTTGTTACTTGCTTTTGACATAATTTATTATTTCCCCAACTGCTTGGTCACGTTGTTTTAAAAATTCTGAGGCTTTGGCATACTTACTGGTTCCTTGTAATGCTCTTGCCGCCAATATATTTGATCCTATTAATAGTCCAATATCTAGTGTGCCTGCTATGATCATCGTGGCACCAACTGCCATTATTGTTATTGTCTGCAATCCATTTAAAAATATTTCTATATTGCCTTGTGTTTCCTGTGACAT